>Ga0256832_1000985_pt1 | contig 19042 bp, 11 predicted proteins | sample 134614metaG_FD_190534 | JGI IMG/M metagenome (GOLD analysis project Ga0256832, IMG submission 190534) | Hydrothermal vent microbial communities from Lau Basin, Pacific Ocean - 134-614 | ecosystem: Environmental > Aquatic > Marine > Hydrothermal vents | place: Pacific Ocean: Lau Basin | collected...
AAGTGGAAGTTCATTTGCTCTTTTTAGCAGCGAACTGAGAGTTCCGGTTTTGAAATATTTATTCAATCCCGGGAAAGCATTTTTTAGAGATTTCCAAATCACTTGTTTTTTTGACACAGGACTTAGTTGGAATGGAATATCACCTTTCTCCACAGACAATTCAACAAATATAAAATATATCGAAGTTCCCCCTACAATTAAACTAAAATTGCGTTATTATTCTGATCCACTAATTGCGGGATATGGATTTGGTCTTAGAAGTACTCTTTTTGGTTATTTTATAAAACTTGATTATGCATGGGGAATAGAAACAAGAACAGTAAAAGATCCAATATTATATTTTTCTTTAGGGCTTGATTTTTAGCAATAAAAAAAGGTTGCCTTAAACCAAGACAACCTTTTTTTTCATTATTAAAAAAAATTTAAAACCCTGAATTTTTATTTCCACTGTATTTTGATCCGGGTCTAGAAGATCCCGGAGTATTCTGTCCGGCTTCGATCACACCTGTAGGTCTTGGCATATCATAATCAGAATCTTTACAAGTTCTAAATTCAACTCTTCTGTTCATATAATGTCCCATCTCGGTTTCTTTTGAAATATTGTGAGAATCCGGAAGATTAGGCACCAAAGGCTTCTCTTCACCACCATACATCAAGTTAAATCTGCTTCTATCTATGCCATAATTATTAACCAAGAAATCAATTGATTGCTTAGCTCTATTATAAGAAAGCATTTCATTATATGCATTAGAATTTCTTACATCAGTTGCACCATAAGCTGTAACACACATATTAGGATACTTTTCCATTACTTCTGCAACGTGTTTAAGCTGTCCGTAATATTGAGGTTTCAAATGATATTTATCCAAATCAAAATGAATCATAGGTAAAAACCAATCTGACATTCCTCCTCCTGCAACAACAGCGCCACCACCGATAAGTTTTGAAGTAGTAGGATTAACCGCTCCACCTCTTGAGAAACTTTCTTCAAACATCTTTTTAACCTCATCCTTAGTAACACAACAATTTTCCTCTTTTGGTATTTGTGCAACACCTACCTCATCAACCTCATATCCCGGAGGTGAGTATGGCTCTTTATCTTTACAATCAGTAAGACCGTCTCCATCACTATCAAGAGTAACACCTCTTGTATCAACAGGACATCCTACAGGGCTCTCTTGTTCCATATCCATCATATCTATAACTCCATCACCATCGCTATCTGTCAAATCAAAAACAGGACGTTGCTTGAGGCTTGCAATATCACTATATGCAAAATCCAATGGATTCAACCAGTACAAAGGTTCTGTTCTTTTCTTAAAGTTACCAAGATTAATTGCCAATCTGAGATTTGTGTAGTGCAACATATCCGGCTGATTGGATTGGTCATATTCGGTTCTATACTTATAACCATCGAGATAATCATTGTCATTTGCTACAATCTGATGCTCTATACCAAAATTAACCCTTTTATTGATTTTTCTATAAAGTCCCATTCCTGCTATAAAGGACGCATGAATGTGATATTTATCAAATACTCTAAATATAGCTTTTTTACGATATGCAGGAGTTTCATACTTTCCGTCATATATCTCCTTTATTTTATTAAGTCTGTCCCTTCTTGCTTTTCTTTTTTCTCCTTCATTCTGAATTGCGGAAACAGGTTTAGTGTCATATATATTGCCGTTGGCGTCATACATATCAAGCATGGTTTGATTGGAATTAACTCCTACACCTGCAAACCCGATCCAATTCCATTTATTCCTCTCCTTATGGAACAAGATATTTCCTATATTCAAAACCCCTTGAATAGAAGCCTCTATTACCTCAAGTTTATAGCTAAAGTAATACTCCATACCGGCATTTACATAATCCTTAAACATCCCTCCATAAGAACTTTCAGGTGTCAATGCGGCTAATGTTGGTTGAGGATCAGTACCATAAGTTTGACCATAAAACAAATCAAATCTTATAGAAAATGCATAATGCACTGCTCTTCTAAGATGTAGTCCGATTCCAAATCCAGACAAAGGCTTAATATTATCAACATCTCCGTCCAAAAAATAATGCCCTCCATGGATTCCCAATTCCCATGCGTGCTTAGGCTTGGCAGGATATTTATAAAGACCTTTTCGCCATTTCTTATTTTGTTCCGGATCAATGGTCATATCATCTTTTATCAATAAAGACGATTCATCTATTGTAGAAACCGTATCCACCTCATTGACTTCCTCTACAATGGTTTCTTCAGTATCATTCTGAGCCATAAGTCCCCCTATGAGCAAAAATGATAAAATTAAAAAATAAAATTTCAGTTTCATAAGACATCAATTTTTTCGAATTATTTCGTTAAATTTGTTATTTCAAGTGCAAAGCTACTATAAAAAAAATAAAAACCAAAAATATTAACATTTTTTTTAATATATAATTTGTAACTACCTGCCCTTTTATAAATATTTTTAATTTTAATGTGTAATTTTCAACAAAAAAAAAATCAATATTACACAGCACTAAGCAAATGTAAGACAGTTGAAATACCTATATCCCCCATATTATTTTTAATTTATTTTGAGTAAAAAACATATATTTTATTTTAATTACATATTTTATATAAAATCACAATAATAAATATTAAAAAAAAACATAATGTATAGACATATTAATATTAAATTACTATTTTTGTGCTTATTTTACATATTAAACATAAATTTAACAAGGATGATGAAAAATTGGTTTAAAGACTCCGAGGTATTTTTTGAGGATTTTGAAGACAAACAATCCATGGCAAACAGGATTTATAAAGCGCCGGATAGATTTGACAGCAAGAAAAAGACTATTGCTATAATCGGTATAGATGAGACTAAGGCTGACTCAATAAGGAGGGAGTTTTATAAGACTACTTTCCCCTTTGAGGATATTTTTATCACGGATCTTGGTAATGTGCGAAATACCGGTACTGAATTTATAATTCCGATTTTGAAAGAATTGATTTTAAACAAAATTAATGTATTGCTTATCGGCTCCGATACTATTCAATTTGAGTCCCAAATTAAATCATTTGAACACAATTTGTTTAATATAGCCTTTGTCGAAAAAGCAGGGGATATACTTTTTGATAAAAATATTAACAATATTCTTACCAAATCAAAAAATATAAACAAAGCAAAATTAATAGCTTACCAGACACATTTGTTTAATTCTCAAAAGCTGAATTCCAAATTGCTCAATAACTCAATGAGACTGGGAGAATACCGAAAAGATTACAAGGAAATCGAGCCTGTTTTGAGAGATATTGATATGATGATGTTTAATTTGGACAGTATCAGGTATTCAGAGATTCCAGGTATAAAAAACACTTCTCCCAGTGGATTAACTTCTGAAGAAGCTTGCCAAATAATGAAATACGTGGGGCTCAATACAAAAGTCAATCTAATAGATATAATCGGGTACGACCCAAAATTTGATTTTCACAGTCAAGGCGCGATGCTTGTAAGTCAATTGATTTGGTATTATATTGACGGTTTGGATCAAAAAACCGGAGATGATACTTTTTCTCATAGTTCTGTATCAAAGTTCGTGGTTGAATTAAATGAATATAATATTTCCTTGGAGTTTGTGCAGAGCTCAAAAACAAGCAGGTGGTGGGTAAAAATCCCCGGCAGTGATAGTTCAAATTCATATTTTATTCCTTGTAGCGAAGATGATTATCTGAAAGCAACAAGAAATGAATTATCCACTAGAATCTTTAATGAATTAAGCTCGTAAGGTAATCTATCAAAGGAAAATCGATTCTATTCTGATTCCCCTTGATCCTTTCGCCAATATCAGAACTTTCTTTAAATTCAAAGAAAGCATTTGTTCTTTCGCATCTTTAGAATTTTCAAACAGACAAATTATTCTGTTTTTATGACCATATTCTCTATATGCATTGATAAATTCACTACCGATCAAAAATATTTTATTGAAAATATTCTCTTTTATCACAAAATCAATAATCTTTCTATGCTCTTCCATACTCACATCTCCCAATTCAAGCATATCTCCAAGAACCAATATTTTTTCTCTTCTTGTATCAATTTCCACAAAAGATTTTAATGCCTCCAGCATAGAAGTGGGATTTGCATTATAAGCATCCAAGATTACTTTATTTGAGTTCCAATCCAATATTTGCGATCTGTTGTTTTTTGGCAAATATTCATCTAACTTTTCCTTGATGATATCAGGATTAACCCCAAAATATTCAGCAATTCTAACAGATGTCACAATATTATTAAAATTGTATTTGCCGTATAATTTTGTTTCAACATTTATCTTGCTTTTATTTGACAAATCCAAACTGATAGTAATAAAAGGATAAGTCTTTTTCAGTTCAATTGACTCAATAGTCTTTCCATTTAACCCGGAAGCATCGAAATCCAACGAACATTCATCTTTATCAATAATTTCACTTAATTCCTTTATGACTTTATTATAAAAAAACATCCCTCCGTTTTTCTTTAAATAATCAAATAGCTCCATTTTGGTTTTGATGATATTCTCAAAACTACCGAATCCTGAAATATGAGCTGTACCTATACTTGTAATTGTACCGTGATTGGGTTCGGCAATATTGCATAAAAAGTCTATCTCTCCGGGAAAACTTGCTCCCATTTCAATAACTGCTATTTGATGTTTAGCTTTAAGTCCAAATAGGGTCAATGGCACACCGATATGATTATTAAGATTGCCTTTTGTACATAAAACATTGTATTTCCCCGATAAAATAGTACACAATAATTCTTTTGTTGTTGTTTTACCATTTGTTCCGGTAATTGCGATAAGGGGTATTTTGAACCTTTGTCTGTACAAGTTTGCTAATTTTTGCAGCGACTTCATTGTATCTTCGACAACAAGCACATTTTTCTTATCAATATATTTTTTGTCAGAGCAAATAATCAGGTCTGCCCCTTTTTCTAAAGCATCATCCACAAACTTATTTCCATCAAAATTATCACCTTTCAATGCAAAAAAGATATTTCCTTTTTCTAATGTTCTTGTGTCAATCGACACACCATTGGAATATTGTATTCTATTTAAAATTTCTTCGTTATTCATTGGCACCCATATTTAGTCCCTAACGGGACTTTATTGATATCTCTTTCTGCTACCAATATTTAGTCCCTAACGGGACTTTTGAATTTTGTTCCTGCTTTCTAAATCGAATCTTTACGCACACTGACATATTTTCTCCATTTATCCAAAACTTCGGAGAATTCATCAGGCAAATCTGCTTTAAAAATCATTTTTTCTTTTGTAGTCGGATGTATAAAACCCAGGGTATGCGCATGCAGAGCAAATCCAGGAATCAATCCAAAACAATTCTGGACAAACTGTTTGTATTTGGTAAATACCGTACCCTTGACTATTTTGTCTCCACCATAAATCTCATCATTAAATACAGGATGTCCGATATATTTCATATGTACCCTTATCTGATGTGTTCTACCGGTTTCCAGTTTACATTTTACCAAACTTACATAATAAAGATCCTCCAGTACTTCATAATGTGTAACAGCTCTTTTTCCGATATCTTCCTCCTCAAAAGTTGCCATCACTTTTCTATTTTTCAAACTTCTTCCTATATTTTTATCAATGACGCCTTTAACGGTATCAAAATTCCCCCAAACTAAGGCCAAATATTCTCTTTCTATACTATGATCAAAAAACTGTTTAGCTAAGAAAGTCATCGCTTTCTCATTTTTTGCTATCAATAATAGCCCCGTAGTAAACTTATCGATTCTGTGCACAATACCCGGTCTATCCACATCATTCCCTTCCATTACAGGAAGATTTTTATTCTCAAAATAAAACTTCAGAGCATTCACCAGAGTTCCTGAATAGTTTGAAATTCCCGGATGCACGACCATGCCGGCTTTTTTATTAATTATTAGCACATCCTCGTCTTCATATACGATATCGAGGGGTAGCTCTTCTGCTTTTACAACAGAACCGGGCTCTCTTTTTTTGGGAATTGTACCTGTCACCACATCTCCGGGTTTGACTTTATAATTTGATTTTACCTGTTTGTTGTTTATCAGAATAACTCCTTTTTGAATTGCATTTTGAATTTTGCTTCGTGTCGTATTAAAAAGCCTTCCTAATAGAAATTTATCAAGCCTGAGAGGATTCTGTTTAGAATCGATAACAATAGAAAAATTCTCTTCAAATAATTCTTCGTCAAAATTATCTATCATATATTTATTTATTTTATAAAAACACTATCCCTATTTTGAATGACATAATCCCAAATGGAATATACTTTTTATCAAAATAATCAATAACAAAATTTGCGGAAGTAGTTCCATTTCTTTTGTATAAAAACAATCCTCCTCCTGAGCTATACATCAGTTTCAAATTCAAAAAATACCTATCTGATTTCAATGCCACGATAGATCCAAAACCAACATTATAACCAAAACTTGAATTTCCTCCTTCATACTCAGTATTTACACTCTCACCCAAATCTGTATTTATTTCTTGAATAGAAGCATAAGCCCGCCTATATTCAAAATCCATTTGAACATATGGTTCAAAGACCCAAAAACTTTTTGGGGAGAAATACTTTGTCCCAATATTAATGCCAAACATTTTCCCCTTGAAATCTTCCGAAAACTCATACTCTTTACCATCTTCCTCACTGTAATCAAAATAACCGATAGATTCAGAGTCATATCCGGCCATAAAAAATCCTCCACCAACATACAAGGGACTTGTTTTTTTCCATTGCTTGTAAATATCAATATCAAATCCCAAAATCGCTTTATCGAATTTTCGTTTCATCTGTGCTACCGGTCGTCCATACAATAAGTTTATCTCCCCCAAATATCCCGTAGGTTCATATTCTTCTTCCTCTTCTTGCTCATATTCTTCTTCATAATAATAATAATCGAGAGAATCCGAATAAAGTGAATCCTGTTCTTCTATTTGTGCGCACACCATTCCCTTAATACTTAAAACCAAAACCAGCAATACCAATTTTCTCATTTTACTACCTTTAAAAAATAGAAATAAAACCCTTATATCACTTTATGCTGAGAATTTTCATCTCTACCCTTTGATTTTTCTTCCTTCCGGCAGCTGTTGAGTTAGAAGCAACCGGTTTGCGTTTACCATAACCTTTGAAGCTGATTCTGTTTTTGTCAATTCCTCTTTTTATCAAATACTCTGCTACGTGCTTAGCTCTTTCTGTTGACAAGCGGTCACAATACTCGTCAGAGGGAATATTATTGGTATGACCACCTATTTCAACAACAATACCAGCATTCTCTTGCAAAAACAGAAAGATTTCATCCAAAACCGGTTTTGATTTTGGCGTAATATCAGTAGAATCAGCTTGAAAATACAAGTTATTTATCCTAACTACTTGACCAACTTTTATATTATCAGCATCAAGATTTTTCATTATTTTCTCGCCTTCCACCTTAAAGTCAACAAAAGCATCACAACCAAAAACGTCTATTACCTTTGCAGTATGTTTTCCGGGACTAACGTCTTTTGCCGGATTATCATAAGTATATCCATCTATGTCCAATAGATATCCCGGACTCCCTCCTTCTATATTAAATGCCACGACACTTCCTACACCTGTCAAATTCTTTGCTATACTTTCAACACTGATTTTCAAAGGATCGGGATCAACCAGTACGATATCTTTGGTCATGGTACTATCTTTAGCATCAGTAATAGTCACAGAATAGTTACCGGCCGTAAGGTTTTCAATTTTTTTAACCCCCTCATCTCCTGTTGACCATTTGATATTATACGGTTTTTTTCCGCCTTTCACAATTATCTTGATACTTCCATCATCTCCTTGTGTACAGCTTGGAGATTTGCTTATCATCACAAACTCTATTGGTGCTCCCTTAGCTGTTCTCTTAAAATGATCTTTAAATCCAACAGTAAATAAGCCATTACTTTTTGTACCAATCCAAACTCTATCCTCACGGTCAATTGCAATTGCCGTACAATTCTTTGCTACTAAGCCCAAGTCTTGGCCGTACTTTTCTATTTTGTCAGTCACCGGATCAAACCTAACAAGAATATCGGAAGCAATAATCAACCTACCTTTGCTATCCAAAACCAAATCATTAACAATTCCCCTCTTCAAATCTTTCTTGAGATTTATCCTATACCACCTATCAAGCTTTCCAAAATTATCAATATTCCACAGTTCTTTATTACTCAATAACCAGAGACCTTCAGAATTCTCAAAAATAGCTTCCATTGAATGACTTTTCTCCTCGATATTCCATTTATCTCCTTTTACAATTACGACACCATTCTTTGTTCCTATCCAAAGGGTGTTTTTACGATCTTTGTAAATAAAATTAATATCTTTTGATTTCAATTTTGAATTGCCTGGTATATAGTGATTAATAACATTCCCCCTTCTTTTATTTACAACATATATCCCGTCATTAGTACCAATCCACAATTCGTTTTTATAATTCCGGAGACAATTTACTTTCACACTTTTATTACCAAACGAAATGAATTTACCAAGATTTTCAGAAGAAGCAAATTGATTTCCCCCTCCGATATAAAAACTATTTCCCTCAAAATCAGATATAGCATTAATGTTTTTCTTAGGAACAATATTTCTTGCTTCAACACTGACGGAGGATATAAAGAACAACCCCTTATCAGTAGCAATGTATGCACTTAAGCCATTATTAAGCCCAATGTCTCTAATTTCAATTGAAGCAGGTAAGCCCTCATAATGGTTGAGGTCATATTTTTTTTGTGCAAATCCCGCAAATGCAAGAAAAGCAAAAATAGATACTAGAGTAATTTTTAAATTAATCATATTAAGGAACATTATATTTTTTTACAATACGAAAGCAAATATACACTTATCTTTTATATAGTGATGATTGAAAACAGGCAATTTTTGAAACTTTGATGATTTTTATTTAGATTTTGACTTTTTCAATGAATTTACACCTTAGTATCAACCACTTATAAAAAGACCAAAAGATAACAAAAGATTCAATTTCAAATTTGATGTCTTTTCGACCAGACACTATATATCAAACAATAATATAAATATATTAAGTTTATTCGACTTATCCAAATATATTAACTAATAAAATCTACAATAATTATATGATACCTGTAAAATATTTTATTATTCTAAGTAAATGAGTTTGTGCGCGTCACATTTAAGCTGAATTATTCACTTGTATTTCTATTACGAGCTCAAACTATTTGCAATTGATTAAATGCTAAAAAACGATATTTTTGCGATTTTTTAAGAGGAGGTTTTTAAATAAATACAATAATTTGAATCGATTTGCAAAAATAATGCATCAATATTATATCAATAATGTAAAATTGTATAAATTCGTCTTATAATATCTAAATTTAAATTAATGTTCCAAAAACACATATATATATTAATCTCCCTGTTTTACCTCACTTTTAACGGAATGGCATCTGATTTACCTGATTTTTTTAAAGTTGCAAGTTGCAAAGCTCCAAGCAATGTCAGAGTTATTAATACAGGTACTGATTTCGCAACGATTGTTTGGAAAAGCAAAGCAAATGGAGTAGCATGGAAACTAAAATGGAGAAAAGACGGAGAAGATTATAATGAAACAAACACATCAGATCTGGTAAGTGAAAAAGAATATCAAATAAATAATTTGAATTCAGGTACAAAATATTTCTTTAAATTAAAAACTTTGTGTAGCGACGATACCGAAAGCAATTGGACTCCTTCTGAATATTATTTTACAACTCATTTGGAAAACCCTTCAAACTGTAAAATCCATCTAAAACTAAATGACGCCACTAATAATAATGATAAAACCCATCCCGGAGAAACTTCCTTTTTTATAAAAAACGAAGAATTCCCAAACGGAAAATTAGGTATCAATGTGTTTATTCAAAATATCAAATTAATCGTTGACCACTCATGGACAAATGATTTAACTATAGAATTATGGTCGCCTAACGACAAACACATAACACTATCATCCTCTCATAAAGCAAAAGATGAAAATAATGGATACGGAAACACAAATATTGAAGACTGCTCTGAACCGATAATCTTTTCGGATGAAGCGTGTCAAAAGCTAACAAGAGAAACAGTATCATTTATTGGTAATTTCAGACCGGACGAACCTTTACAAGCACTGTATGACAGCCTTTCTCCTGCCGGAAATTGGGAACTTAAAATCATAGATAAATCAACTTACAATTCGGGATTTTTAGAATATGTCGAAATAGATTTTGAGCCTCTTCTTTGCCCAATTCCGCAAAATATCAGTATCATTCCACAAAATGACAATGCGGTATTGGTAAATTGGGAACAAAATGACAATATCGATTCTGTTTTTTTCAAACTCAATACCAATGGCACGGAGAATATGCTTAAAAGTGAAAATAATGGATTTTTTATCCTATCCGGTTTAAACAGCAATGATACAATTCTCCTTTCTTTACAATCCAAATGCGAGAACAGCATTTCTGCTTTCTCCTGTACTGATTCGCTATCATTTCTTTGTGGCATAACTCAACTTCGCGAGGGATTTGATTCATTCGAAGATTGTGCTTCTGCTTGCGAAGACTGTATTGACAAAGGTATTTGGTACAACGCAGGAGAGCAAAACTGGTTGATCAATAGCGCTGAAACGACTACAAAAAACACAGGACCTCAAGGAGATCTTTATGGTAACGGTAAATATGTATATTTCGAGAGTTCTTCAAGCGATTGCGACAAGCAAGGCGCTGCTATATTACAGTCGGAATGCGTTTATGTCGAACCTGCTTTTGATGCTTGTAGCATGGAATTTTCATATCATATGTATGGAGTGGATATCGGTTCTCTAAGCTTTGAAGCAAGCCTTGACAATGGGCAATCATGGGAAACCCTATTCTCTAAAGTAGGACAGGTTTCAAATAAATGGGTAAAACAGGAAATAACATTGGATAAATATGAAAATAAAACCTGCAATTTTAGGTTTGTAGCCAAATCGATTAATGGCGGCAGCTACGGAGATATCGCAATAGACGACATTATATTTTATAATTCTGTAATAGCTGATAAAGATTCTTATTTGTATTATCCGGATAGAGACGGTGACGGTTATGGCAAAGACACAACTGCTGTATTTTTCTGTAATCTCAATAATGCCGGGTACGTATCCAACAACGAAGATTGTGATGACACTAATCCCGATATTCATCCGGGTGCCGATGAAATCTTCTGTAATTTTATCGACGAAAACTGCAATGGCATGGATGATGATACCCAAACAGATTCTCCGTTTAGTATAGCTGTTGATACTATTATCATGGAATCTTGTAATGGAAGTAAGGATGGAGAAATCGCCTTAGAAATATCAGGAGGTGTACCACCTTTTAATTTTGAGTGGTCCAATGGCAGTACTGACAGCATTTTGACAATGCTAAACGCAGGCAAATATCAATGTACAATTGAAGATCAAACAGGCTGTGGTTTTGTAACAGATACTTTTGAGATAAAATTCAAAGAGATATTTGATTTTGATATAACCGGAAAGACACTACCGAGCTGTAACGGGAAAAAAGATGGTAGTTTATCTGTCAATATTGCAGGAGGGACTTCTCCATACAAATACACATGGAACACCGGAGATACAACAAGCAATTTAAAAAATCTTAAGGCAGGGCTATATAATGTTACTATTGTCGATTCCACTGGATGTATATACAATTCACCCGAAATAGAATTAAAGGCTACCACCACTTTTGATATTGGAATAATCGAAAAAGTCAATCCATCTTGCTTTGGCTCAAAAAACGGAAAAATAAACCTTTTCGTTCAAGGTAGCACACCACCCTATTCCTTTGCATGGAACAATACAAACGCAGACTCCAATGTTATTTCTGATTTAAAAGCCGGTGAATATAACTGTACTATAACGGACTCCCAATTGTGTTTTCAAGAATATGGTCCCATCATTTTAGAACAACCCGACTCACTCGAAATTATTATTAGCTCAATAGACCATGTCACTTGCCCGGGAGAAAACAATGGTTTAATCGAAATTGATACAAAAGGTGGAACGAGCCCATACACTTTCGAATGGAAAAAGAACAATAAAATAATTAGTCGTTTAGATGACATTTACAATATTGAAGCAGGAAAATATACAATACAGCTAAGTGATAATAACGGATGCAAACAACAATTGGAAAATATCGAAATCAAAACAATTGATAGCCTGAATGTAACATTAGATTCATTGAAAAATGTAAACTGCTCCAATACAAACGACGGCTATATCAAAGTGAATGCCAATGGTGGTTATGGTAACTACTATTATTATTGGAGCGATGGAACAAAGTCATCAAATAGCATTGACAGTATCAATTCGGGATTATATGGAGTCACAGTAGAGGATGATTTGGCTTGTAAACAAGTACTTGACAATTTGGAAATATCCAACCTCAATATCCCTCTGGATTTATCACTGGAAACGGTCAATGATATAAAATGCTATGGTGATACTTCCGGAATCATAGCAGTAAATGTAATTTCTGATGCTTCTCCATTTGACTATAATTGGAGTGCGGGAACAAAAATCATCAGACAAGAAAAATCTGATACTCTCAGCAATCTTGGTGTAGGTGATTATATGGTTACGGTGACTGATAATTTTGGTTGTGTAGGAAATAGTGATAAAGTAACTTTGACACAACCGGAAAAATTGGATTTTACCATTGACTCTAAAAATGTTTTTTGCTTTGGTGATAGTACAGGAGAAATTTCTTTAGGCATTACCGGCGGTATCAAGCCTTATGATGCACAGTGGGACAACAGTATGGCGGGACTATTTATCACAAAGCTTAAAGCCGGACAATACTCTGCCTTGATATCAGATTCCAATAAATGTGAAGTAAACACAGGGGTAATTGAAATAAATCAACCGGATGAGATCAAAGTAACTATTGAATCATATCCTGCACATAAAAATCAATCTGATGGTTCCGCTACAATACTTCCGTCAGGTGGAGTTACCCCTTACACTTACCTCTGGGACGAAAATGCAAATTTTCAGACCGGTAACAAAGCCATTAATTTAAAAAGCGGTTCATACACGGTAACTTTGACCGATTATAATGACTGTATCGAAGTGATAAATGTATTTATAGCAGAAATTACAGCTACTGACAACTATACCCGGAATGACCTTAAAATATATCCTAATCCTACAAAGGATGGCGTTTTTATCGAAATAGGCAACAGTTTACAGCACCAAATATCAAATATTGAACTACTTGATATCACAGGTAGAACTACTGCACTATCTTATAAAATTATTGATAGCAAAAAAATATGGATACCGTTTAGAGATATTAAAAATGGTATATACTTTATTCATTTGTTTAACAATAATCATCAATATTTCAAGAGAATTGTGATAATGCATTGATGTATATGAAGCATATAATCAAATTAGTAAAACTTGTTGAATTTTATATAAAGGCAAAAACTTATAAGGATTTTGATAACCCTGAAATTTCTCAATTGATCTACAATATTCTGGAATTAAATGATTCGCATTATAGAATTACTGAAATAGAAAATATCCGTAAAGAATTGAAAAAAGATTCGAGAATATTACAAATAAATGATTTGGGTGCCGGTTCTACATTTTCAAAATCAAAGACAAAATCTGTAAAATCTATTGCAAATTCAGCACTTTCTCCAAAATGGCAATGTCATTTACTATACAAAACCATTAACGAATTCTTACCTGAAAACATAATTGAAATGGGAACATCATTGGGCATATCAACAGCATATCTTGCCATTGGAAACCCAAGAGCCACCGTTACAACCATTGAGGGTTCCGAAGCATTAGCCGGTATAGCAATACAGAATTTCTCTAAACTAAGACTTAAAAACATAAAACAAGTTTACGGTAATTTTGACCATACGCTTCCTGTAATCTTGGAAAACATAAACCATGTGGATTTTGCATTTATCGACGGCAATCATACCAAAGAAGCCACTATCGATTACTTTAATCAGATCAAAACCAAAAGTGATGAAAGTACTGTAATGATTTTAGATGATATTCATTGGTCTAAAGGCATGGAAGAGGCTTGGGAATATGTAAAATCACAAGAATCTGTAAAAGCAACTTTGGATTTCTTTTCCTTTGGTATAGTCTTATTTGACCGAAGATATGGAAATAATGAACACTATAAAGTTATCGAAAGAAAATTTAAATTGTGGAAATAATATTTTTCAAGTCATTACTTTCAATTAAAACTCCATTGTATTCACCAATATTTTCAAGTGCTTTCTCCAAGTCAAACTCACTTTGAGAAACGCTATAGTAGAATTTTTTATCTCTCAAATATTTTGCCAAATACTCTTGCTCCGTTTGACCGGGAGTAGGAATTAGGATTGCTTTTTTTCCTAATGCTGCCAAATCCATTATAGTAGAATAACCTGATCTTGCTATTATAAGTTCGCTTTGATTGAAAAGTTTATTTAGATCTTCAGATATCATATAATTAACAATCTTGACTTTATCATTCATATAATAGCCCTCACCATCTTCTATTTTACCTCTAACCAAAATCACTTTTTTATCAATATTTTTCAATTGTTGCATGATAAGCACTTCCAATTTAGTTCTTTGTGGCTCAGGGCCTGACAATACAATAGCAATATCGTATTTTTTGGCTAATTGTACAGGATAAAATCTTGATATCGACCCTATATAAGTATATTTACTCCCTTGATAAGCTTTGGACAAATCACCTCCCAAACTTTTTGAATCACCATAATCAGGAATCCATATACCGTCAAATTTATTTACTAAAAATTTAATTAATCCAGTAGCAAATAGCGACAATAATCGATTTCCAAGTTTAATTCTCAACTGATGAGTTATTATCACACTTCTCACTCCCCTACTCCTCGCACCATATCTATTATCGGAAATGATTAGATCGGGGTTGATTTTCTCAACAAGTGATTCAACCATTATATTTTCTCGATAAATCCCTTTAAAAATGGAAAATCCCGAGTGCATAACATTTAGCAGAATTGATTTATAGGGGTAAGATATACCATATGTAGGCAATGTATGAAATACCAAATCGGGAAATTCTTTTTGCAAAAACAACAAGGCTTCCCCATCAGAAGCAATATGTACTGTATAATTTTTTGACAAGAATAGCTTTATGATAGGTATTGATCTGGTTGCATGTCCCAAGCCCCAATTCAATATTGCTATTAAAACCGTAGATTGCAATTTTATTATTTTATTCTTATTTCATCTCCTTCTCCATCAACAAATTTATACTCATTGATTCCGTAAAAATCATCCTTATGAAGTTTTATCCATTTATTATACTCAAAGAACCATTTCATCTGCAATGAGGGGAAACCATGTTTAATAAATGCATAGATATAAGGATTTACATATATATGCAATTTGGATTTATTACCTGAATTAAGAATATATTTCAAGTCTCTTTCCAGATCATCGATAATCAAAGATGTAGGTTGAACTTTTCCTGTTCCTCCACACAAAGAACACACTTCAGAAGTATTAATCTTAATCGCAGGTTTTGTTCTTTGACGTGTGATCTGCATCAAACCAAATCTGCTCAAAGGCAAGATAGTGTGTTGTGCACGATCGTTTTCCATATACTTCTTCATTTCATTGTAAAGCATTCTCTTATTTTCTGCTTTACGCATATCTATAAAATCCACAACAATCAATCCACCGAGGTCTCTCAATCTTAACTGTCTCGCTATCTCTTTTGCTGATTCCAAATTAACTGCAATAGCTGCTTCCTCTTGCGAGTTTCTTCTCATTTTTGGACCACTATTAACATCAATTACGTGCATAGCTTCCGTATGTTCAATGATGATATAAGCACCGCTTTTCAGTGTATAAGTACCACCAAATGAAGATTTGATTTGCTTATTGATACCGTAATGCTGGAATATCGGAGTCTTGCCATTATAATGCTTAACAATTTTCACCTGAGATGGTGAAATTTGCTTCATATAATCTTTAACATTATTGTAAAAGTCCTTGTCATTAACGATTACCTTATTAAAGCTATCATTGAGAATGTCCCTTAATAATACAGATGCTTTATCGATTTCGGTCAGTAATTTTACAGGTGGCTTAGCAGTTTTAAGCTCTTCAAACATTTTATTCCACTTGTCTTGAAGCCCTTTCATCTCCTCGTGCAAAACCGATACGCTTTTGCCTTCAGCGGCAGTACGGGTAATTACTCCAAAATATTTTGGTCTTATACTTTCGATCAGAAATTTAAGTCTTTTCCTTTCGTCTTCACTTTGGATTTTTTTTGAAATTGCTATAGTATTGGAAAAAGGGACAAGGACTAAATACCTTCCGGCAATAGTCATTTCACTGGTCAGTCTGGGACCTTTGGTAGATATAGGCTCTTTCAAAATCTGTACCAATACAACCTGATCTTTTTTCAAAACATCGACAATTTTCCCGTGCTTGTCTATTTCTTTTTCAGGTTTAAAATTTTCTAATGAGGGAATTGAATTTTTATCAGAACGAGCGATATTGATATACTTATTCAAGGATCTAAGCTGGGGACCTAAATCTGAATAATGCAAAAAAGCATTTCTTTGATAGCCAATATCAACAAAAGCACTATTATGCCCGGGCACAAGCTGTTTCACTCGACCAAGATAAATATCACCTACCGAAAAATTATTATTAGTATTTTCTTTATGGAACTCTACTAACCGGGATTCTTCAACTAGAGCAATCTCTACAGACCCCTTAGTAGAATTAATAATCAATTCTCTTTCCACAATTTCAATCAGTTTTACACGACTTTAACATAAAGTCGAAAACAATCAACAGGTAATGCTTAAAAAAACATTACCTGTTTGTTTTAAATTTAGCTATTTAACTCTAGTGTTTCTTCTTCTTATGTCTATTCTTCCTCAATCTCTTCTTCCTTTTGTGGGTAGCTATCTTATGTCTCTTTCTCTTTTTACCACTTGGCATATACGCTATGATTTATTTGTTAATAAATTACCCTTTGACATTTTTCTTCACTGCATCAACAAAAACCTTTGAGGGTTTAAAAGATGGAATAAAATGTTCAGGTATTACTATTGGTCTGTTTTCTTTAATATGACGACCAATTTTCTTTGCTCTTTTCTTCAATACAAAAGAACCAAAACCACGAATATATACATTCTCTCCGCTTTCCAAAGCACTCTTAACTTCTTTAAAAAAGTGTTCCAAAGTTACTAAAACATCGACTTTTGCGATATTCGTGTCTTCTGATATTCTTGATACCAAATCCGCTTTTCTCATTTTTTAATACTGTTTAATTTAACTAATTATTTGAATTCGAGTTGCAAAGGTCGTAAATAAAATTGAATAATAAAAAAATTTGCTAAAAAAATTTTAACATTTCCATTTTTATTAAAATTAACATGCTATATCAAAACCCCGGCATAAAATTAAGCCCAAAAACAAACTTGCTTTTCTCCTCAATAGGATACGCTAAATAAGGCTCTATTATTAATGCTCCAAATAAATTAACCCTTAATGAAATACCTACGCTTTTTGCAATCTTTGGCTTTATATTCTCCGTGATACCATTAATATTGATAGGTTCGCCATCCTTAAAGTGACTAAACTCATCAAAGGCGACTCCAATATCTGCAAACAATGCCAAATCACTTAAAAAATATCTGGATTTTATCAAAGCCAACCTCTCAATACCGGTAAATGGCAATCTTATCTCAAAATTCCCCATCAATATTTTTGAGCCTAACATATGATCCAAATATCTCAAGTTATTCAAAACCGGATTGGAACCTAAACCAAAACTATATCCTCTGACCATACCCATTTGCCCTATATATATAGGGTAAACAGAATTGACGTTATTCTCAAATCTCATATAAGACATTGCTCTAAAAGCTAAACTTACAGGCTTCACCCAATGATAATATCTGAAATCAGCTAATACACTTTGATAATTATCGGAACCAAAGTATTTCTCAAGACCAATTCTGTATTTATATCCTGCAAGTGGGGAGGTCACACCATTATACGAATTATCACCTACCAATGCAATATTCAGACTCGAGCTAAACCCCTTGATAAGTCTAAAATATTGACTAAACCTAAGCGTATCCGGAACGTCTATCTTTTCACCTTTCTCCCTTCCTATATAACCGTAAGGATACGACTGGTAATAATCATAAGTTTTATCCTGCCTGAAACTTCTGTACCCCCCATTGACACCACCTTCTATCCGAAGAGTTGTCGAAAAAGGATATTGCCAAAACCCGCTTAATCTTTCATCAAATACTCTCAGTATATTTGTCGTAATTCTATCCACCAAAAAGGTATCGCCTTGAATTGCCAAAGGATAACCACCTTCACCTTGTCTATATCCTGTAGCATAGGGAACATGCGAAAGCCCCACTCCCCAACTGACCCGATTTTGTCTATTCATATAAATCAACTGTCCTCCAAAGTCATAAATCTCACCATTCATAGCCAGACGGGAATACAACTGATGATTACCCAACATATCACTAAACAATAAATCCATCCCCCCTGCGAGACCAGTGTATGTATTAAAGCTTGAACTACCGACTCCTACAGAAGTACCTCCACCTATATAATCCAATCTGAATTTTGGCTTGTATTTTTTATCTTTAAACTGTGAAATATCGACCAAAGCTAATTTACCGATTTTATTCAAATTGTTGTTAACAACATCAGTTGCAAGTTTATTTGGCTTTGGCAAGGTTCCTGCTCTCATATCAACATCTTGGATATCCACAGCTTTATTCAAAAACTTTTCAGGTTTTGATTGATAAATTGAGTATGTCCTATTATTATAAAGTGTATAAAGAATTCTGTTTTTCTTCTTTGCGATAGATATCGCGGGAGAATATTCGGTAATACCACTTATTCCAACCATAAAATCAGTTTTTTGATATACTTTCCCTGTGCTTTTTTCATAT
>Ga0256832_1000986_pt1 | contig 19039 bp, 18 predicted proteins | sample 134614metaG_FD_190534 | JGI IMG/M metagenome (GOLD analysis project Ga0256832, IMG submission 190534) | Hydrothermal vent microbial communities from Lau Basin, Pacific Ocean - 134-614 | ecosystem: Environmental > Aquatic > Marine > Hydrothermal vents | place: Pacific Ocean: Lau Basin | collected...
GTAGGCCTCGCTGCCACGTGCCGACGGGTTGTGAAGGTGAACAGGCAGGCCGGCACGGCTGGCCTCCCGGAACTGGGTATCCACGGGTATGACCCGTGGCCACAGGAACTCACCGTGCTGGTCACGCATGGCGCGCAACGCATCCATCGAGGCGCGTGTGCGACGATCAAAGAAGGTTGGAATAATGGTATAGGCCAGTTCACCGCCGCGTGACCGGCTGATCATCTGCAAGGTGTGCAGCATGCGCTCCAGTCCCTTGAGGGCCAGGAACTCGGTTTGTACAGGAATCAGTAATTGCTGACAGGCCGCCAGTGCATTTACCATCAATATACCCAGCATGGGCGGGCAATCCATGAGCACATAGTCAAACCGGTCTGACAGCCGGTCAAGTGCATCGGTAATCACCAGGCCCATACCGTCACGCGCGCCCAGCTGGCGGTCCAGCGTGGCCATGGCGGTGGATGCCGGCATTAATGTCAGCCCGTCGACACCTGTCGGGTATAACAGCTTGTCCAGTGAAGCCAGTGGTTGTCCCGTCGCCCGGGCATTGAACAGTGTGTAGACACTGTATTCAACACTGTCCGGATCGAGCCGGAAATAGGCGCTCAGTGAACCCTGTGGATCGAGATCGATCAGTAGTACACGCTTGCCCTGTTGTGCCAGCAGGCCACCCACGCTGACGGCCGTGGTGGTTTTCCCGACACCGCCTTTCTGGTTGGATACCGTCCAGATAATCATGGCGCAACACCTGTCGTGGAGGGTGGACGACCTGCATCACGCTCTGTCTGGGGGTGATCCATGCCCTGACTGACACGCGGGTCGGCACCGGACATGATGACCAGTACGACGCGCCGGTTGCGGGCACGGCCTTCCGGGGTATCGTTACTGGCAATCGGCCGGTATTCACCATAACCGATCGCCGCCATGCGCTCCGGGCTTACACCGAGACGGGTAAACAGATGCACCACGCTTGCTGCCCTGGCAGCTGACAGCTCCCAGTTGGAAGGAAACTCGAAGTTATCGATGGGTACGTTATCCGTGAACCCTTCAACATGTATCGTATTGTTCAACGGGGCCAGCTTCTCCGCCAGCTTGCGCAGCACGGGTTGTGCACCGGAAGCCAGTTCCGCACTGCCCGAGCCAAAAAGAATACTCGACTTGATCTCGACTTCGATCCAGCGCTTGTCACGGCGCACTTCAATCAGTCCTGCATCCATCAGCTCGGACATGGCCTGTTCGATAGAATCCGCCAGTGCCTCGGAAGCCGCGTCAATTTCCTTTTCCTGCTGCCCGGCTTTCTGTTCCGCTTCACGCGCTGCCTTTTCCCGGTCTTGTTTCAGTTTCTTTTCGAGTTTTTCCCGGATGTCACGCTCCGGCAATGGAATACTGAACAGCTCGATGATGGGTTTGTTACGTTTGATCGGCGTATCAGACTGTACAGGCGAACGCATCAACCGGCCAACCTGGATGGGCTCCAGGCTTCGTGCCGGGTCAGAAAATGCAGCCACCATGGAATCCGACAACACGCGGTACTTGCCTTCGTTGACCGATGAAATGGAATACATCACCACGAAGAACGCAAACAACAAGGTAATAAAGTCCGCATAGGACACCAGCCACCGCTCGTGGTTCTCGTGTTCTTCTACGCGTTTTCTTCTGGCCATGTGTCGTGTCCCGGATCAGCTGCCACTACAGATAGTAGCCCTGCAATTTGGTTTCGATATTGCGTGGATTCTCACCTTCAGCAATCGAAATCACGCCCTCCACAATCATTTCCCGAAACTGGCTCTGTGCATGGACCTGGCTTTTCAGCTTGTTTGCCATGGGAAGGAAAAGCAGGTTGGCAAACCCGACGCCATAAATGGTGGCAACAAAAGCCGTTGCGATACCGCCGCCCAGCTTGGAAGGATCGGCCAGGTTATTCATCACATGTATCAGGCCCATCACAGCCCCGATGATACCGATCGTCGGGCTGTAACCACCCAGGCCGTCGTAGACCTTTGCAGCCTGGGTATCCTGGTGTTCCTTGCTGTCGATTTCCACTTCGAGAATCGAGCGAATCACTTCCGGTTCGCTGCCGTCAACCAGCAGTTGCAGCCCCTTGCGGGCGAACTCGTCCGGCTCTTCCTCGGCAATGGCCTCCAGGCCCAGCAGACCTTCACGGCGTGCAATATTGCTCCAGTTGACAATTTTTTCCGCCGCTTCTTCCGGCTGCAGTTTTACCGGGAAAATGACCCAGGACGAGATTCTCATGGCGCGGACAAAGGTGCGAATCGGTGTCTGTACCATGACCGCACCCAGTGTGCCGCCCGCCACGATGACGAAAGCCGTCAACTGTATCAGTGACGACATGTGCCCGCCTTCCAGTACATTGCCGCCCAGTATGGCGAACAATGCGAGCAGGATGCCGGTCAGGGTCAGGATATCCATACGTCAGGGCCCCGTGGCCTGTACGATAGCCGGCCCGATATCGTGCAAGGCCATCACCTGGTCACTCAGACCGGCCTCGGCAACCGCCATCGGCATACCGTAAATCACACTGGTTGCCTCATCCTGGCTCCAGATCGTGGCCCCCTGCGCCTTGAGCGTACGAACACCCTCGCGGCCGTCAGCACCCATACCGGTCAGCACGATGCCAAGCACCTTGCCACCGAATACCGGGGCGACAGATTTAAATGTGACATCAGCACAGGGCTTGTAGTGTAGTGAGCTGTCACCGTCAGCGATTACAACGCGAACCTCACCACCCTTTTGCTTCAGGGTCATTTGCCTGCCACCGGGTGCTATCAGTACCTCACCACCCCGCACGATATCACCGTCCTGGGCTTCCTTGACTGTGACCGCACACTGCTGGTCGAGCCGTGCCGCAAAAGCCGGTGTAAAACTCGCGGGCATATGCTGGACAACAATGACCGGCAGATTGAAACCGGCGGGTAATCGCGTCAGCACCTGGGCCAGGGCCACCGGGCCACCGGTTGAACTGGCAATAGCGACAAGCCGGTACTGGCCCCGCCTTGTCACGGCTGCTGTGCGTCGCTGTGCAACAGGCGGGGGACGTGTTACACGTGCTGTCGGTGGTACCCTCCTGGCTGCTGGAGCAGGTTTCACGACATCGTGAATACGCTTGCACAACAGCATCTTCGCCCTGTCACGGTCCTTGGCAATGTCTTCAAAACGCTTGGGAAGGAAATCCACCGCACCCGCTTCCAGCGCATCGAGCGTGGCACGTGCGCCCTCGTGTGTCAGCGAGGAAAACATCAGGATGGGCAAGGGATTCGAGCGCATGATATGGCGGACAGCCGTAATGCCGTCCATCACCGGCATCTCGATATCCATCGTGACGACATCGGGCTTCAGGGCTGCAACCTGGTTGATAGCTTCCTGGCCATTGGCGGCCGTGCCGACAACCTTCAGCCCCGGATCTGCTTCGAGTATTTCAACGATGCGCCGGCGAAAAAATCCGGAATCATCGACAACCAGTACACGCGTTACCATGGACCCTGTCCCTTGAATCCTGCACCGAACGGCGCATAACTGTTATTGATACAACTGTCCTGTGGCAAAACCGCCATACATTCCCTGAAATAGCAGTTCACACACCATTCCTTTCTACATGTGGCTTGAATAGGCTTTCATCAGGCTGGGTACATCCAGAATCAGTGCTATGCGCCCATCGCCGGTGATCGTTGCACCGGCAAACCCGGCAAGTCCCTGCAGAAATGCGCCCAGAGGCTTGATGACGACTTCTTCCTGGCCAACCAGCTGCTCGACGACAAAACCGACCTTGCGACTGCCCACATGGACAACCACAACATGATTCACTGTGTCTTCCTGTGATTCAGCGCCATTGGTCACCAGCCAGTCGCGAAGGTAGAACAGCGGCAATGCCTTCTCCCGCACCATCACCACCAGCTGACCATCGACAATACTGGTGCGCTCGGTGTCCAGGTCGAATATTTCACTGACACTGCCCAGCGGCAATGCAAAAGGCTGCTCGCCCAGTTTGACCATCAGGGTTGGCATGATCGCCAGTGTCAACGGCACACGAATGGTAAGCCGGCTTCCTTTCCCGAGTTCGGAATCTATTTCCACACTGCCATTGAGCTGCCCGATGCGGGTCTTGACGACGTCCATCCCGACACCGCGCCCGGACACATCGGAGATTTCTTCCTTGGTGGAGAAACCCGCCGCAAAAATCAGGTTAAAACATTCCTTGTCATCAAGGCGGGCGGCCGAATCAGCATCCATCATGCCTTTCTCGACAGCCTTCTGACGCAGCACATCGGCATCCATACCTTTACCGTCGTCATCGATGGACAACAGGATATGATCGCCCTCCTGTTCTGCCGCCAGTACAACGGTGCCCTGCCGTGGTTTACCTGCCGCCTCACGTTCTTCAGGCGTCTCGATCCCGTGATCGACTGCATTACGCACCAGGTGGACCAGGGGATCAGCCAGCGCCTCGACGAGGTTCTTGTCGAGGTCTGTCTCCTCACCCTGCATTTCCAGGTTGACTTCCTTGTTGAGACTGCGCGCCAGGTCACGAACCACGCGCGGGAAACGGCCGAACACTTTCTTGATCGGCTGCATGCGCGTCTTCATGACGGCATTCTGCAAATCGGCCGTGACCACATCCAGGTTTGCAATTGCTTTGGAGACGTCCTCGTTGGCCAGCGACTCCTTGAGGTTGGACAGCCGGTTTCTCGCCAGTACCAGTTCCCCGACCATGTTCATGATTTCGTCGAGACGACTGGTATCGACACGTACCGACGTCTCTGCCTTGCTGGCCGGTGCAGCGGCTTTCGCTTTTACCGGTTCTGCCTTCTTTTCCACCGCTGCCGGCTTGGCTTCTGCCGGCTTCGGTGCTTCGGTCACAGCCGATTTACCCGTTTCCGCCGCAGGACCTTTTCCTTCCCCGTGCAACTGGTCCAGCAAGGCATCGAATTCCTCTTCAGTGATATCGTCACTGGCAGCAGATGCGCCTGATACGTCGACAGGTTCTGCTTCTGCCCTGTCAGCCACGGGTTGCGGTGCTGCCGGGCCCTTGCCATCACCGTGCAACTGGTCCAGCAGTGCCTCGAACTCTTCTTCTGTAATATCTTCACCGCCAGTGACGGTTCCACTGTCCTGTTTAGCAGGCGATGCATCTCCGGCCTGGTCCAGCATGGCCTCAAAGTCACTGTCGACTTCGTCACCGGAGGTTTCGACAGGTGCGTCTGCCGCCTCGGCAGGTGCAGCCGCCGCGGGCACTGCAAGTTTCTCCAGTGCACTCAACAACGATTGCTCTGCCGGGGTGGGCATCTCTCCGCCCTGCACTTCGGCAAACATGGTGTTCACCACATCCAGCACCTGGAGGACAGTGTCCATCAGGTCTCCATCGACCGCACGCTCACCATTACGCAGAATGTTGAACACGTCCTCGGCACGGTGGCAAACGTCAACCAGACCATCCAGCCCGAGGAAACTGGCGCCGCCCTTGATAGTGTGGAAGCTGCGAAATACACCGTTGAGCATTTCCGTATCATCCGGGCTCTGCTCCAGCTCAACCAGTTCCTCGTTGAGCCGTTCGAGTATTTCGCCTGCCTCAACCAGAAAGTCCTGCAGAATCTCGTCGTCGGTATCAAGACTCATTATCGTATTCCCTCAAAAGCCCAGACTGGACAATAAATCATCAACTTCATCCTGACCGGATACTGATTCGCCACCAGCCTCCACACCAGGTACGGCAGGGCCAACACCCTGCATCATGTCTTCATCTTCCCTGGACTTGCTCGCGGGTTTCCCTTCCGCCGTCTGTATATTCCCGATACCGCCTGACAACCGCACCAGGCCCACCAGGTTGTCCTCGACCTCCTGGACCAGCGTAATGACCCTGCGCAGTATCTGCCCGGTAAGGTCCTGGAAATCCTGCGCCATCATGATGTCGGACAGGCCATTATGAATATCCCCGGTGCTCTCGTTTGTGAAGGTCAGGAATTCATCAATCTCCTTGCTCATGGCACGGAACTCGTTCACGTCCATTTCCTTGTTGCGGAAACGGTCCCATTTCTCATGCAGCGCACTGGCACGTGACTTGAGATCCTCGGAAACCGGCAAGGCGGTTTCAACTGCCGTCAGGGTACGGTTGGCTGAGCTCTCGGTCATTTCGATGACGTGGTTCAGGCGCGCCTTGGCATCAGGAATGTCTGACTGGGCCAGCGACTGCATCCGCTCATCAAGCATAAAGCTGTTGAGGGATTCGTGCAGTTGACGGGTCATCTTGCCCAGCTCCTGGAACAGGCTCTGCTCACGCATGCGACCCAGCTGCTCGATCAGTTTTTCCGCACCGGCTCCATTACCGGATTCCAGTTCCGCAACCAGCGCACGGGCATTATCCAGCAGGGAATCATTTTCAATGTCACTCACGGCTTCCATGTAATCACCCCGCCGTCGCTTCGAGACGTTCAAAGATCTTGTCGATCTTTTCTTTCAGCGTTACCGCAGTAAACGGTTTGACTACGTAGCCGTTCACCCCGGCCTGCGCGGCCTCGATAATCTGTTCACGTTTTGATTCGGCCGTCACCATCAGTACCGGCAGAGAAGCCAGCTTCTCGTCCTCACGCACCGCCTTCAACAGGTCTATCCCTGTCATTCCCGGCATGTTCCAGTCGGTGACCAGGAAATCGAAGTTTCCATTCTGCAACATCGGCAACGCCGTATTGCCATCATCGGCTTCCTGCGTGTTATTGAACCCAAGGTCGCGCAACAGGTTCTTGATGATGCGCCGCATCGTGGAAAAATCGTCCACGATGAGAATTTTCATGTCAGTATCCAAGGGTCTTCTCCCGTCTTGCGCTGTTAATCATGTGCTGTTTCGGCATACGCCGGTATTTCCTGACTGTCACTTGCCGGTCCATTCACCCATTCGGGCCCTCAAACGAATCAGTGCCTGGCCGTGTATCTGGCAAACACGGGACTCGCTGACACCGAGGACTTCACCAATTTCCCGCAAATTCAGTTCTTCATCGTAATACATGGCCATAACCAGCCGTTCCCGCTCCGGCAGTCCGGAAATGGAATGCGCCAGTGCGGCCTTGAAATCGGAATTCTGAAGACAGTCGAGTGGCTCATTGCGGGGCTCGCCCGATGCCTGCTGGGGTGACTCTTCACCATTGATCCCCGCGTCATCGATACTGAATACCCGGCAACCTGTTGCATCCTGCAGGATGCGGTGATATTCGTTCAGTTCGATACCCAGTTTCTCGGCGACCTCGACATCCCGGGCATCCCGACCTTCCTGGTTCTCGATCTCGCGTACCGCCTCGGCGACCTGTCTCGCCTTGCGGTGTACCGAACGGGGTGTCCAGTCGGTACGACGAATTTCATCCAGCATGGAACCGCGAATACGAATACCGGCATAGGTTTCAAAACTGGCACCCTGTGTCGCATCGTAGTTACGCGATGCCTCGAGCAAACCGATCATCCCGGCCTGTATCAGGTCATCGGCCTGGACACTCGGTGGCAAGCGGCTCATCAGGTGGTAGGCAATACGCTTGACCAGGGCAGCATGCTTGGTGACCAGGTCATCGCTGTCAGGATCGGGTGTAGTGGCGTACATAGCAGCTCCATTCATACCGGCATCTCCATGTGTCCGTTGTGCGACTGGATAAGACGTTCAACAAAAAACTCCAGGTGTCCCCCGGCAGCACTCGGCACAGGCCATTTATCGGTTTTCTGTGCAAGATTCTTGAAAGCCATCGAAGAGCGGCTGCGGGGATAAGCCTGCACAACCGCACGCTGCTTGCGCACCGCCTTCTTCAGATAGTCATCGTGGGGAACAGCCCCCATAAACTCCAGCGTTACATCGAGGTAACGATCGGTAACCCGTGAAATCTTGTTAAACAATTCCCTTCCCTCCTGGGCACTGTGGGCCTGATTTGCGAGCACCCGGAACCGCTGAATACCGTATTCGACATTCAGCACCTTGATGAGCGCATAGGCGTCTGTTATTGATGCGGGTTCGTCGCAGACCACCACCACGACCTCCTGGGCGGCACGACTGAAACTGGTGACACTTTCGTTGATTCCTGCTGCAGTATCGATAATCAGCGTATCAACGTCATGGTTGAGCTCACTGAACGCCCGGATCAGGCCGGCATTTTCCATCGTGGAAAGCTCTGACAGGCGTTTCACACCGGACGAGGCGGGAACCACCATGATCCCCGACGGGCCGGTAATAATGACTTCCTCCAGTGAGCGCTCCCCATCGATGACATGAGAAAGGTTCTTGTCAGGGTGCAGCCCGAGCAATACATCGATATTGGCCAGGCTGAGATCGGCATCGAGCAGCATTACCTGCTTGCCTGCGTCAGCCAGTGCAACAGCAAGGTTGACCGAGACATTGGTTTTGCCTACGCCACCCTTGCCGCTGGTCACTGCAATCACTCTTACTGGATTCGGTTGTGCCATACGTCGTAGCCCGGCTGCCTGATCAACCCGCATTTCAGACATGAACATTTGCCCGGCACCCTCCAAAAGTTTCTGCCATCACCGATTCCGCGGGAAGCTCGCGCTCGCTGGCAAGCGTCGTGGCCAGCTGTAGCAGCTCACTGACACGGGCGACCTGCATGTCTTCCGGAACACGCTGGCCATTAGCGACGAAGCGCAGGGGAAGCTGCTGTTCAATAACGGCAGAGAGCACACCGCCGAGACTGGCGGCCTCGTCGAGCTTGGTCAGGATTGCGCCATCCAGCGGTACCCCGGAAAAGGCACGAATGGTTTCGTCCATGACCGACGGATGCACCGTGGCGGAAAGCACCAGCAAGGTACGGATCGGCAGGCCGGTATCGGCCAGTGTGGCGAACTGTTCCGTCAGGCGCACATCGCGCTGGCTCATGCCTGCCGTGTCGATCAGCACCAGTCGCTTGTCAGACAGGCTGTTGAGCGTGGAACGCAGTTCATTGTGATCGGAAGCGACCTGCACGGGAATACCCAGCAGGCGCCCATAGGTCATCAGTTGTTCGTGTGCACCGATGCGGTAGCTATCGGTCGTGACCAGTGCAACATGGCGCTGGCCGTGGCGGAGTACATAGCGTGCCGCCAGTTTGGCGATGCTGGTTGTTTTACCTACCCCGGTCGAACCGACCAGTGCGACGATGCCGCCCTGGTCAAGAAAATCCTCTTCGGCAACCGGTACACAGGCAGCCAATTCCGCCATGGCCAGTTTCCAGGCGTGTTCCTCATCCCGCGCATGCACGGTCGGGGCCGAGATCCGTTCCACCAGTCGGCTGCTGATTTCCATACTGCTGAGGCGTCGCATGACATCGGCATGCAGAGGTTCACGGCGCTTCATATCACCCCAGGCCAGGTGTGCCAGCTGGTCTTCCAGCAGACCACGAAGCTGGCGGATCTCGTCACGCATGGCAACAATGGAAGGGTCCTGCGACCAGTCGATGGATGGTGCCGACACAGTCGTATCACGTACTTCAGCCTGTGCCGGTGTATGGCGTGCATAGGTATCTGCCGCCCGGTTTACTTCGGCAGGTTCAGTCACTTCTTCCTGGGCTGCACCACCGGCTTCACGTTCCAGCAGTGACTCGTCGTAATCGACCGAGGCAATAATTTCGATGCCACCGTCAACCTGGCGGTTGGAAAGAATCACCGCGTCCGGTCCCTGCGCTTCACGGACCAGGCGGATGGCCTGGCGCATGTCCGGTGCGAAAAACCGTTTCACCTTCATACCTGCACCTCGTCAATCTGGGTTGCCATCCGTTCTGTCATCACGTGCCTGGTATCCTTTTTCATGCTGCCGTATTCCCCGCCTGGGCACCGAGAGCCGGTGCATCGGTTCCTATATTGGCAACAACCTTGATCTGTTTGTTGTCCGGTATCTCGTTGTAGGCCAGTACATTCAGCATCGGGATGCTGTGCCTGACCAGTCGTGCCAGCCAGGCCCGTATGGCCGGTGTCACCAGCAGGATGGCAGGCTTCCCTGCCGCCTCCTGCCGCTGTGCGCTTTCTGCCAGCGACTGGTGCATCCTTTCGGCCAGGCCGGGTTCGATTCCGGCACCACCTTCCGAGAGGGCCTGAATAGACGATTGCAATATCTGTTCCAGCGATGGGTCGAGTGTAATAACTTCAAGTTCAGGCCCCATCCCATTGATATGCTGGACGATTGAACGACCCAGTGAAACACGCACAGCCGCCGTTAAAGCGCCGGGATCTTGACTCCTGGCGCCGGCTTCGGCCAATGTTTCCGCGATGGTGCGCATATCCTTGACGGGGATGCGTTCTTCCAGGAGGTTCTGCAGCACCTTCAGTACAATGCCGATGGACAGGGTCTTGGGTACCAGGTCCTCGACCAGTTTGGGGGCATTTTTAGCCAGTACATCGAGTAACTGCTGGACTTCCTCGTGACCGATCAGTTCGTGGGCGTGGCTCTGCAGCAGTTCGCTGAGGTGTGTGGCCACCACGGTACTGGCATCGACCACGGTGTAACCCAGTGTTGTCGCATTGTCGCGTTCGGATGGCGAGATCCAGACCGCTTCCAGGCCAAATGCCGGGTCGCGGGTTTCCACGCCCTGCAGGGTGCCGAACACACGCCCCGGGTTAATTGCCAGTTCCCGGTCCGGGTAGATCTCCGCTTCACCCACCGGAACCCCCATCAACAGAATGCGGTAGGCATTCGGTGCCAGTTCCAGGTTGTCGCGGATGTGCACAGGCTGGATCAGGAAACCCAGCTCCTGCGAGAGTTTCTTGCGTACGCCCTTGATGCGATCCATCATCTGCCCGCCCTGGGCACGGTCCACCAGCGGGATCAACCGGTAACCGACTTCGAGGCCAATGATGTCAACCGGGCCGACGTCTTCCCAGCTCAGGTCACGGGCTTCCGGTGGCGTTTCCTGTTCAACAGTTTCCGGCTCGGCGGGCAGCAGTTCCTGCTGCTGATGCTTCCAGGAATAATAGGCACCCGCACCGGCGGCGGCACCGAGCGTCAGGAAAGCCAGGTTGGGCATGCCGGGGATCAACCCCATGAAGATCATAATGCCGCCCACCACCCCCAGCACCATCGGGTTACCGAACATCTGGCTCATAACCTGGTCAGACATTTTTGTTTCACCCGAAACCCGGGTCACGATAATGGCAGTAGCCGAAGACAGCACCAGTGAGGGGATCTGTGCCACCAGGCCGTCGCCGATCGTCAGCAGCGTGTAGTTGCGCAGCGCTTCCGAAACCGGCAGGTCAAACTGCAGGGTACCGATTGCCAGCCCGCCGACAATGTTAATGAACAGGATCAGGATGCCGGCTATCGCGTCACCCCGTACAAACTTGGAGGCACCGTCCATCGCACCATAGAAGTCCGCCTCGCGGGTGACATCCTCACGACGGGTGCGCGCATCGTCCTGGGTAATCAGGCCGGCATTGAGATCCGCATCGATGGCCATCTGCTTGCCGGGCATGGCATCCAGTGTAAAGCGTGCGCTGACTTCCGAAACACGCCCCGCACCCTTCGTCACCACCACGAAGTTGATGATCACCAGGATGGAGAAAACCACCAGGCCAACTGCATAGTTACCACCGACCACAAAGTCGCCAAACGACTCGATGACCTTGCCGGCCGCAGCCGTGCCGGTGTGGCCGTTGAGCAGGACCACGCGGGTCGAGGCCACGTTGAGTGCCAGCCGCAACAGTGTAGTGACCAGCAAGACGGTCGGGAACACCCCGAAATCCAGCGGCCGCAATGCGTAGACCGTTACCATGAGAATGGCCAGCGACAGGGTAATGTTGAACGTGAAGAACATGTCCAGTGCAATCGGTGGCAGCGGTACAATCACCATTGCCAGCATCATGACCAGCAGGATGGGTGCACCGAGTCCGTTTCGTCCGATATCTCTCAGGCTGAGGGTGGCTGCTTCAGTTGCCATGCTTATTCACCTTGTGTTGTCGGGTCAGGGCGCTGTGCATCAGCGTCCGGTTTTTTTGCATGTTCCGGTCCCTGGAAAAACTCTTCAGGCACCGGAACGTTGTCGGGTCTTTCAGGCACAGGGGCACCGTGTACACTGGCCTTTAACTGGAAGATGTAGGCAAGAATCTGTGCGACGGCGAGGTAAAGACCGGCAGGGACTTCCTGGTCGATCTCTGTACTGTAATAGAGGGCACGCGCCAGTGGCGGCGCCTCGAACAGTGGTACCTTGTTGGCCAGTGCCACGGTTCGAATCTGGCTGGCAATCAGTTCCACACCCTTGGCCACGACCAGCGGGGCCGCCATGGTCTTTGCGTCATAGCGCAAGGCGATGGCATAGTGCGTCGGGTTGGTGATAATGACATCGGCTTTCGGGACTTCCGACATCATGCGACGCTGGGATATTTCCCGCTGCATGTTGCGTATGCGTGACTTCACCTCGGGCTTGCCTTCGGTGTTCTTGCTCTCGTCCTTGACTTCCTGGCGGGTCATTTTCAGGTTCTTGGAGTGATCCCACAGCTGGAACGGCACGTCGATGCCCGCGATCACCAGCAATGAGGCACTGAGTACGATAAATGAATGGGAAAGAATCTGCCCGGTATGCGCCAGTGCATGTTCGACGGATTCGCGCCCCAGCCCCATCAGTTCCGGGAAATACCCCATCAACAACCAGGCACCGACACTGCCGATCAGAATAAACTTGGCCAGTGCCTTGACTAATTCAACCAGGCCACGCACGGCAAAGATACGCTTCAGCCCGGATAACGGGTTGAGCTTGTCGAATTTGACTTCGAGTGCCTTGGTACTGAAATTCCAGCCGCCCAGTGCGGCCGGTGCCACAATGGATGTCACCACCATCACCAGCATAAAGGGCAACAGCAGCGAAATACCTTCATAGATACCTTGCTGGAGGACTTCCAGCATGGCCCAGTGATCAAACGCCTTCTCGCGCTCAAAGTCGAGCCCCAGGCTCATGACATTGCCGAGCTGGGCAATCATTTGCTTACCCATCATGAGTAAGGCAAAAGAAGCAACGAGCAACATCGCCATGGTGGTCAGTTCCTTTGAACGGGGGACCTGGCCTTTCTCGCGCGCCTCCTCCTGGCGTTTGGGGGTCGCTTCTTCTGTTTTTTCCTGACCGTCTTCGTTCTCGGCCATACTAGCGTCCTCCGCTGCCGAGACTGCTGGCCGCACCGAAGGCACCGTCCAGCAGGTGCTGCATCTGGGGCAGCAGGTTGGAAATGGCAAACACCAGTACAACAAAGCCAAGTGTCAGGGTAACGGGAAAACCGACACCGAAAACGTTGAGCTGTGGTGCAGAGCGGCTGACCACACCAAACGAGAGATTGACCAGCAGGATGGAGGCAACCGCCGGCAAGGCTACCATCATGGCATCGGCGAACATGCGTGTTCCCCACTCCGCTACCTGGCGGAATTCTTCACGTGTCAGACTGTCGATGCCAATCGGCAGGGAGTGAAAACTGTCGGCCAGAATACGGATCAGTGCCAGGTGGCCGTTCAGTGCAAGGAACAGCAGCGTGGCAATGACAACAAAATACTGTCCAATCACCGGTACGTTGATGCCGTTCTGTGGATCGACCATCTGGGCAAACCCCAGCCCCATACCCATGGCGATGGTCTGCCCGGCGATGACCAGGGTTGCGAACACCAGTTGCAGGCTGAAACCAATAGCCATACCGATAAGCATCTGCTGGATAGTGACCAGCACACCAGAGGCTGACAGGGGATCTGCAGCCGGGACCGGCGGCAGCAGGGGAATAATGATCCACGTCATCAGCAGTGCAATCACCAGGCGGGCTCGCACCGGGACCATTCGTGCACCGAAAATCGGTGCAATCGCAAGCATGGCGGCAATACGGACAAAAGGCCAGAAGAAGGTGCCGATCCAGGAGGTTATGTCTGCAGTAGTGAACAGCATCGGTACAATCCTGCTCAGCCGATTCTGTCCGGGATACTCGCGATCATGCCGGTCGCAAAATCAAGCAATGCACTCAGCATGGACGGACCGGCAAACATCAGTACCAGCACAACAACTGCCAGTTTGGGAACAAATGTCAGCGTCATTTCATTGATCTGTGTCGCGGCCTGGATCATGCCAACCAGCAGGCCCACCACCAGTGCCGACAGCAAAAGTGGTGCTGCCAGCGTGGCGGTGATAACCATCGTCTGGGTGCCAACTTCTATAACGGTTTCCGGTGTCATGCTTGTTTGCTCCGGCTCAGACGACGAAACTTGCCGCCAGTGTGCCCATAATCAATGACCAGCCGTCGATGAGGACGAACAGCATGATCTTGAACGGGAGTGAAATAATCATCGGTGACAGCATCATCATGCCCATGGACATGAGCAGGGTCGCCACCACCAGGTCGATGACCAGGAACGGGATCAGTACCAGAAAGCCGATCTGGAAGGCTGTCTTCAATTCACTGGTTACAAAGGCGGGCATCAGCAGGGTAAACGGTACATCGTCCGGTGTTTCAAAATCACCGCTGCGGGAGATGTCCGAGAACAGCATAAGATCTTCGTCACGTGTCTGCGCCAGCATGAACCCGCGCAGGGGTTTGGCAGCCTTCTGCAAGGCCACGTCTGCCGGTATCTGCTCTTCCAGGTAAGGCCCGACCGCGTCATCATAGATAGTATCGAATACCGGCATCATCACGAACAGGCTGAGGAACAGGGCCAGCCCGATCAAAACCTGGTTGGATGGTGATGACTGTGTACCCAGCGCCTGGCGCAAGATACCAAGCACAATCAGGATTCGGACGAACGAGGTCATCATCATCAGTGCTGCAGGTAACAGGCTAAGGGCTGTCATAAATGCCAGTACCTGCAGGGTCACGGAATAGGTTTCGCCGCCACTACCTGTCGGTTCGACTGTCAGGGCCGCAAACCCGGGCGCGGCAGAAGCCAGTGAGGGAACAACTGTCAGCAGGGAAAGTAATACCAGGATACGGAACTTCATGTTGAACTGCCCTTGCCCATCATACGTCCAAGCTGGTCGGCAAAACCGCCGCCAGCCGGTTGATCCTGTGCCTGCAGGGGTTGGTCGAGTACGTGCAGGGTCTGTACACGACCGGGCGCCACTCCAACCAGTAACTGTGTTTCACCGACCTGCAATAACACCACGCGTTCGCGGGTTCCCATTGACAGCCCCCCGAGAATTTTCAGACTGCCGCCAGCGGCCATCTGGAACTTGCCGGTACGCTTCAGTATCCACGCCAGCCCCAGCATGAGACCAAGCACGGCCACCATGCCCAGTGTCAGTTGCCACAGGTTGCTCACAGCCATCGGGTCGGTACCGGAAGCCGGTGACGGTGTGCTGCCGGCCTCTTCGGTGGCGTGTGCTGATACCGTCATCAGCATTCCTGCGAGCACAAGTGCCCTGCACTGCATGGTTTGAAACATCTTCCGGTATCCTACTTGAGCTTTTTGACACGCTCGGCGGGGCTGATGACATCCGTCAACCTGATACCGAACTTTTCGTTGACCACAACGACTTCACCGTGTGCAACCAGTGTGCCGTTGACCAGAACATCCATTGGCTCACCTGCCAGCCTGTCCAGCTCGACTACCGAACCCTGGTTCAGCTGCAACAGGTTGCGGATACTGATGTGCGTACGGCCAATCTCCATGGAGATGGTGACCGGGATATCCAGGATGACATCCATATTGGCCTCATCACCGGCTGGTCCACCTGATGTATCCTCCAGGTTATCGAATTCGGCTGCCGCCGTATCCTCGCCACCTTCAGTCTCAGCCTCGGCGACTGCCTGCTCCGCCATGGCATCAGCCCAGTCTTCTGTGGCTTCTGTTTCCTGGCTTTCGTTTTCTTCACTCATTGGCCTCTCCCGCTGCCACTTCCACTAATCGATTCGATCAGGAACAATTTTTTCAACAATCTTGATAGCCCGGCTCCCGCTATGGTTGCCGTACTTTCCGCGAAATACCGGTGTTGCTTCTGCTTCCAGTGTCACCAGTTCGGGCAGGTCAACCGGTATGACATCACCTGCCTTCAGGCTGTTAACCTCACGCAAGGACAACGAGGTTTCCAGAAGTGTCGAGCTCAGTTCGATACGCGCCTCTTTCATTTCCTCACGGATTGCACGCGTCCAGCGCTCGTCGCGGTCAGAGCGGTCACTCTGTACACCGGCATCGAGCAAGTCACGGATAGGCTCGACCATCGAATACGGCATGGTGACATGAAGATCACCACCACCACCGTCAAGCTCGACACGGAATGTGTTGACGACAACCACCTCTGTCGGACTGACGATATTGGCAAAGTGCGGGTTGACCTCGGAGCTCTGGTATTCAAACTCCACCTCCAGGACCGGTTTCCATGCCTGCATCAGGTCCTTGAATGCAATCTCCAGCACCATGTTGATAACGCGCAGCTCTGTCGGGGTGAATTCACGTCCTTCGATCTTGGTATGGAAACGACCACCACCACCAAAGAAATTGTCCACCAGGGCAAACACCAGCTTGGGTTCCAGAACAAACAATGCCGTCCCCCGTAATGGCTGGACCTTGACAAGGTTAAGACTGGTTGGCACAAACAGGCTGTGTACATACTCGGCAAACTTGAGCATTTGTACGCCGGACACGGAAATCTCACCGGCACGGCGCAGCATATTGAACAGACTGATACGGAAGTAACGGGCGAAACGCTCGTTGATCATCTCCAGCGTGGGCATGCGGCCGCGAACAATGCGGTCCTGGCTGGCGAAGTCGTAACCACGGGCTTCGCCATCCGGCAATTCCTCGTCAGTTTCTGTTTCTACGTCGCCGCCGGATACACCGTGCAACAGCGCGTCAATTTCGTCCTGTGAGAGAAGATCATTCACTGTAAGGCCGCCTTATTGCATGACAAAGCTGGTGAAGTAGACATTCTCGACACCCGGCTTGCCGGTTTCAGCTTTCAGTACTTCCTGGACTGCGGCAAGGGTGTCCTTGCGCAGCTTTTCCATACCTTCACGGGTATCGAGTGCCACGGGATCCTGGGCCTTGAACAAAAATACCAGGTTGTTGCGAATGGCCGGACGATGCTCCTTGATCTGCTCAACGACATCCGGTTTGCGGGTTCCCACCTCAACCGAGACCTGCAAAAAGCGCACATCCGTATCACCACTGAAATTTACGACAAAGGGAGGATCCAGCGGGACATAGCTGAGTGGTGCCCTGGGCGCTTTCTTCTTGCCCTTGGCTTTCTTTTCCCCGGCCTTGGCTGACTTGGCCTTGCTGTCTGTTTCCTCTGCGACTGCCTCGTCGTCGCCACCAAGGACGCCGGTCAGCATCAGGGTTGCCGCTGCAGAAATACCCAGCAGCACAACCACCAGCGCTATGATGATTATCATTTTCTTTGAACCCGATTTCGGCTGCTCTTCACCGCCATCGATATCAAGGTCCAGATCGTCTTCCTTTGCCATTTGTACATCCCCTTATGACTTTCAGCTAGGGATTAGCAAGACGTATGCCACGAATCAGGGCGATAATATATTCATTAATTACAGCACGTTACGTACGCTTAAATTTGGGGTGACAGACTTTTGACTGAATTGAGGCCGATCGGCCGACAGAAGCTTGGCTGGATAGCCTCGGGAAACGCTTATTAATTTGTCATTGCGAGGAACGAAGTGACGCGGCAATCTCTAACAGACTGATTCCCTGGCATGAGATTGCCACGCTTCGCTGGATATTTGGGTTTTAGTGAGGTGAGTGGGACAGCCACTCGCGGAAGCCGGCGTCCGGAAGGGGTTTACTGATATGGAAGCCCTGCACCAGGTCGCAACCCAGTTGCTTGAGTTGTTCGCGCACACCCTGTGCCTCGACACCTTCTGCCACAACCTTGCAATTCAGGTTATGCCCCAGTTCGATGATGGAACGCACAATGGCGACATCACGTGGGTCATTGGCCATGTCCTGCAGGAATGACTGGTCGATTTTCAGTGTGTTGATGGGCAGGCGCTTGAGGTAGGACAAGGATGAATAGCCTGTCCCGAAATCATCGATAGCAATCGAGACACCGAGCTTGCTGAGTTCTTCCAGGATACCGGCGCCGTGATCAAGGTCTGACATCAGGGTGTCTTCTGTAATCTCCACTTCCAGTTGTGAGCCATCGACACCGGCCTTGACAAGTGCCTGTCGAATCCCGGCGATCAGTCCCGGGGAGTGGAAGGAGCGTGCCGACACATTAATGGAGATTGAAACCGGTTCACCTGATGCACGCCAGTGTTTACTGTGTGCCAGCGCCGTATCCAGCACCCAGTCCGTGATCGGCGATATCATGCCGAGCTGTTCGGCAACCGTAATAAACCGCTTGGGCAACACCAGCCCCTGCTGGGGATGCTTCCAGCGCAACAGGGCTTCTGCACCACAGATACGACCGCTTGCCAGGTCGATTTTGGGCTGGTAGTGCAGTTCAAACTCCTCGCGTTCCAGTGCGCCGTGTAATTGCCCGGAAAACTGCAGGTGTTCGGTCGCCGAGGCGTCTTCTTCGGTCTCGAAAAACAGGAAGGGTGCAGAGTTCCACTTGGCCCGGTACATAGCGCTGTCCGCGTGGCTGGCCAGTGAATGCGGGTCCTCACCGTGCTGCGGGTATACGGCAATACCGATGGAGCTGCTCAGGCACAGTTCGCGGCCCTTGAAGGAGAACGGTGCACTCAATGCGCTCATCACTTCACGAGCCACACGTTCTGCCGCTTTCTCTGCATCCTGCACCATGGGCAGAACGATACCGAATTCATCGCCACCCAGCCGCGCCAGGGTATCGGTGTCACGTAATACCTTCTGCACGCGCTCTGCAATCTTGCGCAACAGTTCGTCACCGGCCTCGTGGCCGAGGGTATCGTTGTACATCTTGAACTGGTTGATATCCAGCACCATCACAGCAAGTGATGCACCGGGATTACGCCGCGCCACGGCCAGCGCGGATGCCAGCCGGTCATACCACAGGGTCCTGTTGGCAAGCCCGGTGACCTCGTCCTGGGTGGACAACTGTTCGAGGCGCTCACGGTCATTGCGCAGGTCGGTCACATCTTCCATCAAACAGTGGACGCGCAACACGCGGCCGCGCCGGTT
>Ga0256832_1000987_pt1 | contig 19029 bp, 17 predicted proteins | sample 134614metaG_FD_190534 | JGI IMG/M metagenome (GOLD analysis project Ga0256832, IMG submission 190534) | Hydrothermal vent microbial communities from Lau Basin, Pacific Ocean - 134-614 | ecosystem: Environmental > Aquatic > Marine > Hydrothermal vents | place: Pacific Ocean: Lau Basin | collected...
AATGAAGGAGAGGGGGGGGCTTATGTTTCTCTAACTGTAGGGAATTTCATTAGGGTAATACTCCGTTAGATATAGAGTGTATCCCCCTTCTCCTTTGGCTATGTATTTACTATATTACTTAGTGTACTTCAAAGGAGAAGGGGTTAGGGGATGAGGTTGTTTAGACGGGATTCGGGATTAAGAGGGTGTACTATCTCTTCCTGTACTACTATGGCAGCACAGGCTATACTACTTAAACCTGTGGCACCAAGGCGTACAAGTCGTAATAGTGCAGTTTGTAATACACACAGAAAAAATGCAGAAAAAAACTGCAAGGGAGTATCGCCGACTGTGCTAAAGCAACCACTGCATTGTTGAGTGCCTATTCTTGTGTACCATATCTTGAATGTTCTATCTATCTATCTGAAGCAGGCAGTAACACTCCAAAAAACTTTAACATTTCCACACTTTTTTATATCCCGCTAATACTGTACGCGTTACACATTACCATACAAAAATTATTTATTTATATCCATTTTTTTTCGATAAATTTTACTTCATATCCAAAATAATGTTTTACCTTTAACTGTGAATCCTATCCCAAATTAGCGATTTAACACATATGAACCACGTTTATTCTATAACGCACTCTCCCCACAAAATCACCGGCATACCCTGTCGTCCCTTCCGGTTTTTTGCCGTATCTTTAGACATCTTTTTGCACAAATTCACTCCATTTCATACGACCCGAATAAGGTTCATGAGATTGAAGCATGGTATAGAGGACAACCCGAAATCCGTGTATCAATTGTAAAAGCAGGTCAAGAAGGAGATGCAGGTATTGTACACAAGCTCATAGAGTGTGACATGGAAGGTTCACTTACCGTATTCAATACGTTTGTATCTAATTGGCAACCAGAAGACTGGGCAGGAGTATACACGGTACATGCATTCGAAAAGGATGGCGGAGCAAAATTTGATTTAGTAATGTCCGCAGGATTTGAAACAAAAAATGATAAGAAGGTTGGTTCTATCAAGGGGACTTCTACTATCACCTTAAATGATATAACAAATAGCAAGGATGATGAAATTGGCCGTAATGAAACTAGATATAAAGGACCAAAAAATGTAACCCTACTTTATCCGGCATCTGGGGCTAAAATTGACTTCTAAAACAAAAATTATGAATATGAATATTAGATTAAGAAGCGTATTATTTATTGTCTTAATTTTGACTATCTGCATGCGTTTATCAGCTCAGGGTAAATCTTCTAAATATGAAATCCACGCCTCAGTAGGGTCTTCTCTTTTAGGCAGTGGAGACGTAATTGCGTATAATTATGAAACTGGAATTAATTATATTGCTAACAAGTTTTTTTCCTTTTCTATGTCTCTAAACTTCGGCAAGGGAAAAATTAATCCCAATGATCCTGACATCTTAGCACTAGAATTCATACAAGGTAATTTCAACTGCTATCTCTTTCCTCTTAAAACGACCTCGCCTATTGGAATAAAGATGGGAAGTGGACTTTCTCTGCACGATTTAAGTAAGGTTACTTTGAATTATATTACAATTGATCAAAACACTGGTCGTGAAGTTTATATATACGACAGAGTCTCTTATAGCACTTTTGGACTCAATTTTATACTAGAACCTTATTATAGATTCAAAAATGGGACAGTAGCCAACCTGAAGTTTTATTTTCAGCGATACCGAAATCGTGGCACCAATATTGGATATGCGGCAAAATTAAGTTATCGACTGTGATTTTCTCACTGTTAAACTGATTAAGTTACGAATTAGAACCATACACATTTAACTTGTTATTCAAATATGAATAAAAAGTAGTGCCTGCAAGTAAACTCTTCAAAATTAGAAAGTGTCTTCTGGTAAGCACGAAGCAATTGTGTATGGTATTTCTCTCATCCTGACATTTCCTATTTGAAAACAGTATTAGAAAATGGCGAGACCTTACTTTCTAAATTGGTGAAATATTAGTACTCCAAGAACAAAATCAATACAGTCTATACTCGTTCCTTCCCTCCAACTCTTGAGTCCCTTTTAAAAGTGAGAAGTGAGAAACGACAAATGGTTAAAACCATGTGTATTTTAAAATGCATTAATTCAATAATCCTCTTCCAAAATTAATAGTCACTAATGCTCGAATAATTTTGCTTGATGGACAAGAAGGAATGAGTATTCTCGGACTCATGTTTTATGAGGCTAAAGCCGATTTCCTTTGATTCCTTCTTCCGTCAGTTGAAACTGACGGCAATGATGTGTATTATAAAACGCTCCAGTGCTCTGCGCAAGAAATAAATATACATAGCAACTGAAGCTATTTTTCTCTGAATCGAGACGCTCAAACGGGAGTTATGCCGTAGTATAATGACTGTTTGAGCAACGAAGAGTCAGAGGGAAAGAGCAAGTTTATGTGTATAGTTATTTTCTGCGCGGAGCACTAGTTATGGGCGTTTTTTGAGAATGTAGCATGGGCAATGTCCCTATTTTATTTGCTTCAGCTTTTGCCGTTCGCTTCAGCTTTTGCCGTTCGCTTCAGCGAACGGTCTGTGAATTAGAAAAGATTGGCTTTAGCCACATAAAAACGTGTGTCTGGATTCTTTTCCTTTTGTTGCGATTGAATTTTGAGTTTACTCTCAAATGTGCAATTTGTAATACACACTTAAAACCATTTTTCACGATTCGTCTCAAATCTTCCTTATATTCTCGTCGATGATCTCTTGTGTTTCAGCTATGTGATTTTTATCTTTCGGCTGCAAGTCGTAGCGGATTTTACCGCACAATTTGGCAAGGGAGGCGGACAGTTGGTCGCATTCAATGGCGGAAATGATCGAATCCGAGGAGGTGTCTTTAATGGTTTGTATCAAGGAAGAAAACTCTCGCAATACTTCCGGGCTGGCCAATATCGAGATTTTATGCGTCAAAAACTCAAGTGTCACAAGATCCTCTGGATCGACCTCCCGCTTTCTAACGACTTCTTCGATAAAATTTATCAATTCGAAATACAAGTTGGACTTGATATCAAACACTTTTACCCGCTGCTCCTTCTCCAACTCAATTTCACTCTGTTTGCTGATGAGTGCCGCAGTAATGGCAATGGTCGCGATGGTCCCGAGAACGATGAGCACGAGTTCCTGTCCAAATGGGTCATTGGACGTTCCTTCGTAGGCAAATTTCAAATATATCAGCCCGATAACGAAGGTCATAAACGCAACTAATAGATAAACTACACTGTTTTTCATGTTGTTCTTTTTGTTTTACCACTCCTCACTCCTCTTCCGTCCGGTCGATCTCGGGTCCGGCCTCTAGGATGAAGTTGTTTCTCCCCATCCGTTGCTGCAGCCGGAGTTTATGGTCATTGAGTAATTCTAAGATGGAAAGGAAGGTCACGATGGCGTGAATTCTGTTCTCACAATCCTCGAGAAGGGTTTCGAAATCGAGTTTTTTGACACTGGAAATGCGCTGTACCAGTTGGCTTTTGACGGCGCGCACCGTGTAGGGAAAGCGGACGATGCGATGGATGACTTTATTCTTCTCCCGCTCGTGTTTCTCCATGGCTTTTTGAAAGGCCTTGAGCAATCGAAACACCGATACGGGCTCCAATTCGGCATCCATCAGTGCCTCTTGAGCGAGGGATTGGAGCTCTTGTTGGAGATTGCCCCTGCCAAACATCTTCGAGCGCTCCAACTCGTTTTGCCGGAGGTCTTTGACCACCTCTTTGTATTTCTTGTACTCGATCAGCTTCTGGATAAGATCCTCCCGCGGGTCAATTTCGTTGCCCTCCGCATCGAGTTCTTTCCTCGGAAGCAACATCTTGGCCTTGATGCGCATCAGGGTTGCAGCCATGAGAATAAAATCACTCGCCATCTCGATATTCAACTCTTGCATCTGCTCTATAAAAGCGAGGAAGTCATCCGTTATCTTCGCAATCGGAATATCGTATATATCCAACTCGTCCCGCTCGATGAAGAACAAGAGAAGGTCAAAAGGCCCTTCAAATTGGGGTAATTTTATTCTAAATTCCGTACTCATACTATCGATTGCTGCCTACATACATCACAGAGAAGGGCGCTTCAATACCTCTTTCACCTCTTCTATCGAGCCCTTGGTTTGCTGCCCGGTCTTCAAATCCTTAAGGGTATATATCCCGGAGGTTCGCTCTTCTTCGCCAATGATGAGGGCGAAGGGGATGCCGCGTTGGTCCGCGTACTTCATCTGTTTTTTAAATTTGGCCGGCTCCGGATAAATGTCCGTGGAGATGCCCTCTTTGCGGAGGGATTGGGCGATGGTAAAGCCGTGTTTATGCGAGTCGGCATCCATGGCCAGGACAATCACCCGCGCATCGAGTTCCAATGAGGCAGGAAACAAGCCCAACTCTTCCATAGCGTCGTAAATACGCTCCGCACCAAAGGATATACCGACACCCGATACCCCGGGCATCCCGAACACCCCTGTCAAGTCGTCGTACCTTCCGCCTCCGCCTATGCTCCCCATAGCCGGACCGTCAACGGTCACTTCGGTAATAAATCCCGTATAATAGTTCAATCCGCGCGCCAAAGTGAAGTCAACGGAAACATTGGCCGGGAGGGTCTCCCCAAAAAAGGCCAGCGCCTCCTGCAATTCTCTAATGCCCGAAACTCCTGTTGCGGAGTCTTGCATAGCCGCCTGCATTTCTTCGAGCGAAGAGAGCCGTATCAGTTGCAATACCCGCTCTGCTGCATCGTTGGCTATTCCCTTGGAGGTCATCTCCCGGGCGACCTTCTCTGCCCCGATTTTATCCAGCTTGTCGAGCGCGACGGTCATCTCTATCATGCGATCAGCTATCCCTGCGACTTCGGCGATACCCGCGAGAATCTTTCTGTTGTTTATCCGGATGGTGACCGGCAACTTCAGTGCTTCGAATACCTCCGCATAGATCGCTATCAGCTCGGCTTCGTACATGAGGGAAGCGGACCCTACCACATCGACATCGCATTGGTAAAACTCCTGATAACGGCCCTTTTGGGGGCGGTCTGCACGCCAAACGGGCTGAATCTGGTAGCGTTTGAACGGAAGTTGGAGGTCGTTGCGATGCTGGACGACGAAGCGGGCAAAGGGTACCGTGAGGTCATATCGCAAAGCGCGTTTGGAGAGCATCGACGCGGCTTTGTTACTCGCCTTTTCCTCCAGGATTTGACCGGGCACCTTGGATAAAAAATCCCCGTTGTTGAGTATTTTGAAGATGAGCCGGTCGCCCTCCTCGCCATACTTGCCTGTGAGGGTGTCGAGCTTCTCCATCGCCGGGGTTTCGATCGGGCGGTAACCATAGCGTTCGAAGACGCTGCGGATGGTATCGAAGATATAATTTCTCCGGATGACCTGCTCCGGCAAAAAATCCCGGGTTCCCTTTAAGGTTGTAGGTTTGATAGCCATAATGATGGGTTATTTGGCGGCAGAAAATTGGGAGAGGAAGCGCCTATCGTTTTCGAAGAACAGGCGTATGTCGTCGATGCGGTATTTGAGCATGGCCTGACGTTCGATGCCCATCCCAAATGCAAAACCCGTATATTTATCGGGATCGATACCACAGTTCTCCAATACCGCAGGGTCCACCATCCCACAGCCCAATATCTCCAGCCATCCGGTCCCTTTAGTGATCCGGTAATCGGTCTCATCCTTGAGCCCCCAATAGACATCTACCTCTGCGCTGGGCTCCGTAAAGGGGAAATACGATGGTCGAAGACGGATCCGGGCATCGGGCCCGTACATCTCTCTCGCATAGTATAAAATCGTCTGCTTCAAATCCGCAAAGGAAACCCCTTCGGCGACGTACAGCCCCTCGACCTGATGGAACTGACAATGGGAGCGCGCGGAGACGGTTTCGTTGCGATACACTCTTCCCGGTGCTATAATCCGTATAGGCGGTTGGGTCGTGGTCATCACCCGCGATTGGACGGAAGAGGTGTGGGTACGCAAGAGTCTTCCCGGGTCATTGAGCACGTAGAAGGTGTCCTGCATGTCCCTGGCAGGATGGTCTTCAGGCGTGTTCATGGCAGTGAAATTGTACCAATCTTCCTCTACCTCCCGGTCTTCTGCAACCGAAAATCCTATCCTCCTGAATATGTCGATGACTTCATCCATGATAATGCTGACGGGATGAAAAGCCCCTTCCGCCACCGGCATCCCCGGCAAGGTCAAATCGGGGATATCTTCTCCTTTCTGTGTTGTTTGAGCCAATCCCGCCCGTGTGCTATCGTATTTTTCTTTGGCGGTTTGTTTTAAGGTATTGAGCAATTGGCCAAACTCCTTTTTCCGTTCGTTGGGGACATTGCGGATTTCCGAAAAAAGCGGTTTGATGATATTCTTACTCCCGAGAAACCGGATTCTAAACGCCTCAAGTGCCTCCGCATCTTGGGTGGTGAATTGGTCAATTTCTTCCTGGAGGGCTTTCACCCGGTCAAAGATATCCATAGGTCTACTATTTGTGGCCGCAAAGGTACGGATTTTTGCCCTACATCGCTTACCTTTGGACAATGAAACAAACAAAGCCGCAGATATCCCATGAAGACCTCTTTGTCGCCATTGGTCTTCTATTTACCGCCTCGATGTTCTTTTCAAAGTTTCTCACCTCCCTCAGCATGGGGTTATTGGTTTTACTGATATTTGTCCGGATCGACCTTCGCCCGTTTCATATCGGTTGGAACTCCAACATCGACGGGTTGTTACGCCGGGTCTACCGGGATAAAACCTGGTTTGCACTGAGCCTTTTGTTCTGGATACCCTTTCTCTCCGGTCTGTGGTCGGACGATGTAGGAGACTGGTTGCGCATCGTGCGCATCCGGCTGCCGTTTTTGCTGTTGCCCCTCGCTTTTGCCTCCCTGGACCAATGGCCGGAATATGCGATGCGCCGGATCGCCATGGTGGCCACCGGCACCGCATTGCTCACCATACCCGCTGTACTTTACCATTTCATATCAGACAAAAATGCCGTCCTGGAGTCGCTGGAGCACGGGAAGATGCTGTGGACCCCGGCCTATCATATCCGCTACAGCTTGCTATTGGCATATAGCGGATTGCTCGCCTTTTACTACGGCGCCTCCTCCTCAAAATGGCGGTATTACTGGTGGGGAGCCGGGGCTATTATCGTGATTTTTCTGCATTTTCTCGCGGTGCGCAGCGGACTTTTCGTCTTTTATGCGATCACCGGAGGAATGCTCTTGTATGAAATGGTAAAGGGCAAGCATCGATGGAAGATGGCGACCGGCTTAATACTTCTCGTCGCGTTGCCCATCATCGGAGTGAAGACCATCCCAAGCCTGCAGCAAAAGTGGAAATACATGCGGTGGGACCTCGAGCGCATCGCCCGGGGAGAAATCAACGAGGGCTCGGACAACAAGCGGGTCTTGTCCTTTCGCGGTGGGCTCCACGTTTTTCGAGAGCATCCGATCATCGGGGTTGGAGCCGGGGATTTGAAGCAGAAGATGCGGGATTACTTTATTGATGAAAACCTCCAATTCGAACTCTACCCGCACAATCAATATATCTTCACCATGGCCTCAACCGGACTCATCGGGTTGTTCCTGTTTTTGTATGCGGTATTCGTTCCGCTATTTCATACCAGGGCCTACCAATTCTTCCCTGCCCTGGCGATACAGGTCATTATTCTGTTGTCCTTCTTAGTGGAAAATACGCTGGAGACATCTCTGGGGGTGGCCATCTATCTGTTCTTCACTTTGGTATCCATCCGCCAGTGGAGAAGTACTAATGCGGCAAGTACTTCTTGAGGTATCCATAGGCCAATGTACCCAATAGCGCCGCACCCAAGGTGACGATGTAGATGGAGTAACCGCTTCCGATCATCGCATAAATCGGCCCGGGACAGGTGCCGCCCAAGGCCCATCCAAGCCCGAATACCAATCCTCCAAACACCTGCGCCTTCAACATAAAAGGCTTCTTTTTGATATGGATGGGCGTGCCGTCCAAAGCTTTGATGTCAAATCGTGTGATGATTTGATAAGAGATCGCACCGACTAGTACCGCAGTACCGATGATACCGTACATGTAGAATGACTCGAACAGAAACATCTCCTCAAATCGATACCAGGAGGCGAGTTGCGCCTTGATGAGTACGATACCAAAAAAGATGCCTAAAAACAAAAATTTTAGATATTTCATAAGATAAAACAGGTCTTATTGCAAAATGAATGGTAAGATGAAATGCGCCATTATGGCTCCTCCGGCAAAAAAGGAAATGGTCGCCACGAGAGAGGCAGGGTTGAGCATCGAAAGCCCCATTATGGAGTGCCCGGAAGTGCATCCGTTGGCGTAGCGAGTCCCGAATCCCATTAGAAATCCTCCGGCCACAATGACCAAAAAGCCCCGCATCGTTTGCAATCCCTGCCAGCTGTACAGTTGCTCCGGTACCAGACCTTTGACCTCGCCGAGTCCCCATTGGGTAAGGACACTCCTGGCCCCATCGGATAGTTCCGGTGTTACCGTCCCGTTGAGGTAGTGAGCCGCGATAAATCCTCCGAGGATAATGCCCCCGACCAACCACAAGCGCCAAATCTGATCTTTCCAGTCGTAATCTCTGAAGTAAGAGATACTCAAAGGAATGGAGGCGGCACAAAGCTGCCGGTAACTCGAAGAAATACCAAATCGCTTATTGGTCAATAACAGCATGGCAGGTACCATTAGCCCAATTAATATTCCGGAGATATACCAGGGCCAGGGGGCTCGTAGCCATTCTAAGATCGTTTGCATATCGATTGCTTTTATTGTTGGAGTATTTTAATAATTGATTTTACCAATTATTATGAAGATGCAAATATGGTGCATTTTGTGGGGAATAGAAGAAATTATTGAAAAAAGATTCATGTATTCTTTCGTGTCTTCGGGGAAAGGGGCAAATTACTAAGCGTTTTCCTTTGCACACTAAATAAAGAACCCAAGAGAGAGCATCAGGTAATTGCCTTTGGAGTCTTGGTTTTTAAACATATTGGTCAAGCCGTAGGAATAGCGCAAATCAAGACTCAGCCAATAAAAGTCCATACCCAATACCCCGACGCCTTGAAAATGTAAGGTCTCGAGGCTGTCCAGGTCCAAGCCTAGAGTATTCTTTTCATCGATGGCCGTAATGTAGTTGGCTGCAGCTCCTGCGTGCAAGCGCATAGAAAAGGCACGTGTTTTCACCAAGCGGTAAGCCCCAAGCATTGAGAAGCCCAAAACGGTAAAACGTGGTTTTCGCAAAAAAGGAGAAAAATTCTTTTGAGAACTTACAGTGATGGACTGGTACAACAATCCCGGATTCATAAAAAAGCGGTCATCTCCCAAACGGAGTGCTGCCCCTATGTGCCAACCATTGTTGAAGTATCCTGCCTGTGTTATACCATCCCAGGTGTTGGTTAAAACAGTGGGCCCAAGCCGCATGGTGAAGCCGTTTTGGGCATGCCCTGCAAGGCTACAAAACATCAAAAGTATTAACGCTAAACTTATTCTATTCAAAACCGGATAAATTATTCTTCAAAATGGGCCAAACGAGGACATTATTCCTTTATAACGTCCTAAGTACTGTACTGTCATCTTTAGCAGCGCACAAATTTATCAAATTTTTTTGGGTTGGGCTTAGTCTCATTTATTTGGGTGGGTACTACAAAGTGCACAGTTACCAAATTTGCACCAATCGTTCCTGTGTGTATTCTCCGCTTCCAAGTCTTCCTTCATTAGCTTTGGAGTCGTGGTTCTTCCGAGCCGTTTGTTTTAGATTAGTTTAGTTCACTTTGTAATACACACTTTACTTGGTGGGTTATACAAAATGTACGATTATACAGCGCTCTCTAATCGACCCGCGTCAGCTCGGGAATCGGAATTCATTTTGGAGGATATAGAATCGCTTAAAGCAACATGTACCATACTATTCTCTTTCCCCTCAATGCATTGGATACATACTATCTGCAACAGATGTTACTCTTTACAAAGACAAAACAGTTCTTAATGCTTTACTACTTTAAAGGTCCTGACCGTCTTGTCTGTCCATTCTGTTCTGACCAGGTAGAGGGCAGCTGGCAACATGCTAATATCTATCGTCCGGGTGTGATAGGCAGTACTCAAGAGCCTCCCTTCGATAGAGCGCACTTCGATTTTCTCCGGTAGGACTGATGTTTCTAAGTGTAGGACACCATCTGTGGGGTTGGGGTACCATTCGAGGCGAGGAGAGAGGACAATATTGGAGGCTGCTATCATGCACGAATCAAACTGGACGGCGGGTTTTACGAGTTTTCCATCGCTCCATTTACCCATATAGTAAGGAAGCTTGTCTCCAAAAACGTATGCACAATTCTTATCTTTAAATTTGCAATCCAAAATGCCTACTGCCCATTTCCATGCGCCGTAATAATCAAGAGCATTGAGTTTTACCTTATCGTTTTTCTTTTTGCCGGAGGTGCAGAAATCGTGCTTGGCTTTGAGCTTTGGTGTACCGTGGTTGTCTGAATAGGCCATGATGTATTTCCTGTTTTCACAGGGATGGGTGCTCAGTATGTTCCAAACGTGCCGGTGGGCATTGGACGAAGCTTTGGGCCCGTTGAGGTCATCATCACTTCCGGATATCAAAGCGATTTTTGTGTCAGGGGGGATATCTGCTAAACTCCTGGCATATCCGGGGCTAAAGACACAAACGGCATCAAAGGCAGGAAGGCCGAGGATCTTGTAGTCATTGACACAACCCAGTGTAGTCCCTGCACCTAAGGAAAACCCAACGATGCCCAATTTTATACGACCGTCCGGCCATCGTTTTATTCTAACTTTGTCGGGGTCTGTTTCCAGCCGGTTAAGCGCTAATTTTATGACATTCGCCGTGTTCACACGCCTTACAGAGGCTCGGACTTCATAACCTCCGTATTGAAACATCGGGTAGATGACGGTATAACCTTTTTTGGCAATGTGTTCACAAAAGAGTTTGAAGCCATCCACCACTTCCAGACTATCCATATTGTCGGTATGTCCATGTAAGAAGATGATGACCTCCGTGGAGTCGGGTTTGGGATCCATCGGCTCATATAGCCAATACCAATTGTGAATATTTTCTCCATACTGTGTACGTCTTACTTTGTTATGAACATAGGTACTTCCTCCCGGTCCCTTTACGGGTTGATCCGGTCCGGATTGAGCTGACAGGATAAGAGAAGGTAGGACAAAGAGGAAGAGGAGCGTTCTTTTCATAATGAATATTTGATTATTTCAACAATGAGGGTTAGACGAGCCTTTATCACAATGGTTTAAAAGGTGCCCTTATAAGTGTACATCTCCTTAACAATGTCTTCCTGCTGCAATACAATAGAAATGAACACGATAATAATCCACAGACCTATTGAATAGTGACTTTTAGCGTTTTAACTTGTTTCCCATCCTCCAATACAGCGAAACACACTCCATGATATGCGGGAACAGAAACGGTAATTTGCCTTTGGCTTTTCACCTGACGGCATACTAATAGGTTACCTAATGCATCGTACAGCTGTAAGCGGGGATGGTCCAGTCGATGTTGTATTACAAAGCACCCATCCGATGTGGGATTTGGATGCACCACAACATAGTCATCTGGTACCGCAGCATCCTTGCCATTGGTCATCACGTCAGGATTGTATTTGAATACACAGTGTTTCAAACCCAGATATTTAGGCGCAAGGGTGTCTTCATAACTCTCTTTCACTCCCCAGCTTCCCCATTTACTATAATTTCCGTGGGAAGAAAAATTGGCAAAGAGGCCTCCCCCGCTCACCCCATACCAATGGTCGAAGTACTGACAATAGAGGTCTTCCATACGGGGATGCCGGTTGGCATCCAATAGTTTGTTGACGTAAGCTTCGTTATTGTTATATTCCCAGCCGGCGATGAGGTGCTGCCCCCCTTCGTAGGCGATGTGATCCAGATGAAATCGGTCGGCGACCCTCTTGGTGCCATCCATCCATTCAAATGCCTCTTCCAAAGCATTTTCCATAGAATCCAGTATAGCATCTACAGTGATGGTATTGGCCAGATGGGCATCTCCTATTTTTCGCCCGACCGCACCGGCAAAATAAGGGGCCGTGGCCAATGCATCCGCTTTGACCCCACTCGGGTTGTATTTGGAATCCGAATAGTGCTCCAGGATGTAATTGGTCACCCAAGGATTGGCAGCCTGGCTGGCGATCACTTTGACGAGCCGCTTTTCTTCCCCCTTAAACACCTCTTCAAATATACGGTGGACATCAGCGGTGCGCTTGGCGTAATACTGCCAGGACCTTTCCCAAGGTTCACCCGAATACCCGAGTTTGAGTCCCTCCCTGGCCGCATAACGGTTTTGTTCGAAAATCCCGTTCCATACTTCGTTGCTGTATTCGACATAGACTTTGCGCTCCTTATCGAGCCCGTTTTTGAATAAGGTCGCGAGGGAGTCAATATAGGCGTCATTGGCCCGGTGCGGCACACAAATCCAGGCATCTTTCCCGGTGCGATTGCACAGGTCGATGATGTATTCATACGCGATACCGTTCCCGAGGGTTTGGGTGTAATAATCCGGCGTGTTTCTGTCCTCCCAACTTTCAACGGGAGAGTCATTGGTCATCATCCAGTCCATAAAACGAATGACTTGAAAATCCTTTAGAAAATCCAAAAGCGCGGGATAAAAGGGGTCGGTCTCATATGTTTGATCGAATCCGGGAAGAATAAAGTGAATGTCGTGTATGGGGTCGGATTTGTCAGAGCGCTCGATTTCCAAGGCGATACCTCCTCTCTGTGAGTCGACATCCACCATGGTATCTACAGGGCATTGGAAAGTCCCCGATGCTGCTCCCCATAGCGATATTTGTCCGGTACCGGAGGCTGTCAACCGGTATTTGCCCGATGGGTACACCCCTTCCAGATCACCGAAAAACATCAAGGTTCTGATGCCTTGCAAGGGATGGCTACCGTCATCGTAGGGGATTTCCTTAGGGTATCCATCGGGTCTCAAAGGGATTTGGACATCACTGCTCCATGGACTTCCGGGTGCGAGGTCATGCGCTATCCATTCACGGGTTTGTTTAAAGGCGTCGACAAATTCGTATTCCGCAGAATAATCCACAATTCCCGTTAGATTAGTACCTATCGGACGTTGGATTTGTGCATTGGATGAAACACCAAGCGCAATAACGAGCAAGAAAGTGGCACATAGAGAAACAAGGTACTTGGTAAAAGACATAAATGATGTATTTTGGTATTGTGATATGGGAAAGTATGGATGCTGCAAATGTAAGCATTTTTTGCTTAAATTCGATTGAATTATTCAACTAAGTGCACACTATAACCTCCACGACTAATCTTTTTTCATCAAAAATAAGCGTCAAATAATTTGCCGGCAGATCACCTCACAAGGTCTCCTTGAGCCATTTGTAAAACTCCCGGTGCCAGACAAGCGAATTTTGCGCTTGCAGTACCCAGTGATTCTCCTCCGGGAAGTAAAGCAACCTGCTTTTGAGTCCTTTGAGTTTGGCCGCTTGAAAGGCAGCGAGGCCCTGCCCTATAGGTACGCGGTAATCATGCCCACCCTGAATGATTAAGATGGGTCGATTCCAGTTGTTGACATAGTTCATGGGGTTGAATTCGTTGTAGGCTTTTTGAGCGGCCGGGTTGTCCTTCTCCCAATACGCTCCTCCGAGATCCCAATTGGGGAACCACATCTCTTCGGTCGTTCCGTACATACTGTACCAATCGAAGATACCGTCATGAGAGACGAAGGTCTTGAATCGCCCTTCGTGGTTGCCCATGAGGTAGAAAGCGGAATACCCGCCAAAACTCGCACCGATGGCCCCTATTCTGTCCTTATCGACATAGGATTCCTGCATGAAATCGTCGATTGAGGACAGATAATCGCGCATACACTGCCCACCATAATCCTTGCTGATGGCTTCGTTCCATTTTACACCCCATCCGGGCATACCTCTTCGGTTGGGAGCGATGACGATATATCCGTGTGCTGCCATGAGTTGGAAGTTCCACCGGAAGGAATAAAACTGCGATAGCGCCCCCTGTGGACCGCCTTGAAGATAGAGGAGTGTGGGGTATTTCTTGGCAGGATCAAAATCCGGTGGGTAAATCACCCAGGACAACATGCGCTTTCCATCCGTGGTTGGACAATATCTCGGTACTACTTTACTCAAGCGAATAGAGCTGTAAAGGCTGTCGTTGACATGGGTGAGTTGTGTCATTTGACCGGTGGGAAGATCTACGGTGTACAATTCGCTCGCATGATTCATATCCGAGCGCGCGACCACCATTCGCTCCCCGGCCTGTCCCACGATGCTGCGGATGTCAAACTGACCCTGTGTCACTTGCTTCACTACCGGCATTCTTTTGGTATTGCCGGGGTAATCCACCACAAAAAGTTGGACGGTACCCTTTGTTGGAGCGACAAAATAAATGTGGCTTCCGTCTTGTGACCATTTGAAACTGTTGACCGTGCCGTCCCAATGCCGCGTGAGGTTCATCCGCCTGTCATCATTGAGGACAATAATGTCGTTTTTATCTGACTCATAACCCGGCGATTTCATACTGAGCCAAGCCAATACTCCCTTGGAAGAAAATGCGGGAGAGTTGTCATACCCTTGCATCCCTTGAGTGATATTGCTCGTCTTGCCCGTTTGTAGGTCGTAATCGAATATATCCGTATTGGTGCTCAGGGCATAAGCCGCCCCTGCAGCTCTCTTAGTCACATAGAGCACGTGCTTGCTGTCCGGACTCCAAATATAATCTTCATCCCCTCCGAATGGCTTCTGAGGGCAATCGTACGGAGTACCGGCCATGATGTCCCGCCCGGCATCAAAGCCCTTGCCGATTTTGGTCTGGACAAAGATGTGACTAAACGCGCCGTCCTCCCAAGTATCCCAATGGCGATAGTTGAGGTCATTGTAAATCTTGACATTGGATTTGGGGAGGTCCGGATAGAAGTCCGAACCGGTCACTTTCATAATCTTTACCTCCTTCGCTACGATTTTATGCAGACCATCGGGGGAGATGCGATCATTGGGGAGAAGCGCTTGAGGGTCCTCGACGGGTGTCGGAATGCCGCCTTCTAATGGCACGGTAAAAAAACGGGTGCGACCTTTATTCTCACTGACATCGTATTGGCGGACTCCATAGACGGCTGCTTTTTTGTCCGGGGTGATCCCCATGCCAAAGACCCTGCCGAGTTGGAGAAGACGTTCAGGCGTCATGACTGCGGTCTCTTGTGCTTTGGCGGCCGTGAATAGGGCGCTGACAATAAGGGAAAGGACTAAAAAGATAGATTTGATTTGCATGTTACTACGTTTTGACTCCAAAGGTAAAAACTATTTATAATGTAATTCCGCTCACGGAATGGAAACAATCAGAGCGCTTTTTTGTACTTAAATTATGCAACAAAGTACAATAAGAGCATACATTAGAAGCTGGACTTTTCTGCGGGTCCTGCAGTTGGTTATCGGTGCCATCATCGGCCTCGATGCTTTTCGTGAGGGCACGTGGTTTTTGGTCACTATCGGGGCATTTATGGTGTACCAAGCATTGGCCAACAAGGGATGTGGATTTGGCGGAGATCAAGCATGCAACATGAATAATCGGGATAATCAGGTATGAAATGGTTGACATGACACAAATAAAATGGAAAGGGCGCCTGTCCGCAGCCCTACTCGGGGCAGTATTGGGTTATGCTTATTGGTATTTTTGGGGATGCACCAACGGTTGCGCGATAAAGTCGATATGGTGGCGAATGTCCCTATGGGGAGGGGTGATGGGATATTTACTCTTCGATTTGCTCTATGATTGGTACAGCAAGCGTAATAAAGATAATGCTTAAATCCATGTCTCAACACCCTTCCGAATCAATAAAATCAATACTTCTCCTACAAAATCACAATAAACACCGTATATTTATCCCCAAATAGGAAAGCGAGAGGAAGGTAACATCAAAGCGTTTCCTTTTTTGAATCCGGGTGTTTGACTACATGCTTGCGTCACAATTCCCTCCTAAAAATATAACCGGTTGGGGAGTGATAGTCTGCGGTTGCCCCCAAATTTTAGACTGCAGTTTAAGGTAAAAAACTTTAAAATAAATTTGAATTTTAACACAGTATCTAAATAACAATGGAACCGAAGTCGAATTGCATTAGGCAGTAGAATCGTTTGGCTTAGTACCCGGTTAACTGTTCAATTCCATCACACTAAAACAACATAACATGTCCATATTAATAGCCGATTGTGGGGCATCCAAATGCAGTTGGGCGCTGTTGTCCGGTGAGGGGCAAGTGGTTCAACACGAGACGACCGGGATGCACGCTGCCTCCTTGTCCGTCGAAGACATGCGCCAATGGTTGGGCGCCCTCACCGGTAGTGGTATTCCCCTCGATGGAGTGGACACCATCTATTTCTATGGTACCGGCTGCTTGTCGGAATCGATAAATGCCAATGTCCGGCAAGCGCTGCAAGAGAAGATTCCGGGGACCCGAAGGGTATCTGTGGACTCGGATATTCGCGGAGCTTTAGCGGCTTTTTCTCCGGAGCATCCCGCCTACATCGGCATTTTGGGCACGGGAACCAATGTGGGGTACTACGACGGACAGCAGTGGTCACCCTGTAGTCGCCCACTTGGATATATTTTGGGGGATGAAGGGAGTGGTGCGGATTTCGGCAAGGCCTTGCTCCGCGGCATTTTAAGAGAACAATTCAATAGCACCATCACCCGGGCCTTTTACGGAAAATACCAACTATCACCCGCTGATGTAATTGGTCAACTTTATTCCTCCCCTGCCCCCAACCGGCTTTTGGCTTCATATGCTGCGTTTATACATGCCCACTTGGAAGAAGAACAAATGCAAGATTTGGTGCGCCGGAGGTTCGACCATTTCATACAAGCACACCTGATTCCTTGTCCCTATAAGAATACCAATCTGGTATATCTCTCCGGGGGAATCGCGACTTCCTTCGAGGCGCTCCTTTCCGAATGCCTGGATCGACATGGGTATTATCTGATGCAGACCCTGCGCCGGCCCATCGAGGGGTTAATAAAACAGGCGCTTATAAATCGGTAGATGCTCTCGTATCAGGCCGAGATACGCTTCGTTGATGATGTGGCTATCGAATTGCTCTTCGACTCGCTTTCGCCCGGCCCGGCCCATCGATTTGAGGGTTGCTGCCGGCAGATTACAACAAGTTATCAACCCTTCATACAAGGCTTCGTCACTTCGGGGTTCGACGAGAAATCCGGTCTTGCCCGCTTCGACAGCCTGCCGGCAACCCGGAACATCCGTCGTGAGCACCGGACGCCCGACCGCCATCGCTTCGAGAATCACGCGCGGCATCCCTTCCCTCCAGGAGGGAAGTACCACGACGTCACTCTTTTCGATATAGGGGAAGACATCTTCTACAAAATGATGGTAGGTGCAGCGGGGATGGGCCGCCCACCGGTCGATTTCTTCCTTAGGGATCGTCCTGTCATCGCCTTCAGGCTGCTCTCCTATCATAATAAACTGCACTTCCACTCCTTTCTCAACGATTTTTGTCGAAGCAGCCATAAAAGAACGTATTCCCTTGTCCTCTATCATGCGGGCCATCAGGAGAAAAGTCCGGGGCCCCTCGTCCTTACCCGGGGATGGGGCAATAGCATGGCAGTCAATTCCGGATCCGGGGATAACCATGCCCTTCCCGGAAGGGATAATTTTTCGATCCCGAAAGAGTTCCAGATCATCCGAATTGTGAAATACAATCGATTTGGAATGCTTAAGTGCTATCTTGTACATCTTGGAAATGCCGGCGGCCCGCCAGCCTCCCAGCGTAAATACCGAACCGATTCCCGTAAGCGTTGAGATGGTCGGAATCTGCATGTTGATGGCCACGTAGTTGCCGTAAATATTCGGTTTGGCGGTAAAAAGAAGTAAGAGATCCGGTTGGACGGCCTTGAGTTTTACACTCATCTCTTTCACAAAATCCACATCCTTAAACCAACTGATCTGAGAGGGCACAAGCGCCTCCAGCGGCACAAAACGGATGCCTTGGGCTTCCAACTTACGGCCGTACTTGTCCGGTCGCGCCATTGTGACCACATCGTATCCTTGCCGGGATAGGTGATGGTATAGCCCCCGTCGAAAATTATAGATATTCCACGCGGTGTTCGCAACAATGACAATAGTATGGGCTTTAGCCATAAAAAATAAAGGTTTATTCTTCCCGCTTCTGATGTGATGAAACTCCCGCAAACAAGGGCATCAACACACCAACAAGGCAAGGATTATTCTAATCGTCAACGGGTCCATCTTACCACTAAAAACCATAGCAGACGAATAGAAGCATTGGCTGAACAAAGGCCAAAGATAAATCAATATTTGCAAGGGGATGTTATTTGGACGAGAGAAGTGTGTTTTACAAAATGCACGTTTACATCATAAAAAGCAATATCAATCCCGTAGGGATGTCATCTTAGTAGCCCCGTACGAGCGACAGCGAAGTGCGGGGTTTATAAGAGCACCCAAAGTCGTATTGGCGATATTTTTGCCCAGTACAATATTGTAAATACTTGAAAAGTGCCGTCTGCAAAAATAGTGACAAAAAAAATGCATAGGCGCACCTTTGTGCATTTCGTAATACACACCTTTTTGTCCATTTTTTGGTCCATTCTAAAAATATCCCCTAACTTTGGGGTGTGTAATAAGCTTAAAACACCGGTTTATTGCAGTTTTGGATTACATTCGTTCACCCTAATACACTGAACTATGAAAAATCTATTTCATATTTCCATCCTTGTCTCTTTATTGGTATTCTTCCTGCCTGACCGGAGTTTCGCCGTACTGCAAGCGCATCCTGCACCACCCAAACAGGAATCCTTTTGGAAGCGCCTCCGGCAGACTGCCAGGAAGTTTATTCAGGATGCCAAAGCCTGGTATAGCGATGGGGCACACAACCGGTCTTTAATGGGATTCGGTCTCCTTTTTGGTATTCTACTCACTGGGGTATTTTGGATATTTAGAGATGCTCTTGAAAACAGTGATACGATAGATGAAGTT
>Ga0256832_1000988_pt1 | contig 19026 bp, 25 predicted proteins | sample 134614metaG_FD_190534 | JGI IMG/M metagenome (GOLD analysis project Ga0256832, IMG submission 190534) | Hydrothermal vent microbial communities from Lau Basin, Pacific Ocean - 134-614 | ecosystem: Environmental > Aquatic > Marine > Hydrothermal vents | place: Pacific Ocean: Lau Basin | collected...
ACCGACTTCAACCCCTTCCGCCTCGGGGGGTAGACTGCACTCATGCACATCGTGGAGCGCGACGAAGACCTGCGCTGGATCCTGGGCAGCGCCTACACCGTGGCCGTGCTGGGGGCGCACCCCGACCCGAAGCGCCCCGCGCACTACGTGCCGGCCTACCTGCGTGAGCACGGCTACCGGGTGCTGCCGGTGAACCCGAAGTACGCCGGCCGTGAGCTCTTCGGCGAGCGGGTGCGGGCGCGGCTCGACGAGATCGACGAACCCGTGGACGTGGTGGACGTCTTCCGCGCCGCGGACAAGCTGGATGGGCACCTGGACGAGATCCTGGCCATGGAGCCGCCGCCGGGGGTGGTCTGGCTGCAGCTGGGCATCAAGAACGACGCCTTCGCCGAAAAGCTCACGGACGCGGGCATCACCGTGGTGCAGGACCGCTGCATGCTGGCGGAGCACCGCCGCTTGATGTGAGGAGGCCGCGATGGAGATCCAAGTCGTTCACGACCCGCCCAGGGAGAAGCTGGAAGCGATGGGCGTCTTCGGCTGGCCCGTCTGGACCAAAGAGGAAAGCACCTTCCCCTGGACCTACGAGGACGCGGAGACCTGTTACTTTCTGGAGGGCCGCGTCGTGGTCACCCCCGACGGGGGCGAGCCGGTGGAGGTGGGCGCGGGCGACCTGGTCACCTTCCCCCGGGGGATGCGCTGCACCTGGAAGGTGCTCGAGCCCGTACGCAAGCACTACACCTTTGGCTAGGCCGCTCCTCGTCCTGCTGCTCCTGCTGGGCGGCTGCCGCACCGCGCCGGCGAACCGGGTGCTGCCGCAGCGCTCGCCCGGCGGGGCCTACACCTTCGACTTCGACCGCGGCGTTCCGGTGATCCGCGAGGGGCGGCGCACGGCACTGCGCGACGAGCGGGCCCCCTTCCGCAAGGGCCCCGAGGTCTACTGGCTCTGGGACGCCGGTGGAAGGCTCTGGGTCTACGTCGCCCCCGAGAACGCCGTCTACTACTACGAACGCACCCCCGAAGGGTGGCGGAGGCGCGCCTGGACGGGGGAGCGCTCCGCCCACCCCGAGCGCGACCTGCTGCCCCCGCCGGGGCTCTACCCGCCGTGCCCGACGTCGAAATGACCCCCGCGTCGCGCCGGGCGCTGCTCGCCTGGTACGACGCCGAGCGCCGCGAGCTGCCCTGGCGCGGTACGCGCGACCCCTACCGGGTGCTGCTCAGCGAGGTGCTCTTGCAGCAGACCCGGGTGGACCAGGCCCTCCCCTACTACGCGCGCTTCCTCGCGCGCTTCCCCACGGTGGAGGCGCTGGCCGCGGCCGGAGAGGAGGAGGTGCTCGAGGTCTGGCAGGGCGCGGGCTACTACGCCCGGGCGCGAAGGCTGCGCCAGCTGGCCGTGCGGGTGGCGCGCGAAGGCTGGCCGCAGGACCGTGAGGGGCTGCAGGAACTGCCGGGCGTGGGGCCCTACACCGCCGCGGCGGTGGCGAGCATCGCCTTCGGCGAGCCGGTGGCGGCGGTGGACGGCAACGTACGGCGGGTGCTGGCGCGGGTGCACGCCGAAGGCGACCCCAAGCCGGCCTGGCTCGAGCGGGTGGCGGGGGCGTGGCTCGAACCCGCGCGGCCCGGCGACTGGAACCAGGCGCTTATGGAGCTGGGCGCGCGCGTCTGCACCCCGAAAAACCCCAACTGCGCCGCGTGTCCGCTCGCCGGCCTCTGCCGGGGACAGGCCGCGCCGGAGCGCTACCCCGCGCCTAGAAAGCGGCGGGCGGTGAGCGAAGTGCGCTGGGCGTTGGTGCTCCGCGCGCCCGGCGGGGTGGTGCTGGAGCGGCGCGCGGACGGCGAGCTGGCCGGGTTGTGGGGGGTGCCCATGGGCCCGGGGACGGCGCCGCCCCAGGCGGCGCTGGCGCGCTACGGCGCCGGGGCGGTGGAGGCGGCGGGCACGGTGCGCCACGCCTTCAGCCACCGCCGCCTCGTCGTGCACGTCTTCGCGGGCCGGGCCGCCCGCGGCGGGGAGGACCCCGGCGTGCGCCCGCTTTCCGAGCTGGACCGCAAGCTACTGCGGGCCGCCGGGCTCGAGAACACGGCCGAGGGCGAGGCCTGAGGCCGCCCGCGCCTCGGGCGGCGCGTGCCCCGTGACCACCCGGCCGGCGGCGTAGAGGTTCGCGAAGCGGGGGAGGCGGCCGCTCGCGGCCTCCCACTCTTCGGGGGCGAAGCGCTGGAAACGCACCGTGTAGGCGGGCGCGCCCTGGGCGGCGGGCACCTCGTAGGCGTCGGGTACGAAGGCGAAGCCGAGGCGCTGGAGGTGTTCGTAGAGGTCGGGGTAGGCGGCCTCCCCCAGCCGCCCGGCGGCCTCCTCGAGCGCCCCCGCCGAAAGCGCGGCGCCCAGGAAGCTGCCCACGGCGAGCACCACCGCGCCGGCGCGGTGGTCGAAGCCCTCCCAGGTGCGCACGCCGACGGCGCGACCCTCCTCGACCAGCAGCGCTGCGACCGACGACTGGAAGAGGTGGAGGTTCGCGAGCGCCTCGAGGGCGTACTTGGCCCGGCGGTGCAGCTCCCAGACGTCGCCAGCCCAGGCCTCGGCCAGCAGGCTGCCCGCAGGCGCCTCGCCCTCCGGGAGCCGCTCGGGCCGGTAGACGCTGTCGAGGCTGTCGGTCACCAAACCGACGGCGAACCCCCGCCGCGCCAGCGCCCAGGCGGCCTCGCTGCCGCTCGGTCCCGCCCCCACCACGAGCACGTCGTAGGCGCTCACGACTCCGCCCCGCCCAGCATCGGCGCCCCGCGCTCGAGGCGGAAGGCCAGGTAGCCCTCGCCGGGAGCGTGCAGCATCAGCAGGTGCTCGTCGGGCGCGGCGAGCCAGAGGAAGAGGGGCAGCTTGGTGCGCGGCCAGCCCCGCTGGTAACGCTCGCCCTCGAAGGTGTAGGCCATGAAGATCTTCTCGTCGTCGTCGGCGTAACCGGGCTCGTAGAGGACGACCAGGTCGCCCTCGCCCGCCTCGGTGCGCTCCATGACCTCCCACAACCAGATCTGCGCCTCCACCGGGGTGAGGAAGACCCCCGCCGCCTCGCCCAGCCAGGCGTAGGCGGCGTTCGGCAAGCCGGGAAAGGAGACGAAGACCCCCTCGGCCCCGTGCACCAGCTCGACCACCTCGTTGGCGTAGCGGGCGCCGCCGGCGCTCTCGCGCACGAAGCCCGCGAGGAGGCCGTGGCGCTGTTCGAGCTCGCCGGGGGTGAGGCCCAGCTCAAGCGCCTCGATCAGGATCCGGTAGTTGCCCAGTTCGCGCGCGTGCTTCACGGCTTGTCCCCTAGGTGCACCGCGGCGATGCCGCCGGTAAGCAGGCGCCAGCGCACCCCGGCGAAACCGGCCTCCTGCATCATGGCCGCGAGCCGTTCGGGCCGCGGAAAGCGCTCCACCGAACTGGGGAGGTAGCGGTAGGCCTCGGGCCGGCCCGAGACGACCCCGCCGATCCAGGGCAGCACGCCGTTGAAATAGAAACGGTAGGCCCGGCCCAAAAGCCCCTCGGGGGGCGGCGGGAACTCGAGGATCACCGCCCGCCCGCCGGGCGCCAGCACCCGGTAGAACTCGGCGAGGCCGCGCTCGTAGTCGGCGAAGTTGCGGAAGCCGAAGGCGACCGTGAGCGCGTCGAAGCTCGCGTCCGCGAAGGGCAGGGCGAGGGCGTCGGCCTCCACGAAGCGCACGTCCGTAGCGGCCCGCTCGGCCTTGGCGCGCGCGAGCTCGAGCATCTGGGGGGTGAAGTCGGCCCCCACCACCTCGGCCTCGGGCCGCGCCCGCTTGAGCAGCAGGGCCACGTCGCCGGTACCGGTGGCCACGTCGAGGATGCGGCGGGGCGCCTTCTCGGTGGCCAGCCGCACCGCCAGCCGCCGCCAGCGCTGGTCCACCCCGCCCGAGAGCAGCCGGTTGAGCAGGTCGTAGCGCGGCGCGATCTCGCCGAACATCGCGCGCACCTTGCGGGCCTTGGCCTCGGTCTCGTTCATCGGGCCCATCCTACCGCGCCGGAGCGGGACTCACCCGCCCGGGGGGCATGCGTTACAATCGGGGGCGTGAACCGCGTTTGGTTAGCCCTCACCTCCGCCGTTTTCCTGCTCCTGCTCGCCGTCAGCCCCTGGGCGATCGCGCTGCGGGCCTTCGGGGGGAAAGGGGTGCTCATCACCCTCTGGGGCACGGTCGACCTCTACGGCCGGGCCAAGGCGCTGCCCGACGTCAGCTGGCTGGGTTACTTCACCGTCTTCTGGGTGGCCCTGGCCCTGGTGGCGGCGGTGGCGGCCTTCCTCCCCCAGGCGCGCACCCGCGCCCGCATCTTCTACGTGCTCGGGCTCGTGGGCGTGGCCGTCTTCGCCCTGGAAGCCTACCTCTTCTACCACGCCGTCTGGGCGGTCAACGACGCGGCCCTGGCCGAAGGCGCCCGCAGACCTCCGCTCAAGCGGTACAGCCTCTCGCTGGGGGCCTACGCGAGCTTCCTCTACAGCCTCTTCCTGCTCGCGGTGGGGCGGTTGCAGCTTCCCGGCGGCCGGGCGCTCTTGGTGCGCTGGCGCGGGGTGATCGTCCCCGCGGTGAGCATGCTGCTCGCCATGGTGGCCGGCGCGGTGGTGGTCTGGATCCTCAAGGACGTCAAGATGCCCGAGGGCAGCGGCACCCTCGCCTACCTGGCGGCCAAGCTGGACCTCGTCACCTACACCTTCCAGCTCCTCTTCGGGCCGCTGCTTACCGCCTCCGGCTGGTTCCAGAGCCTGCTCATCGCCACCCCGCTCATCTTCACCGGCCTCGCCGTGGCCTTCGGCTTCCAGGCGGGGCTGTTCAACATCGGCGCGCCCGGGCAGCTGACCATCGGCGCCATCATGACGATGCTCGTGGGCGTGCACCTGGCCAACGCCCACTGGTTCGCGGGCCTGCCCGACGGGGTGGCGCGGGCCGTCTTCCTGCCGCTCAGCATCCTCGCCGCCGCGGCGGGCGGGGCGCTTTGGGGCGCGATCCCGGGTTGGCTCAAGGCGCGCTTCGGGGCGCACGAGGTGATCAACACGATCATGATGAACTACATCGCCGCCTCGATCTTCCTCTTCATGATCGCCTCCAACGAGTACACCTTCTTCGGCAAGTGGACCCTGCACATGCCCTTCAAGTTCCCCGGCTACGAGGCGCGCAGCTACGAGGTGGCCGAGTCGGCCCGCATTCCGCTGATGGTCAACCTCTTCGGCTTCCAGCAGGACGCCTCGGGCGCCTGGACGGGCGCGCTCAGCTGGGCGCTGCCGCTGGCGCTGGTGGCCATGGTCGTCGTCTACGTGCTCACCGCGCGGCTCGAGCTGGGCAAGCGGCTGCTCGCCGCCCTGGGCGCGGGCGTGGCCGGCTACTTCGTGGGCGGCTTCCTGCCCGGCATCCCCATGGAGCTCTCGCCCAAGCTGGCCTCGGTGCGCCTCAACGGCGCCTTCGTGATCGCCGCCTTCGCCGTGGCCTTCTACAACTACTACATGTGGCGCACCCGCGACGGCTACGAGCTGCGCGCGGTGGGGCTCGCCCCCAAGGCGGCCGAGTACGGCGGGGTGAGCATCGCCAAGAAGACGATCCTGGCCATGGCCATCTCCGGCGCGCTCGCCGGTCTGGCGGCCACCCACTACGTCCTCGGGGGCGGCATCGACGAGTACCGCCTCAAGCAGTCGCTGCCCACCAACGTGGGCTTCGACGGCATCGCCGTCGCCCTCCTGGGTCAGAACACCCCGATCGGCGTCTTCCTCTCGGCGCTGCTCTTCGGGGTGCTGCTCACCGGCGGGCTGCAGCTCGACCTGCAGCTCGGCATCAGCCGCGAGCTGGTGATGATGCTGCAGGCGCTGATCGTGCTCTTCATCGCCGCGGGCGGCTTCCTGCCGCGCTACTTCACCGACCCGATCCTCGCGGCCCAGGCCGAAGAGGGCGTGCAGGGGGTGATCTGACATGAACCTGGGCGACCTCTTGACCCTTGCCTTCCTGGTGCCGCTGTTGCAGACCACGCTGCGCTCCACCACCACCCTGCTGCTCACCGCCCTGGGCGGGATGTTCAGCGAGCGCAGCGGCGTGGTCAACATCGCGCTCGAGGGCATGATCATCTTCGGCGCGCTCACCGCCGCGGTCAGCGCCCAGCTGATGGAAGCCCCTTACCTGGCCGAGAACCCCGGCGCCCGCATCTGGTGGATCCCCTGGGTGGCCGTGCTGCTGGCCATGGTCGTGGGCGCCTTCATCGGCTGGATCCACGCCGTCGTCTCGATCAAGTACAAGGCCGACCAGATCATCAGCGGTACCGCCATCAACCTGCTCGCCGCGGGCCTGCCCTCGCTCGTCCTCGCCTACTTCTACGACAACACCACGGCCTCCAAGGAGCTCGTCAACCGGCTGCCCGAGTGGTTCGGCTTCAGCCCCCTCGTCTACCTGGCCTTCGCGCTGGTGCCGATCACCTGGTACGTGATGTTCAAGACCCCGTGGGGGCTGCGGCTGCGCAGCGTGGGCGAGCACCCCGAGGCCGCCGACACCATGGGGATCAACGTCTTCCGCACCCGCTACACCGCGGTCATCCTCTCGGGGGTGCTGGCGGGGCTCGCCGGCGCCTTCCTCTCGATCGGCGTCCTCAACCAGTTCGTGCGCAACATGTCCGCCGGTCAGGGCTTCATCGCCCTGGCGGCGCTGATCTTCGGCAAGTGGCACCCCATCGGGGTGCTGGGAGCGACGCTGCTCTTCGGCTTCGCCAAGGCCCTGGCCATCCAGCTGGGCGGCGGCGACATCATGCCGCCGACGGTGATCGAGGCCTTCCCCTTCATCATCACCATGCTGGTGCTCGCCGGCTTCGTGGGCACCTCGCGACCGCCCAAGGCGATCGGCAAGCCCTACGAGAAGTAACCACGGCCCGAGCGACGCGCGCCGCCCCTGCACGGGGCGGCGTCATTCGTGGACGCGGTAGCGGGTTCCCAGCGCCCCCAGCCGCACCTCGAGGCGGCTGCCGTCTTCGAACCAGACCTCCAGGTGGCGGCGGTTGAGGCGAAAGCGCTCGATCCCGGGCACGAACCCGGGGGCGACGCCGCCCGCCTCGGGCGCCCAGGCCTGCACCCAGCGGGTGTGGGGGTCGTGGCGGAAGTGCAGGAAGCTGCCGTCGGCGAAGAGCAGCTGCGCCTCGAAGAAGCCGCGGCCCACCTTGAGCCGCTGCGCCTGCCGGCGCACCCTTTCGGCCCACACGGCTAGCGCTTCCCCAGCACCCGCGTCTCGGGCGCCGGGTAGCCGTAGCGGTAGCGCCCGAAGTAGAGCAGCGCCCGCACCCGCGCCGGGTCCAGGGCCTCGCCGCTGAAGGCCGCGGGGTCTTCCCAGACGCCGCGCAGCCGGCCCACGAAGAGGGTGTGGTCGCCCGCCGGCCAGGCGGCGGTCTTCTCGAGCTCGTAGGCGGCGTAGAAACCGCCGAGCAGCGGCACGTCGAGGGCGCGGCCGCGCACCACCTCGAGGCCGAAGGCCGCCACCTTGTCGGTGTCGCGGCCGCTCACCGAGCCGAGCTGCTGCACGCGCTGGGCCTGTTCGTAGGGGTGAAAGGTCACGCTGAACGCCGAAGCGGCCTCGAGCAGACCGTGGGTGAAGCGCTTGGGGCTCACGCTCACGCCGAAGAGCGGCGGATCGAAGGAGAGCCCCACGTTCCAGACCGCGGGCATGAAGTTCACCCGACCCCCGGCCTCGACCCCGATGACCGCGGCGATGGCCGGATAGAAGTGGTTGAAGTGGCGCGGTTTTTCCTCGACCCGTTGAAACTCCACAACTACCCCTCCTTGTCGCGGGGGCGCAGGTCCTCCTTGGGCGCCGTGATCACGCCCCCGCCCTCGGTGTAGAGGTCCACGGTCCCGGCGAGCGGGTTGAGCTTGATCACCTTGCCGCAGACGCCCGCCGAGGTGCAAACCTTGGCGTTCTTCTTGGGCATGTCCGCCAGCAGCTCCTTGTAGTGGGGGTGCTCGTAGGCGAGGCAGCAGAGCAGGCGGCCGCAGGGGCCGCTGATCTTCTCGGGGCTGAGGGGCAGCTGCTGGTCGCGGGCCATGCGGATCGTGGCCGGCGCGAACTGTTGCATCCAGGTGCTGCAGCAGCTTTCCAGACCGCACATCCCCAGGGTGCCCAGGAAGGCCGTCTGGTCGCGCGGGCCCTTGGCCACGAACTCGACGCGGGCGCCGGCGTGGCGGGCGATCTCGCGCACCACGCCCCCGAGGTTGACCCGGTTTTCGGCCGAGTAGTAGACGACGACGTGCCCCCCGTCGAGGGTGTAGTTGCAGCCCAGCACCTTGACCTGGGGCAGCTTGGCGCGCAGCCGCGCCTTCAGCCACCACTTCAGGCTCTCCTCCTGCTCGCGCAGGCGGTGGACGCGGTCGAGGTCGCCGGCGTCGGCGACGCGCACGACCTCGCCGAAGGCCTTGTTCGTCTCCCGCGGTGCGGCGCGCACCTCGCCCAGCTCGAGCCCCCGGGGGGTGCGCGTCACCACCTTGGTCCCCACGGCCGGGGCCTCCCCCTTGAAACGCATCTCGTAAAGTTTGGGCTCCCTACCGTGAAACAGTCGAACCCGAACGCAGTTCGGCATAAAGCCTCCTCAGGGTCAGGGCCAGCCGGGTGTAGACCAGGTCGGCGGCCACGTAGGCTTCGAGCGCCTCGCGCGCCTCCAGCAGCGCCTCCAGCGCCTGCCGGCGCGCGGCGGGGGGCCAGGGCTCGAGCGCCCGGGCCACGAAGACCCAGGGGTCGAAGGGGCCCTCGGCGAGCCGGCGCAGCACCTCGGTCTGCGCCAGCAGCTCGGACGGCTCCCCGGCCAGCGCCCGGATCCACGCCTCGGCGGCGCTCGCCGCCTCGGCCAGACCCGCCGGATCGGCCAGGGCGGCCTTCAACCGGCCCACCGCACCCTCACTGTACCGCAGCGCCGCTTCGTCGTCGGTGAGGGCCCGCAGCTCCTCTTCGGGCAGCGGCCCGAACCCCACGGTCAGGCTGCGGCTCGCCAGCGTGGGCAGCACCGCCTCGCGGCTGGGAGCGATCAGGATCAGGTAGGCGTGCGCGGGCGGCTCCTCCAGCATCTTGAGCAGGGCGTTGCCCGCCGCCTCGCCCAGCAGGTGCGCGGAGTCCACCACCCCCACCTTGGCGCGGTAGCGGGGCGCGGTCTGGAGCCACTCGAGCAGGCTCTCCTCGTCCGAGCCCGCGCGGGGGGCGATCTGATCCAGGTGGATCTGGGGCCGGCGCGCCGTCTGCCCCGTCTTGGTCAGGGTGCGGGGGGCGACCTCGAAGAGGTCGGGGTGGTGCCCCGTGCGGCAGGAGGCGCAGACGCCGCAGGGAGGGAAACCGCGCTCGCAGTTGAGGCCGTAGGCGAACCAGTGCGCCACGGTGCGGCGCCCCACCCCCTCGGGCCCCACGAAGAGCAGGCTCTGGGCCGGCTGGCGCGCCAGGAAGCGCCGCTGCCGCTCGTGCCCGATCACCTGGATCACGGCCTACCTGCCCTTCTTGAGGCGCTGGTGCAACGCGGGCGGGAAGCCCACCTCCTCGACCCGCCGCGCCACCGCTTCGATATCGAAGGCGACCCGGTAGGCGCGCACCGTCCCCGCGTCCTCGTCCCATACCGCGTATCCGGCGAGGGGAACGCCGTCGCGGGGCTGGCCCACCGAGCCCGGGTTGACCATCGCCCGCGCCTTGGGCCCCACCTTGAGCAGGTTCTCGGGTTCGGTGAAGGGCTTGTAACGCACCCAGGGGCCCTTGGGGCCGTCCAGGGCGGTAAAGGCTCCGGCCAGGTGGGTGTGGCCGTGAAAGATCCAGCGCGCGGAGGTGCAGCCGAAGGCCGCGCGCGCCAGGTCGAGGTCGTCGACGTAGAGGAAGGGGTCGCAGGGGCTGCCGTGCACCGCCAGCCAGCCCTCGCCCTCGCGCGTCCAGGGGAGCGCGGCCAGCCAGGCGCGGTTCTCCTCGCTCAGGTGTTCGCTCTGCCAGCGGAGGATCTCGAAGACGTACCCCTCACCCTCGAGCACGTCCTGGGTCAGCATCCAGGCGTCGTGGTTGCCCATCACCCCCTCGGCGCCGAGCGCCCGCAGACGGTCGATCACGGCGTCGCCGTCGGGGTAGTACCCGACCGCGTCGCCCAGGAAGAGCACGCGCTCGAACTCGTGACGGCGGGCGTGCTCGAGCACCGCCTCCAAAGCCGCCAGGTTGCCGTGGATGTCGGAAAGCAACAGGGTGGGCACGTATAGAAGAATAGCACGCGTGCGGTAAGCTGATTTCATGCCGGGACCGCTGCTGGACGCCATTACGACCGACCTGGAGGTGTTTTCCCGGTACACCCGCGCCCGGGTGGACGCCTTCGGCACCGTTCTGGCCACCTTCGAGGGGGCGCACGGGGGCGCCACCCTGCTCGTCTGGACGCCGCGCGAGCTCGCCACCGAGGTGCTGCGGCGGCTGCCCGCCGCCTACCGCGGCCGCATCGTGCTGGGGCTCGACGCCTCGGGCGGGGACCTGCGGCCCTTCGAGCACGCCCTCGAAGGTTCGGGGGCCGAGGCGGTGCTGCTCGTCCGCGAGGAGCCGGGACTGCACCACGCCGGCGGCGGCTGGAAGCTGGCGCGGCTGGAAGACGAAACCGTCCGGGTGCCGCTGGACCACGCGGCGCCGCCGGTCGAGGAGGAGCGCACCGCGCCCACGGGGCTGCGCTACCGCGAACGGCGCGCCTACCCCGAATGGTCCTCGCCGGCGCTCGACGGCTCGCGCCCGGGCAGCCCCGCGCCCCAGGGCCACGCCGCGGCGGCGCGGGGGCTCGGGGTCTACGCCGCGGGTCTGCTAGACTTGGAAGAGGCTTGGACGCCGCTTTTCGAGCGCCTGCGGGCGCTCCCGTGAGGGAGGGAACATGGACTGGTTGATCTACGTTGCGGTCTTCGTGGTGGGGGCGTTGGTGGTCTCGGGGGTCTTCTACTTCACCTTCAACCCCCGCATGCTCGCGACCGAGTCGGGCGAGGTGGACCTGGTGCTGATCGGGCGCACCCTGCTGATGATCGTCCTGACTTCGGTCGCCGTCGCGGCCATGCTGTTGCTGGGGCGGTACTACGTCTACACGCCGCCGGCCTTCGGGGGCCCCTGAGCCGGCGGGTCCGCTAACCCAGGTAGGCGAGGTCGGCTTCGATCTCGCCTTTCGCGTAGCTCAGCACCGGCTCGAGCTCCGGGGGAAAGGCGCGCTCGAAGGTCTCCAGGCAGGGCAGGACCTCCTTTTGCAGGAAGCCGCGCTCCCAGGCGCGCCGGGTCTCGCCGCCCCGCGCCGCCGAGGCCGCCAGCTGCTCCATCTTCTGGACGAAGCAGACCCGCGGCACCCCGCCGGTGGCGCGGCAGATCAGGCTCTCGTGGCCCGGGCAGTGCGCCAGCGCCCGCTCGAAAGCCGCCGCCAGGTCCGCGCGGCCGATCAGCGCCACGCCCAGCGGCCCCCCGAACAGGGCCGCCAGGCGCTTGTAGCGCGAGCTGCGCAGATGGCGGATACGGCTTTCGTTCTTCATTAACCCGAGCCTACGCCGGTCGGCGCGGTGACCTGGAGGGACAATCCGCCCCGGGCGGCTTCACTTCTTGGCCATTTTATCCATAACGGCCTCGATTTCCTCCATTTCCCGGCGCAGGTGGGCCAGCGTCCGCGGCAAGAGGCGCAGCAGCAGGAAGAGCAGACCGAGGGCCTGCTGGATCTCGGGGTCGTTCAGCTGCGAGAACAGCCCCACGGGCCCCACCCGGGGCGGGTTCTTGACCACCTCCGGCGACAGCGTCTCGCCCGCGGCCTTGCGCGCCGCCTCCACGAGCATCCCCAGCGCGGTAGGGTCGATCTCGGCGAGGACCTCGGTCAGGTTGGCGAGGTGGGCCAGCATGCGCAGGTTCTTGGGCTCCATCAGGAGGCTGAGGTTGCGCATCAGGGTCTCGGAGGTGTCGCCCGCGAGCTGGAGCACGCCGCTCTTGTCGATCTTCTCCAGCGCCTCGGCGGCGTGTTCCAGGGCGTCGGCCTGTTCGAGGAAGCGGTCGAGGATGGTGAGCAGGCGCAGGTTCTTGGGCTCCATCAGGAGGCCCATGTTCTGCACCAGCGTGGGCCCCGCCTTGAGGTCGGCGAGGAACGCGATCCCGCTGTCTTCCAGGATGCGTTCGATGCGCTCGAGCCTTTCTTCTACCTTGGCCATGGCTGCCTCCTAGAAGAGGGTGGCGAAGAACATCGACTCGAAGAGCATCTTGGCGATGCGCACCGAGCGGCCGCGGGCCATCACGCCGCAGGACGGCATGCCGCGCCCCGCCAGCATGTCGCTGAAGTCGCACTCGGGCAGCACCGCGTCGTCGCCGAAGTCCATGATGCACATCGCCACCGGGTTGAAGGGCTCGCCAATGTAGGCGCCCCGCAGGTCGGCGGCGATCACCCCGGCCACGTACTCGCCCTGGTAGTGCACCACCACGCCCGCGGGGGGCAGGTTCAGCCCCGGGTTCACGGTGTCGCCGATGACGAAGATGTTCTCGTACTGCAGGGAGCGGAAGGTTTCCGGGCTCACCTCGGGGAAGCCGTTGGGCCCGGCGAGCGGCGACTCCCGCACCACCTTGTTGGGGGCGAAGGGGGGCACCAGGATGAGGCGGTCGTACTCGAGGGTGCGGCCGTCGGCCGCCTTGACGACCCCGTCGCCGCCTTCGACCAGCTCGAAGCTGCCGTGGAACTCCACCCCCTTGCGGTCGAGGATCTTCGAGATCGCGTGCGAGATCACCGGCCCCATGCCCGCCAGCGGCGCCGGGTTGACGTGGAAGATGGCGATGCTCGAGCGGCTGCGCAGCCCCTTGACCCGCAGGGCGAAGTCGAGCTGGCCGGCCACCTCGAAGGGCGCGGGCGGGCAGGGGTAGAAGGGCGAGGACACCCCCACGACCCAGCGTTCGCCCTTCGACTCCTTGAGCCAGGCCCGCAGCGCGAGCGCCCCCTCCTCGCTCCAGGGCGCCTGGGCCCCCTCCACCGGGTAGGCCAGGGGCTCGGCGCCCAGCGAGACCACCAGGTAGTCGTAGGTGAGCTCGCCGCGGTCGGTCTGGACCGCGTTGCGGTCGGGCTGGAGCTCCTGCACCTCGGCCTGGAGGAAGTGGATGCCCTTCTTCTGCAGCGCGACCAACGGCCGGCGGATCTGCTCGATCTCGCGCAGGCCGAAGGCCACCCACGGATAGGCGGCGATGAAGGTGTGCTCGGCGTTGCGATCGACGACGGTCACCTCGACCTGGTTCCCCAGGACCTCCACGAGCTTGTTCGCGGTGATCACGCCGCCTGATCCACCACCCAAGATCAGCACTTTCTTGCGCATACCTACCTCCACGGTTCCGACTTGTGGTTCGTCCGTATTCTGTACCCCCTACCCCTGCGCGCGACAGTGTCAAATGCCCCCAGAGCCCATCAGGACGGCGGTTTCCTAGGTTTTGGAACGGGTGACATTTGCACCTGCGCGCCCCGGCGGCGGGAAGGTTTAATGGACGCAGGACGCGCTTAGGGAAGGAGGGTCCGTGAACCCGCTTCACCACGTCGCACGCTGGGCCGTCAACCAGAAACTCGGCCACCTACGCTGGGAAGCGCCGGGGCGGCTCTCGGGCGGGGTGCGCCCCAGCCGCTCGTTCCTCTACATTCACGTACCCTTTTGCGAGTCGATCTGCCCCTTCTGCATGTTCAACGCCCACAAGCTCGACCGCCGCTCGAGCCAGGTGCAGGACTACTTCGCGGCCCTGAAGCAGGAGCTGCTGATGTACGAGGCCGCCGGCTTCGACTTCGGCGCGGCCTACGTCGGCGGGGGCACGCCGGCGCTGGTGCACGAGGAGCTGGCGCGCTTCCTCGAGTTCGTGCGCGACCGCTTCGACCTCGCCGAGGTCTCGGTGGAGGCCAACCCGCGCGTCTCGGACGCGGCGGTGCAGTCGTTCCGGGCGGTGGGGGTGGACCGCCTCTCGGTGGGGGTGCAGAGCTTCGACGACGGCATGCTCGCGCGGCTGGGAAGGCTCGAGGCCTACGGTTCGGGCGCCGAGATCCGCGAGCGGGTGAACCGGCTCTTGGGCCAGTTCCGCATCGTCAACGTCGACTTCATCTTCAACCTGCCGGACCACGACCCCGAGGTGCTGGCGCGCGACCTGCAAATCGCCGTGGACGACGGCATCGACCAGCTCACCACCTACCCCCTCATGGAGGCGCAGCAGAACCGCAGCTACGTGGACCGGCAGGGCCGCATCGACTACGACCTCGAGGCCTACCTGTACAAACGGGTAATCCTGCCGACGCTGCGCGAGCGCTACACCCCGGTGAGCTCCTGGTGCTTCTCCCGCAAGGACAAGCCCGAGGTCGACATGCTCGACGAATACGTGGTCGACTACTTCGACTACGTGGGCATCGGCACCGGATCGATGAGCCTGCACGACGGGCGGGTGAGCGTCAACGCCTACACCCTGCCGCTCTACCAGCGGCTCGTCGCCCAGGGGAGGCTGCCGGTGGTGCTCGAGTCGGCGCCGCTGGCGCGGCGCGACTACATGCTCTACTACCTGATGATGGCCCTCTTCGGCCGGCGGGTGAGCCGCAAGCGTTTCAAGGAAACCTTTGGCGTGCCGCTTTGCCGCGCGCTCGGCCCCGAATGCCTGGCGCTACGGGCCATGCGGCTGGTGTACAGCCGCGGCGATCACGTCTACACCAACGAGCGGGGAATGTACGTCTTCCTGATGATCCTGCGCGAGTTCTTCACCCACGTCAACCGCTTCCGCAGCCTGGCGCGCGAGGCCTCGCACAAGCTCGAGCGCCACCCCGCCGCCCCCAAGCTGAGCTTCGAGCCGGTGCTCGACTAGAGCGCCCGCAGGTCTTCGAAGAGCAACCAGCCCACCCCCGCGGGCGTCGCTTCCAGCAGCGGCGCCAGCCGCTCCTGCAGCGCCGCCACCCAGGGGTGGAGGCCGTTGGGGTCCCGGTCGGTGAGCACGAGCGCGGTGAGCTGGTAGAAGCGCTGGCTGGCCGTGGGGGTGCCGTCGTCGAAGAAGGCGAAGGGCGGACGGATGGGGTCGAGCAGCAGCACGGCCTCGGCCTCCCCCAGGTCCAGCGTGGCGGGGAGCTCGAGCTGCGGGTCCCACGCCTGCTCCTGGGGAACCCAGAGGTAGCCCTGGAGGAGCCGCACCGCCTGCTCGCTCACGGCCTGGCGGCGGAGGCTGGAAGCGTCAGGCCCCGGCGCAGCAGCTCGCGCACGAACGGCTGCGGCTCCTCGAAGCGGTGGGTCATCAGCCCCAGCTCCGCGGCCGCGGCGATGTTGCCCTCGTGATCGTCGACGAAGAGCACCTCGCCCGGCGGCAGCCCCATGCGCTCGAGGGCCAGCTCGAAGGCGCGCGCGTCGGGCTTCTTGACGCCCTCCTCGTTGGAGAAGAAGACGGCGTCGAAGCGGTCGAACCCCTCCCCCGCGCGCAGGTAGTCGGAGATCACCGGGTAGTTGTTGGATAGCAGCCCCACCGTCACCTCGGCGGGGATGGCCGCGAGCAGCTCGTACATCTCGGGCCGCGGCGCCACCGAGGCCAGGAAGAGGGCCTCGAAGTCGTCGTAGGGCGCCTCCACGCCCAGCGCCCGCGCGAAGTAGGCCCAGAAGCGCGGCAGGCTCCACTCGCCGAGCTCGAGCCGCCGCACCTCGGCGAAGTAGGCGTCGGCCACGCGCTCGCGGGGCAGGTCGAAACGGCGGGCGGTGTTCGCGACGACGCGGCCGTCGAAGGTCCCCACGGTGAAGACCCCGCCCCAGTCAAAGAGGATGCCCCTCGGTTTCATGGCAAGGAGTTTACCGCATGTTCGCCGCTGCGGGGAGGCGAACGGCGGTCCGCCGGCCTCAGCCCTTGACCACGATCACCGGCCGCAGCCGCGCCACCCGGCGGCCCAGGCCCGCCCCCTCGACCACCTGCACCACCTCGGCCACGTCCTTGTAGGCCTCGGGGGCCTCCTCGGCCACGGTGCGGCGGCTCACCGCGCGCAGCTCGATGCCCGCCTCGGCCAGCTCCCGCACCAGGTCGCGCCCCTTCACCTGCTTCTTCGAGCGCGCCCGGCTGAGCACCCGGCCGGCGCCGTGGCAGCTCGAGCCGAAGCTCTTTTCCATAGCGCCCGCGGTGCCCACCAGCACGTAGGAGTAGCGCCCCATGTCGCCCGGCACCAGCACCGGCTGTCCGACGGCGGCGTAGGCCGGGGGCAGGTCGGGGGCCCCGGGGCCGAAGGCGCGGGTCGCCCCCTTGCGGTGCACCAGCACCCGGCGGCCGCCGTGGGTCTCGAACTTGGCGTTGTTGTGGGCCAGGTCGTAGACGACCCGCAGCGCGTGGTCGCGCGGCGCGAAGCCGGCGGCCTCGAACGCCTCGCGCACGTAGTGGGTGATGAGCTGGCGGTTGGCGAAGGCGTAGTTGGCGGCGGCGGCCATCGCCCCCAGGTAGGCCCGCCCCTCGGGACTCTCGATGGGGGCGGCGGCCAGCTGCCGGTCCACCAGCTCGATGCCGTACTTGGGGGCGACCTGCAGGAACTTCTGCACGTGGTCCTGGCAGACCTGGTGCCCCAGCCCCCGGGAGCCGGTGTGGATGAGCACGGTCACCTGGTCCTCGCGCAGGCCGAAGGCGGCGGCGACCTCGGGGTCGTAGACCTGCTCGACGTACTGCACCTCCAGGAAGTGGTTGCCCGAGCCCAGGGTGCCGAGCTGCGGCAGCCCGCGCTCGTAGGCGCGCTCGGAGACGCGGCCGGGGTCGGCGCCCGCGAGCCGCCCGCCCGACTCGATGTGGGCCAGGTCGTCCGCCTCGCCCCACCCCTGGCGCACCACCCAGCCCGCCCCCTCCTCGAGCACCCGCGCCAGGCTGCGACGGTTCAGCTTGACGTCGCGCCGCTTCGAGCCCACCCCCGCGGGCACGCGCTCGTAGAGGCGGTCGGCCAGCCAGGCCTTGCGCGGCTCCAGGTCGCGGCGCTCGAGGCCGCTGGCCAGGAGCCGCACCCCGCAGTTGATGTCGAACCCCACCCCTCCCGGGCTCACCACGCCGCCGGCCTCGGGATCGAAGGCGGCCACCCCGCCGATGGGAAAGCCGTAGCCCCAGTGGATGTCGGGCATGGCCAGCGCCGGCTCCACGATGCCCGGCAGCGTGGCCACGTTCATGAGCTGCACCAGCGAGGCGTAGTTCTCGCTCTCCAGGTGGGCGAGGATGCGCTTCGAGGCGAAGAAGACGGCGTCGGCGCGCATCTTCCCCTTCCGCGGGATGCGGAAGGTGTAGCGGTCTTCCTGCACGAACGATACGTTCATGGCCCGCCTCCTCTCAGACGTCCAGAATCACCCGCGCGCGGAAGCGACCCTCCGCCTCCTCCACGACCAGGCCGTGGTAGGTGGCGGCCTTGACCTCGCCGGCGAAACGGTCCCTCACTTCCTCGAAGGGCAGCAGCTCCAGCTCGGCCTCGAGCCGGCGCCCCTCCGGCGCGGCGGTCAGGCGCACGCGCGTCCGCACCGGGACCTCGCCCCGGGTCTGCACCCGGTAGATCAGCTCGTCGAGCCAGCGCACCATCAGCGTCTCCAGATCGGGCGCCGCAAGCGCGAGCCGCTCGCGGCGGCGGCCCCGCCGCGGGAGTTCACCCTCGAAGAGCACGCGCAAGAGCGCGGCAGCGGCGGCCTCGAAGACGCCGCCCAGGGAGTCGGCCTCCACCTCGAAGCCCACGTCGGCGGTGTGCTCGAGCATGCGCAGGCGCGCCATCAATCCAGCCCTTCCCGCTCCTCCCCTTCGTATCCGACCAGGTGGAAGGTCTCCTCCAGCAGCCGCGGCGCGGCCGCGTTCATGATCTTCAGCACCGAGAGCGCCTGGGTGCGGTACTGCGCCATCGCCTTGAGCTTGACCGCGAGGGCTCCCTGGTCGAGCGCGACCCGGTGCGTCGGCGGCTTCCACCCCTCCCGGAAACCCGGATAGGGCCGCGGCGGCGCGTAGTAGTAGAGCTTCACCGGCCGGTAACGCGCGAGCGCCTCCACCACCCAGCGGTGGGTGGCCACGTGGTCGGGGTGCCGGTTGAGCCCGTTCGGCGGAAAGGTGACGACGCGTTCGGGCGCGAGCGCCCCGAAACGCTCCACGAGCAGGTCCACGATCTCAGGGTGATCGCCCACGCCCTGGTCGGGGTAGCCGTGCACCTCCAGATGCCCCACCCCCAGGATCGCCGCCGAGCGGCGCAGCTCCTCTTCGCGCACCCGGGGCAGCTCCTCGCGGCTGCACAACCCCAGGTCCTTGCCCCGGTCGCCGCGGGTGAGCGTGATCAGACCCGTGCTCCAGCCGCGCCGGGTGGCCTGGTAGAGCACCCCGCCCGCCCCGAAGACCTCGTCGTCGGGGTGGGGCACCACCAGCAAGAGTTCCACACCCCTATCCTAGCGCAGCCCCCAGCGCGGCCCGGCGCGGCGGTTGACAGCCTTCCCCGCATTTGCTATCTTGAGTCTTGCGCCCAGCGGGTGCGGGGATCTTGAAAGCACGGATCAGGGAAGGCGAAAAGCGCAGGCCAGGCGAGGGTAAACCCCACACGCGGTCTGCGTAAATTCAGCCTGCAGCACACCTAAAAGCAAGCGCGCGGGTGCGGAGGTTCACCCCTCCGCGGCAAGCCCGCGACGCCATGCGCAAACCCGCAGAGTTTCTGCGGATCTTCTCTTCGAGTGTTAGGCCTCAGGGCCTAGGACTGTAATGGAGAGTTTGATCCTGGCTCAGGGTGAACGCTGGCGGCGTGCCTAAGACATGCAAGTCGTGCGAAGCTTCCCCGGAGTCTTCGGACACTGGGGCAGCTTAGCGGCGGACGGGTGCGTAACACGTAGGTGACCTACCCGGAAGACGGGGACAACCCGGGGAAACCCGGGCTAATCCCCGATGTGGACCCGCCCCTTGGGGCGTGTCTAAAGGGCTTCGGCCGCTTCCGGATGGGCCTGCGGCCCATCAGCTAGTTGGTGAGGTAAAGGCTCACCAAGGCGACGACGGGTAGCCGGTCTGAGAGGATGGCCGGCCACAGGGGCACTGAGACACGGGCCCCACTCCTACGGGAGGCAGCAGTTAGGAATC
>Ga0256832_1000989_pt1 | contig 19016 bp, 17 predicted proteins | sample 134614metaG_FD_190534 | JGI IMG/M metagenome (GOLD analysis project Ga0256832, IMG submission 190534) | Hydrothermal vent microbial communities from Lau Basin, Pacific Ocean - 134-614 | ecosystem: Environmental > Aquatic > Marine > Hydrothermal vents | place: Pacific Ocean: Lau Basin | collected...
TAACGCCCTCGCCCAGATAGCCCGCGCGATGGAGTACTGTGGCGCCAGTGAGTCGGTTATTGAAACTGTAATTAGCCGGGTTGTGCCGCAGTATTTCAGCCAGGTCTGTGAAGGACAGGCTAGTCTGTCGGTGGATGTCGCTGGCTAGAATGGCAGAGGGGCCCATGGGAACCGGCAGGGTAATGAGCCGATCCTTTACCACGGTCTCGATGCCGGCCAAAGCGGCAACCCGCTCGACACGCCCGTCCGGCACCTGCACGGCCAGGGCGTTCACATTACGGTAACGCACACTCACCACCCCACCGAGAGCCCGCACCTGTTCGTCGACGGCATCGCAGCGATCGACACAACGCAGTAACAACGCTTCCCTGCTTCCTTCGGTATTGTTCTGGCTGGCCGATGAGGCCAGAGGAATCAGCAACAGGAGCAGGACGGCTATCCAACGTTGCCATATCCGGTGGTGTGTGCAACGCCCCGCTTTCACAAAAACCCGTGACATTGATTGTCCTTTGATCATATCCCCCCTCCCTGGATTGGTTATTGCTGAATGAACATTGGCTGAACGAAAACATTTCCACCAGCGCAGGCCGCAGTGTGCGCAGTACCGGCAGTCGCTGTCAACGTACGACCCCTCACTGCCAGTGATTTGGATTTTGGTTAGATTGAGTGGAATTCCCCTCAACTATCCGCCCCACCCACCGATATTCCTGTAGTTATCCCTATAAATTTTACGGATCAGCACATTCCGGCAAACCGCTGAAATCTATGAATCTATTCGATTTCCATCACCTACTTACCCAAAAAGTCAGCTGGATTGCGATGTTGGTATGGATCTGCCTGTCAATCAACCCTGTGCATGCTGAGCCACAAAACGGTGAAGCTGCATCCTCCACAGTGAGGATTGCAGTGATGGCGTTTCGTGGCATCGCCAAAACCCATGAGATGTGGCAGCCCACAGCAGAGTATCTGCAGCGCAACGTTCCCGGCTACCGATTCGAAATCATCCCCGTGTCCAATGACAGTATCGATGAGACCGTAAAAAATGAAGAAGTGGAGTTTGTCCTCACCAATCCAGCACGTTATGCCGAACTGGAGTCGCGCTATGGCATCTCGCGCATCGCCACACTGCGCAACAAACGCCCCGGTGGAGCCTACACCCAGTTTGGCGCGCTTATCGTGTCCCGTGCAGATCGCAAGGACATCACCGATCTGCAGAGTCTCAAAGGAAAATCCTTTATGGCCGTTCACCCACATGCCTTTGGCGGCTGGTGGATGGCCTGGCGTGAATTGACACAGGCCGGTATTGACCCGAAAAGGGATTTTTCCTCTCTGACTTATGCCGGTTTTCCACAGGACAAAATTGTCCTTGCCGTACGAGATGGCAAGGTGGATGCCGCTACTGTACGCACGGACGTTATCGAACGCATGGCCAAGGCAGGAGAGGTCAAGATAACTGACTTCAAGATCATTAATCCCATGTTCGCCCCGGACTTCCCTTTCATCCACAGCACCCGGCTCTACCCGGAATGGCCCTTTGCCACAACACGCAACACACCAAGCAAACTGGCACAACAAGTAGCCATAGCCCTGCTGAGTATGGCGCCGGACAGTCCAGCCGCCCGTGCGGCATCCAGCGAAGGTTGGACCGTTCCTCTGGACTATCAACCAGTACATGAACTAATGAAAGAATTACACGTCGGCCCCTATTCAACGTTAGGCAAAGTCAATCTGCAGGATATCTTCCGTGAATATGGTGGCTGGATTATTGCCCTGGCAATCACCTTCGCGGGTTTGCTGGTCGCCGTGTTTTTTGCTATTCGCTTTAATCGTCGACTGCTGCAATCACAGAAGGAAATGGCCACAGAAACCAAGGAACGCAAACGGGCAGAATCCGCAGAACTCATGCATGCCGAGCGGATTCGAGTGCTGTACGAGATCTCCTCCATACCCAAGCAGAGCTTCGACCAACAGATAGATGAAATACTCAAAATGGGCTGCCAGACATTTAACATGGAGATAGGAAAAGTTTCCTTTGTCAATCTTGAGGAACAAACCAATACCATTCTGAACCTTGTCACTGCTAAAGGACCTATTGAAATAAAGGAAAAAACCAGCGAGCTTGGCAATACCTTTTGCAGCGTCATAGCCAATGAGACATTGGCCATCTTTGCTGAACATGATATTGGTTCATCGGACTATGCAAATCATCCCGCGCGTCTCAACAACACTATCGAATCCTATATTGGCCTGCCGATAAAAGACAAAACCAACATGTTCTGGACGATCAGTTTCGCCAGCTCAACAGCCCATACCCCCTTCCCACCAACAGATCTGGATCTGATCAGGCTGATGGGGCGCTGGGTCGCCGTCATTCTCGAACGGAAACGAACCCAATTCGATTTACGACGTGCCAAGGAAGAAGCGGAAACCGCCAATCGCATCAAGAGCGAGTTCCTTGCCAATATGAGCCATGAGTTACGCACCCCCCTAAATGCGATCATTGGCTTTAGTGAGCTGCTGCAGGATGAAATGGACATAGAAGGTATTTCTCATTATCACAAAGATATCGATAATATTCATTGTGCCGGACAACACCTGTTAAGCCTGATCAACAATGTGCTGGATCTATCCAAGATCGAAGCCAACAAGATGAACATCCATATTGATGAAATTGAGATAAGCACACTCATTAAGGAAGTAAGCGTCACCATGAGGCCTGCCGCCGAAAATAAAGAAAATCGGCTTATTATTCCCACCCAACAAGAAAAAGACAGATTCAAAACAGATCCCATCAAGCTCCGGCAGGTGCTCCTCAACCTGCTAAGCAATGCCATAAAGTTCACGAACAATGGAAGCATCGAGATAACTTACCACTGGCATTCAAGAAAGGGCCGCAACTTCCTCGACATCAGCGTGAAAGACAGCGGTATTGGTATTCCAGCGGATGCCCTCCCCACTCTCTTCCAGCCCTTTACGCAGGCGGAGCAATCGGTAAACCGGCGTTACGAAGGCACTGGCCTGGGGCTGACCATCAGCAAGCAATTCTGTGAATTGCTGGGCGGGGAAATCCTGGTTGAAAGCACGCCGGGCAAAGGCTCCGTCTTTACCATCCGCCTGCTGGAGTTGACGGCAGAAGAAATCCTGGCCTTGGAAAACAGCGACATGATTTCGCTGGCCAGCTGATCTTTGTTTGAACGGCTCGGGTTTCGCCAGCTATTCTATTGTTGCCATCTGACTCTGCGCATAATTTAGCTCATCGTTGAGAATATCCTGTATGCCAATCCCCAGCGAACCGGGTGGCAACACCTTATCAATGGAAATGGGTGTGCCGGTTTTTTCCCAGATAGCGCTGGACAAATTGATCAGTCTCCGTGGCAAATACGGTTTGCCCTGTGCATTGAGCGCCACCAAAACGACGGGCTTGATGCGATGTTCCGCATCCGTCGCCACAACCACCCCCGAGTCTTGTGTGTTCAACCGCACCACGCTACCAATGGGATAAATGCCCAGGCACTTGATGAATTTCTCCAGTAGGGAAATATCAAAATTTCCCTTTGCCCATTTGAACAGGTTTTCCAGCGCCTGTGCAGGCGTTACGCCATCGTGGTAACAACGATCCGAGGTAATGGCATCATACACATCCACAATGCTGGCTATGCGCGTCAACAGTGGAATGTCTTCCTCACGCAGACCATTGGGATACCCGCCGCCATCCAGCCGCTCATGGTGATGCAGTACCACATGCAGACTCTCCGCGGCCAGTTCGTGGTCATCCACCAGCATGGCATGACCATGGGCGGGATGCCCTTTGATGATTTCAAACTCACCTTTGGTCAGTCGGCCGGGCTTATTGAGAATCTCGTCGGGCACATGCATCTTGCCGATATCATGCAGCAAGGCGCCCATGCCCAGCCTGTGCAGGGATTCTTCATCGAGTTCGAGAAAACGGCCAAATGTCAGCGCCAGGATGCAGACATTGATGCAATGAGTCGCGGTATATTCATCGCGCTGCTTGAGGTGGGTCAGCCACACCAGTGCATCGGGATTCTGGATGACCTGATCCGCTATTTCGCTCACCAGGACACGGGCTTTTTCGGTATCCACACCCTCACCCAGGCGGGCGTCATTGAGCATGGTGTCGACCCAGCCGCGGGCATCCTTGTACACCGTGTAGGATTGCAGCAGGCTTTTGCGAAAGTCCGTCTCTGAAAAACGCGCGGATTGTCGCCGCGTGGCAGCCGGTTTTCCGGTGGCCTTTGCGGCCGCCAGCAAATGGGCGCTCACCTCGGAGCGCGAGCGTTCCTTGTCGACATACACAAAGTCACAATGCTCGCGTAGGGCGTTGATCTCAGCCACACTTTCGATCATGAAGCCCTGAAACAGAAAGGGGGTTTCCACCCAGGGTCGATCCAGTTCCGACACATACATGCCGGTCTTCAAACCTGTTGTGTAGACCTGTATTTTATTCGTCAATATACCCACCCCAAAACGTTCCACCCTAAGAGGTTATCGGCCAGGATACCGGTTCGTTGAGGGTAGGGGTGAGACCCTAGGCCATTCGGTAGGAGTCGGGTAATTGCTGCGGATTATCGATAATCACACCAAGGTCGTTCACCAAGCCATCCTGCAGACCATACACCCAGCCATGCACGGCCAGCTCCTGACCCCGCTGCCAGGCGTTCTGCACGATGGTGGTGTAGCAGACGTTGGCCACCTGTTCGATGACGTTGATTTCACACACTCGCGCCTTGCGCTGATGCGGGTTTTCGATGACCTCCACATCCTGTTTGTGCTTCTGATAAATATCCTTGATATGCCGCAGCCAATTATCAATAAGTCCGTGCTGGGTGTTTTCCATGGCGGCGATGACCCCACCACAGCCGTAGTGACCGCAAACGATGATGTGCTTCACCTTGAGTATATCCACCGCGTACTGGATCACCGACAGACAATTCATGTCGGTGTGCACCACCACATTGCCCACGTTGCGATGCACGAATACCTCACCGGGATCGAGACCGATGATCTCGTTGGCAGGCACCCGGCTGTCGGCACAGCCAATCCACAGGTATTCCGGGTTCTGGTGGGTGGTGAGGCGTTGAAAGTACTGCGGGTCATCCGCCGTCTGACCGGAGGCCCAGCGTGCGTTGTTATCGAGTAAATGCTGTAAGGGATGTGTCATCGGGGTGCCTGTAGTAAAAACATGAGTAAGACCTGTTTAAAAAATCCGTTTTTCCATAACTATTACCTGTTCAGGGCCCGCCGCACCGGCGCAAAGGAGCGCCGGTGAATGGGGGTGACGCCCCGTTCCCGCAGGGCCTCCATGTGCGCCAGAGTGGGATAACCCTTGTGCCTCGCGAAACCATAACCGGGATACTCGGCATCCAGCAAGACCATCTCCCGGTCGCGGCTCACCTTGGCGATGATAGAGGCCGCGCTGATGGCCGGTATCTTGCCATCACCCTTGACGATAGCCTCGGCGCTACAGGGCAGCTCCGGGCAACGGTTGCCATCCACCAGCACGTGATCGGGTTGCAGGGTAAGACCGGCCACGGCCCGCTGCATGGCCAGCAGAGTGGCCTGGAGGATATTGATCTCGTCGATCTCGTGCACCTCGGCGCGGCCCACGGCCCAGGCCCTGGCCTTGACCACGATCTCCTCGTACAGGGCCTCGCGGCGTTTTTCGCTGAGCGCCTTGGAATCCGCCAGACCGGCGATGGGTCTGTCCGGGTCGAGAATTACCGCGGCGGTGACCACCGGCCCGGCCAGTGGTCCCCGCCCCACTTCGTCCAGCCCCGCCACCCAGGGGGTGCCGGTGGTGAAATCCAGTGTGCCCTGTGTTGTCATTTATTCATCGTCTCAGTTTAATCGTCTCAAACCCATTGTTTGTGCGTTAATTTCCCCGTGATAGGAGCGCCTTTCCAGGCGCGAATCGTGCCTGGAAAGGCGCTCCCACGGTATTTGGCAGCGCATAATTGCGCTATAGAGAACTGGGGGCCTGTTAACACTAATATGCTTGCCTCTTTGCTTGCTGGCCTTCAAGCATCTGCAGGATGGCCTGGGCCGCCTGCTGGCTGGCGTCCCGGCGCAGCTCCCGATGAATCGCGCTGAAACGCTGATTCAGGGACTCCCGGCTGTGGTGATTTTCGAAAAACACCAGCACCTCGCGTCCCAGATTTTCCGGTGTGGCTGCATGCTGGATCAGCTCCGGCACCAGGGTTTCTCCCGCCAGCAGGTTGGGCAGCGACACATTCTCCACCTTCAGCAGACGGGTGGCCAGCCAGTAGGTCAGCGGCGCCAGCTTGTATGCCACCACCATAGGACGTTTGAGCAGCATGGCCTCCAGCGCCGCGGTGCCTGAGGCCAGTAGCACAGCGTCCGCCGCCGCCATCACCTCCCGCGAATGCCCCTCCACCAGGGTCAGCCCATGCAGACCCTTGCCCTCTTTTTCCAAAGCTGCCAGCGCCTCCTCGAACTGCCGACGCCGCTCGGCATTGGCCAGGGGCACCACAAACCGCAGATCCGGGCGGCGTGCCTGCAGCCAGCAGGCGGTCTCCAGAAAGGGCCGGGCGAGATACTGCAATTCATTGGCACGGCTGCCCGGCAGCAGGGCCAGGATCTCGGCATCAAGAGGCAAGCCGAGCGACTGCCGCGCGGTGGCCTTGTCCACCTCCAGGGGGATGGTGTCGGCCAGGGGGTGGCCCACGAAACGCACCGGCACCTGGTATTGCTGGTAAAAAGCGGCCTCGAAGGGAAACAGGGTGAGCATGAGATCCGTGGCAGCGGCGATCTTTTTCACCCGCCGCTGACGCCAGGCCCACACCGAGGGGCTGACGTAATGCACGGTTTTGATGCGGGCCTCGCGCAGCTGGCGCTCCAGGCCCAGGTTGAAATCCGGCGCATCGATACCAATGAAGGCATCCGGTGGATTCTGTTTGAAATGCCGGGCCAGCTGGCGGCGCATGCCCAGCAGCTCGCGGTAGCGGCCCAGCACCTCCACGATGCCCATTACCGAGAGACGATCCATGGGAAACAGGCTGTGGGCCCCGGCGGCCATCATCTGCGGCCCGGCGATGCCCTCGAAAACGGCGTCGGGATGCTGTTGTTTGATGGCCTGGATCAGCCCGGCGCCCAGTAAATCCCCCGAGGCCTCGCCGGCAACGACGCCAAAGCGCAGCGGCCGGTTCGCCACTTAGCGCACGATCCCGCGGCTCACACCCTTGAGGAAATCCAGCAACTGTGCCACTTCGGCGCAGCCCCGGGCCAGGGGTTGCAACTGCGCCGTGGCCTGCTCCAGGGTGTTGCCTGAGCGGTAGATGAGCTTGTAGGCCTTGCGCAATTCATTGATGGCCTGGCTGGAAAAGCCACGCCGCTTGAGGCCCTCGCTGTTGAGGCCGTGGGGTTTGGCCATGTGCCCGGAGACCATGAGGAAGGGCAACACGTCCTTGGAGATCACGCTGTTCATGGCAGTGAAACTGTGTGCGCCGATCTTGCAGAACTGGTGCACCAGGGTGAAGCCGCCGAGGATCACGTAGTCCTCGATGGTCACATGACCCGCCAGGGTGGCGCTGTTGGCGAAGATGGTGTGGCTGCCGATCTGGCAGTCGTGGGCGATATGCACCGTGGCCATGATCCAGTTGTCGTCGCCGATGCGGGTGACACCGGCGTCCTGGGTGGTGCCTCGGCTGATGGTGCAATACTCGCGAATGGTGTTGCCGTCACCGATCTCCAGCGCGGTGGCTTCGCCGGCGTATTTCTTGTCCTGGGGGTCGCCGCCGATGGCGGCAAAGGAATAGATCCTGTTGTTTCGGCCGATGCGCGTGGGGCCATTGATCACCACGTGAGAATCGATCACCGTACCCTCACCGATCTCCACATTGGGGCCGATCACGCAAAAGGGTCCGACGCTGACCTTGTCGTCAAGCCGGGCCTTGGGGTCAATGATGGCCTGGGGATGAATCACGACGCCCTCACCTCGTCACGCCGCGAAACAATCAGACAGCCCGCTCGGCGCACATCAGCTCCGCGGAGCACACCACCTTGTCATCCACCTTGGCGACGCCGTTGAATTTCCAGACACCCCGCATGGACTTGATGACATCCACTTCCAACACCAGCTGATCACCCGGCATCACCGGCTGCTTGAAGCGCGCGCCGTCGATGCCCACGAAGTAATACAGCGACTCCTCGTCCGGCACCTTACCACTGGTGCGAAAGGCGAGGATTCCCGTGGCCTGGGCCAGGGCCTCGAGGATTAATACCCCGGGCATTACCGCATGGTGCGGGAAATGACCGGTAAAGTAGGGTTCGTTGTAACTGACATTCTTGTAGCCCACGAGCCGCTCGCCCACGTGGCATTCCGTCACCCGGTCGATCAGCAAAAAGGGATAACGGTGCGGCAGATGTTCGAGGATCTGGTAGATGTCCAGAGAGGTTAGCGAAGTGTCCGGTGACTCAGTCATTATTTTTTGTCTCATCAAGGTGCTCAGAAGCCGCTAACCGCGATTCTATTTTTTTCAGCCGGCGCGCCATGTCATCCAGCTGTTTCATACGAACGAAATTACGATGCCACTTGGCGTTTTCTTCCAATGGTGTGCCTGAAGAGTAAACACCCGGTTTGGTAATCGCCTGCGATACGTACGACATAGCTGTGATAGTGACATTATCCGCGATCTCGAGGTGGCCCACAATGCCCACCGCCCCCCCGATGGCACAATGTTGACCAATAATCGCACTGCCCGCCACGGCGGAGCAGGCAGCAATGGCGGTGTGCGCGCCAATCTTTACGTTATGGGCGATATGGATCAGGTTATCCAGCTTGACGCCATCACCGATCACTGTATCCCCAATGGCACCGCGGTCAATGGTAGTATTAGCACCCACCTCCACGTCGTCACCAAGGATGACCCCTCCCACCTGAGGCACCTTGATCCAGCGCCCAGCATCATTGGCCAGACCAAAACCATCTGAGCCAATCACCGCCCCCGGATGCAAAAGGACGCGTCGGCCAATATTCACACCATGACAAAGGGTGACATTGCCCACCAGGTGGCTACCCTCCCCCAGGCGGACATTGGGACCTATCACGCTGCCGGGCCCAAGCCAGCAATCCGCCCCAATCTGTGCCCCTGCCTCCACCACACAATGTGCGCCCACTACTGCGCTGGCGTGCACATGGCTGTCCGGATCTACCGAAGCACTGGGATGAATACCCGCAGCAGGAGGTGTTTCACCATGAAGCCAGCCAGCCACATGAGCAAAGGCCACATGGGGGTTGTCCACCACGATGGCGCTGTGGGGGACAGTGCAGGCATCATCGGCAGAAACAATCACCGCGCCGGCACGGGTTTGGGACAACTGCTTTTTGAAGTGGGGATTAACCAGGAAACTGATGGCGTCTTCTTCGGCCTCGGTCAGGGAAGCGACCCGAGTCACCGTGGTGTCGTCACCCACCAGGCGAGCCGGCACTCCCTGCTGCTTGAGCCGCTCAACAATTGCCGTGAGAGTGAATGGGTGTCCCAAGGCCGTGGGTTACTTCTTGCCCGCCGCAAATTCTTTTTTCAGACGCCCCACCACCTTCTGGGTGATATCGATACGTTCGTTAGCGTAGACCACGCCATCACTGACGATGAGGTCATATTTCTCACCCTTGGCGATGTCATTGATCACTTCGAAAACACGACGGCGCAGCTTGTCGAATGCCTCGTTGCGACGGATGTTCAAATCCTCACGGAACTCCTCCTGGGAACGCTTGAGCTCACGCTTCTGGGCCAGGATCTCACGTTCCAGCTTGCGCCGCTCCGACTCGCTCATGATGGCGCCGTCGCGAGTAAGCTTGTCCTCCAGCTTGCGCACCTTCTTCTGCGCCGCCACGAGTTTTTTGTCTCGAGGGGAGAATTCTTTTTCCAGGCGCTGCCGTGCGGCATCGGCCTGTGGCGCCTGCTCCAGCACCTGCGCAGCGTTGACAAAACCGATCTTCAACTCCGTCGCCATGCCGTTGCCCATTAGCAGCAAACCCACCGCCAGGCACACACCCTGGCACAAAGTACGGCACAATGACTGACTCACTGATTGTCTTGACATTTTCTTACTTGGCCCTTACTTGTGATCAACCCTGTTGGTAATAATGGCTAATAATGCCATGAAAGTCCTCACGACCCAATGCCTGAAATACCCGAACCACGTCAACAGGCCCTAAAAAGGCGCCCCGATAGAGAACTGGAATATCTCGGTTTTATCCGTTGGCTCGGCGTTGATGGCCCAGCCCCAGTTGAAGGTCAACGCCCCCACCGGGGTCAACCAGATCGCAGACACACCATAGGAAGAACGCAGCGCATCGAATGAAATATCACTCTCCGAATCAAACACATTACCCGCATCCACAAAGGCGCTCAAGCGGAAGCTGCGTTCCGTTTCAGCGAACGGTGAAGGAAAGAATAACTCCAGATGGGTAACAATCTTGGAAGTGCCGCCGATGGCGCGATCACTAACGGGATCACGCGGACCCAGGCTGTTACCCTGATAACCACGCACCGAACGTCCACCGCCGGCATAGTAATTTTTATAAAACGGCAGTTTCGTGGTATCACCATAAGCTGCGCCATAACCAAGATCGGCGCCAAGAAACAGACTCGTGCCCTTGGCTAACGGAATATAGTATTTCTGGCGAATACTCAGTTTGTAATATTCAAGATCACCTCCGGGCAAGGCCACATCGGTGGAAAGCAGGCTGTAGTATCCCCGATCGGGGAAGACCGCTCTGTTGCGGGTATCGTGCGACCAGCTCAAGGTGGTGCTGATAGTATCGAAGTTGCTGCCATTCTCGGTCACCCAGTCAGAGTATGAAACCGGTGCAGTGAGAGAATTGATTTTCAGATTCGTATTCTCAAAACTCATACCCCACGAAGCACGATTGTATTCGCTAATGGGAAAACCAAAGGTCACACTGGCGCCATAGGTATCTGTAGAGAAAGCCGCCAGGTTCGCCTGACTGGCATCGGTGGATTGTGAATGCAGGCTGAAGCCGCGGCTGATGCCTTCCTTCGTGTAATAAGGATCAGTGTAGGAAACACGGTATACCGTATTCACCTTGCTGTTATTGATTTCAGTACTGATGCGCTTTCCCGTACCCAGGAAATTGTTTAGTGTCACACTCATGTTAAACAACAGCCCTTGGGTATCACCATAGCCCAGACCGGCAGTGAAGTTGCCCGTGGATCCTTCTTCAACATCAAAATTTAGATCCACCTGATCCCTGGTGCCAGGCACGGCGGGAGTCTCCACATTCACCGCATTAAAGAAGCCCAGTTTCTGCAGACGAACCTTCGAGCGCTCAACCAACGGCGATGACAACCAGCCTCCTTCCATTTGGCGAATTTCGCGTCGCACGACATTATCACGGGTCTTGGTATTGCCGGTGATATTGATTCTACGCACATACACACGATGACCGGGATCAATAAAAAAGTTCAGGGCAATCGTGCGTTTTTCCTCATCGATATCCGGCACGGAATTCACATTGGCAAAGGCGTAGCCATCGATTCCCAGGCGTTCACTGAGCTTGTTGGCAGTCTCGGCAACGGCACGGCGTGAGAACACATCGCCGGGATGCACTTCAATCAATTTCCGCAACTCGGCGGCTGGCACCACCATCTTGCCGGAAAGCTTTACATCACTCACCGTATACTGCTCACCTTCGGTGACATTAATGGTGATGTACACATCGCGTTTGTCCGGGGTAATGGATACCTGAGTAGAATCAATGGAGAAATGCAGATACCCACGATCCAGATAATAGGAACGCAGTTTTTCAAGATCACCCAGCAGCTCCTGCTTGGAATACTTACCACTGCCCGATATCCCGGACCACATGGTCGGCGTGGACAACTCAAACTTGTCCAGCAAGGTCATCTCATCAAACTTGTGTGAACCGATGATATTGATTTGTTTGATCTTTGCCGCATCGCCCTCATCGATATCGATGGTAATCGCCACCCGGTTGCGCTCCAGATGTTTCAGTGTGGTTTCGATCTTGACGCCATATTTGCCAAGGCTGAAATACTGCTGGTGCAATTCCTGTTCGATCTGATCCAGCAAGGAACGATTGAAAATTCGTCCCTCGGTAAGACCTATGGTCTTCAGAGCATTATTCAGATCATCGGTACCCAGCTCCTCGTTGCCGAACACCTCGATCTTGGCAATGGATGGTCTCTCCTCCACATGGATGACCAGCACATCGCCCTTACGACTCAATTGGATATCTTCAAAAAAACCGGTCTTGTACAGGGCCTTGATAACCGCGCTGGCTTTTTCATTGTCCAGCGGCTCACCGACCTTGATCGGCAGATAATTGAAAGTGGTACCCAGAGAGATGCGCTGCAGACCCACCACCTGAATATCCTGCACAGTAAAGGGCTCAAATGCCAATGCCGGCTGGAGCAGTATTGCGAACAGCAGCATGAAAACACTTGCACGAACCAGCAACCTTGTGCGTAAAACAATATTCAACTCGTTACCTCAAACATTTGTAACCATAGGTCAGTCCGCGAACAGACGTGCTACGTCGTTGTACAAGGCCAGGCTCATCAACATGAATAACAAGGCAATGCCCATTTGCTGTAATTTCAATTGTGTGTCGTCGGACAATGGCTTTCCCCTGACGACTTCCACCAGGTAATACATCAGATGGCCGCCATCAAGCAGTGGCACGGGCAACAGGTTGAGTACCCCAAGGCTGATACTGACCACCGCAAGAAAATAAAGAAACGCACCGATACCCGCACTGGCGGTATATCCCGCATAAGTGGCAATGGTGATGGGGCCGCTAAGATTTTTCACCGACACTTCCCCAATGATCATTTTTCCGATCATGCGCAAGGTCAGCGCCGAAAGTTGCCAGGTCTTGGCCAGGGAAACGCCCAATGCTTCGAACAGGGGATATTCCTCACGCGCCCGATATTCATCCGGCAGTGGCGCGGGGGGTTTGGGCGCCGCGCCAATGCGACCAATGACCTCGCCGTCTTCCAGTTTCACGCTGGCGGTTTTCAGTGAGAGTGTCTGCACCTCGCCCTGCCGCTCAAACTCAATGCGCAGGGTTTCATCAGGATGGGCTCGCACAATGTTCACCAGGGCCATCCAGTCGGCCAGTGGCTCGTCATTAACGCGCAGAATCCTGTCACCGCTTTTCAGCCCTGCCTGGGCCGCAGGGCCATCCGGCGTAAGCTCCCCCAGTATCGCAGGCAGTTCGGGACGAACCGGTTGAATACCGAGATGCTTCAACAACGACTTTTGTTTTATCTCGCTGGATATCCCGCTGACCGGTAACACCCGCTGGCGCACACGGCCATCTTCATCCTTCACGGTCACGGTGATATTGTCCTTGTCCAACGCCGCATCCAACAAATCGATGCGCGCCACCGACCAGGTGGTGGTCTTTGCGCCATTCACTTCAAGAATGCGATCCCCGGGTTGAAAACCCGCCACTGCCGCCACACTGTCCGGCTTTACCTCGCCAATCACAGGCGCCACACCCGGCACACCGATCAGGTACATGAGCCAGAAGGCCAGCACTGCAAAGATGAAATTGAAGATGGGACCCGCAGCGACAATGGCAAAGCGTTTCCACACCGCCTGGCGGTTAAAGGCGCGGTGCAATTCCTCTTTCGGCACCTCACCCTCTCGCTCGTCAAGCATTTTCACATAACCGCCCAAGGGAAAGGCCGCCAGCACATACTCGGTTTGATCAGGCCCGTAACGCCGCAGCCACAACGGTTTGCCAAAGCCGATGGAAAAACGCAGCACTTTTACACCCATTCTTCTGGCCGTCCAGAAGTGTCCAAACTCATGAAAGGCGATGAGCAACCCCAAGGTGACCAACAAGGCCAGGATGGATGTCAGAAAGGAACTCATGTCATTAACTCCGCGGCAAGGTCTCGTGCGGTTTCACGCGCCACATGATCGGCCGCCAGCACCGAGTCCAGAGTATCTCCGGGCTGTTGCGGAAGCCGTTGCAGGGTTTCGGCAATAATCTGCGCGATCTGGGTAAAACGAATCTTTTCATCAAGAAAATATTCCACGGCCACCTCATTGGCAGCGTTCAGGATTGCCGGCGCAGCCCCTCCCTCTGCACAAGCTTCATATGCAAGACGCAGACAGGGAAAGCGTTGTGTATCGGGCCGCTCGAAATTCAGCTGGCCCACCGCAAACAAATCCAGTGTCTCCACCCCTGAATCCATGCGCTGTGGCCAGGCCATGGCATGGGCGATGGGCGTGCGCATATCGGGATTGCCCATTTGCGCCAGCACGGAGCCGTCAGCGTAGGCCACCATGGAATGCACCACGCTTTGCGGGTGGATCACGACTTCTATCTGGGCCGGTGTGGTGTTGAACAGCCAGCAGGCTTCGATCACCTCCAGGCCCTTGTTCATCATAGTCGCCGAGTCCACGGATATCTTGCGCCCCATGTCCCAGTTGGGATGGGCGCAGGCCTGCGCCGGAGTCACTGATTCCAGTTGGGCCTTATCCAAGGTGCGAAACGGTCCGCCTGAGGCGGTCAACAAAATTTTTCTCACGCCCCGTCCCTTGAGAGACTGGCCGCAGGCATAGCCCGCCGGCATGCTCTGAAATATGGCGTTGTGTTCGCTGTCGATGGGCAACAGCTCGGCGTCGTTTTCCCGCACCGCATCCATGAAGATCTGCCCCGACATCACCAGGGCCTCCTTGTTGGCCAGTAGGATGCGCTTGCCGGCGCGGGCCGCCGCCAGGCTGGGCGCAAGGCCCGCCGCGCCGACGATGGCCGCCATCACCTGTTGCACCTGTTCCAGGGCGGCGACGGTTTCCAGGCCCTCCACGCCACTCAATACCGTGGTCTGCAGGCCGGCATCGGCCAGCCGCTGTTGCATCTGTTGCGCGGCGTCGGCCTCGGCCAGCACCACGTACTCCGGGGAAAAGGCGCGGCATTGTTCGAATAAACGTTCCACCTGATTGTTGGCGGTCAGCGCCACCACCCGATAACGCTGCGGGTGGCGGGCGATCACGTCCAAGGTGCTCACGCCGATGGAACCGGTGGCGCCCAGCACGGTAACGCCGATGGGGCCTGCAGGAATGATGGCCATCAGCTCACTCCATTTCCCGTTAGCCCGGTGAGCCAGAGGCCCACCACGAAGACCGGCGCCGCAGCGGTAACACTGTCGATACGATCCAGCACACCACCATGGCCAGGCAACAGGCTGCCGCTGTCCTTGATCCCGGCATGGCGCTTGAACATGCTCTCGGTGAGATCACCCAGCACGGAAAACACCACCGTCACCAGCGAGAGGACAACAAACACCGGCCACTGGTTCCCGGGCAAATGCAGCACCTGCGCCGCGCCCTGGGCATAGACCATGCTCAATACCGCTCCGCTGGCCACTCCTTCCCAGGTCTTGCCGGGACTCACCTCAGGCGCCAGCTTGCGTTTGCCCCAGGTCCGGCCGCCAAAATAGGCGCCGGAGTCCGCTACCCAGATGAGACTCAGCAAATACAACACCAGCAGTGGCCCCTGTTCGCCACTGGCGTGCAGGCCGATCACCGCCAGCCAGGTGGGCAGCAACACCAACAGGCCAATCACCACCATTGCCGGTGTTGCGGACCAGCGGCGCACGCTGCGCGGATAACTCAACACCCAGACCATGGCCAGCAACCACCAGAACAGGCTCAGCACGGGCAGTGCCAGCCAGTCGTTCAACGCATCCAGGGGAATAAAATGCCAGATCGCCAGCAGACCCAACATCACCAGCAATACATAAACAAGACGCAGGGCCGTTGAACGCCATTGCATGAAGCCCGTCCATTCCCAGGCGCCCTGCACGATGAACAGGGCAAGAACCCCGGCAAGATAATGCGTCGACAGGCCAAGAATGCCCCATACCACAAGGGGGACAAGAATGGCTGCGGTGAGCAGGCGTTGCTTCAGCATGTGGTGTGCCGCATCAGCTCTCGCTCATCTCGGCAACCTGCTGGCCGGTACGGCCGAAACGGCGCTGCCGCGAGGCAAAGGAGCCAAAGGCGTTCTGCAATGCCTGGGCATCAAAATCCGGCCATAGAACATCGGTGAAATACATCTCCGTGTAGGCCAGCTGCCATAACATGAAATTGCTAATGCGACTTTCGCCGCCGGTGCGGATGAACAGGTCAGGCTCCGGCAAGTCTGCCAGCGACACGCACTCGGCCATGCGTTCCGGTGTAATGTCCGCCACAGTCAACTCCCCGTCCTTTACCCGTTGGGCAAGCTGTTGTGCAGCCCGGGTGACATCCCAGCGCCCGCCGTAATTTGCGGCAATCACCAGCGTTAGTCCGGTATTGTCGTGGGTCAGTGCTTCGGCATCGGCAATGCGTTTTTGCAAGGCCTTGCTGAAGCCGGCGATATCACCGATCACCCGCAGGCGCACATTGTTCTTGTGCAGGCGTTTGACCTCGCGCCCCAGGGCGGTCATGAACAGTTCCATGAGCAGGCTGACCTCTTTCTTCGGCCGGCGCCAGTTTTCGCTGCTGAAGGCAAACAGGGTGAGAACCTCCACGCCCGCGTCCGCACAGCCCCGCAGCACACCGCGTACTGCTTCAACCCCGGCGCGGTGTCCCATGATGCGTGGCTGACCGCGTTTTTCAGCCCAACGCCCGTTGCCATCCATAATGATGGCCACGTGACGAGGAATCTTCTGCGAGGCGGTGGAAGCTGCCGCCGTTGTGCCAGTAGGTGAATCGCCGTTCATTGCACAGGCCCCCTGCAAGACTGGCACCGTGGGGCAATGGATGAGATGGGGGGATGGTGGCGTGGCAACACAATGGGCTCACTGATCAAGGAAGGATAAATATTAATCGTCTCGAAATGATTACAACAGCGTTATTATTCCCCCGTAGGAGCGACTTTCCAGGCGCTCCTACGGTATTTGGCACCACATTAAGTGCACTATTGAACTGGCTTGTGTCACTCACTAACCCTTCAGGCATTCACAAGGTGCTGTATGCCCACCAATGTGTGTTAACGAGACCCTAAACAAGCAAAAACAGGAATCATAGTTCCATCAGCTCTTTTTCTTTCGTCTCCACCAGTGCGTCCACTTCGGCAATCCGCTTGTCCGTGAGTTTTTGAATAGCGGCCTCGGCCTGACGTTCTTCGTCCTCGGTAATCTCCTTTTCCTTCAGCAACTCCTTGAAATCACTGTTGGCGTCGCGGCGGATGTTGCGAATCGCCACCTTGGCCTGTTCGCCCTCGGCGCGTACCAGCTTGGTCATGTCGCGACGGCGTTCCTCGGTGAGCGGGGGCAGGGGGACACGGATCACCGTGCCCGAGGTGGCCGGGTTGAGGCCCAGATCAGAGGTCATAATGGCCTTTTCCACGGCCTGCACCATGTTCTTTTCCCAGGGCGTCACCGTGAGCATGCGCGCATCGGCCACGCTCACCGTGGCCACCTGGTTGAGCGCCGTCTCCACCCCGTAATAATCCACGGTGATGTGGTCCAGCAGGCTGGTATGGGCGCGCCCGGTACGCAGCTTGCTCAACTCGTTCTTCAGGGCCTCGATGCTCTTGCCCATGCGGCTGTCGGCGTCTTGCAGGATGTCGTCAATCATGTGCTTTCTCTGGCTCACTTGTTCCGTTGTTGTTATGGGGTGTTGTTATGGGGACGCTTTCATTGAACCTTTTTACTGGACGATACTTACTGGACAATCGTGCCCTCGTCCGAGCCCCGCATGATGCCCATCAGCGCGCCCGGCTTGTTCATGTTGAACACCCGCACCGGCATCTTCTGGTCACGACACAGGGCGATGGCCGTGGCGTCCATCACCGCCAGCCCCTTGGCCAGCACCTCGTCGTAGCCCAGGGTCTTGTACAGCGTGGCGTTCTCGTCTTTCATGGGATCGGCGGAATACACCCCGTCCACCTTGGTGGCCTTGAGCACCACCTGGGCGCCGATCTCGATGCCCCGCAGGCTGGCGGCGGAATCCGTGGTGAAAAACGGGTTGCCGGTGCCGGCGGCGAAGATCACCACCCGACCCTTCTCCAGATGACGCACGGCGCGCCGCTGGATGTAGGGTTCGCACACGGCCTCGATGGGCAGGGCCGACATCACCCGCACCTGCATGCCGTGTCGTTCCAGGGCATCCTGCATGGACAGAGAATTTATCACCGTGGCCAGCATGCCCATGTAGTCGCCGGTGGTGCGCTTCATGCCGCTGGCGGCCAGGCTGATGCCGCGGAAGATGTTGCCGCCGCCAATCACCAGGGCCACCTGGATACCGGCATCCACCAGCTCCTTGATCTCCAGCGAGGTGCGGTCGATAACGGCGGGATCGATGCCGAACTCTGCGTCGCCCATCAACGCTTCGCCACTGAGTTTGAGCAGGATGCGTTGGTAAACCGTCGTCGCCTTATCTGTCATGCGTTCGCCTTACTTGTCAGTGTGAAATCTCATTCCAATCATTGGAAGCCCGGTCTCTTTCCTTGGCACCCTCCTCCCCACAGAAGTCCCTATCCTTAATCATCCTACCCATGGGAGCGCCTCTCCTTAATCACACTCCATGTGGGAACAGCTTTCCTTAGCCACCCTCAGCCACACTCCTCGTGGGAGCGCCTTTCCAGGCGCGATTCGCGGCTAAAGGCCGCTCCCACAGCCGTTTGTCACCACAATGGTCTGCGGAGTGCCTTGCCCTAATCCCCTCCCCATGGGAGCGCCTCTCCTTAATCACACCCCATGTGGGAACAGCTTTCCTTAGCCACCCTCAGCCACACTCCTCGTGGGAGCGCCTTTCCAGGCGCGATTCGCGGCTAAAAGCCGCTCCCACAGCCGTTTGCCACCACAATGGTCTGCGGAGTGCCTTGCCCGGTTGCAGCATCACTGCAACCGGGGAACCGGACTTAACCCGGAAGTTGCATGAAGACGCTGCCAAATACAAACAAGCTCATGTTTACACAGCAATTATCCGGACTATTAGCGCGTAACGAAATGTCACCGGAACGCTATACCGGCGTCTGCACGCCT
>Ga0256832_1000990_pt1 | contig 19015 bp, 14 predicted proteins | sample 134614metaG_FD_190534 | JGI IMG/M metagenome (GOLD analysis project Ga0256832, IMG submission 190534) | Hydrothermal vent microbial communities from Lau Basin, Pacific Ocean - 134-614 | ecosystem: Environmental > Aquatic > Marine > Hydrothermal vents | place: Pacific Ocean: Lau Basin | collected...
GCAAGCCCATCGGGCCAAGAGGAGATGACCAGAGAACACTCATAAGGTGGAAATTGTAGCATGATCTTGGGGCAAAACTGAACTTCTGGTGTATACTTGGGCCATTGCTTTGGAAATAAAGTTCGTAAACCGGGAAACCGGTAGACCGGGCTACGTAATCCGGCCATTTTCATCCATATCAGCTGCCGCCGCTCAGACCGCCTGATTATTGATTACTGCTTCCTCCAAACCATGCCCTTCACCTTCACGCCTCTCCAGCTTCCCGAAGTCATCCTCATCGAACCGCGCGTCTTCGCCGACGCCCGCGGCTTTTTCCTGGAAACCTACAAGTATTCGGATTTCGCGGCCCACGGCATCCCCGAAACCTTCGTGCAGGACAACCATTCCCGGTCGATCCGGGGCGTGCTGCGGGGCCTGCATTTTCAGAACCCGCCCAAAGCCCAGGGCAAACTCGTGCGCGTGGTGCGCGGCGTCATCTTCGACGTGGCCGTGGATATCCGCCCTTCATCGCCCACCTTCGGGCAATGGGTGGGCGAGACGCTCTCTGACGACAACCAGCGGATGCTCTACATTCCGCCCGGCTTCGCCCACGGCTTCCTCGTCCTCAGCGACCTGGCGGACGTGGTCTACAAAGTCACCGAGGAATACGCGCCCGAACTGGACACCGGTGTCATCTGGAACGACCCCACCATCGCCATCGCCTGGCCCCTGGACGCCCCTCCCTTGCTTTCCGACAAGGACGCGGCCCTGCCGCCCCTGCTCAAAGCCGACATCCGCTTCGACTGATGGACCACGCGACCGCACGACCGAGCGACTGAGCGACCGCACGACCGCTGGAACCCATCGCCCCCTTTTTCCGTCTAACCCAATAACCCCCTCATCCCATATTCCACAGGACGTTTCCATGCCATCTCGAATCAAAATCCTCCTCCCTCTCCTGACTATCCTGGCCCTGGCGCTGACTCTGAGCGCCTGTCAGCAGCCTGTCCCCACCATCGACGCTGGACAAAACGCCGCGAAAGCCCCCACCACCGCGCCTGCGCCCGAACAGCCTCAGCCCGAAGCGACTTCCCAGCCGGAGGCCACCCAGGCCCCCGCGGATGACGGCTTTCAGCCCGTCGAGGACGTGGTGGGCAAAGTCATCCTGCCCCCCGAAGCGCCCGCCAGCTTCAATCCCACCGACCGGCCCGACGCCAGCGTGGGCGATGCGGACGCCACGCTCACCATGTACGAATGGTGCGACTACGCCTATCCCGGCTGCCTCACATTCAACAACGAGGTTCTGCCCCAGCTCAAAAAGGATTACGTCGACACAGGCAAGCTGCGCATCGTCCACAAGGAATTCCCCGTTGCGGGCGGCGACCCCTCCGTCATCGCCAGCTTCGCGGCCCAGTGTGCGGCCCAGCAGGGCAAATATCAGGATATGGCAGACTGGCTCTACAACAACGCCGACGCCTGGAGCCAGCAAAGCGATATTCAGGCCATGAAGGACGCAGTGAAACCGGGCGGCGAAGCTGTCGGCCTGGAAGACCTGGACGCGTTTAACGCCTGCATCGACAATGAAAAGCCCCTGGAAGACATCAAACAGGATTACTACGATGGCAGCGATCTGAAGTTCCGCGAGCTGCCCGGCTTCGTCATCGATGGCCGCGTCATCAACCAGGGCGCCAGCCCCGAGGAGCTCACCACCATCATCGACGCCCTTCTGCAGCAAAAGGAGACGGGCTCCCTGCCCGACACGGTCGTCACCGTGACGCCTTCGCCCACGCCCGACACCGACTTCGAGGAGGAGACCGTCACCGCCATGGGCGACCCCAACGCGCCTGTTACCATCGTCGAATTCTCCGACTACCAATGCCCCTTCTGCCTGCGGCATTTTCAGCAGACCATGCCCCAGCTCAAGAAGGATTACATCGACACGGGCAAGGTGCGCTACGTCTTCAAGGATTTCCCCCTCAGTTTCCACAAACAGGCCATGCCCGCGGCCATGGCCGCGGAATGCGCGGGCGAACAGGGCAAGTATTGGGAGATGCACGACAAGTTGTTCGGCGAACGGGACAAATGGAATGAGAATCCCAACGTGAACGACGTGATGAAGCAATTCGCCAGGGAGCTCGGCCTGGACGAAAAGCAATTCAACGCGTGCTTTGATTCTGAAAAATACAAGGATGAAATCCTTGCGGACCAGCAGGAAGGCATGGCGGCGGGCGTGCAGGGCACCCCGGCCTTCTTCATCAATGGTCAGTTCCTCAGCGGCGCTCAGCCCTATGAGGTCTTCAAACAGATCATCGACCAGATCCTGGCGGGAAAACAGTAATCTCCCGCCGCCCTATGGAAATCACAAGCCCCTTCTCTTGCCGGGAAGGGGCTTTTTCTTTGGCCGCTTACGGAATCCATGAAATGCTTTCTTCGATCCACCCGCGCGAAACGTAATCCGGCTCGCGGGCAACGCGCCCGTCGATGGGGCCCGGCAGGGCGAAGAGCAGACGCTGGCGGCTGCCGTCCGCGTTCATGGCGTACATTCCCCAGCTCCCCGCCCGATCGGAGACGAAGAGGATGCTGCGGCTGTCGCCCGTCCACACGGGCAGGCCGTCATTGGCCGCGTTTTTGGTCAGCCGTCGCAGGCCCGAACCATCCGCATTGATGCGATAGATCTCCCAGTTGCCATCGCGCTGCGACATGAAAACAATGTAGCGGCCATTGGGCGAGGTCGCGGGCGCGATGGCGCTGTCATCCGCCAGGAGGGGCTCCGTTCCCGCGCCGAAGCCATCCATCACCGCCAACCCCACCTGCGGGAACATCTGCCGATAGACGATATGCCCGTCGGGCGTCCAGGAGGGATATTCCCCGAACACCACATTCAACCCATCCTTCAGCACCATCTCATTGCGACCGTTGACGCTGTATCGGTACACGCGGGATTTCCGGTCGCCCTCGCGGCGGGAGAAGAAAACGATATCCCCACCGTCGGGCGACCACCTGGGCAGGGCGTCTTCCAGATAGGTGGAAATGCGTCGGGTCTGGCCATCGGCGAAGGACAACACCGCCAGCCCGCGGGAATCGCTCTTCCAGTTGCGAAAAGCCAGCATCTGGCCATCCTTGCGCCAATCGAGCTGGCTGGCCTCGCTCGCCACCATTTGCAGGCCCGAACCGTCCACCCTGGCGATATAGACGTCGTACATGCCCCGCCGCGGGTCGAAGACAGGGAAGGCCACCCGGCCCGTCAGGCGGGGAGCCGCGGGTTTGGGCGTGGCTTTGGGCTTCTTTTTGGCGGATTTCGCCCTGGCCGTGGCCGTCGTCCGGGCTAAGACCGTGGCCCTGGCTTGTTGGGTCGCTTTCACGGCCTGGGTGGCCCGGGCCTGCTCGGTGGCCTCGGCATCGGGCGTGGCCGTGGGCGTGGGCGATGGCGTCGGGGTGGCGGTGGGTGAGGGCGCCGGGGTGAAGGTGGCCGTGAGAGGAGGCGTCGGCGTGGGCGACGGGATGGGCGTGGGCGTCGCCGCGAGAGGCGGCGCCCCCTCGGTGGGGGTGAAGGTGGACGTAAAGGTGGGCACGCGGGTGGCGGCAGCGACCGGCGCGGGCGTTGGCGTGTCCTCTTCTTTCATGCCGAGCGCGACAAACGCGCCCGAAATGGGCTTCAACGGCGTCAGATGCTCGATCAGGGCGAGGCCGCCTACAAGGATGGCAAAAAGGATGAGAAAAATGACAAGGCCAGCGGCTTTGGACCGCTTCGGGCCCTGTTCACTGCCAGGAGATTGCATGGACATGGGGAAACTCCTGCGCTTCGAGATAGTTGCAGACCTCTATTCTATGTCACTAGCGCCGCGAGGACAACCAGATTGGTCATCGCACGAAAACCCCTTCGAGGATGTCAATAGATCGCGATCGGACGGTAACCTGACAGGTTTCATCACGACATCTTACGTCCCCCGCGTCGCGCTGGCGCGCGAACGTCATGCCCGTGCGAACGTTCCGCTTGAGAACCTGTCAGGTTGCGGCGTGCGCTAAAGCCCGGCCCGGTTCAGCTCATCCTGCAACGCGGGGAGACGTTTGTACTGCTGGCGAAAAGACGCGATCAAATCATCCCAAATCCGGGCGTTTCCCTGACGGATCAGGATATCGCGGATGCGCTTGAGGAGTTGGGCTGCTTCGGCGTAGCTGGGGCGCTTGCGCTGGGCCACCAGTTGCTCAACGGCTTCTGCATAGATCTCCATCGCGGCCTGCGGCCGCGCCTCGGCCAGCGCGTCGGCCACGCGCACCATGAAATGATGCCCGCCCCAAGACGCCTGCTGTCGCCAGGAGCCGAAAGCCGCGATGGCGTCGTCGTAAGCCTTTTCATCCAGCAAGATCTCTACCAAAAGCCGCCATGCCCCTTGTTGCTCCAGGCTGCGCAGAATCTCCGCTCGCACGGTCTCCCAATCCCCGCGCTGGCGCCCGATTTCGCGCCAGGCTTGATAGCTCGCCAAATCAGGCCGCATCTCGAATCGGCGTTGGGCCAGGCGGAACAATGCGTCGGCGTCGCCATCTTCCCGCGCCCATGCCAGCAATTGCCCAAGAATGCGCGTATCGTTGGTCGAGTCGGCCCGCATGGAAAGCAGCTCGCGGGCCAGCTTGCGTCGACGAGGCTCTTTATCGATTTGCTGCGCCACCATCAGGAGTTCATAATCAGACAGGGAAGCGGCTTCGCGTCGGGCCTCATCCACCCGTCCCATTTGCACCAGCCTCACCACCACGTCCTTCTGCCGCCCCGATTCCCGACACAACTCCAGGTAGGCTTCGTCATCCAGCACATCCTTTAACAGGTCGATCATCAATCCGCCATAGGCCTGAAGCCGCCACTGACGGGAAAACCCCTCTGTCTCTGTCCCTTTCCTCTTTTCCTCTTCCAACGCCTTCTGCACCCACTCGGCGACCATCGCCCGCTCCTCCGGCGTTGTGTCCTCCACCAGTGCGAAATGCGCCCACTCGTCCGCGCCGTATCCGCCTTGATCGATATCCCATGCCACCATCTCATACAAACGTCGTATGACGACCTCCCGCTGTCCAGGATCGCGCAACTCCGCCAGACAGAGCCCTAACCTCTCCCCGCACGTCGACAGCACTTCGATGAACTCCCCCTCCTCCTCGTAAATGTTGCCATAGGATTCCATCAACTCCTCGGCGATGACTCCATAGAACTGCGCAGCCTCCCACCATCGGCCCGCGTCTTCCAGCATTTCTCCCTCTTTCACCACCTCTCGCAATTCCGCGGCCGCTGCATACGATGCGCCCCATTCATAGGGAATGTGGTCGATGATCCGATGCACGCGCCGCCGCAACGACTCTGCATCGATGGTCCCCTGGCCCGTCATGGCCGGAATCCACACCTCTACCGCGGTTTCCAACTCGGGGTTATGATCGATCATGCGCTGGATGAGCTTGATCAGCGCGTCCTTGTCCAGATCGCGCAGGCGCTGAGCCAAAGGCGGAGCCTCTCGAAAATACTCGGGGTGATGCAACCAGGTGAGGAGCAGCGCAGCCACGTGCTTACAATGTCCGCCCGCACCCACGGGGCACGAACATTCGGCGTCGGCGACGCCCGAGGAGGACAGGGTGACCCGCACCCGGTAGGGCGCGGCCGCGGAACCCTGGCACAACGCTTTCAGGGTCATGCCCTCGCGGCGGGCGTCGAAAATGGCCCCGTTGCGGAAATAGCGGCGGCCTCGGGAAAAGGACGGCTCGCCCACCCAATTTTGGATGGCGCGTTCGGTGATTCGGGGAAGGTTGTCGGGCATGATGGGATGGCGGGAATCGAAAGCGGGAAAAGAAAAAGGTTGGGTTGGCGGCTTGATTTTAGCCTGCATCCTGGAATTTCGCAATCCGTAACTACCAAGGTCTCACCACCACTTTTTGCCACGACGACACGAAGAAAAGCGAAGGCGCGACGTATTTTTCTTTATTTTTACTTCGTGTCTTCGTCCCTTCCCCCGCGTGCGGGGGGAGCCGGAGGGGGCCTTCGAGCCTTCGTGGCTTTTGGCGGCCTAAAGTCAAGTACGTTAGCAGCTACCGCAATCCAGGGAAAAAGCCCTTGACACCTCTTCACAAAAGGCGTATAATGATTCATAAATTGAACCTCCATTCACTTTTTGAATATAAATTCATGAATAACGCTCCGCCTGCCTCCACTCGCAGCCAACGCCGCCGCAGCCGCCGCCGTCAGCGGCTGGTGGACGCGGCCCGGGAGATCATCGCCCGCAAGGGATTGGCCGGACTCACGGTGCAGGACGTCACCGAGGAAGCGGATATGGCCGTGGGCAGTTTCTACACCTACTTCCCCAACAAGGAAGCGCTGATCGAGGCCGCCATCTGGGAAGATTTGCAGCAGTTAGGGAATCCGCAGCGGCCCGAGCTGGCGGGATTGACGCCCGACCAACGCCTGCAAGCGCAGCTCATGCAGCTTTTCCAGTTCGTGGAACAACATCGCGCGTTGTTCCAGGCCGTGTTCGGCCCCCGTCACGCGCCCGAGCATTATGAGCGCGCGCTCGACCTGCTGGAAACGCGCGTGGCCGATGGATTGCGTCTGAACACCGGACTGCCCGAAGAAGCCATCGCCTGGATCACTCCCCTGCTGGCCGGGCTTATCGGCGGCGGCATCCGCTACCTGCTGGCCCATCCCGAAGTCAGTGCCGAAGAGATGGCCTTCCGCACCACCATCCTGATCCGCCCCCTCAGCGAACAAATCCCCGCAGACTTGACGACCAACGGATGAAAGGACGCTGATGAAATCCTTTTCCCTCGCACGGCTCTGGGCCATCATGCGCAAGGAGTTCCGGCACATCCTCCGGGACCGGCGCCTGCTGTTTCTGGTGACGGTCTCCCCCGCCATCATGCTCACAGCCTTCGCCTACGTCTTCTCCTTCGACCTGAACCCGGCTCGGTTCGCCATCTACGACCAGGATCGCTCGCCTCAATCCCGGAATCTGGTGGCGGCATTGAGTCACGATCGGAATCTGATCGTGTTGGGGGAAGTGGACCGGTATGAGGATCTGCGTCAGGGGATGGCCGCGGGAGAGATCAAGGTGGGGCTGGTGATCCCGCCCGGATTTGGCCGCGACCTGCAGGCCGGACATCGCACGTCGGTGCAGGTGCTGGCCGAAGGCTCGGACGCCATCAACGCCAGCACGCAGATGGCGATCCTGTCCAGCCGCATCTCGGAATGGGGCCAGCAGTATGAGACCCTCGACATCCCCCAACCGGTGGAACTGCGGGCCATCACCCTCTACAACCCCGACATCAAGGGGCGGTACAGCATGGTCCCGGCGCTGCTGGCCATCGCCATGATCCTGCCAAGCATGGCCGTGGCTCTGGCGCTGGCCCGGGAGAAGGAGCTGGGCAGCTTCGAGAGTCTGGCGGCCACGCCCGTGCGGGCCGTGGAATACATCCCCGGCAAACTCATCCCCTACATCATCTTCGGCCTGATCAGCGCCGCGCTGGCCGTGGCCGTGGCCGTGCTCTGGTTCAAAGTGCCCATGAAAGGCACCTATCTGGATCTGGCCGGGTTTACGACCCTCTACCTGTGGGCCACCCTGGGCATCAGCATCCTTCTCTCGAACTTCATCACCAACCAGAGCACCGCGCTGCGGGCAGTGCTGCTCCTTTTCCTGGTGCCGAGCTTCTTCCTCACCGGGCTCATCGTGCCTATCGACGAACAGGCCCGCTTCGTGGCCTTCACCCTGCCAGCGACCCATTATGTCGCCATCAACCGGGCCGTCTTCCTCAAAGGCCAGGGATGGGATGCGTTGGGGATGCACGCGTTCGTATTGCTGAGCATGGGCCTGTTCGCCACCCTGTTCACCATCCTCACCTTCCGAAAGCGCGTGGGATGAGCATGATTCGTCAGATCGTCAACATCGCCTGGAAAGAGCTGATCCAGATCCGCCGGGACACGTTCCTCATCCTCTTCCTAGTCCTGGCTCCCACCATGCAGCTCGTCCTCATCTCCCGCAATACCTCCCGCGGGCTCAGCGACATCCCCACCGCGGTGCTCGACCTGGACCAGACGGCCATGAGCCGGGAGTTCGTCAGGGAGTTGGATACGACCCGGGAGATCACCGTGCGCTACTATCCGCCTTCCCACGACGATCTCCACCATCTGCTGGACAGCGGGGATGCGCAGGTGGGCATCGTTGTGCCCCGCGGCTTCTCCCGCGAATTCAACAGCCCCGTCGACGCGCCCGCCCGGGTGCAGGCCCTGGTGGACGGCACGAACGTCCTCATCGGCAGCATGATCGAGCCGGTCATCGTCGGGGTGATGGGACTTTTCGTGCAGCGCCATGTGCAGATGCCGCCGGGCGTGGATATCGGCGGGGTGGAGGTGGACGCCAGCGCCCTCTTCAATCCCACCTTCAATATCCAATGGTTCGTTATCCCCTCCACCGTGGCCTTCATCGTCTATCAGGTGGCCCTGGTGCTGGCGGCCACAGGCTTTGTGCGGGAGAAGGAGATCGGCACTCTGGAGCAGTTGCTGATCACGCCCATCCGCCGCCAGGAGCTGATCATCGGCAAGGCCCTGGCTCCCATTGGCCTCAGCATCCTCAACTTCATGCTGCTTCTGGCCGTGCAGACCTGGGGCTACGACATTCCCATGCGGGGCAGCCTGGCGTTGCTGATCCTGGTGGCGGCCCTGGCCATCATTGCCATCGTGGGCGTGGGCACCCTCATCTCCCTCTTCACCCAAAACCAGCAGCAGGCCGTGCTCCTGGTCTTCCTCCTGGCCATTCTGGAGGTGACCCTCAGCGGCTATATGCTGCCCGTGGAGAACATGCCCCTGGTCATGCGGGGGCTGGCGCAGATCTCGACTTTGCAGCATTTCATGACGGCCACCCGCGCCATTATCCTGCGCGGGGCCACCCTGAGCATGATCCTGCCCCACGTGCTGGCCCTGGCGGGCATCGCCCTGGGCGCGGGCCTCATCGCCTGGCGCGCCTTCTCCCGGCAGATTGCATGACATAGACGCGGAAGTTCCGTATATCCCTTTTTTTGCCACGACGACACGAAGGAAACGAAAACACGAAGTCATTCAACAAAGATTTTATCCGTGTCCTTTTATCCGTGTTGAGTCAACAGGACAACGTGATTTACCCCCATGGCCGCCATCGTCACCGACCATCTCCACCGCAAGTTCCGCAAGACCGTGGCCGTGCGCGATCTCTCCTTCGCCATCGAGCAGGGCGAGGTGTTCGGGCTCATCGGGCCCGATGGCGCGGGCAAGACCACGACCCTGCGCATGTTGGCCGGGGTGCTGAAACCCACCTCGGGCCGGGCCGACGTGCTGGGCGAGGACGTCGTTGGGAATCCCGAAGCCCTGCGAGGGAAGATCGGCTACATGCCCCAACATTTCAGCCTGTACGGCGACCTCTCCGTGCTGGAAAACCTGACCTTCTTCGCCGAAATCTATCGCGTGCCCTCCCAGGAGCGGAAGGAGCGCATCGCCCGACTGTTGCGCTTCGCGCAATTGGAGGCCTTCGCAGACCGGCCCGCGGGCAAGCTCTCGGGCGGGATGAAGAAGAAGCTGGGGCTGGCCTGCGCGCTCATCCACTCGCCCCAACTTCTGCTGCTGGACGAGCCCACCAACGGCGTGGACCCGGTCAGCCGCCGAGAATTCTGGGATATCCTGGCCGACCTGCACCTGCAGGGCGTCACCATCCTCATCACCACGCCCTACATGGACGAGGCGGAGCGCTGCAACCGCGTGGGCCTCATGTTCCGCGGGGACATGATCCAGCAGGGAGAGCCGGAGGCGCTGCGCAGGCTGGCCCCGGGCGAGATGCTGGTGCTCTACACGCCCGCCCTGGCTCAGGCCGAAGCCGTCCTGCCCGAATTTCCCGACTATATCGAGCATCAGGTCTATGGCGACCGCATCCACATCTTCGTCTCCGACGCCGACGCCGCCAGGCCCCGGCTACAAACCTTTCTCGCACAGCGACACATCCCCATTCAGTCCCTCTATCAGGATGAACCGCGCCTGGAGGAGGCATTCATTTATCTCATTCGCCAGGCCCGACTGGCCTAACATGGAATCCCCCATGGCTGTCTCTCCTTCTGGCATCGAACTAAGCCCGAACGCCTCCGACGCGGTCGTCGTGCGCGATCTCACCAAGCGGTTCGGCGATTTTACCGCGGTGGACCACATCAGCTTCGAGGTGCGTACAGGCGAGATCTTCGGCTTCCTGGGCCCGAACGGCTCGGGCAAGACCACGACCATCCGCATGTTGCTGGGCCTGCTGCGCCCCACCGAGGGCGAGGCCCGGGTGCTGGGCATCGACATCACCCGCGAGCCGCAGGCCATCGCCGCGCGGGTGGGCTACATGAGCCAGAAGTTCAGCCTCTATCCCGACCTCACCGTGGACGAGAATCTGACGTTCTATGGCCGGGCGTATGGCCTGCGCGGGAAGGTTCTGGCCCGGCGCAAGGATGAGGTGCTGGAGACCATCGGCCTGGCCCGGCAGCGGACGCGCGTCACTGCGAATCTGGCCGGGGGCTGGCAGCAACGCCTAGCCCTGGGCGCGGCCATCCTGCACCGGCCCGAACTGCTTTTTCTGGATGAGCCCACCGCGGGCGTGGACCCGGTCAGCCGCCGCAATTTCTGGCGCTTGCTCTATGATCTGGCCGCCCGCAACACGACCATTTTCGTCACCACCCATTACATGGATGAGGCGGAGCAGTGCCACCGGCTGGCGTTCATCCATCGCGGCAAGATCATCGCCATGGGCCCGCCCGGCCAGATTAAGCGGGATCGCATGACGGGCCAGGTGGTGGAGATCCTCTGCGACCGCCCCGACGTGGCCATCCAGGCCCTGCGCGAGGCGGGCGTTCCCGAAGTCGCGCTGTACGGCCAGCGCATTCACGCGGCCGGGCCGGGCCTGGAAGCGCGCTTAAGCGCGCTTGAAAGCCTGCTTAAGCAGGCTGGAGCGGGCCCCCGCACATTACGCATCATTCCACCCTCTCTCGAGGACGTATTCATTGCCAATGTCAAGACGAGTGTTCAGTAATCAGTATTCAGTCATCAGTAATCAGTTTTCAGCATCCGATCATCAGGGCAGCGCCTACCCAATCCTAATCCTAATCCTGATCCTGATCCTCCCCCTCACCGGCTGCGCGGCGGTGCAGGGCGCTTCAGCGCCCGAGGAGCGCCGGTTCACCGGCTTCCTCGAAAACGAGACCCTCGTCATCGCGCCCGAGATCGGCGGGCGCATCGCGGCCATGCCCGTGGACGAGGGTGACGCCGTGGCGGAAGGCGACCTCCTCGCCCAACTGGATGACAGCCGCATCCGCCTGCAACTGGCTCAAGCCGACGCGCAGGTGGCCCGGGCCGAGGCCGAACTCGCCCGGGTGAAAGCCGCGGTGCGTCCCGAGGACGTGGCCGTGGCCGAAGCCCGGGTGGCGCAGGCCCAGGCCGCGCTGGACGCGGCCGAAACCGCGCTGGCCGACGCCATCAAACTCCGGAACAACCCTCAGGAGCTGGAGGTGCAGATCGCCCAGGCCCAGGCCGCCCTGGCCGAGGCCAAAGCCCAAGCTCAGGCCGCGAAGCATCAAGCCGAAGCCGCGGATTTGGAAAAGCAAATGTGGGGCGAAATCGCCCAGGACCTGGCCCGCGGGCGCACCGTCACCCTGCCCGACGGCACGGTCATCACCGTCAACGCGCCGCCCGAACAAAAACAGCAGGCCAATACGCAATGGAATCTGGCCAGTCAGAAAGCGTGGCAGGCCTGGAGCCAGGCCAAACAGGCAGAAACCACGGCGGCACAGGCGCAGGTGGCGTTAAAGGATCTGTTGAACCAAAAGAAGAACCCGCAGGAAGCGGAAGCGCAGGTGGTGGCCGCGGCCAACGCCCGCGACGAAGCCGCGGCCGCGCTGAAACAGGCTCAGGCCGCGCTGGAAGCCGTGAAAGCAGGCCCCGGCCCGGAAAAGATCGCGGTCGCGGAAGCCGCGGTGGCGCAGGCCCGAACCGCACGCGACGCCCAGGCCACAGCCCTGACCAAAACCCGCATCCTCGCCCCTGCCGATGGCGTCATCCTCGAACGCTACTTCTCTCCCGGCGAAGTCATCGCTCCCGGCCAGCAGCTTTTGCGCATCACCCAGCCCGACCGGCTCACCATCACCATTTACGTCCCCGCGGAGATGATCGACGACTTCCGGGTGGGCGAGACCCTGCCCCTGGTGGTGGACAGCGCCCCCGATCGGGAATATGACGCCCGCATCCTCGCCGTCTCCGACCAGCCCGAATACACCATGCGTCAGTCCCAAAACAACGCGGAGCGAGCCGCGGTGGTCTACGCCGTCACCCTGAAGGTGGAAAATCCCGACGACCTCCTCCGCCCCGGCCTCCCTGCGGACGTGATCCTCCCTTGAAAGTCACAAAACCCTGTCATGAAAACATTCCTCACCATCCTCCTCGCCCTCATCCTCGCGGCGGGCATCCTTTTCCTCGCCGCCCTCCTCCTCATCCCCGACCAGGTGGAGCAAGCCTGGCGGCAGACGGGCCTGCCCGAAGACTACTTCACCCAGGCCGAGACCTGGCTGGGCAAAGCCGCGCCCGCGCCCGCCGAAATCCGCCTGTACGGCACGCTGGAGGCCCGCACCACCCACGCCATGAGCGAGCTGAATGGCCGGGCCATCGAGGTCATGGTCGATGAGGGGGATTGGGTGGACGCGGGCCAGCCCCTCATCCATCTGGACCCCACCGACGTGCAGGCGCAGATCGCGGCGGCGGAAGAGGCCCTGGCCGCGGCCAAGGCCGCCCGCGACGCCGCGGCCGCGCCTCCCGGCCCGGAAATCCGTCAGGCTGCGGACAGCGCCGTGGCCAAAGCCCGGGCCGAACTCGACAACGCCCAACGCACCCTCGACCACGCCCGCGACGTGCGGAAAAACCCCGTCACCCTGAACGCTCAGATCAACGAGACCGCCGCCCTGATTCCAGTCGCCAAAGCTCAGGTCGACGCCGCCAACGCCGCCATCAAACAAGCGGACGTCCTCATCCAGGACGCGACCACTGACGGCTCCCGCGAGGGGAAATACAAAGTGCGCATCCTTCAGGCCCAAAAAGCCGCGGCCGAAGCCTCGAAGGACGCGGCCACCGCCCGGCTCAACGGCCTCTACCGCACCCTCGCCCTTCTAAAGAAAATGCGGGAGGAGCCTCTGGCCCTGGACGCGCAGGTGCATCAGGCCGAGGGCGGCGTGGCCGTGGCCCAAGCCGCGTTGCAAGTCGCCGAGGCGGAGCGGGACGCACAGACCGCGCCCCCTCAGCCCGAAGTCGTGGCCGTGGCCCAAGCCGGGGTGCAGCAGGCCCAGGCCGCGCTGGACCTGGCTCGCTGGGGCGAAGATCGCCTCATCATCACCGCGCCCGCGTCGGGCCGCGTCCAGGAAAAACTCATCGAAAAGGGCGAGACCGTATCGCCTGGCAAACCCCTCATCACCCTGGCCGACACCCGCCAGATGGAAGTGTGGGTCTATGTGGCCGCCGGGGACTTGCATCGCATCCATCTGGGGGACAGCCTGCCCGTGGAAGTGCTGGCCATCCCTGGTGAACGATTCCAGGCCCGGGTCTTCTACATTGCACCCGAGGCCCAATTTCGCCCAGCCAACGTCCTCAATCCCGACGACCGCGGGGACATGGTCTTTTTGGTGAAATTGCATCTGAACAACGAGGATGGGCGGCTGAAGCCGGGCATGCCCGCGGATGTGATCCTGCTGCCATAAAAATAGAGGACGCAGATGAACGCTGATAAAGGCAGATTCACGCAGATAAAATCAAAATAAAAAATCAATCTGCGCAAATCAGCGCCGCGAAGCATCCATGTCATCTGCGTTCTCATTTTCATCGGTATCGGCGCGCTATCGCGCGTGGCGCCTGCTTTGAAAATAGGATTCGGATCAGGATGAGGATTAAGATCGCCAGGCTGACGTTGGGCGAGGCGGCAACGGGCGTGATGCGTGAAAACGTGAAACGTGAGATCGTTACGCATCACGTATTATGCATTACGTGCTCGGCTTCCCGCGCCTCTCTGGCCGCGAGGCGTTTTCATTGGTATCGGCGCGGGCTTGCCCGCCGTCGGACTGCTATGAAAATCGCGTTCATTTGGGAAAATGGGGAGGAAGTGCGATAATGCCTTGTCGTAACTGCTAACGTACTTGACTTTAGGCCGCCAAAAGCCACGAAGGCTCGAAGTTTTTCGAAGACACGAAGGAAAAATCAAGGAAAATACGTCGTGCCTTGGCTTTTCTTCGTGTCTTCGTGGCAAAAAGTGGTGGCGATACCTTAGCAGTTACGCCTTGTCTGAATCATCTCACCATCTGTTCGACCTCATTTCACGATGCGCGCACTCCTCTCGCTATCCGATAAAACAGGCCTGGAAGACCTGGCCCGCAAGCTGCATGATCTGGGTTGGGAACTCATCGCCAGCGGCGGCACGGCCCGAGCCATCGCGGCCACTGGCCTGCCCGTGACCCCCGTCTCCGACCTCACCGGCTTCCCCGAGATTTTGGGAGGCCGGGTGAAGACGCTGCACCCCGCCATCCACGGCCCTATCCTCGCCCGGGGTCGGGAAGATGACCGGGCGGAACTGGCCCGGTTGGGCTTGGCGCCCATCGACCTCGTCGTCTGCAACCTCTATCCCTTCCAGCAGACCGTGGCCCGGCCCGGCGTGAACGAGGAAGAGGCCCTGGAACAGATCGACATCGGCGGGGTGACGCTGCTGCGGGCCGCGGCCAAGAACTACCCCCGCGTCATCGTCCTGACCGATCCCGCCGACTACGATTGGGTCATCGAAGCCCTGGAGGGAGGGGGTCCCGATCTGGAACAGCGGCGGCGGCTGGCCCTGAAAGCCTTTCAGCACACCGCAGCCTACGACGCGATCATCAGCCGCTGGTTGGGTCAGCAAGTGGGCGGGGAGGAAGCCATCCTGCCCGAGACCCTGATCCTGGCCGCGGAACGGGCGCAATTCCTGCGCTACGGCGAAAATCCCCACCAGCGCGGGGCCTTCTACCGCTGGCAGGGGACTGAACCCGCGTTTGTCCAGCTCCAGGGCAAGGCCCTCAGCTACAACAATCTGGGCGACCTGCACGGCGCCTGGGGCGCAGTGAATGAGTTCGATACGCCCGCGGTGGCCATCATCAAACACGCCAACCCCTGCGGTCTCGCCACCGACGATGATCTGGTCGTCGCCTACCAGAACGCCCTGGCCTCCGACCCGGTCAGCGCGTTCGGCTCCATCATCGCGGTCAATCGCACCGTGGACCTGCCCCTGGTGGAAGCCATCGGCAAGCTGTTCGTCGAGGTGCTGGTCGCGCCCGACTTCGCGCCCGAGGCCCTGGAGCGGCTGTCCCGCAAGAAGAATCTGCGGGTGATGCAGGCCACGGGCGCGGCCTTTTTCCCCCTGGAACTGCACACGGTCTCCGGCGGCCTGCTGGCCCAAACCCCGGACGACGGATTCATCGCCGACCTGAGGATGGTCACCGAGCGGCGGCCCACCGAGGCGGAGATGGCCGACCTCCTGTTCGCCTGGCGCGCGGTGAAATGGGTCAAGTCCAACGCCATCGTCTTCGCCAAAGACCGGGCCACGGTGGGCGTGGGCGCGGGCCAGATGAGCCGGGTGGACGCAGTGGCTCTGGCGGGGATGAAGGCGGGCGAGCGGGCTCAGGGCGCGGTCATGGCCTCGGACGCGTTCTTCCCCTTCCCCGACGGCGTCGAAAAGGCCGCGGGCCTGGGCGTCACTGCGGTGATCCAGCCGGGCGGCTCCATCCGCGACGACGAAGTCATCGCCGTGGCCAACCGTCTGGGGCTGGCCATGGTCTTCACCGGCATGCGCCACTTCCGGCATTGAATTCACTTCCCCAACCCAACCTTCCTCCCAACCCCACCATGAAGCGACTCATTTTCTACCTTCGCGCCGCACTTGTCCTGCTCTGGCTCGCCATCGCCACCATCGCCACCAGCATCTGGATGATCTTTCATCTGGACGACCGGGTGAACGCCGACCGCCACTGGCTGGACTGGTGGCAGAAGGGCATTCCGAAAATCGTGCCCGTCAAATTCGTCGTCGAGGGCAAAGAATACATCGACTCGGTGCGTCCGGCGGTTTATGTGAGCAACCATCAGCATCTGCTCGACGCTCTCATGATCGCCCAGGTCTATCCGCCCCGCACCCTGGTGGTGGCCAAAAAGGAGCTGAAAAAGATCCCTCTGGCGGGATACATCTTCGACAAGGCGGGCAATCTCTTCATCGACCGCAGCGACCGCGAGGCCGCCATCGCCATGCTTAACGACTTCGCCAAACGGATGCGCGAGGAGAGCCTGAACCTGTGGGTGCTGGTGGAAGGGCATCGCAACCGGGGCCAGACGGGCCTGTTGCCCTTCAAGAAAGGCGCTTTCTACACAGCCATCCAGCTTCAAGTCCCCATCGTGCCCGTGGTCTTCGGGCCGAGTTACGAGCAGATCGATATCCAAAGCGGGAACCTCAACGGCGGCACGGTGTATATCCAGGTGCTGGAGCCCATTCCCACGGAAGGGTTGACTACGGAAAACGTGGAACAGCTTTTGCAGACGACCTATGAACGCATGTTGGCCGTGTATCAGGAACTGGAGGCAAAAACCTACGGCAGGGAATCCGCACCGAAACAAGTCCATCTATCCGACAGCATTCCCACTTGAAATCGCGCGCCCGGGGGAGACGAGTGATAGCTCGCGTCGAACTAACGTAAATGGCGGGCCCTGTAGCCCAGGAACCCAGGAAACCCGTAAACCAGGAAACCGGGCCGATTTGCTGATTCATCCGGTCTACTGGTCTTGCCGGTCTACCAAATCGATTTTCATAGCAGGCGACACGAGCCACGGCTCGCCGATACCGATGAAAATAAGAACGCAGATTTTCGCAGATGCTTCGCAGGCGCATTGGTGCGGAGAGCCAGGGCCGTGTCGCCTGCTGACCATCCGAGACGATTGTCCGCCCACGCCTCACACATCATCCCCAACAACTTCTTTCCACAGGAGGATCTCATGATTCGTGAAGCCGATCTCCGTGAACTGGTTGAATTCGATGGCTCAGACAGCCCTGTGCTCAGCCTCTATCTCAATGTCGATCCCCGCGCGACCACCACCGAGGCGTACAGGCTCGCTCTCCGCAATCTGCTCGAAAGTGCAACCGAGGCGGACCCCGCTGACAAGGCCCGAATCGAGCACTTCGTCGACCTGGAATACGACCGTCAGGCCCGCGGCATCGTGTGTTTCTCCTGCCAGAAAAAGGATTTCTGGCGGGCTTTCACCCTGGACGTACCCGTGGAGAATGCGATCTCTGTGGCCCGCCGTCCCCTGGTGCGAAAACTGGTGGATTTGTTGAACATTTACGGGCATTTGGGCGTCGTGGCCGTGGACAAACAAGGGGCGCGGTTTTATTCATTTCACCTGGGCGAATTGGAAGAGGTTGTCGGCGCGCTCGGCGAGGACGTCAAGCGGCACAAGCAGGGCGGCTGGGCCGCGTCCCGCTACCAGCGTCACGAAGACGAGGCCGCCCGCAGCAACCTCAAGAGCTTCGTGGAACTCACCGACCGATTCACTCGTCAATATGACTGGCAGCAATTGATCCTGGCGGGCGCTCGCGGAACCGTCGCCCAATTCCAGGAAATGCTTCCCGACCATCTCCGCAAACTCGTCATCGGAACCATGCCCCTGGAGCCCGACGCCTCCCTGCTGGACGTGCGGGAAAAGGCCGAGGAGCTGGCCCATCAGGCCTATGCTGAGCGCACGCAAACCCTGGCCAAGGACCTGGTCGTCCACGCCAGCAAGGGCGATATGGCCGTCATGGGCCTGGAGGACACGCTGGAGGCGTTGCAACAGAACAAGATCTACCAACTCCTCTTCACCGAAAACTTCGCGCCGCCCGACGGCATCGTCAAACGCTGCCTCAACTGCAACTACCTCACCACGGCCGAGGCGGAAACCTGCCCCCTGTGCGGCGGCGAACTGCGGCCCATGGTGGACCCGGTCAACAACATTGCCCGCCGGGCCATTGCCCAGGGCGCGCAGGTCCTCGTCCTCCCGCCCGGCAATCCCATGGAAGAAACGGGCGCATCCATCGGCGCATTTTTGCGATATTAAAACCCTGCCTTGAAAATGAAATAATCGCCAATTGCCGAAGGATCGGCAGGCCTACGTTGGGCGAGTCTGCAACGGGCGTAATGCGTAATCCGTAATCCGTGAGGTCGTTACGCATCACGCATTACGCATTACGTGCTTGGCTTCCCGCGCCCGCATGGCTGCGAGGCGTCTTCATTCCTATCGGCGGGCCGCCGACCGTGAAACCTGCTCCGAAAATGAACTCTCCCATCCATCCCCTCCTCGTCACCCTCCTCACCGCGCTCGGCGTGTTCATCGTGGGGTTGCTGGCGCTGATCGCGGGCGTGCGGCTGATGGGCCCGGGCCAGGCCCCGGCCACGCCCACGCCCGACTTCGGCGTCATCACCGTCACCCCCTTCCTCACCGCCACGCCCACCCCCGCGCCCACGGCCACCCCCACGCCCACCTTCACCCCATCTCCCACGCCCGAACCCTCCGCCACCCTGACCCCAACCCCCACCGCTTCGCCCACAGTCACCCTCACCCCCACGCCCACGGCGACGACCACGGCCACGCCTACAACGACAGCCACGGCCACCGCCACCTCAACCGTCACGCCGACGCCCACCGTCACGGTCACGCCAAGCCCCACATCCACCGCCACCCCGACCTCGACTGCATCCCCCACGCCGACGGCCACGCCCTCTCCCACCCCTGCCCCCACAGACACGCCCACCGCCACCCCCACGCCCCCGCCTCCTACCGCCACACCCACACCGTCGCCCCCACCTCCGACCGACACCTCCACGCCCATCCCGCCCACGCCGACATCATCCCCTACCCCCACCCTCACGCCGACGTTGACGCCTACACCTTGAAAACAATCAACGAACTCCGGACAACAGACAACGATTCTATCGCCTGGCGTCC
>Ga0256832_1000991_pt1 | contig 19010 bp, 7 predicted proteins | sample 134614metaG_FD_190534 | JGI IMG/M metagenome (GOLD analysis project Ga0256832, IMG submission 190534) | Hydrothermal vent microbial communities from Lau Basin, Pacific Ocean - 134-614 | ecosystem: Environmental > Aquatic > Marine > Hydrothermal vents | place: Pacific Ocean: Lau Basin | collected...
AAGGAGCGACCTCGTCTCATAACTATTTCTATTTGCTGCAAAGTAATTCTGTATTTAAGTTGACAAGGGAAAAACGACTGGTATCTATAGCAAGTTTTACTAATTTGCAGTCTAGGATAGATGCAATTGACACGACTTTCTCTCTTGATAATAGCTATTGCTTGATGCAAGAATCTTTTGTGATAGGCAAAAATGTTGTGCGTGTTTCTGGCATGGTATCGAGTCAAGATTACTTTCATTCCCCGCTATCTGATTATTTAGTGAAGGCTGAATATCAGCAAAATTTAGACAAGCTTTCCTATAATGTTGGTGCTAGTCTTGAGGAAAGAAGGTGGGATACGGTCCAACGGGTAGGTATTGTGACAGGTTTACGATATAATCTCTTAAAATCTTATTCTGTTAATATCCAAAGTACCCTTCGACATTCTTTAGGATTCGAAGAGCCTAATCATATAGATTATCTTGGACAGGTATCAATTGTTGGCCGGTTTTAAAAAAAAGTATTATGAAACTGAACTTGATTTTCCTTTGTTTTATGCTCTTGCACTTCGTTACGGTTGGGCAGGTAGTGATTAATCCTGATTTTCCTGAAGATGGATTGTTTGTGGTGAATCAGTTATATGATGTTACCTTGGTTAATACCAGTTCGGAAATAATTGAGGGGCATTTGTCCATAACAATAGTGAAGAATGGGACTGAGCTTGTTCTAAAACACAGTACTTTTCCTCTCCAATTAGACAATATTCAGCCGATTTATGGTCGTAGTATGAATTGGTCACCCCAGATTGAATATGGTTCTAATGAAGCGGCTGAAAGTTTAAGACAGGGCGGGATGCTACCTGTTGGGTATTACATATTTTGTTATACCTTTTACACCGCTAATAACAGTGTGAATATCAAAAGTTGTCAAGAAGTACAGATAAAGGGAATGAACCCTCCGGAATTATTAGAGCCCATGAATGGTTCGATTATCTCATCAGTACCTCTGTTGGTTTGGATGCCCCCCATGTTATCATCACCAATTAAAGGAGTTAGATATCACCTGAAACTTGTTGAGCTAGGTTCAAATCAGAGTCCGGAGTTAGGGCTTAAGCAGAATTTTCCCATTTTAGAAGTTGCTGAGACAGCAGAAACTCAAATGTTGTTCTCATCAGAAATGGGACAAATGAAGGAAGGGAAAACATACGCTTGGCAGGTTGATGCGTTTGTCAAGGATTTTTCGCTAGGAACAACAGATGTTTGGACTTTTTCTTATGGAGAATCTGCGTTGAAGGCTGATGTCTCGCCTATTGCTGAGAGCTATCGAATGGTAAAGAGAATTCCCAATAGCGGGAAATATACGGCACATTCTAAGGTGTTTTTCGGATATGACAACAGGTTAGGTGAAAGGGAATTAAAGTATTCTCTTGTACCCTTGAATGGGGATAAGTTAAAGGAGAATATTGAACTGCCCACTATTGAGTTGAAAGCTGGACTAAATCAGATTGTTCTAGATTGTAGTTCTTTTGGACTAAAAAATGGAAATAAGTACTCTTTGGATATTACAGATGCCAAAGGGGGCAAATATTATTTGGATTTTAAGTTTTATTCTAAGATGCAAAAAAAGTAAAATTGAGGACAAAGATATTTTTTATGCTATTTGGTTTTATTTTGCTTGGATGTGAACCGTCAGTAGTTTCGCCGAGTGGGTTTGCTCGGTATGTGATGAAAGAAAAAAATGGACTTCACAAGCTATGTCAGATTGGGGACTATGAATACAAAGTGGATTATATACCCATTGAGCTGGAAGCTTTACGCAAAATTGGGAATCCACTTACTCAGGAGCGATATGTTCATGCTATAAAAAATTTTGAGGAACATGTTTACCTTGTTCTTACCATAAAAATGAACAACGGAAAGAATATAGGAAAAGAAGTCAGGGAAAGGCTAAGTGATGAGGAAATGAATAAGGTTAGATTTTCTCTTGCTCCTGATTTTGAACTAAAAATCTCGGATAGGAGCTATCCTTGTAAGTTGTATCATTTAGAAGAAATGGCTTTAGCTGGAGTTGGGTTGAGGTTTTTGCTTGTTTTTGAAGTAGGTGATACACATCGCGGTGCAGACGATTATTTATTTTCCTTTGACGACCATTATTTTGGAAAAGAGAAATGCTTGTTTAACTTTAGAAAGTCTGATTTAAACAAGATTCCAGAAATAAAATTTTAGATAATGAAATATAGAGATACGAAAATGAAGCGATTTACAGCAGTTTTTATAGCTGTTTTGGTATTAAATCAAGCCTTGTTTCCAACTATGGCAGTGGCACTAACCGGCGGGCCATCTCAGCCGGAGGTAAAGGGGTTTACGCCGATTGGTGCAACCGATATGGTTGATTTGTTTACAGGAGATTTTAGTTATAATATTCCATTGATGGATGTTGATGGTTACCCTTTGAATTTGTCTTATCAATCAAACCCAAGGATGGATGATGAAGCTAGTTGGGTAGGGTTAGGTTGGAGTTTAAATCCCGGTGTTTTGACTAGAAATTTACGTGGGTTTCCTGATGATTTTAAGGGCGATCCAGTGGAAAAGAAGTTCCACATGAAGGAGAATAATACGATTGGTGGTTCCTTAGGTTTTACGTTTGAGTTCTTTGGTTTTTTTGGCTTGGATTTGAGTGCCGGAGTGTATCATAATACTTTTAACGGATGGGGAACAAAACTTGGGATTACACCTTCTATTAGTATAACAAAGGCCATTGCAAAGAGTAAAGCTAAAAAGGAGGGGAATTTTGATGCCAAAAAATTCATTAAGGATCATAAGAAAGATCCTAAAGGAACATCAATAGGATTAGGACTGAATTTTGATAGTCAGCAGGGTGTAGATTTAACTCCAAGTGTTAATATTGGCTCTGGTGCTAAAGCCAAAGAAAAGGGTAAAGCATATGGGCTTGGAATTAGTACTAGTATAAATAGCCGAAAAGGTCTCAGAGAAGTAGCATACAATATGTCTAATTCTTGGAAACAACGTTCTGAAAGGCTTTCTGAAGGGATTAAGTTAGGCTCAAGTTTTAATTTTGCGGCTTTTACGTACTTCCCAACCCCAACAATGCCGGTTAACACTAACTCCTTTACTTTCAATGCTACAGTTGGAGCAGATGCATTTGGTGCTCACCCCGGCGGGCGAGTAGTTGGATGGGGAACTGTTCAGAATTATCCAAGAAATAGGATTGTCAATCCTGCGTTTGGATATTTGTTTTCTGAACATGCTACCAAATTTGGTCTCGATGCAATTTATGATTATAACCGAGAAAGGGATGCCGCCTATAGAGAAGATATGCCTAGTTTGCCTTTAGTATTTGGGACTTATGATTTGTTTTCCGCCTCAGGACAGGGTGTTTCCGGTCAATTTCGAGCGGCACGTAATGATGTTGGGGTCTTTCGCAAACCATACTCTGCGACTTATAGTATGGGAGGAACATTTGGAGTTGAAGCTGGTCTTGGGAATGCGTTTCATGGTGGGGCTGATGTTGGGATTAGTAATGCAAGTTCGGTATCTCGAAAGTGGGAAACTAATACGATGTTTGATTTCCAAGATTCCACAAAAATTGGACAAAATTCAGATATCACTAGTGATATATTATTTGAACCTTGCTATTTTAAAGCAACAGGAGAGAGCACGCCTTTATCTAATCCTTCCTTTTTTCAAAACGTGGGAGGAGATAATGCTTGTTACGTGAAATTATGGAAAGATGGAAGGACAGTTGGTACTGAAAGAAGGCTTGTTTTTCAAAACAACGGTAAAGACGTAGGTAAAAGTTATTATTTGAGAGGTGTACAGAAACAGAAAAACAGAACGAAAAGAAAAACATATTTTAGCTTTTTAAATGCATATGAGGCTTCAAAAGTCGGGTTATATACTAATATTCCTAATTATCCTAGGACAGATGCATCAATGAGTCTTCCAAAGTCTCTTATCTCAAAAGCTACGCCTCCAAAGTATCTTTCAAGACTTAGTCATCCTGCACATCACATGTCTGAAGTTACTGTTGTTCAGAAAGACGGTACCCGTTATGTATATGGAATACCAGCCTATAATAATTACCAAGAGGAGCATACTTTTAGTATATCTCCAAATGTAAATGAGTCTGGACTTGCGCTTAACAGGGATGCAAATGATTTTAGTTTGATTGGATTTAATCAAACTGATGACTCACCGGCAAATAATGTGGGGGATGATGAGTATTTTGAATCCCAACACATTCCCGAATATGTTCATTCTTTTCTATTAACCAATGTTTTATCTCCGGATTATCTTGATAAAACCGGAGATGGTGTTACAGATGATGATTTAGGAACAGCCACAACAATTAATTATTCTAGGACTTCCCCATCATATTATTGGCGTATTCCGTACAAAAAAGCAAGATATCAGGAAGGGTATAGAAGTAAGTCGGGGGATGATAAGGCAAGTTATATAGAAGGAAGTAAAGAGTTGTGGTATGTTTATTCTGTAGAAGGACGTACTCAAATTGCGCAGTTTTATATTAGTCCTAGGGATGATGGGCGAAGTCCGGTTCTAGTTTCTGATGTTGCCAAAACCTTGGATATTAACGAATCGGATTACAGCAAAATGATGAAATTAGACAGTATTCAATTGTTTTCTAAGTCCGATTTAAGGCTAAACGGGGAGGATGCGACCCCGATTAAGGTGGTTCATTTTGAATATAACAACGAACTTTGCCAAAAAGTCCCCAATAACGCATTGGGAGAAGGAAAGCTGACCTTAAAAAAACTTTGGTTTACTTACGGAAAAAGTGGACGAGGAGCTTTCAATAAGTATAATTTTGTCTATAGCAGTTCTAATCCTGACTACAATATCGGACATTATGATCGATGGGGATTTTATCAAAAAAACCCTTCAAATTACCCTTCGAATTTGGATTTTCCTTATACCATACAGTCAGAGGCCAATAACTACGCTGGTGCATGGAGCTTAAGTGAGATAGATTTACCTTCCGGAGGAAAAATCAAAGTGCAGTATGAATCAGATGACTATGCCTTTATTCAAGATAAACGAGCTGGTCAGATGATTCCCATAGAAGGGTTTGCGAAAAAAGTTGGTGACACTCCTGGGTCTAAGCTATATGATGTAATACCGGGAATTGGGGGGGGAAAAACACAAACCCTGCCTTATCGCTACTTGGTTGTTGATATCTTAGATAATATTCAGAGTGAGGATGAAATGAAGCAAAGGTACTTAGAAGATATTACCGAATTATACTTCAAGGCCTTGTTGGATTTAGATAATGCGCATAAAGAATATGTTTTTGGTTATCTGAATTGTGATTCAGATAATGCAAAACTATATGAAGACAATGGGAATAAGAAGATGTATATTCCTATTGGATTTGCTAAGGGAAGTAAAAAGATAACCCTTCATCCTATTACCAAGGCAGGGTTACAGTTGCTGAGAATGAATCTACCGGAATATGCTTATGAAATGGGAGCTGGTGACCAAAGTTATGGAGATGCAGTAAAGCAAATAGCCCACATGGGCAAGGAACTTAGAGCTATGTTCAAGGGATATGATGCGACTAAGGTAGAAAAGGAGTGGTGTAGAAATGTTGAACTTAGCAACAATAGTTCTTGGGTAAGATTAAATAATCCGACGTTTAAGAAATACGGAGGTGGTTCACGGGTCGCCAATATTAAAGTCTATGATTCTTGGAACACTATGGGGGGGGGACAGGAATTGATTATTGGTCAAGAATATGATTACTCGATGGCGGGGAAAGAAATTGGTATTGATTTTTTAGAAAAAATAAGCTCGGGTGTAGCATCTTATGAGCCTTTGTTGGGGGGGGATGAGATTTCGTTGCACCATCCGGAGCCTTATCAACAAAATGTGGTATTAGCTCCGAGTAATTCTTATTATACAGAGACACCAATTGGAGAATCATTGTTCCCTGCCCCCGTTGTAGGCTATTCAAAAGTTACTGTTCGGTCAATAGACCATACAATTAGAAGGACGGGAACAGGATACAGTGTAAATAAGTTCTACACTGCAAAGGATTTTCCTGTTATCTCAGATTATACGAATTTGTCAGATGCTACTAAGCATGTTAAGCCACTCAAGATATTGAAAGCCTTTTTTGTGAAACAAAGTGATCGTTTGACGGCTTCACAGGGATATAAAATCGAAGTGAATGATATGCATGGCAAGCCTAAGAGTGAGGAAGTTTTTAACGAAAGTGGCTCCCTAATTAGTTCTAAGCAATATTTTTACCACACGGATACAAATAACCCTACTCATCTCAATAATACGGTAACGGTAATTGATTTAGATGGACATATATCGAGTAAGGAAATCGGAAAGGAGATTGATGTTTGGCAAGAGATGCAAGAGGACATTACTAAGGGCGAAGCCTTAAATATTTCGGTAAATGGTGAGGGCTTTTTTATTCCTTTTTTGCCACCTTTTATTTATGTTCCCCCTGTTTTGCCTAAGTACAATAAGTCCGAAGATTTATTAAGGACATCAGTAACGACAAAACTCATTAAGCGATTTGGCATGATTGACTCTATTGTGGTGATGGAAAATGGTTCAAGGGTGACGACAAAAAATCTGCTTTATGATAGTGAAACAGGCAGTGTTTTATTAACAAATGTTGAGAATGAATTTGGTAATCCTGTTTATAATTTTACCTATCCGGCTCATTGGGCTTATGATGGAATGGGGTTAGCGTATAGGAATTCAGGTATTTCTTTTGATGCTAGTTTGTTGAATAATTTGGTTAATGGGGTAGTTCCTAATGAACTTAAGCCATATTTAGTTTCAGGTGATGAGCTTCTAATAACACACGATGGGAATTCGGAAAAGTATTATGTCGTAGAAGACTATGATAAATCTAATTTAAGGATTATCGATGTTTCAGGTTCAGGGTATAGACAAATTGCCTCCAAAGGAAACGTCAAAATCATACGTTCCGGTAGAAGGAATTTGGCTTCGAATCCAATAGGAAGTGTGACATCCTTGGCTGACCCCAGAAAAAATGGAATCCTCGACATGACTGATGCTAAGCCCATTAATGCTTCTGTTATTCAGTATCGTGACACTTGGAAGGTACCATTCTGTGAGTGGGGGACTCGGAAAGCTGAAGTTGACTTTAGATGGGTGAATGAACTTTATTCCAATGATAACCTTTCTACGGTTGCTACTGTTAGTCAGTCTTCCAAAGATTATGTACAGTGTGCAGATAGTATTACTGTGGTGACAGACTCTGAAGTTATGCTGCCAACGCAATATTTTCCAGGACTTAGTGGCTTAGGGGTTGATTATGCCACAGGGTTAGGAGGTACTGGTGAATCTACAGTGACCTTTACCTTTTATTTCAATAAGCCTGTCAAAAATCTTGAGATTGAGATTTCTGACCTTGATGCAGGTGGGTGGTGGTCGCCCAATCACCAGCTTGATATCGATAATCCGGACGAATGGCTATCTACATTAAGCCCAGTACCCAGTAGTACCTGTGGTGAAGTTTTCTTAGATGGTAGTGGGGGGGGGACTTTGGTAAAGCCTTCCGCATGGAATTCGTTAGGGTGGTTGAATTATGAGGGGCCTGTCGATTCTGTAACATTTACGTATCATCGGAAGGGGATGCTTGGTATAAGTTTTCCTCGTATTCGTTATGATTGTTCTTGTTGTGGGAAAGCACCTTCTTTGGCTAATCCTATTGTGGTAGGAGCGAAGGGGATTTGGCATCCAGATACGAGTAGAGTTTATTATTCTGAAAGGAATCAATGGGACGGTGCGAATAGTATTGTCACGAAGACAGATGGTGACCTGAAGGATTTTGTGCCATTTTGGCAAATTCCTTCACCAAACAGCTCAGCATGGACTTATCAGAATTCTCCCAATTGGGTAGAAAATTCTATTGTTACTAAGTATTCGACACATGGTCAAGAGCTAGAGAATGTGGATCCCATAGGAATATATTCATCGGCTCAATTTGGATATAATGAATCGTTGCCAATAGCAATTTGCCAAAATTCACCGTACCATCACCAGTATAATGAAAATTTTGAGGACTACTTTTTCACCAATGATGCGGAAAGCTGTTCCGTAATTAAAAAGGATATTGACTTCTCTGATGCATCTCCTTGGGCACAAAAGGGTTCACCTATTCAGTCAAGGCTAACAGATGAAAAATCTCATACAGGGATGTACTCCTTGGTAATCAATCCTACGGACAGTGTCTGGCTAAAAGCTCAGGGAGGTTTGTCTTGTGGGAACAAACCCAATTATTATTTTGGGTTGGATACAGCCTATCATTTAGGGAAGGAAGACCAGTTGTTACCTTTCTTGTTTCACGTCCCATCTACTAGCCCCAGACCAATATATAAAAAATTGTTTTCATTTTGGGTTGCATCGGATTCTTCACTGATTTGTAATCAAAGCATTAAAAGTGTTAGGTTGGAAGTTGCCAAGACCCAAGGAGTCAATTCTGTGCCTGATTCACTCAAGGTATTTTCGAGTGAAGGAGATGTTATAGATGGGTGGCAGCGATTTTATGTTGCTATTCCGGCCGGTTGGAATAAAATAGTAATCAAAAACCTGAATAATAGTGAGGGAGCAATATATATTGATGATGTTAGGATACATCCATTTGATGCAAATATGAAGTCCTATGTTTATGATCCTAATACTTTGAGACTAATGGCAGAGTTGGATGAGAATAATTATGCAACTTTCTATGAGTATGATGATGAAGGGAATTTGGTTAGGGTAAAAAGAGAAACGAATGATGGCATAAAAACCATACAAGAATCACGAACAGTCCTAAAGAAAAATGAATACTGATGAATAATTTCTTATTTCTTATTGCTTTTTGTGGGTTGGGAATCATACAAAGTGTTGACCCATACGAAGAGTTAAGGCATGTGGGTGATGCCATGAATTCGAAGAGTTCATTGCTGGAATATGAAATGCAAATACTTTATTTTACCAGTAATAATTCTCAGATTCCTGAAGAAAAGCTTAGTGTCAAAATTGCAAGGAAGGGTAACAATGTGTATATGTCTTCTGATTATTTTGAGATATTGGCTTATGGAAAACACTACATCATGATAAATCCAGAAGAGAAGACGATTTATTTGAGTGAAAAACAGGTTGTAAATCGCTTAGATGTAGTAACAAGCTTTATTAATCAAGCTAAAAGTTTGGAAAATTTTAATGCATCCTGTAAATTTAGTGGTAATCAAGGTCTGATAACCTTTTCTGCCCCTAAAGTTTCTCGCTCAAAATTTGAGCTTACTTATGATTCCGATTCGTACTTAGTGAAATCAGTCAATATGATTGTTGATATTGATGAAGATTACATAGAATTTGGTAAAAAGTCTAAGATGCAAGTCCTTTTTAGTGATTATAATAAAAGCAAGAATGATTTTCCGTATCGGTTGCATGATTTTCTCCGATATGATGGGAAAAAGTATCATCCAAGTTCTCGATACAGGGGGTATCAAGTTATCAATGAAAAAAAATGAGGAAATGAGAAAAATATTGACGATTTTGTTTCTTTTCGTAGTTTCTTTGGGGTATGCACAGCATCATATTCATGCAGTCTTCCAAAATCTAAACCATTCGTATATAAATTATGGTAATGGATTGATAGATCCTACATGTATTATGTTTGAAGGAACTATAGATAGGGATACCATGAGGTTTAAGCAGGTTCTAGATACAATTGATGGAGAAATCGTTTTTACGGTTGAAGACTTAAATTCGAATGATGAATTTTATATAAGTTTGGTAGATAACTCGAACGAGGTTATGTATAGCTACCATATTAAGGACGGTGAATTTTTTATTGAGGAGGTTGGGAGAAAAATCGGATATGGAGGCTATTCTCCAACTGCGGAGTTCAGGATTGTGCGCTGCAATAAATCCATCCTTTATTATTATGAAGGTAACCTAATCAACTATACCATACTTGATAGCAATGAGTTTACTATGGACGGGCGTGTAAAAGCGGTATCTGTTGACGATTCTAAAGCGGAAATATCTTTTCATCCACTAAATTAAAATGTATGATAAAGCGACTAATATACCTACTAATAAGCTTGATTTTTGTGTTTAAAGGATATGGAGCTGATGAGAAATTTTTTAATTCTTTATCAGGGGGGCAGGTTGTAGCGACTGCAACGATGACCATTGAAGATGATAAGTTGCCAATAACATCTCCTGAGTGGGCAACGATTGATACAACATTGTCGGTGACAAATCTTTTAGTTTTTGAACTTGATAGAAATAGTAAAATGCTATATTCCGGTTCCGGTGATGTTACTGTTACGGTGTCAGTTGATTTGTATACAGCGGATGGCACCATGACGACGAAAAATGAAGTTTTGACCTTTCACTTTGGAGACTTACCTAATGCTACTCAAGCGATTGATTTTGTTAAATATACCGGTTATCACAAGATGGTGGTTACCATAGTGACCACATCTTTGAACTGTACGTCTTCGTCATGTGATTGGCCACCAATGAGATTGTATGGTGAAATTGATATAGTACGAACCTATTTATTTGACTGTAACAGTGGAGTAATGGGACTGAGCACATGTTGCCTAGACAGCGATTCTACTGAAATAACCTTTAATTGGTCAACTGTACAAGGGGCTGATGAGTATGAATTTGAATACAGTTTTTATGACCAGCAAAGTGAAGTTGGTCAAATTCTTAGCAATGGCAATAGTTTGTCCAATATGCCCGGTTTATTTCGGCATAATTCAACAAGAGTGGTTGTGTCCGGTCAAAGCTATAAGATTAATTTACTGTTTCCGAAAGGATATATACTGTCAAGGATTCGAGGTGTCCATCGAGATTGGGATAATAGCAGAAAGACAAGTATATGGGCATATGGCACACCTATAAGTACAGCTTGGCACGAGTCAAATCTAAACTGGCAGACGACAACAACCTTTGCAGAGGAAGGAAAAAACATTCCAAGTATTAAGTACTTTGATGGAGCCTTGAAAGAACGGCAATCGGTTACATTGTCGCATACTTTGAATATGACCATTGCGGGGATGTCCATTTATGACCGGCAAGGTAGGCCGGCAATGAGTGTTATGCCTGCCCCTACTTTTGACTCAAAAATTCATTTTGATCCATTGCTTGCGGCATATGATAATACAACTCCCTATTCTTACGACCATTTTGATAAAAATGTAGTAGGGTGTGGACCTAGTTCTGACCCGATGAGCTCTGTTGACGGAGCTGCTCGTTATTATTCTACATCGAATCCAATGAGTACTACCGGTATCCATCAGTATATTCCTGATTCCAAGGGCTATCCCTTTTCTGTTACGGAGTTTACGCCCGATGCAACCGGTCGCATTAGTCGGCAGGGTGGAGTTGGAGAAGAATTTCAATTGGGGAACGGGCATGAGACAAAATATATTTATGGCAAACCTACCCAGTGGCAGCTTGATCGATTATTTGGTAATGATGTTGGGTTTTTCTCTCATTATTTCAAAAACTTAGTAGTCGATCCAAATGGTCAGGTGAGTGTAAGTTATCTTGATATGCACGGGAGGACAATTGCGACTTGTTTAGCAGGTGACACTCCAAGTGAAGTTTCTGATTTGCCGAATCAGACTCCTGTCTCTACCGTTGTAGATGATTTGCTTGATCATTCGCAGAGAGCTAGCATTACCCAGACTATGAGCCTGACTGTTGCTAATGCAGGGGACAATACCTTCAATTATTTATTAACTCCGGCATCTTATCATCCGGATTGTGTTAGTGACGACATCTGTTATGATTGTTTATATGACGTGGTGATTTCTATTAGCGGGGATTGTGACAATGCGTTTAATGGTGGCTCTGTTTGGCGAGATACCTTGTCAAATGTGACAGCATCCATGTTGTTGGATACCACCTGTGCGGTCTCCCCTGGATTGATAGATACCAATTTCATCTTAAATCTGCCTGTTGGGGGGTATGTGGTTACAAGAGAAATCTACATCAGTCATGAAGCCAAGAAAGAGTATGCAGAACATTTTTTGACGCAGAGTGCCTGCGTCCCATCGTATGAAGATTTGGTTGACGAATTTCAAAGTCACATTGATTTTAGTGGGTGTGGGCTAACCTGTGATGAGTGTATGGCAGATATTCCCGAAGTGGATAGCATTTTATACGAAATACAACAAGAAACCGGGGAAATACCAAGCAAACAGGATACAATAGAAGCCCACCAACGGCACGATGCTGCTTTGGCGGACTGTGAAGACTTATGCGCCGGTCAGCCATCTGAATGCTCAAGAATTCTTCGCCAGATGGAGTGGGATATGTCTCCCGGCGGGCAATATTGGAGTGATGAGGTACTTTCTTCCGGTGAGAGTTTTTTAAAATTATCAAGTTTCAGTTTTATGAAAGAGGATGGGATCGAACCGGATTCCATTCTTAAGAACGGAGTTTTAGTAGCACCGAGCGATCTCACAAAAGAAGAATTTGCCTTTTATTTTCAAGAGCATCCTTATTGGAGCCAAACCCTAGTTTTGCAGCATCCGGAATATACTTGTTATAAAAATTATTGTAATTCCTTGGGTTTGGGGATAGACAATAGCTTTGATTCACTCTTAAACGCAGCAAGTAGTTATCAGGATGCCATTCTTGCTGGATTGATTGATCCGGTGACTGGTCATTTCCTTGACTCATTCTTTCTAGAAGCCGGTGCTTTATATCAGGATTCAATAAACTATTTTCTTGATTCTTTCATAGTTAGCGGAGCGAATCATTGTGGGGAAGTCATTCCCTTACCTGTTTTTTTGGATCATCAAGCGAACTGTGGAAGTTTAGATACTATCCCTTTTGGTCAAGGTGTGGGGGGGAGTCCGGAAATGGAATGGGAAGCCTTGAGAGCGATTTATTTAGGAATGAAGGCGCATTTTAAGCAAAAGGTTTTTGATTGCACACCTACCTTGCCAACTCCTCCTGCTGGCGTTACCTTTCAAATTAGGTTATTAGACGCAGATGATGTGGATAAGTATGCAGACGAAGGTTCTATACATAATCAACATGATGAGAATATGGATTTGGTGATTAACGAGTGTGAAGCCACCTGTATTCTCATGGCAGAGGGCTGGATGTCAAAATTGTCTTCCTGTACTGAAGGATTGACTCAATCTCAACTTAATGAGATGCGTTCTCGATTAATAATGGTTTGTCAAAGTGGTTGTGACCTAGACCATCCATTTGGAGCATCCACTACTCCAAATGCTCCCATTTTGGATGGAGGAGATAGTTTTTCAAGTTTTGAGGATGTGATTCGACTGTATTTACCAAATTATGGTGATTGTGATACATCTTGTTATGAGGAGATTACTTATCCGGGGCCGTATAATAGACCTGCTTATCTTGGGCCACAGACAACGCCAATGGAGGATTGTCTGTCCGGTACCTGTGTTTGTGATAATCTGAATAGTTTGCTAGATTCCTATAATAGTATTGACTCCAGTCAATGTGTTCAAGAGAATATAATCGGCTATACCTTTTTAGGGTATATCTCGGATAAGAAGTTATACATTTCGGATACCAAAATGAATTGGGCAAGTGCGCAGGCTTCTGTTAGTTCTGTTGGTGGAGAACTGTATCACATTGATGATGTATCTGAAAACTATTTTTTAGCACAGCTTATTGATTCCGAGGCGTTTATTGGACTTTCTGACGAAGCCAATGAAGGGGAGTTCATTTGGACAAATGGCAAACACCTGACCATTAGTTGGTTGGATTTGACGACGAATACTACCTATAATGATGTTGCTGTCATGATTCCGTCATCAGGGAGTTGGGAGCTTCATCCATCCAGTTATTCGGCAAAGGTCATATTAGAAATTAAGTGTCACACCAAGCCATCAAGTTTTAGTGATTATTTGAATACCTTTTCTGATACTCATTTGGGAGATGCCCAAATTGATACATTGATGAAGTATTGTGGCATGGCTGATAGTATCCCCGTGTCTCATTTGCCATCCGGTATTTCAATTCCGCCGTATTTAGAGTGTAATACGTGTAAAACATGTGATGAGATTGAATCCTTGGTGAATTTATTTAATTCTCAGATATGCCAAAACGGAGACCTTCCATTTTATGATCGCTTGCTATCGCGATTTTTGAATAAGAAGCTTGGGTTTAATCTTACACCCGGAGAATATTCTGATTTTATGGATAAGTGTGCAGAAGTGACGAGTCCTGAGATAGTAGTTTTGTGTCCCGGGACATATTCCAATGAACCTGACACTTCCTGTTATGCGGATTTAATGTATCAAGCTGAATTACAGGCATTTATTTCATACAATAGTTTGATAGATAGTGTCCGACAGGCTTTTTATAATTCCTATTTGGCGTATTGTGATTCAAGCCTTTCGGAAATTTTTACGGTAGAGTCTGCTTTTCAAGAATACCAATACACTCTCTATTATTATGATCAATCGGGATTATTGGTCAAAACCATTCCTCCGGCAGGGGTTCATGTTTTAGCGCAAGCTTCTATAGATAGCGTAGTGGCACACAGGAATAATAATTCGCTTCCGCCGGTTTATGCAAATCACAGCTTAGCAACAAAATACGCTTATAATTCTTTGAATCAAGTTGTGCGACAAGTTTCTCCGGATGGAGGAGTGAGTCAATTTTGGTATGATCGAGTTGGACGGCTTGTCGTTTCTCAAAATGCCAAACAACGCAATTCAGAAATTCCTCTGTTTAGTTATACAAAATATGATGCTTTAGGACGAGTCATAGAGGTTGGGGAATTGCAAAATTCACAGATGACCAATACTATTGCACGTAATCAAGTTTTACTTGATAACTGGATAGGAGACGACACGGAACACTACAAGAGATATGTTACACGTACCTATTATGATTCTCCCTTACTCGACCTTCCTAGTCATGTAGGAGGTATCGGGCAAATCAATCTGCGATCTAGAGTGGCTGCTACGTCTTTTGTGAATTGGTTGAATTCTACGGTGGATACCGTATTTGACTACGCCACCCACTACAGTTACGATCCTGTCGGAAATGTAGATGTCTTATATCAGGATTTCCCCGAACTAGAATCGTTGGGCAATCGTTTTAAGCGAATAGACTACGACTTTGATTTGGTCAGTGGTAAGGTCAATTCGGTGATTTATCAGAAAGATAAGCCCGATCAGTTTGTGCATCATTATTTTTACGACAGTGACAATAAATTGGTGGAAGTGACCACCAGTTTTACGGATTTGTCTTCTAATGCTTACTTGCAAGAATCCGATGCTAGATATGAATATTATCTTCACGGGCCTTTAGCTAGAGTAGAGCTAGGAGATAACCGAGTGCAAGGGGTGGACTATGCCTATAATCTCCAAGGATGGATGAAGGTGGTGAATCGAAATTATCTTCTTCCTCGATTGGAAATGGGGAAGGACGGCTATGCACCGGAGGCCGGAGTAAATCTCAACAGGTATGTAGCCAGAGATGCTTATGGCTATGCATTAAATTACTTCGATGGGGATTACCAGCCCATCAACCAAGCTTCTAATGTAAATCCGGAAATAAATTACGCTTCTACAGGTTTTGGAGGGGCTTCTTCTGATTTGTTCAATGGTAATATAAGGAATATGTCAGTGCAGATTAGTGGGTTTGGTGGCAAACCAAATGGTTATGCCTATTCTTACGACCAATTGCATCGCATAAAAAAGATGGAAACTTGGAATAATGTTGGGCCTTATGGATGGGATGCATCAGGAGCTGCCTTACAGACTTATGGCCTTGATATCAATTATGACCCTAATGGCAACATACTAAGCTTAACTCGCAAGGGGGATGAGATGTCAAATTCTGTGATGGACGATCTCACCTATTCTTATACGCCAGGCACTAACCTTCTTCAGTCGGTGCAGGAGTCTGTTCCGAATGCTACTTACGCAAATGATTTTGATGGCACAACCAACTATCAGTATGATCCCATTGGTAATCTATTTCAATCTAATGAAAATGGGTTTGTATCCAATATCCGTTGGACTCCTTACGGAAAAGTTAGAGCGGTGTACAATTCTTTACAGAATACCTTTTTTGGCTATGATGCTGCACAAAACCGTGTGAAGAAGGCCATTACGCATACGGCCGGAGATACCACCACTACTTATTATGTAAGGGATGCTCAAGGAAATACCATGGCCGTTTATCGAAGACACCGTCTGAATAGTAAAGATAGTCTGACTTGGGTGGAGCAATATCTTTACGGCTCATCAAGGCTAGGCCAAGTCAATCCCAATGTCTATTTGGGCAATACATCGGACGAAATGTCCATTTTTGACTATACCAGTGAACTAAATATCGGGTGGAAACGTTATGAATTAACCAATCACTTAGGAAACGTCCTAGCGGTGATTTCTGACAGGAAAATTCCACTTGGAACGCCAAGCGGTTGCTCGTGTGAGACAATATCCGGATATAATTTGTTGGGTCAAATTGGTCAGAAGTGTATCTATGTTTCTACGGGAACGGCAAATTGGGCAAATGCTAAAGTGGCGGCCTCGAGTATAGGAGCAGAGTTGTTATCCATTCATAGCCAAGCAGAAAATGATTTGGTTAAGAATGCTAATTTAGGTGCATGGGTTTTGTTTGGCCTGAATGACATTGCGACAGAAGGCAATTTAGAATGGTCAGATAATAGTTCATTTGATTATTCATCCACGATGTCCTCTAGTTTACCTAACCAAAATGACCGTGATTTTGGAATATTTAATGCTTGGAGTGGAGAATGGGGGATGATACATCAATGGTACAGTAATAAATACCTAATTCAAAAGACCTGTAGTGGTGGGCAGCAGTCACAAGAGGCAATAGCTTACAATCCCGTTATTCTCTCTGCGACTGATTATTATCCATTTGGCCTAGAAATGCCCGGTAGAAGTCTTGCTAGTAATTCTTACCGATTTGGGTTTAACGGGAAGGAGAAGGATGCGGATGGGGAATGGGGGACATTGACTCATTATGATTATGGGTTTAGGATTTATAATCCGGCTGTTGGGCGGTTTTTGAGTGTGGATCCGTTATTTAGTTCCTACCCATTTTATACACCTTACCAGTTTGCTAGCAATTGCCCCATAGGAAATATTGATTTGGATGGACTCGAAGCAAAAGTTGCAATTACTTATATGACTTCTGTAGGGACAAAAATTGATATCCCATCTGATGCCGAAGAAATTGTAATTTCAACAGGTGATTTAGAAATTAATGGCCTTTTCTTTGGCAATATGACTGCGGATGAATTTTCTAAGAATTTTCCCGCAGGAACTCTTGGTCAGTTTACGATAGATGGAGTAACATATCGGGCAGCTTATACAATTAAAAATCAATTTGCTGGTTATATTAATGAGAATGGAGATAGATATGATCAACACAAATATTTGATTTCAAATTACCAGTCTGTTTTTGACGGAACTATTTTTGAGCATGAGCCTTTGATTCCTTTGTTGCCGCCAGTTGAGGATTTTACAGGAGGGGTATTGCGGGATGCAATTGCATTGGAAGATTTGATTTCTTCTGCAGGTTTTTTTGCAACCCTATCAGGTAAGAGTTTAAAAATGATAGCAAAGAAAGCAAAAGATGTAAAGTGGAAAAAAGCCAAGCTTGCTACGGGGAATGGTTGGAAGTATTTAGATGAAAATGGGGTAGAAAGAATTAGGTATAGGTATTCTAAGAAAGGCAAATTTTTGCATGAAAATGATGGATACATTAGGTGGAAGGATAAGTTTGGTAATTTTTTGGATAAAAATGGTAAAGTTGTCCTAGACCCTGAAACTACATCTGAATGGCAAACTATGACAGAAAAGGCTAAAAAAGCAGCAAAAGAAAATTTTCACAAGGCTACTCATATCAATATTAAAGATTTAAATTAGAATTCATGGATGACCTGAATCATTGCTATAAGGTAATAGAAAGAGAAGACTATGGTGACTCTGATGTAGTGTCATTTTATTATACGAATGGCAGTGTCCGACTAATTTTTAATTATATGGGAGATATAATTCAAAAGGTTGTTTTTGGAAATGATTCAAAGCAAATTGATTATATTTTTGATAGAAGAGAATTTGTTTTTCTCTCTGTTTTTAATTTCTCTCGTCAAAATGTTTACAGCCATGTTGCTGGAAGTGCTAATTCGTTTGAAAAAATGGAGCTAAAGGTGAACCTGTGCCTTGAAAATATTACTGTAAAAAAGAAGGAGGGGGGATTCTACGTTGGAATTGTTTTTGAAAGTCCTTATGGTGAATGTACGTTTGGTTGCTCGGAAATATTATGTAGCCAAAAATATTTATAACTGATTCCGGGAATTGCTATGTGCGGCTCGTTGGCGCTGACCCGCTGGCACTGACCTTGCCGATTGAATAAAAATAAAGTGTGTTCGATAATCCGCTGGCGCTGACCTTGCGCTCTTAATAAAAAGAACAATGCGCTCGTTAAACCATGCAGGTTTATACGAGTCAAAAAGAAGGGTTTTAACCTTCGAAAAGAAATCATATCCAGTCTTGGCGTGTAGAAGAAATCGGCAAGCCTAACGGCAGACTTCTTTACACTTCAGGTCTCCGCAAAAGCTACGACCTTCAGGAGCAGAAAAGCGGTATTCGTCCCGACATCCGGCGAGCATATACCACGCCAGCCTTGCAGGCACGGGAGCTATCGCCCCCTTGTCATGGTATATGCGCACCGGCTGAGCTCCTCATGTCAGTTCCCAGCCTGGAGCAGCCGCTTACATTCCGTTTTACTCCATTCCAGCCGCTGCTCCAGCCCGCTGGCGCTGACCTTGCAGTCCGAATAAAAAGAACAATGCGTTCGTTAAACCATGCAGGTTTATACGAAACAAAAAGAAGGGTTTTAACCTTCGAAAAGAAATCATATCCAGTCTTGGCGTGTAGAAGAAATCGGCAAGCCATACGGCAGACTTCCCCGCTGGCACTCACCTTGTAGCAAAATTTAAAAAAATA
>Ga0256832_1000992_pt1 | contig 19006 bp, 20 predicted proteins | sample 134614metaG_FD_190534 | JGI IMG/M metagenome (GOLD analysis project Ga0256832, IMG submission 190534) | Hydrothermal vent microbial communities from Lau Basin, Pacific Ocean - 134-614 | ecosystem: Environmental > Aquatic > Marine > Hydrothermal vents | place: Pacific Ocean: Lau Basin | collected...
GGGTGGTGACTAGGTTGTAGGGGGTGGGAGGTGGGCAGGGGGTGAATCGGCGATGGGCCTGGGGCTCATGCTGAGGTAAAACCCCCAACCCTCCCCGAAGGGGGGTTCTCGACCTTGCGCAGCCGGTGCAGCACCTCCATCCCGACCCCTGGATGGGTCCTGGACGCCAGCTTTCACTGGGGTGACGGGGGAAGCCGCTTGCGTCGACGGGGAGTGGCGTGAACCACGCGTCCGGACGCTACGGCCAGCGCGCGCTGCAGCGCCGCCCGGTGAAAGGGCCTCACGCCCCCAAAGCTCATTCGGGTTTGGGCTCCCGGCGCATGAGCTCATCCAGCACCGCTCGCGCGTCGTCACCGCGGTAGACGACCCGCCACACGGCCTGGGTGATGGGCAGCTCCTCACCGCGCTCTCCCGCCCATTCGTGCAGCGCCGCGGTGGTGCGCACCCCCTCCACCACCTGCTTCCCCGTCTCCAGCTCGGCGAGCGTGGCCCCGCGCGCCAGCCGCTCTCCGGCGCTGCGGTTGCGCGAAAGCGGGCTCATGGCCGTGGCCATCAGGTCGCCCAGGCCGGAAAGCCCGTAAAACGTCTCGGGGCGGCCGCCGTGAGCGGTCCCAAAGCGCACCATCTCGCGCAGACCCCGCGTCAGCAAAGCCGCCTTGGCGTTGTCGCCCAGCTCGAGCCCGTCGGCCATCCCCGCCGCCAGCGCCATCACGTTCTTGAGCGCACCCCCGAGCTCGACCCCCGCCACGTCGTCGCTGGTGTAGACACGGAAGGTGCTTCCGCTGAGCGCGCGCTGCACCCGCGCCGCGAGCTCCGCGTCCTCGCCGGCCACCACCGCCGCCGCCGGCAGTCCGCGCGCCACCTCGAGCGCGAGGTTGGGTCCGGAAAGCGCCGCCACCGCCGACTGGGGACGGACCTGGCGAACGATCTGCGAGACCCGCAAGAGCCGCCCTCCGCGAAAGCGCACGCCCTTGACCGCGGAAACGTAGGCCCGGGCCGGCGGCAGGCTCTCCAGCACCGAGCGCACCCCGTGCGTGGGCACCGCCACGAGGGCGAAGGCCGCCCCCTCCAGGGCCCGTTCCCCCTGGCAGACGGGGTGCACGCCCTCGGGGAAACGCACCCCCGGCAGGTAGTCGCGGTTTTCACGCTCCAGGGTGAGCGCTTCGGCCAGCGCGCAGCGGCGCGCCCAGAGGGCGACCTCGTGCCCCCCGCGCGCGAGCAGCACCGCCAGCGCGGTGCCCCAACCCCCAGCCCCCAGGACGGCGACCTTCACGGTTCACCTCAGCAAGTACAGCATCTCGAAGGACTCGTACCAGGCCCCCGCGATCAGAAACAGCGTGCCCAAAAGCAGCGTGAGGCCCAGGAAACGCAGCCCCGTGCGGTAACCGCCGCCGCGGAAGGTTTCCCAGAACAACACCAGTCCGCCGAAGGTCACCAGGATGTAAGCCTGCAGCTCGATGAGCAGCGTGGGCACGTGCAGCGCGTACACCTCCGGGGGGATGACCGCAGGGCTGAGCGCGAACCCGAAAACGTAGTAGCGCGCCGCGTTGACGAGCAGCGCGGGGATCCCCAAGAGCAGCGCCGGAAAGAAACTGGTGAGCAGCAACCCGTGGGTGAAGTTCCAGTAGAAGATCATCCAGGCCAGGCCGGCCGCGCCCGACCGGGTTCCGGCGTCCAGCCCGATGGTCTCGATGGCGCCCCCTACGGCTTCCTGCAGCGCGCGCGCCAGCTCGGGCATGCCGTAGGCAAGCCAGGCGCCCAGCACGAACAGCCCGTAAAGCAGCAGGTTGACGTACAGGTAGAGCCTACGGTAGCGGGCGAGCTCGGACCAGGCAAAGCGCCACAACCGTCCCACGCCGCCCTGGATCAAGTTGAAAAGCAAGAGCAGGCTGGTCACGGCAAAGAGCCAGCGGCTGACGGGGCTTTTCACCCACGGCGGCAGCAGCCCGCCGCTCGGCAACCAGGCGATGCGCTCGATCTCGCCACTCGTGACCATCACCACCACCTCGCCCCCGGTGGGTCCGCTCACCGCGGGAAAGCTCACGCGTACGGCCCCCGTGGGCAGCGTCTCGACCTTGGGATCGTCGAGGTTGAGCTCCAGTCCGGGGGGCGGAGGCGGGAAGGCGAAGGTCCTGCGCAGCAGCTCGGCCATCTCTTCGGGCGTCCTGCCCTGCAGCTCCTGCAGGTCGATCTGCGCGCTGAGCTCGCCGGCCGTCCAGCGGGTCACGGCGTCGCGCGCCAGCGCCACCGGGTCGCCCGCCTGGGCCGCGGCCAGGAGGAACAGCCACCACGCAACCAAGACCCCCCAGCGCGCCACGCTACACCTCCTCCAGGGGCACGCCCGCCCTGCAGAGCGGACAGGCCTCGGGCTCGTAGCTGGGCACCTGAACGCTGGCGAGGGCGTGGAACGGCACCCCGAACGCGACGGGGCCCGCGCTGCGGTCGATGATCGCCGCGGCCCCCACGGGTACGGCACCGCGCGCCCGGGCCGCTTCGATGGCGCGCCTGAGCGACGCCCCGGTGGTGACCACGTCCTCGACGGCCAGGAAGCGCTCGCCCTCGTTGACCTCGAGCCCGGCACGGATCGTCATGCCGCCCTCGGGCGTCTTTTCGGCGAAGAGGGCGCGCGCGCCCGCGGCGCGCGCGGTCACGAAGCTGAGCACCACCCCCCCGATCGCGGGGCCGATGACGAAGTCGATGCGCTCGTCCTCGAACTTGCGGGCGATGGCCTCCCCCACCGCCTCGGCGTAGAGCGGGTGCTGCAGCAAGGCCGCCGATTGCAAGAACACCGGCGAGTGCCGGCCGCTGCGCAGGAGAAAATGCCCCTCGAGCAACGCGCCGGTCTTGCGGTAGAGCTCCAGAACGTCCACGGCTCCATCCTACCCGGCGAGCGCCTTCAGGTACGCCTCCGCCTGCTCGAGCGCCGCCGCCAGGTCGGGCCGGCCGCCGGGGTAGTAGAGGGCGCGCGAGGCCGACCACAACAGCCCCGCGCCCGTCCGCGGCTCGGCTCCCTGAGCCCCCAGGCCGGGAACGAGGAAGAGGCTTTGGGGCATCACCTTGCGCAGCTCCTCGAGCGCCTCGGGGTGGGTACCGCCCACCACCGCCCCCACCCGGCTCCAGTCGGCGGCGGGGTGGGCCTCGGCCCACCAGCGCACCCGCTCTGCGACGCGCCGGTACAGCGGTGCGCCCCCGCAGTCCAGGTCCTGAAAGGTGGCCGAGCCGGGGTTGGAGGTCTTGACCAGAACGAAGACCGCGCCGCCCGCGCGGTCCGCGGCCGCGAAGAAGGGCGCGAGCGCGTCCTCGCCCAGGTAGGGGTTCACGGTGAGCGCGCTGCCCGGCCAGCGCTCCAGCGTCGCGCGGGCGTAGGCTTCGGCGGTGCTGCCGACGTCGCCGCGCTTGGCGTCGTGGATCACCGGCAGCGCCAGCACGCGGGCCATGGCCACGAGGCGCTCGAGCAACACCCAACCAGGCGCGCCCAGCGCCTCGAAGAAGGCGTACTGAAACTTGACCGCCGCCAGCCGCGACGCCAGCGCCTCCATCAGCTCGCCGGTGTAGCGCTCCACGTGCGCGAGCGGATCGGGCCCCGGGTGCCACGCCGGGCGCGGGTCCACCCCCAGGACCAGCGGGGGGCGGCTTGCGGCCTCACGTACGAAGTCGAACTCCATGGGCCCATGCTACCCCAGGCGGCCGCGAAGTCCGTTCTGAGCGCATAAACCGCCTTGACACCCCCCGCCCCGGCGTGCTAGCTTAAGGTTCGCGCGGGCGGTTAGCTCAGATGGCTAGAGCGCTCGCTTCACACGCGAGAGGTCGGAGGTTCAAGTCCTCTACCGCCCACCAAAGACCCGGCCCCAGGGGCCGGGTTCGCGCTTTTTAACGGTCGCGGCGTGCGAACACCCAGCCGGCGAGCGCGAAGAAGAGCAGCGACCAGAAAGCGAACACGCCCAGCGGCAACGCGAGCCCGCCGTAGCCGAGGATGCGGTCCAGCAGGTAGCCCACCGGCCCCACCAGCACGGGCACGCCGAGCGACTCGAGCAGGCTCACGCGCGCCAGCTCCATCGGGTTGGCGAGCACCGCGACGAGCAGAGGGGTCTCGAGGGGCCAGTCGGCCAAGGCCACGGCCAGCCCCACCACCACCGGCTCGTAGAGCAACGCCAGCGCCGCCCAGAGGGCGAGCCCCATCCCCAAAGCGCGCGCGGGGTCGGGGGCTACGGCCGCCGCTAGCGCGGCCACCCCCGACCAGTAGACGGCCACCAACCCGAGCAGCACGAAGAGCTCGAGGGTACGCCCCAGGTCGAGGCCCAACCCGGCCCCTACCAGCCCCGAGCCCACCAGCAGCGGCACGAGCAGCCCCGCCGCCGCCCCCAGCGCGCCCGAACGGTAAAGGCGGGCGGCCTTGCCGGGGTAGGCCGACCAGAAGGCCCACTCCTCACGCTCGGCCAAGAGCGGCACCGCGAGCGCCAACCACAAAGGCGGCAAGGCCAGCAACGCCAGGGCGAAGGTGCTCACGAGGCCCACCTCGCGGCCGCGCGCGGCGAAGACGAGGGCGAACCCCAAGAGCGCCGGCGCCGGCGCCCAGGCCCAGGGGTTGCGCAGGAGGGCCTTAAGGTACAGGCCGAAAAGTGGGGGAAACGCGCGGCAAGGCATCCTCAGAACGGCGGCACCCAGGCGTGTTCCTTGCCCTCGGCCACCAACTCCTCCCAGGTGAGCCTGCGCACGTCCTTGAGGCGACGCCCGGCGACGAAACGGTCGGCGTCCTCCGCCCGCGCAAAGGCCACCAACCCGCCGCCCATGGGGGTGCGTATCCGCGGGTGGTAGAGGAACGTGAGCTCGCGGACGGGCCGCTCCTCGGCTTTCTTCGCCGTCGAGCTCGCGAAGTCGGGTGCGTACAGCTCCCCCGGCTGCACCTTGGGCCCGCCGTAGCCGTTCAGGTGGTCCACCAGGCACTCGATGGCGTCGTAGCTGTAGACCTTGCCGGTGCGCGTGACCATCTGCGCGGCGTAGCGCGCGTCGATGACGGTCATGTTGCAAAAGGGGCAGACGTCCACGCCCACGCGTACGGGCCGGGCCTCGGCCAGCACCTGCAGACTCCAGGGCACGCCAAGGCCGATGAGGCCCTTCAGAAGATCGCGTCGCTTCATCAGCTGTCAGCCTACACGAGGCCGGTGTGCTTGGCCAGCAGCGGCACCAGGTTGGCCTCGGGCAGCGGGCTCAGGTCGAGGATCTGGCGGTAGGTGTAGAAGTGGTAGCGACCGATGTTGGGGCGGTTGCGCACGAAGTCGCCCGCCTTCTTGGGGCTCGGCACCGCCACCAAGTGCGCCATCATCGTGGTCATCAGCTTTTCGCCCCAGACGTAGGTGGCCTGACGCGCGGGGATCAGGCCAAGGCGCTTGCACCCTTTCGGCAAGGCCTCCACCGCCATCACGTAGAAGGTGTTGCCATCGCCGTCGACCAGCCCCTTGGCATAGGCGTAGTTGAACATGCAGGCGAGCGACTCAAAGTGCAGCGCCTTGCCGTCCTCGAAGACGATCTGGGCGTAGGTGCGCTCGAAGAAGCCCTGGGGGAACTTCTTGCCGCGCCACTCGCCCTTGGGGGTGGCGATGGGCATGCCGCAGAAGGCGCAGCGCCCCTCCTGCCAGGGAATCGGCGCCGCCGGGTAGATCTTGCCCATGCCCGGCTCGGGCGCCTTGGCCATGCCCGGCCTACCGCTCCCGTGCCCCATCGCCAGGACCGGGCTGAACAGCGCCCCCAGCCCCAGCGCACCCATGCCCTTGAGCAACTTACGACGATCCTTCTTCATACAACACCTCCCTAAGCGCGTCCACGGGTTCGCGCACCACGCGCGCCCCCGGAAGGACCTCCTCCAAATCCCGCCCGTCCTCCAGGCGGTAGCGGTAGAACGAGGCCACCGGCCCGCGCGCCCGCAGCCGTCCATGGGCGAGCAGGAGCACCTCGCCCGCCAGGGCCTCGACCTCCTCGGGCCGATGGGCGCTCACCAGCACGCAGCCCCCGCGCGTCCGGTGGTCGGCCACCCATTCGACCAGCCGCGCGAAACCACCGGGGTCGAGCGCGCTCGCCGGTTCATCGAGCAGCCAAACCTGCGGTTCGCCCATCACGCCCGCGGCCAGCGCGAGCCGCTGCCGCATTCCGCCGGAGAGCTCGCCGACGGCGCGGCCCAGCACCCCGGCGAGCCCCATGCGCTCGGCGGCCGCACGCGCGGTCTCGGGGGTCTGCCCGCGCATGCGCCGGGCCACCTCCAGCACCTCGCCCACGCGCAAGTGCCGCGGCCAGGCGATCTGCTGGGGAACGTAGGCGCGCCGGCGGCTGGCCGCCACGCTGCGCGCGGGGTGGCCGGAAAGCAGCACGCGCCCGCGGCTGGGCGCCAGCCGGCCCGCCGCCAGGCCCAAAAGCGTGCTCTTTCCTGCGCCGTTGGGGCCCACCAGCGCCACCGCGCCGGGACCGATCTCGAGCGAGAGCGTTTCCAACCGCCCCTTCTTGGCCACCTCTACGAACGCAACCACAGGCCACCTCCCACGCCCAGCGCCACCAACAACCAGCCCCACGGGGCGGCCCCCTGCCGCGTCCCGGCGGCGGGCCGGGGCGCGGGGTCGGCGAGGGTCATGTACTGCAGCGCCGGCACCTGACCCTCGATGCGCTCCCACAGCAGCATCCCGGGACCGAGCGCAAACAGGCTGAGGTCGGGCTGGCGGCTGGTGAAGAGCGCGTAGCTGGAGCTGGGAACGTAGGGCAGGTCGACCGCGCCGTCGCGGTCCAGGTCGAGCGCGCGCACCCGGTCGTAGCGGTTGCCGCGCATGCTTACCTTCGCCTCGGGATCGTCCACCGCCAGGTCGTAGACGTTGCCCTGGAACAGGTTGCCGGTAAAACGCAGCGCCGAACTGCCTTTTTCGCGCTCACGCTGCACCAGCACCCCGAAGCCGTTGCCCAGGAGTTCGTTGCCCTGGAAACGGCCTCCGCGCGAGGAGACCACAAGCATGCCCACGGTGTTGCCCTCCACCCGGTTGCGCTCGAAGACGCTGTCGTTCTGCTCGTGCACCAACAGCCCGAAGGCCAGGGGCCCCACGTGGCCGGTAAAGACGTTGTCGTGGACCCACGCCTCGGCGCCGTACATCACCGCCGAACCCACGCGCCCGCGCTCCACGCGGTTGCGGGCGATCTCCACGTTGCGGCTGAACATCAGGTGGTAACCGTAGCGGGTGCTGCGCACGGCGCGGTTACCGAGCGCCTGGCTGCCGGAGGTGTACTCCATGTAGATGCCGTCGAGGAAGGCCTCGACGCGGTTGCCCTGCACCAGTGAGACGGGCGCCCGGTAGAGGGTGATCCCCGGCGCGTCGCCGAGGCCCGTAAGCCGGCAGGCTTCGACGCGCACGCGCGGCGACTCCTCGACGCGCACGCCCGTGGTGACGTCTTCGGCCACGAGGCCGCGAACGACGCAGTCCGGACAGTCCACGAGCCATACGGCGGCGTCGGGAGCGTAAAAGTCGGTCTCCCGGCCCACCCCGCGCACCGCGAGGTTCTCGACGACGACGCCCGGCGCCGCCAGCACCAGGGCGCTGCCCGCTCCACCGCCGTCGAGCACCGCCCCGGGTTCGGCGACGAGGCGCACGTCGGGCGTCTCGATCGTCCAGGGTCCGGCGTGAACGCCGGGGGCGAGGGTGAGGGTGTCGCCGGGTTTTAACGGGGGCAGCGGATCGCCCGGGTGGAGCAGGAGCGAGGCCGCAGCAAGGAACCACACGCGTCTTTTTTACGTGAACGGCCTATGAGGAATGCTCTACGAAAAGTTCGTAGGCAACTAGTCCAGGTCCGCGTGGTAGAGCGTGGCGAAACGCAGCAGGTCCTGGGCGCTGCGCAGGCCCAGCTTGAACATCAGGTGGCGGCGGTGGGTGTAGACGGTCTTTTCCTCGATGCCCAGCTGCCGGGCCACCTCGGCGTTGGAGAGGCCCTGCCCGAAGAGGGCCAGCACCTGACGTTCGGTGGGCGAAAGGCGCTCGAGCCGGGGGTGCGTCCCCGCGTCGGGCGGGGAGGAAAGGTCGGCGAGCGCCGCGGCCAGTATCTCGGGGGCTTCGTTCTTGGAAAGGAACGCCGCCGCCCCCAGCTCGGCCGCGCGCGTCCGGAAGGCGGGCTCGTCGTAGGCGGTAAGGATGACGACCGGGAGATCGGGGTGGCTCTGCCCCACCTCCTCGAGAAACTTGAGCCCGTGCTGGTCGGGTAGCGAGAGGTCGAGCAGCACGCGCTCGGCCCAGTCCAGGTGCGACCTGGCCTCGGTAGCCGTTCCCACCGCGAGCACCTCGGCCTCGGGGAGGGCTTCTCCGATGATGCGCACCAAGCCCTCGCGCACCATCGCGTGATCTTCGACGACGAGTATCTTCATGTCTCCACCGGCCACGAAGCCGCCAGCCTCACGCCCCCGTGGGGGCTCGCGGTCCATTCGAGGCGGCCCGCGCGCAACCTCATTCTAGCCTCGAGCAACCGTAACCCTTGTCCCGGCTCCACCGAACCGCCGCGCCCGTCGTCGTCCACGGTCACCCGCACCTCCTGGCCCTTTTCGATGCGCACCCAAGCGCGGCGGGCCTGCCCGTGCCGGCGGGCGTTGGCCAGCGCGTGCTGCACGATGCGGTAGACCTCGATGGCCTCCTGCTCGTCCAGGTTGGCGGGCCCTTCGATCGCGACCTCCAGCTCCTGGCGCCGCGCCACCTGGGCGATCGCCTCGGTCAGGTTCAGGTGCTCGAGTTCGGGCGGGGCTAGGCGGCAGATGACGCGGCGCAGGCTCCGCTCCGCCTGCCTGAGCAGGCGCTCGGCTTTCTTGGGTTCGCCGTGGGCCAGCGCCCAGCGGGCGGCGATCAGCGTTTGCACCGCGTCGTCGTGGATCCCGGCCGCAAGCTGCCCGAACTCCAGTTCCTGCAGGTCCAGGTAGTCGCGGCTGATGCGTAATAGCTCGTTGATGCGGCCGACGATACGGTCGGCGTGTTCCTCGCCCACGGGGCGCAGCCGTTCCCGTCCCGCGAGCAGGCCTTCGAGCTCGCGCTCGAGCCTGAGCCACGGGGCCAGCAGGTAGCGCAGCACCCAGTAGACGGTGACGCCGCTGAGGCCGGCCGCAAGAAAGGTGATCCCCGCGTCCACGAGCAGGTGGTAGCGGTAGTAGAGGGCGGCCACGGCAGGGTTACCGCGCGCCCAGTAGTGGATGAAGAAGACCGCCAGCGGACTGAGGTAGGCGAAGACCGCGGCAAAGATGATGACCGCGCGCAGGCGCATACCCCTACGTTAACGCACGCCGGTTCCCATGCCCTTAATTTGCCAGCGGGTAAACTACCGTTGTGTACGCCCTCGCCCAGGCTTTGCGCGCCTTCCGTCGCCACCCCACCAGCGCCCTCGCCACCCTCACCACGGCCACCGTTTCGTTCTCGCTCCTCTTTCTCGTGGGCCTTTTGCTTTGGAACCTGGACCGCGTCGTAAGTTCGCTCGAGAGCGAGATCGAGATCGTCGCCTACCTCAAGGACGGCGCCGACGCCGACGCCGTCCTGCGCGAGGTGCGCGCCTGGCCGGAGGTGGAGTCGGTGCAGCTCATCGGCCGCGACGAGGCGCTGGCGCTCCTGCAGCTCGAGTACCCCTACCTCGCCGAGGCGGCCGACCTGATCGACAACCCCCTCCCCGACACGCTCAAGGTGCGCCTCGTCGACCCCTCCCTCACCCGTCCGGTGGCCCGCAAGCTGGGGGCGCTGCCCGCCATCGGTGCAGGCAACGTCGACTACGGCGGCGAGGTCACCGAGCGCCTCGTGCGCTTTTTGGCGGGGCTGCGCCTGGGAGCCAACGTGCTCATCCTCCTGCTGATCGTGGACACCTTCTTCAGCGTCATGGGCACGATCCGCCTCTCCATCGAGAACCGCCGTGAAGAGCTGCGGGTGATGCTGCTGGTCGGAGCCACCCGCGGCTTCGTGCAGCGCCCCTTCCTGCTCGAGGGTCTGCTGCTCACCGTCACCGCCGCGCTGGTGGCGCTGGCGCTGGGCAACCTCGCCTACCGCTTCGTCGCGGCGACGCTGCAGAACCTTCTCCCCTTCCTGCCGGTGCTCTCGCCCGACGACCTGCTGCGCGCCTCCTTCGGCCTCTTGGCCCTCGCGATCTTCCTGGGCTTCTTCGGGGCCTGGCTCTCGGTGCGCGCCTACCTGAGGGATACCGAGACCCCATGAAACGCTTCGTAGCCGTCGCGCTCGCCTTCGCGCTCGCCCTGGCCCTGGGTCAGGGGAGCCTCGAGGAGCTGAACCAGGCCCTGGAGCGGGCCTCCCAGCTGCGCCAGCAGCGCGTCGAGGCCGCGCGCGCCGCCGAGGAGCGGCTCAAGCGGCTGGGCGTGGAGGTGCAGCGCCAGCGGCGCGAGCTCGAAACCGTGGCCCGCGACATCACCCGCCTGGAACACGAAAAGCGCGACCTCGAAACCTCGATCGAGGGCTTGAAAGAGCAGATCGTCCAGGCGGAGGAAGAGATCGCCCGCATCGAGTCCAAGCTCGGCCGCCTCAAGGGCCGCATGACCCGCCTGGTGGAAAAGCTCTACCGCGAGCGAGCCGGCCGCTACCTGCCGCTCCTGCGCGCCCAGTCGCTCGCCGAGCTCTTGATGCGCGCCAGCTGGGTGCAGTACCTGGGGGCCAGCGACGTGCGTCTCGTGGAGACCCTGACGGCGTTGGTGCGCGAATTGCGGGCCGCGCGCGAGCGTCTGGTGAACCTGGCGCGCGAACTGACGCAGAAGAAGCAGGCGCGCGAGGAGCGCATCGCCGCGCTCGAGGCCAAGCGCAAGCGCTACCAGGCCGTGCTGCGCGAACTGAAGAAGAAGCAGGCCGCCGAAGAGGTGCGCATCGTCGAGCTCAACAAGGCCGCGGAGGAGCTGGAGCGGCAGATGCAGGCCCTGGCCGCGCAACTCGAGGCCGAAAAACGACGCCTGGAGGAAGAACGCCGCCGCCGCGAAGCCGCCGCCCGCGCCTCCGGGCGGCCGGGGACGCCGGTGGCCATCCCGCGCGAGCTCGTGGGCGACCTCCTCTTCCCCATCCCCGGCGGCCGCATCGTGACCCCGTTCGGCCAGGCCGACAACACCTGGCAGGTCATCCGCGCCGACCAAAACTACGCGCCGGTGCGCGCCGCCGCCGACGGCCAGGTCTTCGCCACCGCGTTCTACGCCAACTACGGATGGAACGTGCTCATCCTCCACGCCGACAACCTGCTCACCCGCTACACCAACCTGCAGGAGCCGTTGGTGCGCGGGGGCGACCGCGTGGTTCAGGGTCAGATCATCGGCTACCTGGGCGGCTCCGCGATCATTCCGCCCAACGAGATGTGGTTCAGCGTCATCCTCAGCCAGAAGGGTCGTCTCGTCTCGGTGGACCCCGCCAAGTACTACTAAGCCGCCCGCGACGTCGCGGGCGGCGGCCGCTTACAAAAATCAGGCGCCGGGCTCGATCAGGCCGTAGTTCCCGTCCTTGCGGCGGTAGATCACGTTGATCTCGCCGGTATCGGCGTTACGGAAGACGAAGAAGGAGTGCCCCAGCGCTTCCATCTGCAACGCCGCGTCCTCCGGCGTCATCGGCTTCATCTCGAAGCGCTTGACGCGGACGATCTCGGGTTCGAAGGGCTCTTCTTCCTCCTCGAGGGGCTCGGGCGGCGGCGCGCTGGGCCCCAGGCCGCTGTGGCGCTTGCCCATCATGCGCCCCTTGAAGCGTTTGAGCTGCTTTTCCAGCACCTCGATGGCGCGGTCGATCGCGGCGTACATGTCGGGGTCCGACTCCTCGACCCGGATGATGCCGCCGGGAACGTTCAGTTGGATCTCCGCCTTGGCGCGGCGCTCCACGTGGGGGCTGCCCGCGATGGACAGCACCACCTTGGCGTCGACGATGTTGTCGAAGTAGCGGTCCAGCCGCTCCGCCTTGCGCTCCACGTAGTTTTTGAGGGCTTCGGTAACCTCGACGTTGCGACCCACGAACTTGTAGATGTTCATACGTCCTCCTTTCGGACCGAACTTCACCCTCTCTTTCAGTCTAGCACCGCGCTAGAGCGCGTAGGCACCGCTTTTCTCGTCCCGCACGAGCTGGCCCGCGCGCAGCACCACCACCCGCTGCGGGTACGCCTCCACGAGTTCACGCGAGTGGGTGGCGATCACGACGGTCGCCCCGGAGGCGTGGATGGCCTTGAAGATCTCCAGAACCTGCACCGCGTTCTCGGGGTCGAGGTTGCCGGTGGGCTCGTCGGCCAGCACGATGGGGGGGCGGCCGATGATCGCGCGCGCGATCGCTACCCGCTGCGCCTCCCCCACCGAAAGCTGGTAGGGGTAGGCGCGCCGCTTGTGCACGATGCCCACGGTGCGCAGCACCCGCACGATGCGCTTCTTCCACTCGCTCGGGCTCACGCCCAGCACCCGCAGGATGAAGGCCAGGTTCTCCTCGACGGTCAGGTCGGCGAGCAGGCGGTGGTCCTGAAAGACCATGCCGACGTTGCGCCGGTGCAACGCCACCCGGTTGCCGCGCAGGTTGGCCAGGTTCTGCCCCGCCACGTAGACGGCGCCGGAGGTGGGCTCGAGCCGCTTGAGGGCGAGCCCCAGGAGCGTGGACTTGCCCGCCCCCGAGTGACCCACCAGAAAGACGAACTCCCCCTTCTTGACCTCCAGGTTGACGTTGTAGAGCGCCATCGTCTTGGTGCGGGGGTACTCGACCGAGACCCGGTGGAAGTGGATCATCTCAGCACCACGATACCGCAGATGCATGAGCGTTTCGGGGCGTTGCCCCGGCTACCTTCTTCTCATCCACAGCAGGGTAAAATGCCCCCCATGGCGCACCCTCGACTCCTCTGGGCCGGCGTGGCCTTGCTGAGCGCGGCCTTGGGCCTCGCACAGTTCGGCGGCAGCGCCGCGTTCGAGCGCAACCCCAACGGCAAGGCCCTCATCGAAACCTACGAGATCATCCAGGAGCAGTACCTGGAGCCCATCGATCACGAACGGGCCGACGAGCTTCTGCAAGGCGGCATCAGCGGCATCGTCGGCGCCCTCGACGACCCCTTCACCAGCTACAGCCCGCCGCGCAACGCCCACATCCGCGAGGAGGACGTACGCGGCGAGTTCTTCGGCATCGGCGTGCAGATCGCTCCGGCCAACCCCGACGGCACCGGCGCCAAGATCGTGAACGTCTTCCGCGGCGGCCCCGCCTTTGGAGCAGGCCTCAAGACCGGCGACGTGATCGTCGAGGTGGACGGTGAGGACGTGACCGAGCTGCCGCTGTTCGACATCGTGGCCAAGATCCGCGGTCCCAAGGGCACCCAGGTCTCCATCGGGGTGCGCCGCAAGGGCGCGAGCGCGGTGCTGCGCTTCGAGATCGTCCGCCGCAAGATCGAGATCGTCTCGGTCAGCAAGGCGATGCTCCCGGGCAACGTCGGCTACGTGGCCATCGAAACCTTCCTGAACGTGAAGGTGATCGAGCAACTGCGCAAGGCCGTGACCGATCTGAAGCAGCAGGGGGCGACGCGGCTGGTGCTCGACCTGCGCGACAACGGCGGCGGCCTGCTCGACCAGGGCTGCCAGGTGGCCGACGCCTTCCTGAAGCGGGGCGTGATCGTCTACACCCGCGACCGCCGCTCCACCCGCGCCTACTGCGAGGCCAGCCCGCGCACGATCTGGGACGACGAGATGGTGGTCCTGGTCAACGGCAGCTCGGCCTCGGCCTCGGAGATCGTCGCCGGCGCGCTGCAGGACAAGGAGCGGGCCGAGGTGGTGGGCGAGCAGACCTTCGGCAAGGGCGTGGGGCAGAACGTCTTCACGCTCGCGAACGGTGGCGAGCTGACCCTGGTCACCTTCGAGTGGCTCACGCCCAAGAAACGCTCGATCCACGAGCAGGGCGTCACCCCCGACGTCGAGGTGCGCGACAACCGCTTCCCCACCCCGCTGGCGTTCGAAGGCCTGGGGGCCGAACCCGGCGCTCAGGTAACGCTCTCCACCGGTGGTAAGACCTACACCACCACCGCCGACGAGGAAGGTAAGTTCAGCTTCAGCGAGGAGCTGCCCCCGCGCGCGCTCTCGGACGTGCAGGGCGAGGCCAAGGTGGACGTGGAGAACGACGCGATCCTGAAGAAGGCGCTCGAGCTTTTGGGCGCCCGCTAGCCCCGCGTGATCCAGATCCAGGCCCTCGAAAAACGCTACGGACGTTTCGTGGCGCTCGAGGGCCTCGAGCTTGGCGTGCACCCCGGGGAGACCCTCGCCCTGCTCGGGCCCAACGGCGCGGGCAAGACCACCACGATCCGGGCGATCACGGGGCAGCTGCGCCCCAGCCGGGGGCGCGTGCTGCTCGACGGCCTCGACGTCTGGCGGCACCCCGTGGCGGCCAAGCGCCGCTTCGGCTACGTGCCCGACCGCCCCTACCTCTACGGAAAACTGAGCGCGGTCGAGCTGCTGCGCTTCGTGGGGCGGCTCTACCGAATGGACCCGCGCGCGGCCGAGGCGCGGATCGAGGAGCTGCTGGCGGAGTTCCGGCTCGAACGTTTCGCCTCGGCCCTGATCGAGACCTACTCCCACGGCATGCGCCAGAAACTCACCTTCGCTGCGGCCCTGCTGCCCCGGCCCAAGGTGCTGATCGTCGACGAGCCCATGGTGGGGCTCGACCCGGTGGCCGCGCGCACCGTGCGCAACCTGCTGCGCACGTACTCGAAACCCGACCGCGCCGTGCTCTTCTCCACCCACCAGCTGGAGCTCGCCGAAGCCGCCGCCGACCGCGTGGCGCTGCTGCACGAAGGCCGCCTGCGCCTGCTCGGCACCCCCGACGAGGTGCGCCGGCAACACGACGACGCCAGCCTGGAAGAGGTCTTCATCCGCCTTACGGAGGACGTCACCGACGATGCTAGCGCTGCGCCTGCGCATCCTGCGCCATAGCCTCGCCGGCCGCCCCTTCGCCGCAGCCGCGGCCAGCGCGCTCGGCTTGGGGGTGGCGGCCGTAGCCTATGGGGGCACCCTGGCCTTTCTGCGCTTCCTTGCCGGCTACCCCTTCGCCGCCCACGTGGTCGAGGTGCGCAGCGTCGAAGGGTTGTTCCTGGTGCTCTCCGCGGCCGTGCTGCTCTCGGCACTTCCGGGGGCGCTCGCGGTCCTCTACGACTCGCGCGATCTGCCGCTGCTCCTCGCCTGGCCGCTGGCGGCGGGCCGTGTCTTCGCCTTCAAGGTGCTCGAGACCTACGTGGTTACCGCGCTGGTGCCCACGCTGCTCACGCTGCCGGTACTCTTCGCGCTGGGGACCTTCCACGGCGCTGCGCCCGGCTACTACCTCGTCGCCACGGCGACCGCGTTGGCGCTCTACGCGCTCCCGGTCGGGGTGGGGGTGGGGTTGGCGTTACCGCTCGTGCGCTTCGCCCCCGCGGGGCGAGCCCGCGAGTGGGCGGGCGCGGTGAGCGCCGTCCTGGGCGGCGCCATGGTCTACGGCCTGCGGGCCCTGCGCCCCGAGGCCCTGCTGCGTCAGGAGTTCGCCAACGAAGCCGCCCTAGCCCGCTTCATCGAGCAGTTTCAGAACCCCAGCGCCCCCTTCCTGCCCTCCGCCTGGGCCGGGCGTGCGGTGCAGGCGGCGCTCGAGCATCCGGGTCTCCCGCCCGTCCTGCTCGGCCTCTTCGCCTTGGCGTTGGGCGCGCTGGGGGTCAGCGCCTTTGCGGCCGGCTACGCCTATCAGGCCGGTTGGGTGCGCAGCCTCGAGGGTGCGAGCGCGCGCCACGGAGCGCGTCCACCCGCGCTTTGGGAACGCGCGCTCGCCCGCATGGGCCCCGCAGGGGCCCTCTGGGTGCGCGACCTGCGGCTCTTTCTGCGCGACCCCAACCAGATCGCCCAGCTGGTGCTCGTGGCCGTGCTGGTGCTGCTGTACACGACGAGCCTTGCGGCCATGCCGCTGGAGGGCGCGGTCTTCGTGCGGGTGGTGGGCTTCCTGCACCTCGCCTTCCAGGGGCTGGTGATCGCAGGGGTGGGCGTGCGGCTGGCCTATCCGCTCTACTCGTTCGAGGGGCCGGGCTACTGGCTGGTCCAGACCGCGCCGGTCGGGCGGCTGGGGCTCCTGCTCTCGCGCTACGTCCTCGCCCTGCTGCTCCTGCTCCCCCTGGGGCTGGCGCTGGGACTCTACGCGCCGGCGGTCATCGGTCTGGACCCCGGCCTGCGCTCGGTCTCGCTGATCTCGGCGCTGGCGGCGGTGGTGGGGCTGGCGGCCCTGGGGGTTGGCCTCGGGGCGGTCTGGCCCAACCGCGAGGCCAGCAACGCCAGCGAGGTCCCCATGAGTCTGGGCGGTCTGCTCTACATGCTGCTGGGCACCCTGTTCGCCTTAGGAATCGCGGCGCTGGACGCGCGGCCGGTCTACTGGGCCCTCAGCGGCCGTGGAGCCTACCTCGCAACCCCCGAAGGCCGGCTCTGGCTCGCGTTGTTGGGTTCGCTGACCTTCGCGGTCTCTGCAGCCGCGTTGGGGCTCGCCTATCGCAAGGCCCATTAGCGGGGATTGCAATCGCTTCAATTTGATATACTGTACCCAATACAGGGCTGCTGCTCTTTACGCGACTTCGATGAAGGGCGTATACAGCTGCGCTTCGGCAAAGGGGGAGACCTTTGAACCGAGTTCTTGCGATCCTCACACTGCTCTTGGGCACGGCCTGGGCGGACGCCTTCTGGCCCGAAACCGGCAAGCTGCTGTTTCCCGACGCTTGGGCAGGACCAACGGTCAACCCAGCGGAACTGTCGCTGCTGCAGGAGCACGAGCTCCTGTTGGACGGCGCGTTCCGGACACAAGGCGACAGCCGTCCCTTCACCACGTGGGGAGACCTTCGGGTTTACTACCGCGCACCCCGCTTCTCGGTAGGCGCCGGAACGGGGCTCGACTACTACCGTGCGGAGCTCTATGGCGCCTACGCGTTCGAACCGTTTGGCGTAGCGTTTCACGCCCGCCGAGCCCGTGCGAACGAGGGCGTCGTATGGGCGTCCGAGGAAAACCACAGATACGGGATGGAACTCGGCCTGGGTATCGGTTGGGCGGGCCCCAGAAGGCATCGCGCATGGCTGTGGTGGTTCGCTGGGCCCCAACCGCAGCGGCACCGCGTACGGATGGGGTACCGTCTACCGCTCGGCCGTGCCTTTGCGCTAATCGAAACGACCGACGAATTCAAACGCGGTGGTGACCGTTTCGACCTCAGCCTGAGCTACGGCTGGGAATCTGCAGGGGCGCACCTGCAGCAGCGTTACGCCTTTACCCTAAATCCGGGTATGGACTCCTCTGGGTTCGGTTTCCATCTATCGGGTAATTTTCAAGTCTTGGCCCCGCTGTGGCGACCTGAGCTGCGGGTGTTGGTTTCAGGAGGCGCCGGCACCCGCGCCTGGATTCGCTACAAGGCTTCGCGTGACCCCGCCGGGGTTCAGGTGGGCCTGCACAAGCTGCGCTGGCGCAACACCCTCGAGGCCGAGTTTGGGAACACCCTCATGCGCTTCGATGTTCCCTACCTCGACCTTGGCGTTTTCACCGACGACGTTCGTTTGAACTGGGGCGCACGGCTCGAGGCCCGCATACGCTGGCCCTAGGGGCCCCTGCCCCTGGCGCCGCGCGTCGCGGGAAGGCAGAATGGTAGCCATGGAGCGGATTGGATTCAGAGGCCTGCCCAAAGAGACGCTCGAGCAGCTGAAACCGCGGCTGAAGAAGCTGCACCTGCCTTCACTGAAGGTCGTCCTCGTCACCGACCACCAAGGGCAGCGGGAGCGCGCGCGCTACCGCGTCTTCCTGGTGGGCGGCAAGCACGCGCTGCTCACCGAGGACGCCTTCGGCCCCGCCTACGGCGAGGAAGGGGTGCGCGCGCTGGCACAGCTGATCGAGACGTTGCGCAAAGGAGGCGCGTTCAACTTCAAGGAGGCCGTGCTGCCGCCCGACGTCTACAGCACCCTTGACGAGCTGGACCCGCACGCCCTGCGCGAGCGCCTGCTCGCCAACGCCAACCCCGCCGACCCCACCCTCTTCGCCGCCTGAACCCCGTTTCTCACGCCCCTCCGCGCCTTTTTGCTATACTTTGCGCCTAAGGCCGGGGGGCCTTTTTCATGGCGCACGATCACGAACACGCACCGCAGGGAACGGGCTGGGGGAATCTGCCCTTGCCGCGCACGCGCTACGACCTGAACGAGCGCGCGCGCCGGTTCCCCTACCTTCGCGCGCTCTCCGAGCGGGTGCTCGTCTTCGACGGCGCCATGGGCACCGAGCTGCAAAAGTACGACCTTGGTCCCGCAGACTACGGCGGCGCCGAGTACGACGGCTGCCCCGAGATTCTGAACCTTACCCGCCCCGACGTGATTCGCGAGATCCACGAAAGCTACCTCGAGTCCGGGGCCGACGTAATCGAGACCAACACCTTCGGGGTGATGCCCCACGTCATCGGCGAGTACGGCCTGGCGGACCGCGCCCGCGAGCTGGCCGAGGCCGGCGCGCGCCTGGCGCGGGAGGCGGCCGACGCCTCTAGCAGCCCAGAAAAGCCTCGCTTCGTCGCCGGCTCGCTGGGCCCGGGCACCAAACTGATCAGCCTGGGGCAGATCAGCTGGGACGAGCTGTTCGAGAGCTACCGCACCGCCGCCCGCGGCCTGATTGCCGGCGGGGTGGACCTAGTCCTGATCGAAACCGCGCAGGACATTCTCCAGGTGCGCTGCGCGGTGCAGGCGGTGCGACAGGCGATGCGCGACGAAGGCCGCGAGGTGCCCCTGCAAACCCAGGTTACAATCGAGACCACCGGCCAGATGCTGGTCGGCAGCGACGCCGAGGCGGCGCTGGCGGCGCTGGAGTCGCTGCCGGTGGACGTGGTGGGGATGAACTGCGCCACCGGCCCCGACCTGATGGACCCTCACATCCGCGTCTTCGCCGAGCGCGCCAGCCGGCCGACCGTCTGCATGCCCAACGCCGGCCTGCCGCGCAACGAGGGCGGACGGGTGGTCTACGACCTGACCCCCGAGGAGCTGGCCCGCTGGCAGACCAAGTTCGTGACCGAGTAC
>Ga0256832_1000993_pt1 | contig 19001 bp, 19 predicted proteins | sample 134614metaG_FD_190534 | JGI IMG/M metagenome (GOLD analysis project Ga0256832, IMG submission 190534) | Hydrothermal vent microbial communities from Lau Basin, Pacific Ocean - 134-614 | ecosystem: Environmental > Aquatic > Marine > Hydrothermal vents | place: Pacific Ocean: Lau Basin | collected...
TAGTTACCTCTTCGGCTTCTCCAGCATAACTGTAGTTCTTATAGTTTTGAGAAGAGATGTCTTCATAAGAGAACTCACTCGCCATAAATGAACCCGATTTGTTACGTGAACTGATTCTTTTTATACGTTTAAGTGATGGCAAATAGAGCCACTGTTTGTCGTCTCCACCTATTACCTCGAAACTAAGAAGCTTGGTATCTTTTAAGTCATCTGGGTAGAGGAAGTTAAGAAGTGATTTGTCCCCATCTTCACCCTCTATCTTTTTTATCTCTAGTTTTCGTATGTTTTCAACACCTTCTGCATTTTTCAAAATCATGGTAGTTTTAGAGAGTGAGCTTTTATACCCACTTATAATATCATACGATTTTTTAGCGACCTCTTCAGAACTCATGGCAAAGAGAGAGGCTGTTAGTGTTGTTAATAGTAGTAGTTTTTTCATTTTTTATCCTTTATATGTAAACAATGTTAACATAAGGGAGCTTAAATGTAATCAATGTTTACATTTTATTTTTTGGACTTATATCTTATTGGGTTATTAAACTTAAACTTCTGTGCTTAAGATATAACATCATTTAAAATCAAACGGGAGTTATGCTATAATCCACCCATGAAAAAACTATTCACAATTTACTATTTACTATCACTTAAGTTAACCGTAGCAATACTACTTTTAACTTCTTGTGGGTATAAGCCATCATCACACTACACAAAGAAAATTATAGGTGAAAAAGTCTATACAGAAGTTGAGGTTTCACTCTCTGACCCTGAAAATGCTGTGTTGATTAAAGATGCTTTAAACAAAGCACTCTATACACGTTTGAAAAGTAAAGCAACTCGAAAAAAACATGCTGATAGTAGTATTTATGTGGCGTATGATAACATTCATTTTGTACCACTGCAATACAATAAAAATGGTTATGTGGTTTATTATCAAGCCAATATAACTTTAGGATTTACATTTATAAAAGGTAAGGTCAAGGAGAAGCGTCAGATAGTTGGTCGTTATGAGTTTCCTATTCGTCCCTCTGCTATTATTTCTAATGATTTACGCTTTAAAGCCATAGAGAATGGTTCTATAAAAGCACTTGACCAGTTTATCACCTATCTTTCGGCTAAAGGGCTTTTGCTTAATGAAAAATAGTCCATCGTTTGAAGCGTTTATAACAGACAAACCTCTTTACTATAAAGAGATAGACCATGAGCGTGTGCATAAGGCTTATGCACTACTTGAACCCCACATAGAGCAACCTCTGACCATTCATGTAGTGGGAACCAATGGAAAGGGGAGTACAGGTCGAATTATGGCGACACTTTTGCATGAAGCAGGAAAAAGAGTAGGGCATTTCTCTTCACCTCATATTATGAAGTTTAATGAGCGTATTTGGTTAGAGGGAAAAGATAGTTCAGATGAGGAGCTAGAAGAGGCTCATACAAAACTCTATGCCATTTTAGGGCAAGAGATGTCAGAGAGTTTGAGCTATTTTGAGTATACGACACTTTTGGCTTTTGTAGCAATGGAAAAGTTAGATGTCATGGTATTAGAAGCTGGGCTTGGTGGAGAGTTTGATGCAACAAATGTCTGCTCTAAAGCACTCTCTGTTATTACTCCCATAGGCTTTGACCATCAAGACTTTTTGGGGGATAGCATAGAGAGTATAGCTAGGACGAAACTGAACTCGATAGAGAAGGAAGTTGTTTTAGGCTTACAGGTTTATGATGAGGTTTATCGTATCGCTGATGAAGTGGCTAAAGAGAAAGGGGCTGTTGTTCATAAGGTAGAGAATAAATCTTATGAACAGTTGTTGGACGTTACGGAAGCTTTAGGTTGGGCAGATTATCTCTATGAAAATGCAAAGTTGGCAACCAAAGCTTTAGATATTTTAGCTTTGCCCTATAGATTAGAATCATTAAAAGAGCTTAAAATATTTGGTCGATTTTACCCATTACTCTCAAATGTAACTATAGATGTAGGGCATAATCTACTTGGTGCAAAAGCTTTAAAAAGAGCATTAAAGAAAAAGTATAAAGATAAAAAAGTTATTTTAGTTTATAATACTCTTGATGATAAGGATTATGAATCCATTCTTTTAGAGTTCAAAGAGAGTATAAAGTGTGTTGAATTAATACACATTTCTACAGACAGAGCTGTAAAAGAGGAGAATTTAAAAGAGGTTTTAAATAAACTAGATATAACTTATAAAAGTTTTGATGGTCTAGACAATAATGAAATCTATTTTGTTTTTGGCTCTTTTTATGTTGTAGAAGCATTTTTAAAGAAGATTGACTTTAACTTTAAAAAAAAATAAATATTAGATATAATACTTATATACTAAGTATTTCAAAGGAATAAAGATGGCATTTTTTGGTAGAAAGAAAAAGAAAAAAGCAGCTCCTATTAGTTCAGCGAGTATTATTACTCCAGCTACTTCTATTAAAGGTGAGATTCGTTGTGAAGGTAACATTCTTTTAAATGGAGACTTTGAGGGAAATATTATTTCACAAAGTGAAGTCGTTGTGGGGAAAAGTGGACGTGTCACTGGTGAGATACAAGCCCAAAAACTATTGGTTTCTGGTGAGTTTCGTGGTAATTTTATAGGTGAAGTAATAGATATTATGCCTTATGGTAAAGTTTACGGAGATGTAAAAGTAAATAATATTATTATTGAGCCAAATGCTGTATTTGAAGGTGAGACAAAAATTGTTACAGGTCGCGTTGAGCGTGATGATATCTCTGATGTTCATATTGTTCAGCCTAAGAAGATTGGCTACTAAATAGATATAAAATAAATATAAAAAGAATTAAATGAGACAATCTGATGTTTATGAGTATCTTCTCTTAGAAGATACTCAGCTTAAGAATAAGATGCTATTTGTCTGTAAAAATGACAAAGACGCACAAAAAATTGATGACACGGCTACCCTTCTAAATTATAAAACATTTACACTTCCTGACTTACGTTTGAGTACTGGTGATGATTTACGCTCCTTTCAAGTCGAGCTTTACGAGCTTTTAGAAGTACTACATGGTTATTACAGATATGATGGCAAAAAAGTTCTAATTTCTCCTCTTCGTACACTGCTGTTACCTCTACCTAAAGAGGAGTTTTTCCCTACTTTAGAGATAGAGTTTGCTTCAACACTTAATCTTCAAGAGCTAAAAGATAAGCTCTACTATTGGGGGTACCATTTTGTAGATATTGTCACTCAAAAAGGTGAAGTCTCTTTTCGTGGTGATATTTTAGATATCTACTCTTTGGGGTCTAATGAAGCTTATCGACTCTCTTTGTTTGATGAAGATGTAGAGAGCATAAGAGCTTTTTCTGTCGATACGCAAAAGAGTGACAAGGAAGAAGTGGAGTCTATAGAGATTATTCCTGCACAGTTGGGGCTAAACCAAGAGCAGTATGAGGCTTGGGATAAGCGTGTAAAAGCAAGTTCTCTTGATAGCTTTGTAAAAGATATAGACTCTTTAGGTTTTTGGTACCTCAATGAACTAGGAGAGAATTACTTAGAAAAATTTGAGATACTTTTAGTAGAAAACATAGCAGATGAGCTAGAGGAGATTTACTCTTTAGATGACCCCTTGGTTGATAGAGTAGATTTTAATAAACCACAAATTCCAAAAGCTACCAAATATAGAGAGTTAGAGGTTATTAACCCAAATGCTATTATTAAATCTAACGCTCAAAAGAAGATAACCCTTGTTGCTAAAAATGAGTCTATTATACGTAGCTCAGAGCTTCACTCCTTTGAAAATATAGAGTTTGTCTACAAAGATGTAATCGTTAACCTTATCTCGGATGAAGAGGTAATAATCTCTCTCAATAAACCTGTAAAACGTAAAAAAGTTAAAAAAGCGTCTATTATTTTAGATGAGCTAAAACTTGGCGACTATGTGGTGCATGAAAACCATGGTATAGGGATTTTTAAAGGCGTAGAGAAGCGTGTGGTTTTAGGCTCAACACGTGAGTTTGTGCTTATCCAATATCAAAATGAAGATTTACTTTTAATTCCTGTAGAGAATCTAAATGTGGTTGACCGATTCGTTGCTGACTCTGGTGGTACACCAGTGCTAGACAAAATGGGAAAAGCAAGTTTTAAAAAGCTTAAAGGAAAGGTTAAAGAGAAACTATTTGCCATTGCCTCTGAAATCATTAACCTCTCTGCTCAACGTCATCTGAAAAAAGGTATAGTACTAAAAAGAGATTTGGTTGACCACCAAATTTTTATGAGTGAAGCAGGGTTTGTTCATACCGAAGACCAAGAAGATGCTATAAATGCTATGTTAGATGACATGAGTTCTGGAAAAATGATGGACAGACTGCTCAGTGCTGATGTTGGGTTTGGTAAGACAGAAGTAGCCATGAATGGTATGTTTGTCGCATGGAAAAATGGTTATCAGTCGATGATGGTTGCACCTACTACACTGCTAAGTTCTCAACACTTCAAGAGCATGAAAGAACGTTTTGAAAAGTATGACATAAAGATAGGAAAACTTGACAGATTTACCACAGCAAAAGAGAAAAAAGCACTGCTTGAAGCCCTAGAAGATGGACGAGTAGATATGGTGGTAGGAACCCATGCACTACTCAAAGCGAAGTTTAAAAATCTAGCGTTTATCATCATAGATGAAGAGCATAAGTTTGGTGTAAAACAGAAAGAGGCTCTAAAAGAGATAGCCATAAATGTTCACCTGCTCTCTATGTCTGCAACCCCAATTCCTCGTTCACTTAATATGGCACTCTCATCGGTTAAAACATTTTCAGAGATTTTAACTCCACCTGTAGAGCGTCAAGGGGTACGAACTTTTGTGAAGTCTTATGATGAAAAAATCATTAAAGAAGCCATAACAAGAGAGATGAGAAGAGGAGGGCAGATATTTTACGTATTTAACTCCATAGCTCAAATAGAAGAGAAGAGAAAAGTTCTACATGAGCTGATGCCTAAGCTTAGAATAGCCGTGCTTCACTCTAAGGTTTCTGCTAAACAGACCGAAGAGGAGATGGAGCTGTTTGAAGCAGGAGAGTATGATGTGATGTTGTCTACTTCCATTGTAGAATCAGGAATCCACATGCCAATGGCAAACACCATGATAGTTGATGGAGCAGATAGGTTTGGTATTGCTGACCTACACCAACTAAGAGGACGTGTAGGACGTGGTGGAAAAGAGGGTTACTGTTACTTCATGGTTGAAGATAAAGATAGATTAAGTGAAAATGCAAAACGCCGACTTTTAGCCTTAGAGTCTCATTCAGACTTGGGTTCAGGTGCTGTTCTTGCTTTTCACGACTTAGAGATAAGAGGTGGTGGTAACATCATTGGTGAAGCTCAATCGGGTCACATCAAACAGATAGGGTATTCTCTTTACTTACGTATGTTAGAAGATGCCATTAAAGAGTTAAGTGGAACAGCGAACGATGAAGAGGAAGCTTTACAAGTTGATATTAAACTCACCATTGATGCCTATTTAAATGAAGAACTCATAGAAGAAGATAGACTAAGACTAGAGTTATATCGTCGTTTATCGCAGTGTAAAACAACAGGTGAGGTGTATGAGATAGAGACAGAAATAGCCGACCGATTTGGTAAATTAGATACTATTTCAAGACAGTTTATAGATGTTATGGTTATGAAGGTTCTAGCTCGTGAACAGAAGATTACCAAGATAGCCAATGCTGGGGAGAAAGTATTTATAGAGTTTGCAGATGAGAGCAAAGAGAGACTTTTCTTAAAAGCTTATACACAAGATGATGATGATTTGATAGCTTGTGCTATGGGGTATTTGAAGGGGAAGTAGGATTTGGATATTTTATTTTATCAAATTCAGATTATTACAAATATTTTATAGAAAGGATTATAATATTGTTATTTATAAAGAAATTAGTTAATTCTATTCGTCTCTCTTCTCTTAATAAGAAAGCGAATCAAAGAATATTGGATAAGAGTAGTAAAATTTATGCCTTAGAGCGTTTAAAAGAGATACATAACTATGATTACAGTACTTTTGTTGCAAATTATTATCGTGCTAAAAATTATACTGTTTGGGAGTACAGTAAAGAGAAAAATCTTATTAATTATGCTCTTAATCTTGTTGTGAAAAGAGAAAAAGATATTTTATTTATCGAGTGTCGAAGTAATGTTAAAGAGATAACCTTAGAGAATCTTTTGGAGTTTGAGAAAATAGGAACTGAGTTTTTAGACCAATATCGACTTTTTAAAAATTATAATATTCTTTATCTATGTATCTGTTCTGAAGATAGATTTAGTAAGAAGGCATTAGCGTATATGGCTAATAGTAGTCATATCTCTTATAAGATTTTAAAAGAGTTTGATTCTTAATATAAATCAAGTAAAATACTATAGATTATTTTTTTGTATTTAATCTTGTTTAAAGCCCAATATATAGGGGTTTGTGTAGTGTTTGTGTAACACAATTAAGCCACATCTTATAGCTATACTACGCCCATGAGAAAGATATTTTTTTACTCCTATTTTTGGATATCTTTCTCATAAAAGTTTAATCGCTTCTTCTTTATATTTTATTCTTTCTAAAGCTCAATAGGCTAGAGAGGAAGCACATAGGAGAATGGGAGTTCTTCTTTATTTCAAAGGTTTCATTTACCTATTTAAGTGGGCAATTCTGCCCACAGTATCTTCTTTTTTTAATCATACACTTTCACTTTTATATAATGTTATAATGCCATAGAAATTTTTAAAGGGTAAAGCATGGCAAAAACTACTTTCATATCATGGAACGTAAATGGTATACGAGCAGTAGATAAGAAAGAAGCTCTAAAGTGGATAGATAAAGCAGAGGTAGATTTTTTAGGTCTGCAAGAGATAAAAGCAGAAGCAGAGCAGATTCCTGAAAGTATTTTTGAGCGTAACTATAAGTTTAAACATATTAACTCTTCATCTAAAAAAGGACAATCAGGTGTGGCACTCTACACCGACAAAGAGGGAGAAGCTTTTACTTGTGACCATGTTGACATTTTAAATGAGGGGCGAATTAATGAGTACCATTTTGATAACATCGCTTACTTTAATGTCTATTTCCCAAATGGTCAACGAAACGAGGAGCGTTTAGAGTATAAGTTGGCATTTTATGAGCGTTTTTTAGAGCATATCTTAGCACTACGCAAAGAGGGAAAATCCATTATCATTTGTGGTGATGTTAACACAGCTCATCACCCCATAGACTTAGCACGTCCTAAAGCCAATGAAAAAATATCTGGTTTTTTACCCATTGAAAGAGAGTGGCAAGACAGACTTTTAGAAGCAGGTTTTGTCGATACCTTTAGGCATGTAAAAGGTGATGAAGCTGACAGATACTCTTGGTGGTCATACAGAGCAGGGGCAAGAGCTAGAAACGTGGGCTGGAGAATCGACTACTTTTATGTTTCCGATGATTTAAAAGATAAAATTGTTGATGCCGATATTTTAGATAAGGTAATGGGTTCTGACCATTGCCCTGTTAAATTGGTTTTAGAGCTTTAAGTTATGACTGTTGAAGATAAAAACACCATAAAAGAGACCATAGAGCAAGAGCTAAAAAAGTTAGAAGAGCAGATATACCAATACCAGACCATAATACACCATAACAGCAATGCAAAAACAGTGCAATTACTAGGCAAAAAGTTGTAGGAGCTACTAGTAGCTTTAAGTATAGCTATTTTAAAAGAGAAAACAAAGCCCATACATAGCTCCTGACTGTTCGTTAGGTCGCTTAACTCGTGAAGAGGCGATGAATGAACAGATGATGAATAAAAAAGTTTTAAATGAGTCCACTCTACGGCAAACACGTCTGAAAAATGCTTTAAAACGAGTTGACCATGAGATGTTTGGTATATGTATTGTCTGTGAAGAGTCCATAGCTATAGGACGAATGTTGGTACGCCCTGAGAGTGTACGTTGTGTGGGGTGTGCTGTTTAAGAAGATAAAAGAATGGCAAGGTACTCTTTTTATTGAAATGTATCCTATGGTGCTAACGCACTTAAAACATATTGTAATACTAAAGCTCATCAAAACAAAAAAATAAGATTTATAGGGATAAAGGGTGTTTTCTATTTGCTAATATTGGGTGCGTTGGAAAACAGCACCCTACGAAAAAATCACACCATTTAAACATAAGATAGTATAATCTTAAATGAAAATTTTTTTATACCTCATTCCTCTAATCTTCTTTGTTGCTTGTGAAGAGAAAGCAACGCCAAGCGTTATTATAAGTTCTGATTTGAAACGCCCTATACATTGTATGAAGCTTAATAAATTGGCTGATGATAAAGAGTTGTTAAGTCATTTAGAGAAGCTGTATGCTTTTGATGATAGTTGTCCATTGACTTTAACCCTTTCCTCTAAAAAAGATATTGTCTGTAACAGTACGAACAATATGATGAGTAAAAATATGGGTAAATTCCCAAAAAGTTTTGTTAAGTTAGAGCTTCGTGAAGGTATGAAGGTAGAGTACTCTTACTATGTTGACCTCTATTCTAATGTGGATGAAGATGATGTAGAAGAGGGGTTTGAACGATTGAAAAAAGATTTGATAATGCCTAAAGGAGCAGAATGAAAATAGCATTTATAGGTGACATAGTAGGTAAACCTGGGCGAGATATGATAGGTAAACATTTAGAAGAGTTACGTAAAGAGTATGGGCTTGACTTAGTTATCGCTAACTATGAAAATGTCTCTCATGGTTTTGGATTGACTAAAAAAAATTGTGATGAACTTTTGGGGTATGGTATAGATGTAATGACAGGAGGGAATCACTCTTGGGATAAAAAGGAGGTCTTTTTACTCTACAGAGATTACCCTTTGATTCGTCCCATTAATTACCCTCGTAAAAGTCCAGGGGAGGGGCTGATAAAAGTAGATGTTTTAAACCATCAAGTTGCTGTTGTTAATGTTATGGGACATTATACCATGCCCATGGTAGACAACCCTTTTGTGATGATGGATGAGGTGGTAGATGAGCTAAGAGAAGAGGGAATTAAACATATTATTGTTGACATACATGCCGAGGCAACCAGTGAAAAGCTGGGAATGATGCAGATACTTAAAAAGCGTGTCTCTGCTGTTTTTGGTACACATACCCATGTAGGAACAGATGATTTAGCCATTATTGATGGTTGTTGTTATGTCTCTGATGTTGGGCTTACAGGTTGCCGTGATGGGGTAATAGGGATGGATAAGAAAATACCTATGAATCGCTTTTTAACTGGTGTTGGTGGGCATTTTGATATATCTAAAAATTGTCAGGCTATTTTTCAGATAATTATTTTTGAACTGGATGATGATGGACGTGGGATTAAGGCTGAAAAGTTAAAAATATATGACAATGGTGAAGTCCGAAAATTAGATGCTCGAATAGAGAAATATTAGTCACATTTATGTTTTAGTCACATTTGGTTATAATTGCGTTAATATTTTTCTATTTAAAGGATGACTTTGCAAGGTAAAGTTTGGAAATTTGGTGACCATGTGGATACCGATTTAATTATTGCTGCTAGATACTTGAACACAAGTGAGCCAAGTGAGTTGGCTAAATATGTGATGGAAGATGCAGACCCTGAGTTTGTTAAAAAGATGAGTGAAGGTGACATTATTGTTGCTGGTGAAAACTTTGGTTGTGGTTCTAGTCGTGAACATGCACCTATAGCACTTAAGGCTGCTGGTGTTGCTGCTGTTATTGCTCCAACATTTGCACGTATCTTTTACAGAAATGCTTTCAATATGGGACTGCCTATCTTTGAGCTTGAAGAGTCAGCTGAAATAAACGAGGGAGATACAGTAAAGATAGACATGGAAAAAGGTGAAGTGATAAATGTTTCACAAGCAAAAACCTATAAATTTATGCCAATCCCTGCGTTTATGCAAGAGTTGGTTGATGCAGGTGGATTGATAGAATTTGCTAAACAAGAGATAGCACAAAAGGCGTAACATGGGAAGAAATTATAAAATTGGTGTCATTAAAGGTGATGGTATTGGTCCAGAGATTATAGATGAGGCAATGAAGGTTTTAGATGCTTTGTCTGCAAATATGGGCTTTAACTTAGAGTATAATGAGATGCTTATGGGTGGTGCAGCTATAGATGCAACAGGTGTTCCTCTGCCTGATGAGACCATTCAAGGGGTAAAAAAATGTGATGCAGTACTTTTTGGTGCCATTGGTGGACCAAAATGGGACAACGTAGAGCGTCACTTAAGACCAGAGTCAGGACTTTTAGCTCTTAGAAAAGAGATGGGAACCTTTGCAAATTTGCGTCCAGCGATGGTGTATGATGAGCTTGTAAATGCCTCAACACTTAAAGCCGATGTGGTTAGAGGAGTTGATATTATGGTTGTTCGTGAACTTACAGGAGGTATCTACTTTGGTCAACCAAGAGAGCTTCTTAAAGATAGAGCATACAACACCATGGTTTATACACGTGAAGAGGTAAAGAGAATTGCTCATGTTGCGTTTGAAATTGCAATGAAACGTGATAAGCGTATCTGTTCTGTTGACAAGGCCAATGTACTTGAAGTGAGTCAATTTTGGCGTGAGACTGTTATAGAGGTCGCTAAAGAGTACCCAGAAGTAGAGCTAACTCATATGTATGTCGATAACGCTGCGATGCAACTTATTAGAAATCCAAAACAGTTTGATGTTATTTTAACTGGAAATATTTTTGGAGATATCTTGTCGGATGCTGCTTCGATGTTGAGTGGTTCTATTGGGCTTCTTCCAAGTGCCAGTACAGGTAAAGGTGTTGGGCTTTATGAGCCTATTCATGGTTCTGCTCCAGATATTGCAGGGCAAGGTATTGCTAACCCTTTAGCAACCATATCAAGTGCTTCTATGATGTTAAGATATGCTCTAAACGAAAGTGAAGCTGCTGATAAGATTGATGATGCGATTAAAAAGTCATTGGCTAAGGGTTACCGAACAGGTGACTTGGGTGCTTACGATGCCGTTGAAATCTGCTCTTGTTCGGAGATTGGTGATATTATTGCCAAATATGTTTCTCAATAAACATACTTCTTAATAGAAGGCGATAGGTAAGTATATCGCCTCTTATTCTTCTGTTCCTCTTTTTCCATAACTACCAATTATATGAATTTATAAGATTTAGATTTATCAAACTTAAAGCCTATGATGCTATTATGACCAAAATGATAAGTTTAAGTTAGGTGATAAGCACCTTGAACATATAAGAAAAATAAATTAAAATAGGAAAAATAGATGAGCGATATCTTTAACCCAAAAACAGAAAGATTTGACAGAGCGTTAATTAAAAGTATGTCTGAATATAAGGACTTAGTAGCTGAGTTTGACAACGATTATGAAGGGACATGGGCAAAATTTGCCGATGAGAAGATTGATTGGTTTAAACCTTACGACAAGGTTTTAGATGAAAGCAATGCCCCGTTTTACAAGTGGTTCTCTGGTGGAGAGATGAACGTAGCACATCAGTGTGTGGACAGACATTTAGAGAGCAAAAAAGAGAAAACTGCCATCATTTTTGAGGGTGACAATGGAGACAAGAAAACACTAACTTATGGTGAGTTAGCTGAAGAAGTAAACAAAACAGCCAACATGTTTAAAAATCAGTTTGACATCAAAAAAGGAGACAGAGTTGTTGTCTATATGCCAATGATTACAGAAGCTGCTGTAGTTATGTTGGCGTGTGCAAAGATTGGTGCTATTCACTCTATTGTTTTTGGTGGGTTCTCTGCTGAAGCGTTACGAGATAGAATTATTGATGCCCAAGCAAAACTGGTAGTAACAGCAGATGGTGCTTTTAGAAAAGGTAAACCTTACATGCTTAAACCTGTGGTTGACCAAGCCTTAGAGAGTGGTTGTGACTGTGTGCAAAACGTTTGTGTTGTTGAGCGTAATGGTGAAGAGATTACTTGGGTAGAAGGACGTGACAAGAGTTACAATGAGTTGATTAAAAACGAATCAACCACTTGTGAACCTGAACCAATGGAGAGTGAAGAGCCACTTTTCTTACTCTACACCAGTGGTAGTACAGGAAAACCAAAAGGAGTTCAACACTCAAGTGCTGGGTACATTCTTTGGGCTCAAATGACCATGGAGTGGGTATTTGACATTCAAGATGACGACACCTATTGGTGTACGGCTGATATTGGTTGGATTACAGGGCATACTTACATCGTTTATGGACCTTTAGCTGCTGGAGCAACGACGGTTATGTTTGAGGGTGTTCCTACCTTCCCTGATGCTGGACGATGTTGGAAAATGGTAGAAGAGTACAAAATCAACCAGTTCTACACAGCACCAACAGCCATTAGACTTTTACACAAAATGGGTGAAAATGAGCCAAATAAATATGACCTAAGTTCATTAAGAATTTTAGGAACCGTTGGAGAGCCTATTGACCCACCTGCATGGAAATGGTACTATGAGAAGATTGGTGGAAGCAACTGTTCTATTGTCGATACCTACTGGCAGACTGAAACAGGTGGACACATTATCTCTCCACTTCCTGCTGCTACACCTATTAAACCAGCATGTGCTACCTTCCCATTACCTGGAATTGTTGCAGAGGTTATTGAAGAAGATGGAACACCTACTGAAGTTGGAGAAAAAGGGTTTATGTGTATTACCAAACCTTGGCCAAGTATGATTAGAAACATTTGGAACGACTCTGAACGTTTTAAAAGTTCGTACTTTGGTGACTGTAAAAAAGATGGAAAACCTGTCTACTTCTCAGGTGACGGTGCCATGATAGATGAAGATGGATACATTACCATTACAGGTAGAACCGATGATGTCATAAACGTTTCAGGACACCGAATGGGAACAGCAGAGGTTGAAGCAGCCATTAAGAAACACGACAAAGTAGCAGCTGTAGCTGTTGTTGGTAAACCACACGACATTAAAGGTGAGGGAATTTTTGCCTACATCGTACTCAAAGATGCAAATGATGCGAGTGAAGATTTAAAAGTAGACATTAACAAAGTAATTAAATCAGAAATCGGAGCCATCGCTCTTTGTGATGCCATAGCTTTTGTACCTGACCTACCAAAAACACGTTCAGGTAAAATCATGCGAAGAATTTTACGTTCTATCGTAAAAGGAGAAGCAATTACTCAGGACACTTCTACGCTTGAAGACCCAAGTATTGTAGGAGTTATTGAAGAGATAGTTAATCAATAACTGTTTTGAGGTATAGGAATTAAAAAGTATCCTATGCCTCCTCATCTTCCTCTTTAACAGGTTTATCTACAGCTTTAGCAATAACTTCTATATAACATTCAGTCCATCCAGCGTTGACAACACCTGATAGTTCTGTAAAGATATAATCAAAATCACATACTTTTGCAAACTCTTTACTTTTTCCAAATTTACAATCAAAATCCCAATACATGGTTTTTTTGTTTGGTAAATCTTTTTTCTTTTCTCGTTTGACATATTTTCTGAGTTCATTCTTAATAGCATCTACAGCTCTGTCTGGTTTGAGTCTATCTTGCTCTATTTTAAATGTTTTTTTCATGGTATATACCTCAATATGTTAAATTTTGGGTATTATATCTAAAAAAAAGCTATAAGGTTATAGGGAAAATGAAAATCACATTGAGTTTAAGTGGTGGTGGTTTACGTGGTGCAGCACATGTGGGAGCTATCAAATTTTTAGAAGAGCAGGGAGTTGAAGTTACAGCTGTTTCAGGTTCTAGTGCAGGTGCAATTGTGGGGCTTTTTTTAGCATCAGGATTAAAAAGTGACGATATGTTGGAGTTTTTAAAGAGCTTGGAGAAGAAAGAGATTTTTGCTTGGGCTTCAGGTGCTATTGGACTTTTTAAGATGGAACGTTTAGAAAATAAACTTCGTGAAACACTCAATATAAATGACTATAGTGACTTAAAAATCCCACTCTATACTTGTGTAACCAATATAGATACAGGGGAATCCTCTTACATAAATAGAGGAGATGCCATAGTTTATACCATTGCTTCTTCAACTATAACCCCACTCTTTGAAGCAAAAACGATAGGAGAAAACTCTTATATTGATGGGGGTTTTTCAGACAATTTGCCTGTGAAAGCACTGAAAGATTATTATGAAAAATCTTTGGCTATCAATATTAACCCTTTACGAGGGGAAGATTTGTCTACCTTTAAATCCTTGGCTATTCGTTCTATTTTGATTATGATTCGGTCTAACTCTATGGGTGCTAAAAAGGTAGCTGATGCCTACTTTGAGGTAAAAGGGGTTGCGAATATGCATCTATTTGATTTTGATGAGATAGAGATGGCATATGAAGCAGGGTACAATGAGTTAAAAGAGAGTTGGGAAGAATTATCAAAGAAGTTGGTATAATTCGCGAAGAAGTATACTATAGGAAAAAAATGAAAAATAGAGCAAGAGTATTAATAGATTGTAATGATGAAAAAGGTCTAGTCTATAAGATTTCAAAAGTCTTTTATGACAGGGACTTAAATATAGACTCCAACCGTGAGTTTGTTGACAAAGAGAAGAGTAGGTTTTTTATGCGTACGGTTGTAACGGGAGATTTTAATATCTTAGAGTTAGAAAATGCTTTAAAAGTAGTTGTTCCGAAAGATGCAAATTTAAGGGTAATAGAGCCTAAACGCAAAAAGATTGTTATTTTAGCAACCAAAGAGTCTCATGCTTTGGGTGATATACTTATACGCCATGAAGCAGGTGAGTTGGATGCAGATATAGAAGCTGTTATTGCAAACCATGATGTTTTAGAGCAGTTGGTACGTCGTTTTGACATACCATTTTTTCATGTTCCTACGGAAAATATGAGTAGGGAAGAGCATGAAGAGAGAGTCTCTGAACTGATAGATACACATGAGTTTGACTATATAGTTTTAGCAAAATATATGCGTATATTGACTTCATCCTTTGTCTCTCATTATCCACGACAGATAATCAACATACATCACTCATTCTTACCAGCATTTATAGGAGCAAACCCTTATAAACAAGCTTTTGAGCGAGGAGTGAAGATTATAGGTGCTACAGCACACTTTGTGACAGATGATTTGGATGAAGGTCCAATTATTGCCCAAGATGTTATACCTGTTAACCATCGTTTTGAGTGGCGTGATATGCAAAAAGCTGGACGTGATGTCGAGAAAACAGTACTTGCCCGTGCATTAAACTTTATACTTAATGACAGGGTTTTTGTTCATGGAAATAAAACAATAGTGTTTTAATAATTTGCTATTTAGTATTAATCTTAAAGTATTGTTGTATTATAATACGTTAATTTATATTAAAAGTTATTTGAAATAGGAGATATGATTTATGAAAAAAGAGATTCAAACAGCCAATGGAATATTTACTTATGAACCTGTTGAGCTTTATGTAGGAAAAAAAGTTTTAGACCCAGTGATTAGTAAAGAGAACTTACTTGATTTTAAAAAGGTAATGGATAAACATAAGATTCATTATGGCTTATGGTTTGGTACTCTTTTAGGGGCTATTAGAGAAAATGGCTTTATTGAGCATGATGAAGATACAGATATTTTTGTATTAGAAGAAGATAAAGAAAAAGTCTTTAATGCTCTTAATGATTTTGAAGCGACTGGTTTAAAAGTTGTACGCTACAGTGATAAAGGTGAATATATATCTTTTATGCGAAATAATGATTATATAGATATATATTTTTATAGTAAAGCATTAAATCAAAGAGTTACTGTTGATAATGGTATAGATGGTAAATACTTAGAGTCTGTAGAGATGATAGATTTTTTAGGTACAGAGTTTCCTGTACCAAATAATCCAAAAGAAGTTGTAAAGATACTTTATGGTGAGAATTGGCATGTTCCTATAAAAAATTCTAAACCACAAAATATTTCAACCATTCATTCACTCAAAAATGTATTATTAAAATTACCAATCTTACCTACTATCTATAAAAAACTAAGAGGTTAAGCAAAGAATATTTTTTTATCTACTAGATTTTGGTATAATAAATTTAAAAATATAAAGCCATACATGTATAAAAAAAATAATAAAATTTCTATTGAATCTTACCTTAACCTCTCTGAACTTTTAAAAGAGTATAGAGGGACGCACGAAGAGAATAGGCTTTTTGCACTTAAGCATAAAGCCTTGTTACAAAATCCTAGGCAGATACTGCTTAAATGGATGGAAAAAAATAGTTTTAGAAAAAGTAAAAAAACTGAAACTCAAACACTTTTACAAAAGTTTTCTACTTTGAGTAATTTTATAGGACTTTTTTCCTTAATTTTTGGATTTTTGGCTGGTTTAGGGCTACTAAGTTATAGTGGTCATGCTCCTGTTAATGTCATTTACTATCTTCTATTTGCAATGGTTATTCCTCTTTTCTCTATGATTGTCTCCATTGTCTCACTATTCAGCTCTGGAGCAGCTTTCAATGTATTTTCACTATTCTTCCCTCTACATTGGATTGAGACTGTTTTAAACTTTTTCTCATTTAAAGATAAAATAGATACTTTTAACACTCTTTTTTCTGATGAACTAAAAAAATGGATGTTTATGAGTAGACTACAACTTTTTTCGTTGCTTTTTTCCATAGGACTTCTTTTTGCTCTTTTGGTCATAGTTGTTTCAAAAGATGTTGCTTTTTCATGGAGTACAACACTCAATGTAAGTGATATCGATTTTTTTAAACTTTTAGCTTCTATAGGGTTTCCATGGGGACATACTCTACCTTCTGCTATTCCTTCTGTCGAACTTATTGAGATGAGTCACTACTATAGACTGGGTGAGAACCTCAACACTCAAATGATACAAAATGCAGATAAACTGGGTGCTTGGTGGAAGTACTTGGCAATGGTTACACTTTTTTACGCTATTTTCTTACGTTTTTTACTCTGGTTGGCAACGCGTTATGGTTTCCAAAAACAACTGAAAAAAGATTTCTTAGAGCTTGATGGAGTAGAAAAGTTATTAAGAGAATTTAACACACCTTTTGTCTCGACAGAGTCTCCTAAAGAGGAGAAGCATTTAGAGATTGTAAAAGAGAGTGATGAGCAAGTAGCACATGCTGTGGCAAAAGTTTATGAGACAATTATTGGTTGGAACTTTTCAAAAGATGAAATTTTACTGCTTAATGATGCAAAGGGTGTTTCCTCTTCAAATATACGTACAGTAGGGGGGAACAACTCTTTTTCAGAAGACCAAAAAATTGCCAAAGAGGCAAAATCTGAAGTGATTTTATATGTCAAGTCATGGGAGCCTCCTACCATGGATTTTGTAGATTTTTTAGAGGAACTTTTAGCTAATGACAATGTTACTGAAATTCAAGTTTATCCACTAGGTACGGTAGGGCGAAACTATGAGAGCGATGAGCGAGAAGTAGCCATATGGAAACGAAAAATACAAGGTTTAAAATCTAAAAAGGTATGGGTTATAGATGTATAGTAGCCAAGAATCTTTAAACAATGACTACCCTAAGTTTGCTGTAGTAGGTCACCCTAATAAAGGAAAAAGTTCCATCGTCTCCTCTTTGGCACTTGATGACTCAGTACAGATAGGTGATACACCAGGAACCACGCAAGTAAAACGAGGCTTTCCTTTAAAAGTAGATGGTAAGATTATCTATGAGCTTTTTGATACTCCTGGTTTTCAAAGAGCCAGACGAGTTTTGTCATGGCTTAATGAGCAAGAACCTGTATCTGCTGATAAAAAGGGTGATGTAGTTCGAGCATTTATCGCTGTACATCGAGATGATGAACGTTTTATAGATGAGATAGAACTGCTTGAACCTATTATGAATGGGGCAGGAATTATCTATGTGGTTGATGCCTCTAAACCTTATGGTTCCGAATATGAGACAGAGATGGAGATTTTACGTTGGTGTGGGCAACCCTCTATGGCTATTTTGAACCTTATTGGAGAAGAGGATTACACAGAACAGTGGAAAAGTGCTTTGGGTCACTACTTTAGAATGGTAAGAACCTTTAATCCCATAAAAGCAACATTTAGAGAGCATATAGAGCTGTTAGATAGCATGTCACAACTCAAAGAGGAGTGGACAAAATCTATTAAGGTAGCCATAAAAGTTTTAGAAGATTTACAAGACCAAAAAATAGAGCAGACAGTAGACTCTATAGTCTCCAATATGCTTAAAACACTCTCCTATGTTCACAGACAAAAGATAGTGGGTGAATCAGCAACTACTGATGAGGAAGAGAAGTCAAAACTCTCTTACCGAGAAAAGATAATAAAATTTGAAAAAGAGCAAGAGAAAAATATAGAGAGCATTTGGAACCATAGAAGTATAGAAAAAATTGAAAACATGTTGGTTTTAGATAATGTAGGGCTTTTTTCAAAAGAGAGTGCTTCTATTTTTGGGCTAAGCCAACAACAGCTCATTATTACAGGTGCTTCTGCTGGTGCTATGGGTGGTTTAGGTATCGACCTGCTTTTAGGTGGTGGTAGTCTCTTTTTAGGTTCACTCATTGGTGGAGCTGTAGGTGGAGTAGGGGCGATGATAGGCTTTGATAACCTCTACGAGGTAAAAGTTTTAGGGCAAAGCATAGGAAAAAGAGAACTAAGTGTGGGTCCTATGCAGAACTTAAATTTCCCCTATATACTGCTAGGACGTTCTCTCTACCATGCATCAGTTATTGCTAAACGCTCACATGCTATGAGAGGTGATATTAACTTAGAGCAGGAAGAGTTTTTAACCGAACAGATTATAGACAGTGAGATGCGTAAAACTTTAGAGAAAGTCCACGTCTCTTTACGAAAAGGAGAGGAACCTAAAGAGGAAGATTTAAAAGCTTATAAGAAGGTTTTAAAAGAGAGCTTTTTAGGGTTGTTGTAGGGTGGTGTAGTCCCCGACTACACCAACAAAATCAAAATGGCATAAATTAATACCAATCATCCATAACACAGTGTAGTCGGGGATTACACTCTACGAAACGAATTGCTTAAAAGATTTTTCCAATCCCTGTCAAAACAAGAACAGTAAGCATTCCTCCTGCTATTCCTGCGATAACATCGTCACCCATTACTCCTAGTCCACCTTTA
>Ga0256832_1000994_pt1 | contig 18999 bp, 13 predicted proteins | sample 134614metaG_FD_190534 | JGI IMG/M metagenome (GOLD analysis project Ga0256832, IMG submission 190534) | Hydrothermal vent microbial communities from Lau Basin, Pacific Ocean - 134-614 | ecosystem: Environmental > Aquatic > Marine > Hydrothermal vents | place: Pacific Ocean: Lau Basin | collected...
AAAAAGAGTCTGCTCAAAAAAGCGGGTGAAGATTTTATGAAAAGACGCTATCAAGAGTCTTTGGATGGATTTTTGGCCGTGCTTCGCGAAGATCCCGAAAACAAAGAGGCGAAGCTGGGAGCGATCCTGTGTGATCTTTTGAGCGAGGACGAAGAGGAGGCTATCGCTTTGTATGACTACTACATAGTGCTCAAAGAAGAGGGAGCCAAGGAGCCCGAAGAGGAGATCATGCAGATCATCCACTCTTTGGACGAGGAGCAAGAGGAGTTTGGCCAAATCCTCCAAAAGGAGCTTCCCATACTACAAGAGGGTATAAGTTACGAAGATTTCAAAAAGATCATCGAAGAGCGGGGTGGCTTCAAGCGGGCTTTCGAGGATATCATGTTCAGCACGAAAGTGGTGATCACCCAAAAGAGCGACTTTTTCGATTTTATCGATAATTTGATAAAAAGTGGTTATACCGATATGGTCTACAGCTACCTCGAAGATGCATCCAAGCTCTATCCGGCGGACGAGAAGATTCAAGAATTTATCGAACGCCTCCATAGTGAAAAAGCATGATCTATACCTTCGATACCCTTCGTATCACCGACGATACCCGCTCGATCCACAAGGCCGATCTCTTTTTGCTCACCCAGCAAAACCAAAAATATTTCGACGAACAAAAAATCCCCACTCTCACACCCAAAGAGCTTTTGACCAAATATGATCTCGATCTAAAAATCGTAGGGATCACAGGTACCAACGGCAAGACCACGACAGCCGCTGCGATCTATTCGATGCTGAGCGATCTTGGATACAAGAGTGCACTACAAGGTACGAGAGGTTTTTTCGTCGATGACGAGCTGGTGGAGCCAAAGAGTCTCACCACCCCTTCCATCCTCACCACACTCTACCATCTCTATTTGGCCAAACAGATGGGTGCGACCCATTTCGTGATGGAGGTGAGCTCCCACGCCATCGCCCAAAACCGTATAGAATCTTTGCCCTTTGCCCTAAAAGTTTTGACCAACATCACCCAAGATCATCTCGATTATCACAAAACGATGCAAAACTACGCCGCTACCAAAAGTGCTTTTTTTCAAGATGAAGGCCCTAAACTCATCAACAAAGAGGAGTCTTTGGTGCAGTTCAATCCCAAAGGAGCCAGGAGCTACGCCATCGAAGAGTTGGCTACCTATCAAGTGCTCGCCTATTCTCTCGAAGAGGGGATTAGTGGGGTGCTTCGCTTTGGTAGCGAGATGGTCGATTTCCACTCCCCTTTGATGGGGCTTTTCAATCTCTACAATCTCACTGCGGCCATTGGAGCTGTCCATATGCTCACCGACGAGGATTTGGCCAAAGTTTGTCAAACTTGTGAAAACTTTGGTGGAGTACGGGGAAGAATGCAGATCCTTTCGTACGATCCTCTTATCATCGTCGATTTTGCCCATACTCCTGACGGAATGCAAAAAGTCTTCGAGAGTTTTCCTGGCAAAAAGATCGTGGCACTCTTTGGAGCGGGAGGGGATAGAGACAGACAGAAGCGTCCTTTGATGGGCAATGTAGCCAGTAGATTTTGCACGAGAGTCTATCTTACAAGCGACAATCCACGCAGCGAAGATCCAGAGGATATCGTCGATCAGATCCGGTCCGGGATCAAGACGGAGGTACCGGTGATAAGGGAGATGGATCGCAAAAAGGCGCTGGAGCGAGCGATCGGTGAGCTGGAAGAGGATGAGATTTTGCTTGTCCTTGGCAAAGGGGACGAGGAGTATATGGAGATTGGCGACAAAAAGATCCCCTTTAGCGATAGCGAGGAGATTGTCAAAATCTTAAAAAATAAAAAATCGTAACTTTTTGAGGTAAAATTAAATAATAATCGATAAAATTAGGACAAAATTTGTATGATTTAAGGAGCGACCATGGGAATCCCACAACCGACATTCTATCTTTTCAAATGTGAGCAGTCCGCACCTCCAGGCTTTCCAAAGCCAAGTTGTGTCAACGCCAACGACCCTGAGACTCAGCAGCTGTTCCAGTATATGGCGCAAAAGTTGATGGAAAAGGGTATCATCGCAGCGGTCCAGCCGGTACGCACCGGATGTCTCAATCGCTGTCAACTGGGTCCTGTGATGCTGGTGGAGCCTGGGCATCATATGTATGTTGGACTAAACAAGGAAAAAATTGATAGAATTATAGAAGAGCATATTATTGGCGGAAAAGTGGTGGAGGAGTATCTCATACCAAAAGAGTATTGGGATGAGCCTCTTAGCATCGCAGATGTAATCAAAATGGCAGGTGGAGCGTAAATGCAAATCGAAATGCTCTATAGCAAGATTCACCGAGCTACGGTGACGGATGCCGATCTCAACTATGTCGGCTCCATCACTATCGATGAAGAGCTTATGGAAGCAGCCAAGCTGATCGTTGGCCAAAAGGTGGATATATTGAATATCAACAACGGCGAACGGTTCCAGACCTATGTGATCAAAGGGGAGCGGGGCAAACGAGAGATCTGTCTCAATGGAGCTGCGGCAAGAAAGGCTCACCCAGGAGACAAGATCATCATCGTCGCCTACGCTCAGTACACTCCCGAAGAGCTTCAATCCTACGAGCCCACTATCGTTTTGGTCGATGACAAGAACGACATCCAAGAGATTCTTCACTCCATGTAGCCACTTTTGGCTACCTCTTATGTTATTATTGCACAACAACTTTATAAATAGAGGCTACGATGTTTGACAAACTGGGCGATATCGGCAAGCTTTTTGAGCAGATGCAAGAAAAGGCCAAAAAGCTGCAAGAGGAGCAAGAGCAGCAGATCTTCACTGCCAAAAGCGGTGGAGGTATGGTGCAAGTGAGCGCCAATGGCAAAGGTGAGATCATCGATATCCAAATAGACGATTCACTGCTGGAGGACAAAGAGTCCTTGCAGATTCTACTCATCAGTGCACTCAACGACGTGCTCAAGATGGTAGAGGAGAATCGCCAAAGAAGTGCGATGAACCTCTTCGATCCATCCATGTTTGGAAAAGAGTGATGGATCTGCTGGATCGATTCGAAGAGTATCTGCGCAGCCACCCTATCCAGGTCGAGAGTTTCCATCCCCACTACCAAGAGGCCCTCAACGCGATGCTTCGTGCGGGTGGCAAACGGTTTCGTCCTCTACTTTTGCTACAAATTGTGGATGCGATCAATCCTTTGTTGGTGCCTTCTTCCATGCCGGTGGCACTGGCAGTGGAGATCTTTCATACCTATTCCTTGATCCATGACGATCTACCGGTGATGGACGATGCTGCACTTCGCAGAGGTGAGCCTACACTCCATAGACGATACGACGAGCTGACCGCCGTGCTGGTGGGAGACGCCCTCAATACCCACGCTTTCTCTCTCCTATCCGATGCCCCTTTGAGTCCAGATACCAAAAGCGAGCTGGTACATACTTTGGCCAAAAATGGAGGAGTGGAGGGGATGGTACACGGCCAGATCCTCGATTGCCATTTCGAAAACCATCCTTTGAGTATCGAGCAGCTAACGATTTTGCACAAGAACAAAACGGCCAAGCTGATCGCAGCCTCACTGCAGATGGGTGGGATCATCGTGGACCTGGAGGAGAGGACTCTTCGCAAGCTTTACGACTTTGGATTGGATCTGGGTCTGCTCTTTCAGATCCAAGATGATATCATCGATGCGGTATGCACCCAAGAAGAGGCTGGCAAAAGTACCCAAAAAGACGAGCACAAAAACTCCTTTGTCAATCTTTTGGGGCTGGAGGGTGCCTGTGTTAGGGCGCAGGATTTGGCCAAAAGTCTCGAAGAGATGCTCACCTCCTTCGATCCCAAGATCCAAAAAGCTTTGAAGGATCTACTCCAAGAGTATCTCTACCGACACCAAAAATTCATAAAGGACTGCAATGGAAGATAAGAAAATGCTCAAAAAGATGGCAGATACCATCCGATTTTTGGCTTTGGATATGATCCAAAAGGCCAATAGCGGCCATCCGGGAGCTCCTTTGGGGCTGGCCGATATTGCGGTGGTGCTCTCTCATCATCTAAAACACAATCCAAAAGATCCCAAATGGATCAACCGTGACCGTCTCGTTTTCAGCGGTGGCCACGCTACTGGGCTGATCTACTCTCTTTTATATCTGTGGGGATATGATTTAAGTCTTGAAGATCTCAAAGAGTTTCGCCAATATGGCTCCAAAACACCGGGGCACCCAGAGTATGGCCATACCCCGGGAGTGGAGATCACCACGGGTCCTCTTGGCCAAGGAGTGGCCAATGCGGTGGGAATGGCGATGGCGAGCAAATATTTGGGCCATCTGCTCAACAGCGAAACCACCAAGATCATCGATCACAAAGTCTACTGCTTGTGTGGTGATGGAGATCTGGAAGAGGGGATCAGCTACGAAGCGGGAGCATTGGCCGGCAGGTATGAATTGGACAATTTGATTCTCATTTACGATAGCAACCACATCACTATCGAAGGGGATACCTCGCTGGCGTGGAACGAGGATGTGTTGGAGCGTTTTCGAGCTCAAAACTGGGATGTGATCGAGATCGACGGGCACGATTATGATCAGATCGACGCAGCCCTCACTTGGGCCAAAAAGCGTCCACGACCAGTACTCATCAAAGCCAACACCATCATCGCCAAAGGAAGCTGCAAATACGAAGGCGATCCCCACTCCCATGGAGCGCCACTGGGAGAAGATGATATCAGATGTGCCAAAGAAAGAGCCGGCTTTCCGCCAGATGAGCACTTCTATGTACCAGAAGATGTGCTTGTGCGTTTTCGGTGTGCCGTCGAAAAAGGGGATTTGGCCGAGCGTGAATGGAAGAAGCTGGTGATCGAGTCGCCATATAAGGAGCAGACGGAACTGTTGGAGAGACTCCAAAATCCAGACTATGACGCTATCGAATGGCCCCAATTCGAGCCAGGTAGCATGATCGCCACAAGAGACAGCAACGGCAAGATCCTCAACGCCATCGCCAAGGCACTTCCCGGATTTTTGGGGGGCAGTGCGGACCTGGCTCCATCCAACAAGACCTATTTGCATGGAATGGGAGAGTTTCCAGAGGGTAAGAACATCCATTTTGGTATCCGAGAGCATGCAATGGGGGCGATCGCCAACGGGATGGCGGCCTATGGTCTTCTCATCCCCTTCAACGCTACCTTCTTCGTCTTTAGCGACTATCAAAAGGCGGCTGTGCGCATAGCCGCACTCTCGAGCCTCAAAAACTACTTCATCTGGACCCACGATAGCATCGGAGTGGGAGAAGATGGGCCCACCCATCAGCCTGTGGAGCAGTTGAGCACCTTTCGGGCACTTCCCAACTTCTACACCTTTCGTCCTGCTGATGCGACGGAGAATGTGGAGTGTTGGAAGGTGGCGATCCGCCTCGATCGTCCAAGTGGTTTCGTACTTTCGCGCCAAAAGCTCAAAACCCTCAAACCCCAAAGGGATTTTGGTGAACCCGCCAGAGGCGCCTACATCATCAAAAAGAGAGAAAATGCTGTGCTGACATTGCTGGCGAGTGGGAGCGAAGTGATGCTGGCGTTGCAGGCTGGATGCCACCTGGAAGAAAAAGGGATCAATGCCAATGTGGTCAGCATGCCGTGCATGGAGCTCTTTTTGGAGCAGGACAAAGAGTATATCACCCAAGTGATCGATCCAAAGACGAAGGTACTGGCCATCGAGGCGGCAGCAGGATTGGAACTCTACCGCTTCGCCGATGCGACGATAAGTATGGAAAACCGCTTTGGTGCCAGTGGTCCTGCAGATGTGCTTTTCAAAGAGTATGGCTTCACCATCGAAAACGTGGTCCAAAAAGCCCAGGAGCTTTTGGGCTAAAGGGGCTTGGCCCCCGCTCTTGACAAAGAGAAAAAAATCGTTTATAATTCCACCCACATTTGATAAGAATGTGCCGGTGTAGCTCAGTTGGCTAGAGCAGCTGATTTGTAATCAGCAGGTCGTGGGTTCGAGTCCCTCCACCGGCTCCATGTTATCAGCGTTTGACCAGTGAAGACAAGGGTGGGATACCCAAGCGGCCAACGGGGGCAGACTGTAAATCTGCTGGCTTTCGCCTTCGGAGGTTCGAATCCTCCTCCCACCACCATTTGTCTATGCGGGAGTAGCTCAGTTGGCTAGAGCATCAGCCTTCCAAGCTGAGGGTCGCGGGTTCGAGTCCCGTCTCCCGCTCCATGAGACTGGGAGCTGAACTAATGGTAGCTTCAATTTCCTACTATATAGTTTCGCTCCAATCACATTCTGCTGATAATATAGGATTGGTGATGATGCCCAGATAGCTCAGTGGTAGAGCACTTCCTTGGTAAGGAAGAGGTCGGCGGTTCAATCCCGCTTCTGGGCTCCATTGCTAACAAGTCAAATCACTATTTTGTAATCAGGTAGTATTTGGATATAATACGCCCGTCAATTCAATCACATATGGAGGAATTCAGCTATGGCAAAAGAAAAGTTCGTCAAAACCAAGCCCCACGTAAACATCGGTACCATCGGCCACGTCGACCATGGTAAAACTACTTTGACTGCTGCTATCACTGCAGTGCTTGCAGAAAAAGGGTACGCAGAAAAAAGAGATTACGATCAGATCGACAACGCTCCAGAAGAGCGAGAGCGAGGTATTACGATCGCTACTTCTCACGTTGAATATGAAACAGACAAGCGACACTACGCACACGTCGACTGTCCTGGACACGCCGACTACGTCAAAAACATGATTACCGGTGCTGCTCAGATGGACGGAGCTATCCTCGTCGTTTCCGCGGCAGATGGTCCTATGCCACAAACTCGAGAGCACATCCTTCTTGCACGACAGGTTGGAGTTCCTTACATCGTCGTATTCTTGAACAAAGAAGATATGGTAGATGATCCTGAGCTTCTTGAGCTTGTTGAAATGGAAGTACGAGAGCTTCTCAATGAATATGACTTCCCAGGAGACGATGTACCTGTAATCGCAGGATCCGCTCTTAAAGCTTTGGAAGAAGCGAAAGAGGGAAATCTTGGTCCTTGGAGTGAAAAGATCCTCAAGCTTATGGAAGCAGTGGATGAGTATATTCCAACTCCAGAGCGAGATATCGACAAGCCTTTCTTGATGCCAATCGAAGACGTTTTCTCAATCTCTGGTCGGGGAACCGTTGTAACTGGTAGAATCGAGCGAGGTGTTGTAAAAGTTGGAGATGAGATCGAGATCGTAGGTCTTCGACCAACTCAAAAGACCACTGTAACTGGCGTTGAGATGTTTAGAAAAGAGCTCGATCAAGGTGAAGCTGGTGACAATGTCGGTGTACTTCTTCGAGGTACCAAAAAAGAAGAGGTAGAGCGTGGACAGGTTCTTGCACAACCAGGAACTATTACGCCACATACAAAATTCGAAGCTGAGATCTACGTACTGACCAAAGAGGAAGGTGGACGACACACTCCATTCTTTAGCGGATATAGACCACAGTTTTATGTACGAACAACAGACGTGACTGGAACTATCACACTGCCTGAGGGCGTTGAGATGGTTATGCCTGGTGACAACGTAAAAATCAACGCTGAACTGATCGCTCCAATCGCACTTGAAGAGGGAACACGATTCGCTATCCGAGAGGGTGGACGAACAGTTGGCGCTGGTGTTGTAAGTAAGATCATCGAATAATCTTTGGGGGCTTGTCCCCCTACTATACAAAGGTAGGGAATGAGAGAGATTATCCATTTGGCGTGTGAGAAGTGTGGAAGACGAAACTACCACACCACGAAAAATAAAAAGACGCATCCTGAAAAATTTGAAATAAGAAAATATTGTAAATTTTGTAAAGAGCATACGAAGCACAAAGAGGCGAAACTATAATATAGCAAAGAGGACAGACAGAAAAATTCAACTTTTTTCTCCTCTTTGCTCCATATAGGGCAGTAGCTCAGTTGGTAGAGCAGCGGTCTCCAAAACCGCTGGTCGGGGGTTCGAGTCCCTCCTGCCCTGCCATTAGAAGGAAACTTATGGAAAAGTTTATCCAATATCTCAAAGCAGCAAAAGAAGAATTACAAAAAGTTATTTTCCCGACAAAAGAACAGGTTCGAAACGCATATATTGCCGTTTTAGTAGTCGTGTCTGTGGTTTCACTCTTTTTGGCTTTGGTCGATGGGACAATGTCCTTTTTGCTCTCTCACATAATGTAAGCTAAGGGAATATATGGCACATAAATGGTATGCAATCCAGGTCTATAGCGGTAGCGAAAAAGCTGTCAAGAGAGCTATCGAAAACCTGGTCAAAGAAGAGCATCTCGAAGATAAAGTCAAAGAGGTAGTAGTACCCACAGAAGATGTGATCGAAGTCAAAGGCGGTAAAAAAAAGATCACGGAGCGCAGCATCTATCCAGGCTATGTTTTTGCCAACATGGATCTCGATACAGAGCTTTGGCAAAAGATCCAAAATCTTCCGAAAGTCTCTCGCTTTATCGGTGAATCGAAAAAGCCGACGCCCATTAGCGAAGAGGATGTGAAAAAGATTTTGGAGAAAGCCCAGAAAAAAGGCGCTCCAAAACCAAAAATCTCTTATGAACCGGGTGAGATGGTACGGATTACAGAAGGACCTTTTGCAAACTTCACAGGAGTGGTGGAGGAGTACGATATGGAACATGGCAAACTCAAGCTCAACGTCTCCATATTTGGCCGAAGCACTCCGGTAGAGATCCTCTATACCCAGGTCGAAAAGATAATCTAAGAAGGAAGGAAAAGATATGGCAAAAAAAGTCGTAGACGTATTTAAGCTGCAAATTCCTGCAGGTAAAGCGAATCCATCACCTCCAGTTGGTCCTGCTCTTGGTCAGCGTGGTGTCAACATTATGGAATTTTGTAAAGCGTTCAATGAAAAAACAAAAGATATGATGGGGTTCAATATCCCTGTCGTCATCACTGTCTACAGTGATAGAAGCTTTACGTTCATTACAAAGCAGCCACCGGCTTCAGATCTCATCAAAAAAGCGGCTGGTATCCAAAAAGGGAGTGACAACCCGCTAAAAAACAAAGTAGGTAAAATCACCAAAGCTCAGCTCGAAGAGATCGCCAAAACGAAAATGCCCGATCTCAACACTACAGATCTTGAAGCTGCGATGAGAACTATTGCAGGAAGCTGCCGAAGTATGGGAGTCGAGATCGTCGACTGATCCTCACCACAGGATCGAAAAGAAGGTGGTAGCAAAATAAAATTATGCGGAGAAAAGTATGGGAAAGAAACACTCAAAAAGATATCAACAGCTTTTAGAAAAAATAGATAAAAATAAAGTTTACTCTGTAGATGAGGCGGTCGAAACGGTAAAAAATCTCAAATCCGCCAAATTCGACGAAACTGTGGAGCTCGCTCTTCGACTCGGAGTCGATCCACGACATGCCGATCAGATGGTACGGGGCTCTGTCGTCTTGCCACACGGAACCGGCAAAGAGGTGCGTGTAGCGGTTTTCGCCAAAGGCGCCAAAGCGGACGAAGCCAAAGAGTGTGGTGCCGATATCGTTGGAGCCGAGGATCTGGTAGAAGAGATTCAAAATGGAAAGATCGATTTTGATATCGCCATTGCAACTCCCGATATGATGGGTCTTGTAGGAAAGATTGGACGAATATTGGGACCAAAGGGGTTGATGCCAAACCCTAAAACCGGTACAGTGACTATGGATGTATGCAAAGCGGTAAAAAACGCGAAGGCTGGACAGGTTAATTTCCGTGTGGATAAGAAAGGGAATATCCATGCAGGGATTGGAAAGGCAAGTTTCTCTCCTGAAGCACTCAAAGAGAATTTGGAGACTTTTGTCGCGCAGATCAACAAGCTCAAGCCTGCCGCTTCTAAAGGTCGATATATCAGACATGCAGCTTTGTCTTTGACTATGAGTCCTGCTGTAGAGCTCAATACACAAGAGCTTATGGATATCAAAGCGTAGTTTTCATCTTAGACTGAAGATAGCGGGCACTCCATAAGACCTGCTTGAAGTCTTCTGTCGGAAAGGAGGTAAAAAACTTGACACGGAGCCAAAAAGAAGAGGTCGTACAGTACCTCACGGAAGAGTTCAAAAACGCTTCGGCTATCGTCGATTGCGACTACAAAGGTATGAGTGTACCCGAGATCGAGTCGCTTCGACGTATTGCCAAAGAGAAGGGGCTCAAAGTCAGAGTGGTGAAAAACACCCTCGCATTGATCGCCCTAAGAAACAATGGCATCGAAGATTTTGAACTCAAAGAGACCAATCTGTTGGTTTGGGGCAACGATCTTGTGGATTTGGCCAAAACCGTAACCGATTTTGCCAAAGAACACAAAGATCATTTCAAAATCAAGCAGGGCTATTTCGAAGGCGAAGTGGCGGATGCGAGCAAGATCGAAGCTTATTCCAAGCTGCCAAGCAAAGAGGAGCTTCTTGGAATGTTGCTATCCGTTTGGACTGCACCACTTCGAAATCTGCTATATGTTTGGAATGCGCCTAAACAAAACTTTGTAACCGTTTTGGAAAATATCAGACAACAAAAAGAAAGCTAAAATCAATAAAGGAGAGAAAAGATGGCTTGTACAAGAGAAGATGTAATCGAATATATCTCTAATCTGAGTGTATTGGAGCTTAGCGAACTCGTTAAAGAATTCGAAGAGAAATTTGGTGTAAGTGCACAACCTACCGTTGTAGCTGGTGCTGTTGCCGGTGGTGGTGCCGAAGGTGGTGCTGCGGCTGAAGAGAAGACTGAATTTGATGTAGTACTCACCGATGCTGGTCCTAAGAAGATCAACACTATTAAAGTGATCAGACAAGTAACTGGTCTTGGACTCAAAGAGGCGAAAGAGGCAGCTGAGAATACACCAACTGTTATCAAAGAAGGTGTAAGCAAAGAAGAAGCTGAAGAGCTCAAAAAGCAGTTCGAAGAAGCTGGCGCTAAAGTAGAAATTAAATAAAACTTTCAGATAAAAGTAGAAGAGGAGCTTTTCCTCTTCTTAATCCCAAATGCGATAAAATACACCCCCTCCCACTATTACCTTAAGGTAAAAACTACGAATAAATGAGGTTAGTCTATGCTAAACAATCTAAAATCAGGTAGCAGACTCCGAGTCGATTTTTCCAAAATCCCTCAAGAACTTGAAGTTCCAAATCTACTCCAACTCCAAAAAAGCAGTTATGAAAACTTTTTGATGGCAGATCAGGACGACCGCTCCACCAGTGGTATAGAAAAAGTATTTAGATCAGTTTTCCCTATCCATGATGCTCAAAACAGAATTTCACTGGAGTATGTGGGTACAGAAATCATCAAGCCCAAGTATACTGTGCGAGAGTGTATGGAAAGAGGCATTACGTATAGTGTCTCTTTGAAGATGAACATCCGCCTCGTACTTTGGGAGCGCGATGAGAGTACCGGAGAGAAAATTGGTGTAAAGGATGTCAAAGAGCAGTCCATCTATGTTCGAGACATCCCTTTTATGACAGATAGGACTTCTTTCATTATCAACGGTGTCGAGCGAGTGGTGGTCAACCAGCTGCATCGAAGCCCGGGTGTCATCTTCAAAGAAGAAGAAGCCACCACTGCTGGTGGTGCAATGGTGCATACTGCCCAGATCATTCCAGACAGAGGTGCATGGCTCTACTTCGAATACGACCCAAAAGAGATCCTCTATGTGCGGATCAACAAACGTAGAAAAATACCATCTACCATCCTTTTTCGAGCCTTGGGATACAGCAAACAAGATATTTTGAAACTTTTTTATCCTATCACGAAGATTATAGCCAAAGAGAACAAATTTTATATCGAATTTCGACCCGAGGATTTTGTGGGGCGTGTGGAGTTTGATGTACGGGACGAAAAGGGCAACCTGATCATAGAAGCTGGCAAGAGACTGACGAAGAAAAAGGCCCAAAAACTGATAGAAGAGGGCGTGAAATACATAGAGTTCCCTATCGAAGTGTTGATGGAGCGCTATCTCGCCTCTCCCATTGTCGATCAAGAGAGTGGTGAAGTGCTTTTTGATACTCTGACACAACTTGATGAAACAAAATTAAAAAAAATTATAGAACTCGGTATCGAAGAGTTCGAGATCGTCAACGACCTGGCAAGTGGAAAAGACAAAGCGATCATCAACTCCTTCTTGGCCGATCAGGAGAGCTTGAAGCTACTCAAGCAGACCGAGGGGATCGAAGACGAGAACGATCTGGCGGCTATTCGTATCTATAAGGTGATGCGACCTGGCGAGCCTGTGACCAAAGAGACTGCCAAAGCTTTTATCAAGCAGCTCTTTTTCGATCCGGAGCGCTACGATATCACCCGTGTCGGACGAATGAAGATGAACCATAAGCTGGGTCTACAAGTCCCAGAGTATGTGACGGTACTGACAAGTGAAGATATCATCAAGACGGTCCAGTATCTCATCAAAGTCAAAAACGGCCAAGGCCGTATCGATGATAGAGATCACCTGGGCAATAGACGAATCCGTGCTATCGGTGAGCTTTTGGCCAACGAACTGCATGCGGGGCTTGTGAAGATGCAAAAGGCGATCAAGGACAAGATGACCACCATAAGTGGTAATCTTGACGATCTTATGCCCCACGATCTGATCAACTCCAAGATGATCACCAATACGGTGCTCGAGTTCTTCTCCAGTGGTCAGCTCTCCCAGTTTATGGACCAGACCAACCCACTGAGCGAAATTACCCATAAAAGACGACTTTCCGCTTTGGGTGAGGGGGGACTCATCAAAGAGCGAGCGGGCTTCGAGGTACGTGACGTGCACCCCACCCACTATGGACGGATCTGTCCCATCGAGACACCGGAGGGCCAAAACATCGGTCTGATCAATACCCTCTCCACCTATGCCAAGGTCAACGATCTGGGCTTTATCGAAGCGGCCTACAAGGTGGTCAAAGATGGCAAGATCACCGATGAGATCGTCTATCTCACAGCCGCTCAAGAAGAGGGCAAGATCATAGCACCCGCCAACACCGAGATCATCGAGGGCAACGAGATCAAGGGTGACTATGTGGAGGCGAGAAAAGATGGAGAGATCATCCTTGTCGAAAAGAGCAAAGTGGAGCTGATCGACCTGACCCCTCGAATGGTCGTGGGTGTGGCGGCAAGCCTCATTCCCTTTTTGGAGCACGATGACGCCAACCGAGCACTCATGGGATCGAACATGCAGCGCCAGGCCGTACCACTGCTTCGCACCGAAGCGCCGATGGTAGGAACGGGAATGGAAAAAGTGGTAGCACGAGATGCCTGGGAGTCCATCAGAGCCAAACGAAGCGGGGTAGTCGAAAAGATCGATAGCCAAAACATCTATATTTTGGGCGAGGATGAAAATGGTGCCTATATCGATCACTATCAGCTCCAAAAAAATCTACGTACCAACCAAAACACCTGCTTCACCCAAAAGCCGATCGTCAAAAAGGGCGACTATGTAGAAGCGGGTCAGGTGATCACCGACGGTCCCAATATGGACAATGCGGAGCTGGCTCTTGGGAAAAATATGCTGGTAGCCTTCATGCCATGGAACGGCTATAACTTCGAGGATGCGATCGTCGTGAGTGAGCGGATCTTGCGAGATGACGAATTTACCTCCGTACATATCTATGAAAAAGAGGTAGAAGCCAGAGAGCTCAAGCATGGTGTAGAAGAGATCACACGAGATATTCCCAATGTCCGAGAAGAGGAGATTATGCATCTTGACGAGAGCGGTATCGTCAAGATCGGCACTTATGTCAAGCCCGGTATGATCTTGGTAGGGAAGGTCTCTCCAAAAGGTGAAGTGCGCCCAAGTCCCGAAGAGCGACTACTTCGTGCGATTTTTGGTGAAAAAGCTGGCCATGTGGTCAACAAATCCCTCTACTGCCCACAATCGATCGAAGGAGTGGTGGTAGATGTGAAGATCTTCACCAAAAAAGGGTACGAAAAAGACGCAAGAACCATTCGAGCCTACGAAGAAGAGAAAGAGCGGCTTTCAAAAGAGCATCACGACAAGCTTTTGATGATCGACAGAGAAGAGATGCTGCGCATCATCTCACTGCTTTCCAATGCTCCACTCGAGAAAGATGCGAAGATCAAGGACAAAGAGTTCAAGGCAGGTGAGAAGATCTCCAAAGAGGAGCTAAGCTCCATCAACAGGTTCGCCCTCAACGCTCTTGTCAAGTCCTATTCGCCAGAGATTCAGAAAAAATACAACGCCATCAAGACCCATTTCCAAAACGAGAAGCGTAAGCTGACCGAAGAGCACGAGGAGAAGCTCTCCATTTTGGAAAAAGAGGATATCTTGCCAAGCGGTGTGGTGAAATTGGTCAAAGTCTTCATCGCCACCAAGCGAAAACTAAAAATCGGTGACAAGATGGCGGGACGTCACGGAAACAAGGGTATCGTCTCTACGATCGTACCGGAGATCGATATGCCCTATACCAAAGATGGACGAATAGTCGATATCGTCCTCAATCCCCTTGGGGTTCCATCGCGTATGAATATCGGGCAGATTTTGGAGGTACATCTGGGCCTTGTGGGTAAAAAGCTTGGAGAGCAGATCCAAGAGATCTTCGAAGCCAAACGGGCCGATTTCATCCAAGAGCTAAGAGCCAAGATGATAGAGATCGCTGGTGTGGCCAAACTGATGAACGCCAAAGAGGCGATCGAGAAGATGAGTGACGAGGAGCTGATCAAGTACGCAAGAGACTGGAGCAAAGGCGTCAAATTCGCCACTCCGGTTTTTGAGGGTGTCACGGCCGAGGAGTTCGAAAAACTCTACGAGATGGCCAAGATGGATATCGATGGCAAGACGGAGCTTTACGATGGACGTACCGGAGAAAAATTTAAAGAGCGGGTCAATGTGGGCTATATGTATATGCTCAAGCTCCATCACCTCGTAGACGAGAAAGTCCACGCCAGAAGCACCGGACCATACTCTTTGGTCACCCAGCAGCCAGTGGGTGGTAAAGCCCTCTTTGGTGGTCAAAGATTTGGTGAGATGGAGGTGTGGGCTCTCGAAGCGCATGGAGCCGCTCATACACTCAAAGAGATGCTCACCATCAAGTCCGACGATGTAGAGGGGCGAGTGGCTGCCTACAAGGCGATCACGAAAGGCGAGCCGATTCCACGACCGGGAATTCCAGAGACACTGTTCGTATTGACAAAAGAGCTTCAATCCCTTGGAATAGACGTAGAAATTTTAGATGAGGAAAAAAACGATGAAGAAACTGGTACCAATTGAGATCGGTGAAGAGAAAAGACCAAAAGATATCAAGGCGATTCAGTTTCGACTGGCGAGTCCTGAAAAGATCCTTTCATGGTCCCATGGCGAAGTAAAAAAGCCGGAGACCATCAATTACCGTACATTAAAGCCAGAGAGAGACGGGCTTTTTTGCGCCAAGATTTTTGGCCCTATCAAAGATTACGAGTGTCTTTGCGGTAAGTACAAAAAGATGCGCTACAAAGGGGTGGTGTGTGAGAAGTGTGGTGTAGAGGTGACCACGAGCAAAGTGCGCCGAAGCCGAATGGGCCATATCGAGCTGGTCACTCCAGTAGCGCACATCTGGTATGTCAACTCCCTTCCAAGCCGTATAGGAACGCTGCTTGGCGTAAAGATGAAGGATCTGGAGCGGGTACTCTACTACGAAGCCTATATCGTCAAAAATCCGGGTGAGGCATATTACGATTTCGAGAAGAAAAATCCGGTCAAAAAGTACGATGTACTCAACGAAGAGCAGTACCAGCAGCTGATCCAGCACTTTGGTGATACGGGATTTGATGCGAGAATGGGTGGTGAAGTGGTCAAGGAGCTTTTGGAGGAGTTCGATCTTGTGGAGACCTTCGAACAGCTCAAAGAGGAGATGAAGCAGACAAATTCCGAGGCGAAGAGAAAAACCATCGTCAAGCGTCTCAAAGTGATCGAGAGTTTCCTCAACAGCGGGAATAGACCAGAGTGGATGATGCTCACCGTCATTCCGGTCCTCCCACCAGATCTTCGACCCCTCGTGGCTTTGGATGGTGGAAAGTTTGCCGTCAGTGACGTCAACGATCTTTATCGCCGAGTCATCAATAGAAACCAGCGTCTTAAGCGTCTTATGGAACTCGACGCTCCCGAGATCATTGTACGAAATGAAAAGCGGATGCTTCAAGAGGCGGTGGACGCCCTCATCGACAACGGACGACGAGGCAACGCCGTCAAAGGGGCGAACAAGCGACCTTTGAAATCTTTGAGCGAGATCATCAAAGGAAAGCAGGGACGATTTCGACAAAACCTTCTTGGAAAACGGGTGGACTTCTCCGGCCGGTCCGTCATCGTCGTAGGACCGAATCTGAGAATGGATCAGTGTGGGCTTCCAAAACTGATGGCGCTGGAGCTTTTCAAACCCCACCTTTTGGCCAAACTGGAAGAAAAGGGGTATGTGACTACCCTCAAACAGGCCAAGAAGATGATCGAAAACAGAGAAAACGTGGTATGGGAGTGTCTGCAAGAGATCGTGGAGGAGTATCCGGTGATGCTCAACCGAGCGCCTACGCTGCACAAACTCTCCATCCAGGCTTTCCATCCGGTCCTTATCGATGGTAAAGCGATCCAGCTCCATCCACTTGTCTGTTCGGCTTTCAACGCCGACTTCGACGGGGACCAGATGGCGGTGCACGTGCCACTTACCGAAGAGGCGATCGCTGAGTGTAAGATCTTGATGCTTAGCTCCATGAACATCTTGCTTCCAGCTTCTGGTCGCGCCATCACCGTACCTACACAAGATATGGTACTTGGGATCTACTATCTTTCCAAAGAGAAAGAGGATGCCAAGGGAAGCAACAAGCTCTTTGCCGATATCAAAGAGATCGAGATCGCTTTGGAGTCGGGCTATCTCGATCTCAATGCCAAGATCAGGACCAAAGTGGACAATCAGGTGATCTACACCACAGCCGGGCGACTGATCATCAAATCGATCCTTCCCGATTTCGTTCCGGTCAATCTATGGAACAAGGTGCTGAAGAAGAAAGATATCGCCACATTGGTCGATTATGTCTTCAAGCATGGTGGACCGAAAATCACGGCGGAGTTTTTGGACAACCTCAAAGAGCTTGGATTTAAATACTCCACCATCACCGGTATCTCCATCAGTGCTTACGACATCAAGGTGCCAGAATCCAAAAAGCGGCTCATCGAAGAGGCGAAGAAGAAGGTCAAAGAGATCCAGCAGCAGTTCCAGGCGGGGCTTCTTACAGAGCAGGAGCGCTACAACAAGATCATCGACATCTGGACCGATACCTCCAATGCCGTGGCCAAAGAGATGATGGAGCTGATGAAAAAGGATAAAGATGGTTTCAACTCCGTCTATATGATGGCCGATTCGGGTGCGAGGGGTAGTGCGGCTCAGATCAGACAGCTTGCCGGTATGCGAGGACTTATGGCCAAGCCAGATGGTACCATCATCGAAACCCCCATCATCTCTAACTTCAAAGAGGGTCTGAATGTCCTTGAATACTTCATCTCCACCCACGGTGCGAGAAAAGGTCTGGCGGATACGGCACTCAAAACGGCGAACGCCGGATATCTGACCAGAAAATTGGTGGATGTGGCACAAAACGTCAAAGTGACCATCGAGGATTGTGGTACCCACGAAGGGGTGGAGATCACCGATATTTCGGTAGGAAACGAGTTGATCGAGCCGTTGGAAGATAGGATTTTTGGTCGTGTGCTGGCTCAAGATGTGATCGATCCAGTGACCAACGAGATCCTTTACACCGAAGGGACACTTCTGGATGAGGAGAAGACCAAGCGAATCGTAGAAGCGGGTATCAAAGCGGTCACGATCCGTACACCGATCACCTGTAAAGCCGAAAAGGGAGTATGTGCCAAGTGTTATGGCCTCAACATGGCAGAGGGTAAACTGGTCAAACCTGGTGAAGCGGTAGGTATCATCGCGGCTCAGTCTATTGGTGAGCCTGGAACTCAGCTGACACTGCGTACTTTCCACGTAGGTGGAACGGCGAGCAGGAGTGCCGAAGAGCGCCAAGTAGTGGCCACAAAAGAGGGCTTCATCCGCTACTACAACCTCAAAACCTATGAAACCGAGGATGGCAAGATCATCGTGGCCAACAGACGAAATGCCGGTGTACTCCTGGTAGAGCCCAAGATCAAGGCTCTTTTTGAAGGGGAACTCGACATCAAGCAGATCCACGACGAGATCTTGATCACTCTTAGCAACGGCGAAGAGAAGGTTCGCTACGCATTCAAGAAAAACGACTTCGCCAAACCAAACGAGCTGGCGGGAGTGAGTGGAAAGATCGAAGGAAAGCTCTACTTGCCATACAAGAGTGGCCAAAGAGTGGCAGAGGGCGAGAGTATCGTGGAGCTGATCAAAGAGGGTTGGAGCGTACCAAATCGAATCCCCTACGCGGCGGAGCTCAAAGTCAAAGATGGCGCACCGGTAACCCAAAAGATCGTCAGTGGCGCGAAGGGACAGGTGAAATTTTACAAACTCAAAGGCGACCATCTCGAGCGCTTCAAAGATATCAAGAAGGGCGAAAAGGTGGAAGAGAAAGGTCTTTTTGCCGTAGTGGCCGATGAAGAGGGACGAGAGGCGGCCAGACACTATATCGCCAGAGGCTCCATCATCGAGGTGGAAGATAATCAAGAGGTCCAAAAAGATACTCTCATCGCCTCTCCGGCCAAGTCCGACAAGACCATTATCGCCGAGTGGGATCCCTACTCCATCCCAATTATCGCCGAAAAAGAGGGAACGGTCACTTTCGAGGATATTATCCCGGGTGTGACTGCGGTGGAGCAGGTGGATGAATTTACTGGAGAGAGCAGGCTTACCATCAACGAGCACATCCCCGCCGAATACAAACCGGCTATCGTGCTCGCACCCAAAGATGGTAGTGACGTGATCCGCTACGTTCTCGAGCCCAAAACCGCCATCTACGTCCAAAGCGGTCAAGAGGTGAAGCTGGCGCAAATTTTGGCCAAAACTCCAAAAGCTGCGGCGAAATCGAAGGATATCACCGGGGGTCTTCCAAGAGTGAGCGAGCTTTTCGA
>Ga0256832_1000995_pt1 | contig 18998 bp, 15 predicted proteins | sample 134614metaG_FD_190534 | JGI IMG/M metagenome (GOLD analysis project Ga0256832, IMG submission 190534) | Hydrothermal vent microbial communities from Lau Basin, Pacific Ocean - 134-614 | ecosystem: Environmental > Aquatic > Marine > Hydrothermal vents | place: Pacific Ocean: Lau Basin | collected...
GGCCCGGGAATGAGGCGGGGCGGATGGACTACCCTCAGGGTGTGATGTCGTAAGGTGTCGAACGCAGCCACAGGAAAGCGGGGCTTAACGGCTAACAACACCGAGTCGATATGTCGTTGGAAGAAAGGCCCCCCGGTAATATTGGCGGTCAGCGACAAGGCACTTCCTGTGGTATCGATAAGCCAGTTGACGTTCTGCGGGGAAAAATTCCATATCTGGTGCCGGGTCAGAAACTGTGCAAGGGAATATCGCCATCGGTCGAGGCTGTCGGCGTCCAGCGGTTGGCCGATGACCGGATGTTGAGCAAAATAAGTCTCGACCAGTGGCCGGAGAAAAGAATCTTCGACGGTGATGCGGAATGCGGCGATGGTGTCCCGCGGGCCGGGCTGGATGTGGATGGCGACAACGGCGCGCCGGTCTTGAAACCGCGTCCAGTGCAAGACAGCGGCGCGGCGATAGCCGTGATAAAGCAGCCACTGGCGGATGGTCTCGTCCATCCCGGCCCATGCTGCGGAATCGTAAAGCGTGGGCGGCCGCTTCCACATCCGGCAGAAGCCCCGCCGGAGCGAGTCTTCGCAACGGGCGGGCCGCAATCGCCACCATAGAATGCGACTCATCGGGGACGGCGCGGGCAACAATGAGCCCACCAACCGTGCCTGCATATCCGGCGGAAGACCGCGAATCTTGATGCTTTGCAGGTAAGGCTGACCAAGCAGCAGCCATGGGTGTGTGAGGCTCCACAGGAGCGCAAACAAAACGAATCGAAGACAACCCACATTGCAAAAATGGGATATCTATCAGCGTTTTTTATCCGGTTTTGGAAATGGGGAAAGCCGGGTATGAATTTGGATGACATCTAAATCTCAGCCTTTCTTGACCTATTGGTAATGGGGAGTTGTATCTTTGAGCGCGCTAAAAGGTAGCTCGGATGAATACCGACCCCGGACTTTCGCATGAAGACTTTCAGCCCAAAGGGGCCGTCTTTTTCTTTTTTATGTTGTTGGTGTTGATGGTGGTCATCTGGGGGTTCTTTTACATTTTGGCCCTGATGCGTGCGTGATATGAGGCTCAACGCATTCAACCGCTAAAAGCTGCACTCATGGATAAATACGAAAAACGCGTGCTTTATACGGGCATTGTGCTTATGGCCATTTTTCTGGGAGCTATTCTTTACAGTTCTAAGGTGATGGGGGACGACTTGCCCGAATGCCTTCCGGGAGACGCCCTCGCCTATGACAAAGGGGAAGTGACCCAGCTTGATGAGAAGACCTATCAAATTAAGTATATTGCTAAAATGTGGGCCTTTGAGCCGCGGGTGGTGGAAATTCCCCGAGGGGCGGAGGTGGACATCTTTCTGACGTCAAAAGACGTGGTCCACGGCTTCCTGATCGAAAACACCACCGTGAACATGATGGCCGTTTACGGCGCACTGAACAAAATCACCTACCGCTTCGACAAGCCGGGCACCTATCGCATCGTGTGTCATGAATATTGCGGCGTGGGACATCAGGATATGGCCGGCGTCATCATCGTTAAATAATCAGACCTATGCTGAGTCAAGCCAACCGTAAGATCGTTCTTCTGGAACTGGTGATCCCCATCGTCCTGTTGATCCTGGGCGTATGGCAGGGCCTGCTGCAAACATTGATGCGGGCCGGCGTGATTCGGGATACCGCCTTCGGCTTTGATTATTATCAAGGACTGACGCTGCACGGCGTGGTGAATGCAGTCGTGTTGACCACCTTCTTCGCCGTCGCTTTCGGAAACGCCATCATGGAATATTACTTGAAGAAAAAACTCAACAGCACCGTTAACTGGCTGTCGTTCTGGCTGATGCTGGTAGGGGTGTTGTTGGCGGCTTTTGCCATCTTCACGGGCCGAGGGTCGGTGCTTTACACCTTTTATGCACCCATGATTGCGCACTGGACGTTTTATGTCGGCGTGACGCTGCTGGTGGTCGGCTCGTGGGTGGCATTCTTTAACTGGTTTGCCCCCCTGCGGGCATGGGTCAAAGAACATCCCGGCGAGAAAAAACCGTTGGCGGTGTTGGGAATGTTTGCCACCTTTATTATCTGGTTTATCGCCACGGTACCGGTGGCGCTGGATGTGTTGCTGCTCCAGCTGCCGCAGTCGTTAGGGCTGACGCCCCACATTAATGTCTCGCTGTCGCGTGTGCTGTTCTGGTTCTTTGGTCATCCACTGGTCTATTTCTGGCTGCTGCCGGCATATGTGATGTATTACGTCATGCTGCCCAAGCTGGCCGGTGGTAAACTTTATTCCGACTTTGCCGGACGGTTGGTGTTTTTCCTTTTTGTGCTTTTTTCTATTCCAGTGGGGCTCCATCACCAATACACCGAACCGGGATACAGCCGAGAGTTCAAGTTGCTTCATGGCATCTTTACCTTCATGGTGGCCATTCCGAGCTTGATAACGGCCTTCACGGTGGCTGCTACGCTTGAACATGGCGCGCGCCGGCGCGGCAGCCGGGGGCTGGTCGGATGGATGTTTAATCAGCCGTTCTTTTCCCGAGAACAATGGCTTTTCTCATACCTCATCGTAGGACTGATCATCTTTATCCTGGGAGGTATCGGCGGCGTGATCAACGCTTCCTATAATATCAATAAGGTGGTCCACAATACCAGCTGGATTCCCGGGCACTTTCACCTGACGGTCGGCGGACCGGTGTTATTGGCCATATGGGGAATGACGCTTTACATGGTGGCAAAACTGACGGGCAAAACTGTCCAACACAAGGGACTGGCTGTGGCCGTGCCGTGGCTGTGGTTCTTTAGCATGCATTTCATGTCGTTGGGGCAGAAATGGGAGGGGATCCTCGAAGCCCCTCGCCGGACGAATATGGGGCTGACCTATTTGAATCCCGATTCCCCCCTGTTTATGCCTGAATGGGTGCTCCCATCCCATATGGTGGCTATCGGCGGCATTCTGCTCTTTACCACCGCGCTCATCTATTTCTTTGTCTTTTTCCGGACGCTGGCCGGACAAAAAGTGGCCGACCCGGAAACAACCTTCGAGTTCCCCACAGGCGAAACACTCCATGACGAGAAGCCCGGATGGGTGGATAAGCTCAAAGTTTGGGTGGTCGTCTCTTTGATTCTTATTGCAGTAGCCTACGTCCTACCTATTAAACAAGCCATCGACAACAGTGCAAAAGACGCCCCGCCGTTCAAGCCCGATAACCCCGTGCCGGTGGTGCAAATGGATAAATAGAGATGACCCCACGCCCGCAAGCACCGAAGCTGAAATATCTGGTAGCGGCGTTGCTCGTTCCCTTTGTGGTGTTTGGAGCCTATACGTTATATGAGCGATGGGCTACGCCGTTGCCGGTGTTCAGTGAACCGCTGTATGAAGCCACCGACCTGAAGGATGTCAAGCTATATAATCAGCATGGCGAATTGGAGGCCATCGGTCAAACATGGAAGGGGCAGGTGGTGTTGGTGAATTTCTTTTTTACGCACTGCGTGAATATCTGTCCGCCCATGATGCACAACCTGAAAACGATGGTGGCCCCCAGGCTGGAGGGGGCAAAGGGCGTGCGCATGGCTTCGGTGAGCGTGGACTATCGGCGGGATTCGGTGGCCCGCCTTCAAGAATATGCCGCACAAATGGGCATCGACAAGTTTCCCCATTGGTATCTTTATACCTCTCCCGACAAAAGAACCCATCTACTGGCCCGAAACGTTTTCAAAACGGCTATCAGTGAGGTGGACAGTGGGATGAACTTCATCCACTCGGGCCTGATTATCCTGCTGGACCAGCAGGGGCGGATGCGCGGCTTTTTCGACTCCAACGATCCCCAGGCCATGGAAAAATTGGTGAAAGCAACCCGAAAACTGATCTAAAAAGAATGATGTCATGAGTCAAAGCATATCCTTATCGCTTTTTCTGGCGGTCATGCTGTTGTTCAATTCCACAGGATGGGCTGCCGATGCAACAGTGGGCGAACAAATCTTCCAGCAGCGCTGCACGGCATGCCATACCATCGGTAAGGGCCGTCTGGTTGGTCCGGATTTGCAAGGCGTGACGGCCCGCCGTTCCGAAGCATGGCTCGTAAAATTTATCCGCAACTCCCAGGCGCTGATTCAGGAGGGTGATGAAGAAGCAAAGAAAGTTTTCGAAGAATTTAAGGTCCCGATGCCGCCGCAAGACCTGACGGATGCGCAAATGGCCGATCTGCTGGCCTTTCTGAAACAGCACGAAGAGGCTGCAACAGCGGCGGCGTCATCCGCCGGCGAACAGGATGCCGTGGCGGCGGAATGGCCCCGTTCCGAAGAAGCCATGGCCAAAGCGGCGATGCTCAAATCATCTTCATTTCATACCCTCTTCTGGGTTGTCACCACTGGCGTGGTGTTGATTTATTTTGGGCTCGCTTTCGTCATCAGCGGGCTCAGTCGAGGCCGGTAGGGCAAAGTCACGAATCCATCAAAACGGGAAGGAAAGCATATGCTTTCCTTCCCGTTTGTTTTTTTATTCCCACTGCCATGGAACGACCTCGGCGGGCTGATATTGCGACGCCGTGTAAAGCATGAAAGCAATGCCGGCCAAACACAGCAGGCCGATGGCCAGCTTAACCGGACGGGAAGTCGGAAGGGTCAAAATCCCGCCGCCGATAAGAATCACCGGCCAGAGATCTTCGATCCGTTCCCACGGAAGCTTAATCCATTTCATATTGGCGGCCCACCACAACAGACCCACGATGATGAACAGCCATCCCCAAAAAATGCGTCGGTCTTTCATTCTTCTTCGTTTTGCGTGGAAGGCGGCGTGTTGAGATACACCGAGAGCAAAATCCCCAACCCGATGGCAATGAAAAGCCAGGGCCAATACAGCGAAAGGCGGAAGCCGGGGAATAGATTATTCGCCAGGAATAAAAAGCCCAGCACGATGAGCATAATGCCCATGACCCAGATGCTGGCATCCGATTGCGGAGGACGGTGTGAGGGAGAGGGCGGCGTTGCCGCGGCGGCCTCTGCTTCTTCCTGTGGCATACTCCCCATGTCGGATGTCGCCTCCGTCATCATCACCACCGGCGCCGAAGGAAGCACCAGACATAAGATGAAATAGACCAGCAGCCCCACTCCGTGCAGAAAAAACAGCGCAATGAAAATGATGCGCACCAGCAAGGCGTCGATGTCGAAATGATCGGCGATGCCCTGGGCAACGCCGCACAGTATCTTACCATGTCGGGCCCGGGTCAGCGCAGCGCGGGTCGAATGTTTTACTTCCATCGGTATTCCATTTTAATTTGCACTTCTTGTCGTCCGTTATCGACGGGGACGGTGATCCATTCGGGAAAGCCGTTGCCGGGCGTCCAGGCCCGAAAATCGCCCGTGCCCATCAGCTCATCCTGCCCGCCGCTGATCTGGTCGTTGTCCCACAGCTCCACGGTATATTCTCCCGACGGGTAGAAATAGGGGCCCGTGGTCTCCAGAAAGTCCACGTCAAATTCGGCCGTCTGGCCCGGCTGAAGATTCAGCGCAGTGGACGTATAGACCCATACCTTGGTCCCCTCTTTGATGAGCACATATACGTCCGGATATTCGGCCGCATCATATTCCCGTCCGGATGCAGCGGTGCGCGCCACTTTGGTCACCTTCACTTTCCGGGGAATGATGGTCTTCGGCGTGATTTCGTCGCCGCAGTCAGCGCCGGTAAAGCCGGGCGGACACTGGCATTCTCCATCTACGCACACACCGCCGTTTTTGCACGAGCCTTCTGTGCATTTCTTGCCGCAGGAAGAAAGCCCCACGGAAAAAAGCAGTATGAAAAAGGGCACAAGGAGGGCAGGCTTTTTCATCTCACGGGTCGATTTTGGATTTTTCAAAAATACGCTTTGGCTTCTACCATAAATAAAAAGGAAAAGCCCCGCACAATGTTACAGTTTTCAAAAAAATGTCACAGAACGGCCGCAGGCAATATGTCCCGCTTTGTGGGGATATTTTCTACAATTCACATCCCAATTTGGGATTTGTCCGTATATTTGAAGCCACCTTTTTAACGAGCAGGCTATGAAAAAGTTACACTTTTTGCGCACGGCTACGCTGATGGCGGCGCTGACGTTAAGCCTTTCTTTCCTATGGGCCCAGACGCAGTACGGTGAGATTCGGGGGAAAATCTTTGATAAGGCCTCGGGCGCACCACTGGAATTTGCCAACATCGTCATTCTCCAGAACGGTATCCAGAAGGGGGGCGCTACTTCCGACATGAAGGGCAACTTTGTGATCAAGCCTGTGCCGCCGGGAACCTATGACATGCATGCCACGTATGTGGGCTATAAGGATAAGCTGATTAAAAATGTGGTGGTGTATTCGGGGAAGGTGACCTTCCAGGACCTGCCGATGGCGGCGGGGATCGAGCTGGAAGAAGTGGAGGTGGTGGAATATTCCAAGCCCCTGATTGAACAAGACAACAACACCACGGGCGGCGCGTTAACCGCCAAGGAAATCCGCAAAGCACCCACGCGAAGCGTCAACACGCTGGTGGGGCTGGCCGCCGGTGTGCAAAGCGACGGCGGAACACCTGTGATTAAGGGGCAGCGAAGCAACGGCACCATTTATTACGTCGATGGTGTGAAGGTGCGGGGGCTGCTGGGCGTGCCGCAAAATGCCATCGAACAGCTGACCGTGATTACCGGCGGCGTGCCGGCGCAGTATGGCGATGCCCTCGGCGGGATTATCAGCATCGTGACGAAAGGCCCCTCCGAGCGCTTCTATGGTTCGCTGGAAGCCATCAGCTCGCAGGTGACGGATCCGTATGGATATAATACTGTGGAAGGCAATATCTCCGGGCCGATATTGAAACGATATGCAGGGACCGACTCGGAAATGACCTCGCTGGGCTTTTTTGTGGCTGGCACCTACACCTATTTAAAAGATAACGATCCGTCGGCAATCGGCATCTGGAAGATTAAGGATGATGTCTTGGCCGATCTGGAAGCCGACCCCGTTCGCCCCAATCCGAACGGCGGCGGGTTTGTGAGCGCCGCCAACTTTGTGCGGAAAGAAGATATGGAGCACGTCAAAACGCGCCCCAACACCAATCAGCTTTCCTATCAGATATCTCCGAAAATCGAATGGCAGCCCATTCGCGGCTTTAATGTCGTCCTCGGCGGCCAGGTGGGCTTCCGAAATATCCCCAATGATTTTTACAGCTACTCCTTATTTAATTATAAAAACTATCCCCGCACAATCTATAACACCTATCGGGGCTATGCCCGAATTTCGCAGCGCTTCATGGGCGCGGAAGAAGGCGGCCTGTTGCGCAACGTCTATTACAGCATTCAGGCCGATTATAATAAGTTGTATAACTACCGTCAGCGCCCGAAACTGGGAACGAACTTTTTCACGTACGGCCACTACGGGAAATTCGAACGCTATGAAGCACCATTTTATGTGCAGGGACAGGACTCGGTGGACGGCCAGCTGAAAAATGCATGGTTGCTGATCGGCTATATTGATACGCTGGTCACGTTTACGCCGTCGGACTATAACCCGGTGGCGGCCAACTATACCAAAGGCTTTTTTGCACGGAAAGAAAAACTGGGCGAAAAGGTCTTTAATCTGCAGCAGATTCGTGCAGAGGGCGGGTTGGTGAATGGGGAAGCGCCGTCGCTGGTATATAGTCTCTGGCGGGATGTGGGGACACCTTACTCATGGTATGTGAAGTATGAAGAAGACCAGGTTCGCGTGACCGCCAGCGCCTCGGCGGATGTGGGGATGCATGCCGTGTCGTTCGGGGTGGAATATGAACAACAAACGCAGCGTTCGTATGCATTGAACGCCGCCTCTTTGTGGCCGTTGATGGAGCAACTCATGAACCGACACATCACCGAATTGGATAAAAACCAGCGCCAGCCGGTGTATGATGAAAACGGCGTGTTCCTGGATACGGTTAACTACCCGCGTCTGATCGGCCCCAATCAGACGACGTTTGACAAAAATTTCCGGGCGTTCCTGAAAAATAACGGCTACACGGACGTGTACGGCCGGCCCATTACCGACCGTTCTTTTGTAAATGTGCACCGCTATGATCCCAGTGTCTACCAGCTGGATTTCTTCTCGGCGGATGAGTTGCTACAGAACTCCCGTGTATTTTATTACGGATTCGATTATCTGGGAAGAAAGCTTACCCAGACCCCTTCGCTGAATGACTTCCTGCAAGATTCGACGCGTCGCTTGATAGCGCCCTTTAATCCGATTTATATGGCGGGGTATATTCAGGATAAAATTGTGTTGAAAGAAAAAGGGCTGATCTTCCGGCTGGGCTTGCGGGTCGATCGCTTTGACGCCAATCAGCCGGTGCTGAAAGACCCCTATGTGCTTTACCCGACCTATACGGCCGGTGAGGTGACGCAGATTAACGGGCAGCCGGTTCAGCATCCGGCTTCGGTGGGGTCTGACTATGTGGTGTATGTGGATAAACCCAAGAACCCTACCCGTATCCTGGGATATCGGAAGGGCGATGAATGGTATGATGCCAACGGCACCCGTCTGGCGGACCCCGGCGTGTTGGCGGCGCAAACAGCCACCGGGAAAATCGCACCATACCTGAAAAACCCGGATAAAGAAGAAGTTACCGCTGAGTCGTTCAAAGACTATGAGCCGCAGGTGAATATCCAGCCGCGGATTGCCTTCTCGTTCCCGATTTCCGAAGACGCCACCTTCTTTGCCAACTATGATGTGTTGACGCAGCGCCCCCGCGACGGCGTGCACGCCACCATCGATGAGTTCTACTACCTGAGGGAACGTCCCATCGGGACGGTAAATAATCCGGCCTTAAAGCCGGAGCGGCGGATTAACTATGAAATCGGGTTTAAGCAGCGCCTGAGTAAAAATTCCGCCTTGACCCTGACGGCGTACTATGGCGAGGTGCGGGATATGGTGCAGATTACTCGTGTGAATTATGCTTATCCGGTCAGTTATACCACTTACGGCAACCTCGACTTTGCCACAGTAAAAGGAATGACTTTTACCTACGATCTGCGCCGGACGATGGCGTTGCCGGTTCAGGCCCAGCTGTCTTATACGTTGCAGTTTGCGGAAGGGACGGGCTCTAATGCCAATACGGCCGCCCGCCTCATTGATCTGGGGCAACCGAACCTGCGCGTGCCGTTCCCGCTGGACTTTGACCGCCGCCATGTGATTAACCTGATGCTGGATTACCGCTACGGTCTGGGACCGGCATATACCGGACCGGTCACCAAGAGCGGACGGAAAATCCTCGAAGGCACAGGCGTCAACTTTATTGTCAGCGCCAAATCGGGCACCCCTTATTCCAAGCAGTTGAATGTGACGCAGGCGGTGGCACTGGGAGTCCGTCAGGACCCGGTTTTGAAGGGAAGTGTGAATGGTGCCCGTAAGCCCTGGCAATTTAATGTGGATATGCGGGTGGATAGGGATATCCCGCTGGTGTTTGGCAAGAAAAAGGAAGGCGCGGCTCGCCGGCCGGCCGGCCTCAACCTGTATGTGTGGGTGCAGAACTTGCTGAACACCAAGAATATCATCAGCGTATATCGCTACACGGGACGGCCGGATGATGATGGATGGCTGGCCTCCCAGGAAGGAATGCGGAGGGCTCAAACACAATACGACCCGCAGGCCTACATTGACCAGTACAGCATCAAGGTGAACAATCCAGACAATTACTCAAATCCTCGCCTGGTGCGGCTGGGGCTGATCTTTAACTTTTAAAACCTAACGCCATGAAGAGTTCTATGAAGCGTGCAATGCATATTGCTGTGCTGTTTGTGTGGAGTGGCTTTCTGTTCACTCCACTGAAAGCAGCAAAAAGTATCGGCGCTGCAGTCAAAAAAGAGCGTGCAAGACCCGTGACGGAGACGGGATGCGCGACACCTACGGCAACGGTTTATCTGGACATTAATAATGTACGGGCGGCCATTATGAATGGCGGCGATATGTGGTGGGATCTGGTAGGTAATGCACAGTATGAGATTCCGAAAGGGAGTGGGAAACATTCCCTGTTTGCAGGTGCATTATGGTTTGGTGGGCTTGACCAAGGGGGAAACTTGCATGTGGCGGCGATGACATATCGGCAACCAGGCGGGATGACCGACTTCTGGCCTGGGCCGCTGGATACGGTGACCGTCTCCACAGATGCCGATGTGTGTGCGGCTTATGACAAAATATGGAAGATCGATGCAGGAGAAATTGAGGAGTTTCTGAACACGGGAACTCCTTCGGCCACCATTTCAGACTGGCCGGCCCATCCAGTGTTCTCGGATAAAAACCATTCCTATTATCTGGCGCCCTTTGTGGACGTGGACGGGGACGGCTCTTATAATCCTTCCGCCGGTGACTATCCGGATATCCTGGGGGATCAAGCCTTGTGGTTTATTTATAATGACAAGGGAAACATCCACACCGAAACCGGCGGTGACCCGGTGGGCGTGGAAATCAGGGCCATGGCGTTTGCGTTTGCCACCACAGGGGATATCAACAACATGACGTTCTATAAATATACCATTGTAAACAGGGCCACATCAGTGTTGGAAAAAGCGTACATCGGGCAGTGGGTAGACCCGGATCTGGGTAATCACCTGGATGACTATGTGGGGTGCGATACGATTCGAGGTCTGGGAATATGTTATAACGGCGATGATAATGACGAAGTATATGGCCCGAATCCGCCGGCGGTGGGGGTGGACTTTTTTGAAGGGCCGTTGGCCGACCCCAATGACGGCATTGACAACGATAAAGATGGAACGGTGGATGAACCCGGAGAGCAAATTATCATGAGCAAGTTCGTTTATTATAACAACGATGTGGCAAGTGATCAGGGGGATCCCACAGAAGCTCAGCACTTTTACAACTACCTTCGTGGAATGTGGAAAAACGGGGACTGTTTGAGGTATGGCGGTGATGGCTTTAATGAACCTACCCCGTGTACGAACTATATGTTCCCGTCTGACCCGCGCGATCCGGGAGGGTGGTCGGAAGTAACGGCGGGGAATACGCCGGCGGATCGCCGTTTCCTCCAATCAGCGGGGCCGTTTACGCTGCAACCGGGCGCTGTGAATGAAACCACGATCGGGGTGGTATGGGCCCGGGCCTCCTCGGGCGGCAACATGGGCAGCTGGGACCTGCTGCTGGCCGCCGATGACAAGGCCCAGCGCCTTTATGATGCCGACTTTAAATTGGTGGAAGGCCCCCGTACCCCGGATGTGGTGATCACAGAACTGGATCGGGAATTGGTGTTGACACTGGTGAATACGGCCGAAACGGAAGCGTATGACAATACCGGTCTGAATGAAGACGGTGACAGTGTGCGCTATATCTTTGAAGGCTACCAGATTTTCCAGCTTCGAGATGATGAGGTGACCACGGCCGATCTGGAAGACCCCGATAAGGCGCGCCTGGTGGCGGTGGTCGATGTGAAAAACGGCATTACGAAGGTGGTGAATCGGGAATTTGACGCCAGCATCGGCATGGATGTGCCCAAGCTGATGGTGGAAGGATCCGATGCGGGTATCCGGCATACCTTCCGCATTCAGAAAGACCTCTTTACGCCGGGCAAAAGTTTGCTGGTCAATCACTGGCCCTATTACTTTACGGTGGTGGCCTATGCCGTGGCCGAAAAAACCACGGAGCGCCGCCGCTATCTGCGGGGGCGGAAAAACATCAAAATATACATGGGCATGCCACATAAGAGCTATGCCCATGACGGGCTGGTGACGCGGTCCAATTATGGCGACCAACCCCCGATTCAGCGAATCAGCGGTATGGGCAATCAGGGCTATCCCCTGCAACTGACGCCGGAATCCATCGCTGAGGCGTTGCAAAACGGCATTGCCACTAATCTCTCCTACAAACGTGGAGGCGGGCCGCTGTCTATTTATGTGTTTGATCCGGTGCGGGTGCCGGCGGGTAATTTTGAGTTTCGCGTCGTCGATAGCACGCTGAATACGGCCACGTATTACAAAGAACCCGGCTCGAATGCACGGGCCGAGTTGGTGAATCTGTCCACCAACGAAGTGGTTCCATTCGATACGACCTATAACGCCGAACACGAGCAGGTTTTTGAAAAATGGGGGCTCGCGTTTTTCCTCAGCCGTGCGGAACCGCCGACGCCGGGGAGTGAAGACGGCGGCGTGGTGGAATCGTCCATCGAGTTTGAAGACCCGGATAATCCGTGGCTCACGAAGGTCCCGGATGTGGACTTTGATCCCGGTGGAGCTGGAGCTCCCCCTTATCCGATGAACTGGATTCGCAGTGGGAAGGTGAACTATTCCGGCGGCTATCCCGGGATTAATGATGCCTATGCCGGGAGTGTCCCCTTAGACCCTAATCAAGCGTATGAGAAACTGGCAGGCGGCATCATCGCTCCGTATGCGGTGGTGGCTCGGGATGCAGAACATATGGGGGCCCGCACATTGGGGCCGGTATATGGGAAGCTGAGTCATTCGGCAACGAAGTTGGAGTGGCTGCCCAGTATTGAGTTGGTACTGACGCCGGATAAGACGAAATGGACTAAATGTCCTGTTATTGAAATGGGTGAAGACCCCGCCCTGACGGAAGGAGGGGCGAAGAAGTTTCAGCTTCGCAAGCATGCGTCGTGGTCGGATCCGAATGCGGTGGATGCCGACGGGAATCCTATCTATGACAATTCCTCACAGGGATACTCATGGTTCCCCGGCTATGCCGTCAACCTCGAAACAGGTGAGCGGATGAATATCATCTTTGGTGAAGACTCCCGCTTTGCCAGCGAAAATGGTAATGACATGGTCTGGAACCCGACCTCCTTCCTGATAGCCGACGGGGGGAACTATTACGATGACGTCAAGTATCCGTGGGGGGGACGTCATGTGGTGTATATTATGAACAATCGGGGATATCAGGGGGCGCGGTATCCGTATGACGGGGGTGAACAGTATCGGTCGGTGCTGGAAAAAGACCCCAATGCCGCCCGCCCGCAATATCAGAAAATGTGGCTGTCGGCCGCTTATGTGATGATGCCGCTGTTACGGGAAGGGTTCCAGCTTAAGTCGTTGAAGGAGGGCTTAATTCCCAATGAAGTTCGGATTCGGGTGGTGGTGCGCCAGCCGTATCAGACCTTTAAGCCGGATCCCAACGGCGACGGCGCCATCGTGTATCGTTTCTCGACGGATGACCTGGCGGCCAATGTCACGGATTCGGGCAAACAGGCCGGTCTGGAACTGGTCAACGTGGTGCCCAACCCGTATTATGCTCATTCAAAGTATGAGCAGAATTTCCTTGACAGCCGCGTTCGGATTACCAACCTTCCGCCGAAGGTGAAGATTTCCATTTATACCCTGAACGGCACATTAGTGCGCACGATCAGCCGGGATGCCGGTAGTGATGCGCCCACCTATATCGACTGGGATCTGACCAACGAACACGGCGTGCCGATCGTGAGCGGGATTTACCTGATTCACGTGGATGCGGCTTCCTTAGGACGGAAAACTCTCAAATGGGTGGGCATCATGCGGCCGACCGAAATTCGTAACTTCTAAAATCCTCCTCTGATGAAACGGATACTGCTCATTGCTTTTGTCGGCATTGGAATAACGGCCGCCCTATGGGCCGGCAATGAAAAACGACGTGGTCAGGCCGGTGCCACCGAGCTGCTGATTAATCCGTGGGCTCGGAGCGCCGGATGGCATGCCGCCGATGCCGCCGGCATCAGCGGCGTGGAAGCCATGCGTTTTAATCCCGGGGCTATCGTATTCGGGGCCAATACGCAGCTTAGCTTTTCTCGGACCACGTGGCTGAAAGGCACCGATATTTACATCAACGCTTTCGGGCTGGTTCAGCATCTCGGCGAGGAAGGCGACAATGCCCTCGGTATCAGCCTGATGCAAATTGATTTCGGCGAAATTATGATTACCACGGCGGAACAACCGGAGGGCGGCCTGGGAACGTATAGCCCACAGTTCATTAATCTGGGGCTGGCCTATTCCCATCGCTTTTCGAGCACCATCGCCGGCGGGGTGTTGGTGCGTTTGATATCGGAGTCGCTGCCCGATGTGAGCGCGATGGGAGCCGCTGTGGATGCGGGGGTGCGCTATACCTCCCTGAATAAACGCACGCGTTTCGGCGTATCTCTGCGGAATGTGGGAACGCCCATGCGATTTACCGGCGATGGACTGGGCGATCGGGGAACTTTTGAAGGGTCTGATGTAGTGTTGACCCTTGAGCCCCGCTCGGCCAAGTTTGACTTGCCTTCGTTGGTGCACATCTCGGGGTCGCATGATGTGCTGGCCAATGCGTCGCATACCGTTACGCTGGCGGCGAATTTCACTTCGCATACCTATCAGCGAAACGACTTTGTGGTGGGGCTCCGATATAGCTTTAAGCAACTGGTGTCGCTTCGGGGAGGTTTCCTTTATCAGAACGGTATCCTCGACCCGAATGAACGCCAGACGGCATTCACGGGGTTGGCCGGCGGCCTTTCGCTTAATCTGCCGATGGGCAAGTCCCGCTCGCTGTCCTTCGACTACTCCTATCGGGCCACCAATCCTTTTGCGGGGGTCCATGCATGGAGCATCGGCCTGAACTTGTAGCCGCTTTCTCCATCCAGATTATCAGTCGCCTGCTTTACCCGCGTCGGGTAAGGCAGGCGGCTTTTCTGTTTTGAGAATGTGAAAACGGAAAGGCGATAGCCGTTCGTTAATTTTGCAGCTTCAAAAAATGACATGAGACTATGGCAGCGGATGTGCAGTATTTCACACGGGAAGGCTTGGAAAAAATTCAAAAGGAGCTGGACTATCTGAAGAACGTGAAACGTCGGGAAGTCAGCAAGCAAATCCAGGAAGCACGTGAAAAGGGAGACCTGTCGGAAAACGCCGAATATGATGCTGCCAAGGAAGCACAGGGAATTCTGGAAGCCCGAATCGCCCATCTGGAGTCCATTCTGGCCCGAGCACAGGTGCTGGATACCGACGACCTCGATCTATCGAAAGTGCGGATTCTCTCGACAGTGCATATCGAGAACCTCACCTTGAATAAAGAACAGCGCTATACGCTGGTGTCGGAGGCGGAAGCCAACCTGCAGGAAGGGAAAATCTCGGTCACCTCACCGGTGGGGCGGGCGTTGTTGGGGCGTTCGGTGGGCGAGGTTGTGGAAGTCAACGTGCCGGTAGGGGTGTTGCGATTGAAGATCAAGAAGATTACCATTTCGGACTGATGCCTTCCATTTTTACGAAAATCATTCGGCGGGAAATTCCCGCCTACATTGTGGCGGAGGACGATCATCATATTGCCTTTCTGGACATCAATCCGATTGCGGTGGGGCATGTGTTGGCGGTGCCTAAGCGGGAAGTGGATTATATTTTTTCGATGGATGATGCCGAATTGGCGGCGTTGATGGCTTTTGTAAAACGTGTGGCGTTGGGGGTCGAGAAGGTGATCCCCTGCGAGCGGGTGGGCATGGCCGTGGTGGGGCTGGAGGTGCCGCATGTGCACGTGCACATCGTGCCGCTGCGGGAGATGGCGGATATGGATTTCTCGAAGCGGGTAAAGCTCACCGAGCAGGAGTTTGCTGCTATCGCCGATGCCATTCGTGAAGCGGTCGGCGCTGCATAACCTGTCGGGTTAGTGGTGATGCCCATGGGCGGCGTTTGCCGCCTTTTGTCCATGCGGGTTTAACATGGAAGGCTTGCCCGCCAGTTGGGCGGCGGCATCCACCCGATAAGCCCCTTCTTTTACGAAAATTTCGCCCGCGGCAAGGCCTTTTTGAATGACAAATCCTTCCTCGGCTTCTGTGAGGATTTGCACTTTGCGCGGGCTGAAAGCCCCTGATTGTTCCTGAACGTAAACCCAACTTTCCCGGCCGGTCCATAGGACCGCCGACTGCGGGACGACGATCATCGAATCAGGGAAAGTGTAATGTGCCCGCGCCCGAATAAACATCCCCGGGACAAGCGAAACAGCCGGCCTGACCAGCATTGCTTTTGCTGTCAGGGTTCGGCTCCGGGCATCGACGATGGGAATGATGCTTTCCAGTTTGGCCGGCAGCGAATTGGCCTCAGTCAGGACGGTGATTGGCATGCCGGTGTGGAGCCATGCGCGCTCACTTTGGGGAACGTCAAGGTCGATCCATACCCGGTCGGTGGCCAGCACCGAGAGGAGAGCGCCGCCTTCGGGCACGTGTTTGCCTTCCTGCACGTGGATGGCGGTGATGTAGCCGGAATAATCGGACAGGATGGGCACGTTTTCCTTCACCGTTTTCGAATGCAGAATTTCCTGAATTTGTTGGTCGGTCAGCTTCCAGTTTTTTAGCTTGCGAACGGTGGCCTGATAGAGGGTGGAGAAGGTTGCTTGATGGCTGGCCACTTCGAGCAGTTCTCGTTGGGCGGCGATGAGTTCGGGCGAGTAGAGGGTGATGATGGGTTGCCCTTTGCGAATGAATTGCCCTTCTGAGCGGATATGTAGCTTTTCGATGCGCCCGCCGATGTGGGCGGTTTGCAGGAACGTGCGCTGGGCGTCTTTGCTGACCCGGCCCGTCAGGATGATCGCTTTGTGGGGAATGATTTTCGTGGCTCGGGCCGTAACGATATGGGCGGCCTGTTGGGCGGCTTCTTCGATGTGCACCCATTGGTTGTCTTTCCCCTTTTCATCCATGGGGACCAGTTCCATCCCACAGATGGGGCATTTGCCCGGTTTGGGTTGTTTGACCTGCGGGTGCATGGGGCAGGTGTAGGTGGCGGCTTGTGCCGGCTGGGAGACTGCCGATGTGCGGGTCGGCTTCTCTGCCGATGGCTGCTGACGGCATGCTGCCAGCAGCGTGAACGAGATGATGACGATGATGAGCGTTCGCATGATGATTTAATTTAGTGTGCCGATGATTTCCTCGATGGCAAGTTTCGTCTTGTAGAGAGTGCGTTGTTGCTGAATAGCCAGCTTTTGGTGCATAAATATTTGATTGAGCATGTTAATCACTTCCCAGAAGCGGGCGTTGCCGGCACCGTAGTCAGTGACGAGGATGCGAAAAGAGTGTTGGGCGGCCTGGGTTTGTTGACGGTGGCTTTGATATGCTGCCTGTGTGGTTTGAAATTGGGCGGCAAGTCGGTCGAGGGCATCCGCCTGTTGGCGGAGCGTATGCCGGCTGCGCCAGTATTGTCCGGTGGCTTCCGCCTGTGCGGCGCGAATGTGGGCTTTGTTCTTTTTCTGGAAAATAGGTGTGCGAAGCCCCAGCGACGGCGCGACGAGGGCGTCTTTTCCGCCGCCGATGACGATGTAATTCGCACCGATAGTAAAAGCGGGACGGGTGGTCAGGCGGGCGAGTCGGGCGTTTACTTCCGCCTGCTGCCATCGCAGCGAGTCGGTCTGGAATGTCCAACTGCTGTCGCGGAGGTGTTGTTCCGCGTTGGATAGTGCAGGAAGCGTAGGAAGCGGCAGGCTGTCGATGCGTGGAAAGGCGATTTCCGAAAGGTTTGTCCATCGCCGTAAGATAGCGGTGATTTGCCGCAGTTGCAGGGTGGCCTGCTGGATTTCAAAGTCGAGCGCAGCCCGCTGGATGTTGACGCGTTCCACGTCCACCATGCTCACCAGCCCCTGCCGAAAGCGTTCTTGGACCAGCGAGTCGAGCATGTCCAGCAGGCTGAGTTGGGCATGGAGGATGGCAAGGTAACTGTTCCAGTAGGCGCCGTCGTAATAGTGGTTGGCGATGTAGGTGCGAATGCGGCGGCGTTCTTGTTGTTGTTGGGCGTGGAGGGCGGCGGTGGCGATTTGAGCTGCCTGTCGCCGTGTGCGGTAGGTTCCCGGCCATCCGAAAGATTGTTGGGCGCCGATGCGGAGTTGTTGCGGGCCTGTTCGCGTTTCCACAGGCATGGGCAGCGGCTGCAATTGCAGGGCCGGGTCGGGCAGGCTGCCCGTCCATTGTGCTCGGGCCTGTTGGGAGGCAATGCGGGATTGATAGGCTTTCAACGTGGGCGCTGTTTGCCATGCCCTTTGCACGAGGGTGTCGAGCGGCGTCTGCCCATGGGCGGGCAGCAAGCAGCCCAGCATGGTCAGCCAGCCGATAAGATGAAGTCGGAGCGTCATGATCGTTTTCTTTTCCAGTAAAGTTCATAAAAGACCGGGACGGCGAAGAGCATCCAGAAAGCGCCCAGCAGGCCGCCGACGATGGGAAAGGCGATGGCACGCATCATATCGGCGCCTCGTCCGTCGGAGGTGAAGATGGGCAGCAGGGCGATGAGCGTGGTGCCCATGGTCATCAGCGCCGGCAGGATGCGCCGTCGGGCACCGCTGACCACGGCTTCCCGCAAGGCGATGCCGGCATTTTTCTTTTCATCGATGTAAGCCAGCATGAGCACCACACCGTCGCTGGCCACGCCCAGCAGCGCCAGAAAACCAACCCACACGGCAATGTTGAGGTTCAGGGAAGACAGGTGCAGCATCTCTCGCAACGTCCCCGTTCCCAGCGAAATATTCAGAAAGCCGGGCCATTGGGCCATGCCCATAAACATCATCCCGAAGGCAAAAGCCGTGAGGAAGGTGGTGCCCACAATCACCACGTTGATGACGTTGCGGAATTGCCAGAACAACAGCAGGACAATAGTCAGCAGCGCAATCGGGATGATGAAGCTCAGATATTGCTCGGCCCGTTTTCGGTTTTCGAATGAGCCGGCAAACCGCCAATAGACGCCGGGCGGCACGTGCAATTTCCCCGCTTCGATGGCCTGACGGGTGGCATGCTGAATGGCGCTCATGGCCTGTTCTTCATCCACGCCGGCGGCCGGCGAGAAGGTCAGATATTGTGCCAGCGCCCCATTTTCGGAACGCACCATCTGCGGGCCGATTTCAAAACGAATGTCGGCCACCTCTTTGAGCGGAATTTTTTGTTGGGCGTTGACGGTGATCCAAATGTTGCCGATGTCTTCGGGACGGCTGAGGCGTCCTTGTGGATAGCGCACCCGGACGGCATATCGGTCGCGTCCTTCCAGCAGGGTGGTCACGGCTTTGCCGCCGATGAGGGCTTCCACCGCCTGATTGATGTCTTCG
>Ga0256832_1000996_pt1 | contig 18994 bp, 14 predicted proteins | sample 134614metaG_FD_190534 | JGI IMG/M metagenome (GOLD analysis project Ga0256832, IMG submission 190534) | Hydrothermal vent microbial communities from Lau Basin, Pacific Ocean - 134-614 | ecosystem: Environmental > Aquatic > Marine > Hydrothermal vents | place: Pacific Ocean: Lau Basin | collected...
TGTCGGCAAGCGCATCGTGCTTCTTCATCAGGCCCAGGGCGTGTTCCAGGTCGCCCTCGCGCTGATCGCGCCTTTCGATGACACGCTGCCAGAAGGCGCGCTCCTCGTCGTTCCCCCGGCGCCAGGCCAGCACAACGGGAAGGGTGATCTTGCCCTCGCGAAAATCGTCGCCCACCTTCTTGCCCATGCGGGAAGAAGAGCCGCCATAGTCCAGCGCGTCGTCCACCAGCTGAAAGGCGATGCCAAGATTGCGGCCGAAGGAACGCAACGCCGCCTGTTCTTCCGCCGGCCGGTCGGCCACCACCGCCCCCAGCTCGGCGGCGGCGGCGAACAGGGTGGCGGTCTTCCACTCGATCATCTGCATGTAGTCGTCTTCGGTGGTGGCGACGTTGTTCTGCAAGGTGAGCTGGAACACCTCGCCCTCGGCGATGTCGGCGGCGGCCGCGGACATGATGTGCAGGGCGGTGAGATTCTCCGTCTCCACCATCATGCGGAAGCACTGGGCCAGCAGATAATCCCCCACCAGCACCGTGGCCTGATTGCCCCAGATGAGCCGCGCCGCCTTGCGGCCGCGGCGCTCGTCGCTCTCGTCCACCACATCGTCATGCAGCAGGGTGGCGGTGTGCAGAAACTCCACCGCGCAGGCGATCTTCACGTGCGTTTCGCCTTCATAGTCGAACAGCCGCGCCGCGGCGATGGTGATCATCGGGCGCAGGCGCTTGCCGCCGGAGTTGATGAGGTGGCCCGCCAGCTTCGGGATCAGCTCCACATGGGCTTCCGCGTAGGAATAGATGATCCGGTTGATCTTCTCCATGTCGCCGGCGGTGATGTCCAGCAGCGGCTGCAAGGACGCCGGTTGCGGTTGCGGAGACGGGCTGTCGAAGGGCACGACGTTACTCACGATATACTCTCCTGCCTGCATGCTCCCGGGTGCGGTCTTGCGCGCAGCATAGGCAGGATGCCGGCGTCCGGCAAGCCATGGCCGGGATGCATTCCGTCGCAGCCCCTACCCCTCGATCTTCGAAAAATCGGCGATGAGGCGCACGGCCCGGCGCATGTCGGAGAGCAGCTTCAGGCGGTTTTCGCGAAAGGTGGGATCCTCCGCGTTCACCGTCACCCGCTCGAAGAAGGCGTCCACCGGCGCGCGCAGCTTCGCCAGCGCGGCCAGAGCGGCCTCGTAGTCCTCCGCCTTGATGGCCTTTTCCACCTGCGCCCGGGCGCGGCCGATGGCGGAGGCCAGCGCCTTTTCCTCGGCCTGCACCAGCAATTGCGCGTTGGGCGGGCCTTTATATGTGCGCTTGTCCTTCTTTTCCTCGATTTTCAGGATGTTCAGCGCCCGCTTGATGCCCGCCAGCAGGTTGGCGCCGTCCTCCGTGTCAAGGAAGCGTTCCAGCGCCTGCAGGCGCAGCAGGATGAGCAGCAGGTCGTCCTGCTCGCCGGCGGCAAGCACCGCGTCCAGCAGGTCGTGGCGGTGGCCTTCCTCGCGCAGGTGAATTTTCAACCGGTCGCGGATGAAGGACAGCAGATCGCGGGTGATCTCCGCCGCCTCCTCGTCGCCGCCGGAGAAGGCCGGGGAAGTGCGCACCTGCTGCTCGATGAAGGCGGCCAGCGGCAGGCGGATGCGGTTCGCAAGCACCGTGCGGATCAGCCCCAGGGCGGCGCGGCGCAGGGCGAAGGGATCACGCGAGCCGGTGGGCTTTTCGCCCGCCGCCCAGAAACCGGCCAGCATGTCGATGCGGTCGGCGAGCGCCACGGCGATGGCAACCGGTTCGCGCGGCACGTCGTCACCCGCCCCGCGCGGTTTGTAATGATCGGCGATGGCGCGGGCGATGTGTTCCGGCACGCAGGACTTCTTCGCGTAATAATAACCCATGACGCCCTGCAGCTCCGGAAACTCGCCGACCATCTCGGTCACCAGATCGGCCTTGGACAGGCGCGCGGCCAGCGCCGCCTCCTCCTCGTCGGCGTCGACGAAGGGCGCGATGTCGCGGGCCAGCGCTTCCATGCGGCGCACGCGCTCGCCCTGCGACCCGAGTTTGGCGTGGAAGGTGATGGCGTCCAGCTCTTCCACGCGGTCGATGAGCGGCGTGGCCAGATCCTGCTCCCAGAAGAAGCGGGCGTCGGAGAGGCGCGCGGCGATGACCCGGTTGTTGCCCTCGATGATGGCCGCCCCCTCGTCCGCCGCCTCGATGTTGGCCACCAGCAGATAGCGGTTGGCGAGCCTGCCACCGTCCTGCTCCGGATGGCGCAGGGCGAAGCATTTCTGATGCACGCGGATGGCGGTGACGATGACTTCTTCCGGCACGTCGAGAAAGCCTTCGTCGAAGCTGCCCATGAGCACCACCGGCCATTCCACCAGGCCGGCGGTTTCCTGAACCAGGCCGGGGTCTTCCACCAGCTCCAGCCCCGCCTGTTTCGCCAGCGCCTCGGCGCGGGCGAGGATGATGGCGGCGCGCTCGCCATGATCGGGGATCACGTAATGCGCGCGCAGCTTCTCCTCGTATTCGGCGGCGGAGGAGACGGTGAACGGCTCCGGGGCCATGAAACGGTGGCCGCGGGTGGCATCGCCGCTGGCGATGCCCTCGATGTCGAAGGGCACCACCGCGCCATCCAGCAGGCAGAGGATGGAATGCAGCGGGCGCACCCATTTCAGCTTGCGCGCGCCCCAGCGCATGGCCTTGGGCCAGGGAAAGCGGCGAATGACCTCCGGCACCAGTTCGGCCAGCACTTCGGCCGTCGGGCGGCCGGGTTTCTCGAAGCGGGCGACGTAATACGGCCCCTTCTTCGGGTCGTCCACGATCTCGCACTGTTCCAGCGTCAGCCCGGTGGCGCGCAAAAAGCCCTCGATGGCCTTCTCCGGCGCGTCCACCCGCGGGCCGCGGCGTTCCTCCACCACGTCGGGGGTGGACAGGGGCACGTTCCGAACCACCAGCGCCAGCCGCCTGGGGCCGGCGAAAGTGCGCGCCGCGCCGATCTCCAGACCGGCCTCGCGCAATCCCTCGGTGACGAGACGCTTCAGGTCGTCCGCCGCGCGCTTCTGCATGCGGGCGGGAATTTCCTCGGAAAACAGCTCCAGCAGCAATTCAGGCATGAATGCACGATCTCCTGTTTGCGCCCATCACATAACAGCCCGCGGCACGGGCGTCCACCGACAAACATCCGCCCCCTGCGCATTGACGAAACCGCCTCGCCGCGGGTATAAGCCGGCCAGCGGAACATGGGCCGCCCGCCGGCGGGGCGCGGGCGGCGTTGCAATTTCATGGGAGCCTGAACGATGAAACGCACCTTTCAGCCGAGCCGCCTCGTGCGCAAGCGCCGTCACGGGTTTCGCGCCCGCATGGCCACCCGTGGTGGCCGCAAGGTTCTGGCCCGCCGCCGCGCGAAGGGCAGAAAGCGCCTTTCCGCGTGAGCCTTCGGCTGGCCGCCCTGTTGCCGGCCGGGGCGTGATGCATCATGCCCGCTGACAATCACAAGCATGGCGCATTGCCACCGACCTTGCGCAAGCGCCGTGAGTTCCTGGCCGCGGCACGGGCGGTGTTTCGGCCCATGCCGTGCGTGGTGGTGCAGATGCGCGCGCGCGGCGACGACGACCCGGCGCGCGTCGGCTTCACCGTGACGAAACGCATTGGCAAGGCGGTGGTGCGCAACCGCGCGCGACGCCGCCTGCGCGAAGCCGTGCGACTGTTGCCACGCGATCTGCTCAGGCCCGGCCATGACTATGTTTTCATCGCCCGCGAAAATACGGCCACTTGCGATTTTGCCACGCTAATGCAACAAGTGCGCAACGCATTGACAAGGCTCAACGCGGGCAAGGGGCACGCCTCCCGTCCTCGCCGCGGCCGGGGCGGTGGGCGCAACCATCAGCATAAAGCAGGGGCTGGTTCATGAAAGACGAACAGCGCAATTTCATCATCGCCATCGCGCTGTCTCTCGCCATCATCATCGGCTGGCAGATGTTCTTCGCGCCCAAGCCGAAGAAGGCGCCGCCGCCGGAAACCCCGGTTGCGGCACAACAGCAGGCGGCGACCTCCGCAGGCGCGTCCTCCGGCGGCGGCGAAATCCCCAAGGCCGCGCCTTCCGCCGCGCCGGCCGTGCCGGGGGCGGCCACGCCAACCAAGGTCATCACCCGCGAGCAGGCATTGGCCGCAACCCCCCGCGTGCCCATCGACACGCCCAGTCTGAAAGGCTCCATCAACCTCAGGGGCGGGCGCATCGACGACCTGATCCTGAAGAAATATCGCGTGTCCGTGGAGCCGGACAGCCCCAACATCGTGCTGCTGAATCCCGAAGGCGCGCCGAACGCCTATTTCGCCGAAACCGGCTGGGCGCCGCCGGCCAATGGCGAGATGAAGGTGCCGAGGGCGAATACCGTCTGGAAGGTCGAAAAAGGCGACAAGCTGGCCGTGAACAGCCCCGTCACCCTGGTGTGGGACAACGGACAGGGGCTGATCTTCCGCCGCACCTTCGCGGTGGACGAACACTACATGTTCACCGTCACCCAGGAGGTGGAAAACCGCACGGACAAGCCCGTCACCCTGTTTCCCTACGCCCGGGTGCAGCGGACCGGCGAGCCAAAGCACACCACCTTCTATATCCTGCACGAGGGGCTCGTCGGCGTGCTGGGCGGCGATTTGCAGGAAGTGACCTACAAGGACATCCGCAAGGACGACGACGGCCTCATCCAGCTCGATTCGAAGGGCGGCTGGCTGGGCATCACCGACAAATACTGGGCCGTCACCGTCGTTCCGGCGAAACAGTCGGAAACCATTCTGGGCCGCTTCCTGTATCTGAAACGGGGCGCCGGCAACGCCTACCAGGCCGACTTCATGCACAAGGCCGGGCTGACGGTGCCCGCCGGCGGCAAGGCCGGCGCGCAGACGCGCGTCTTCGCCGGGGCCAAGGAAGTGGCGCTGGTGGATGGCTACGAGAAGAAATACGGCATCGACCGTTTCGAGCTGCTCATCGACTGGGGCTGGTTCTATTTCATCACCAAGCCCATGTTCTGGCTGCTGCACTATCTCTATCTGTTCCTCGGCAACTACGGGCTGGCGATCCTGGCGGCGACGGTGATCATCAAGCTGGTGCTGTTCCCGCTGTCGAACAAGTCCTACGCCTCCATGGCGGCGATGAAGAAGCTGCAACCGGAGATGATGCGTCTGCGCGAGCTCTACAAGGACGACCCGATGCAGCAGCAGAAGGCGATCATGGAGCTGTATCGCAAGCACCAGGTTTCGCCCATGTCCGGCTGCCTGCCGATGATGGTGCAGATCCCCATCTTCTTCGCCCTCTACAAGGTGCTGTTCGTCACCATCGACATGCGGCACCAGCCCTTCTACGGCTGGATTCGCGACCTTTCGGCCCCCGATCCGACGAACATCTTCACCCTGTTCGGGCTGATTCCGTGGGATCCGCCGTCGTTCCTGCACATCGGCGTGCTGCCGCTCATCATGGGCCTGACCATGTGGGTGCAGATGAAGCTGAACCCGCCGCCACCCGATCCGATGCAGCGGCGGCTGTTCGACCTGATGCCGATCTTCTTCACCTTCCTGCTGGCGCCGTTCCCGGCCGGGCTGGTGCTATACTGGACGTGGAACAACATCCTGTCCTTCGCCCAGCAGTATTACATCATGAAGAAGCACGGCGCGGAGATCCACCTGTGGGACAACCTGAAGGAAAGCCTGGCGTTCTTCAGCCGCAAGGCGTAAGCGAGGAGAAGACCCGCGCCGAGGAGCGCATCCGGGCGCGGGCGCACACGCCGCTGGCGGCGCTGTCGGAGGAGGAGCGCGCCGCCGCGCTGGAGGCCGGGCGACAGCTGTTCGCACGCCCGCCGCGGTTCCTCATGGGCGTGGCGGACATGCGCCAGTTGCCGGAGCCGTTCGCGGCGGAGGTGGCCTTCGCCGGGCGCTCCAACGTCGGCAAGTCCTCGCTGATCAACGCCCTGTTCAATCGCAAGGACGTGGCGCGCGTTTCCAACACGCCGGGGCGCACGCGGGAACTGAACTATTTCACCCTCGCCGACGGCCGCATGGCGCTGGTGGACATGCCCGGCTATGGCTATGCGAAAGCGCCGAAATCGCTGGTGAAGAAGTGGCAGGCGCTGGTGCGCGACTATCTGCGCGGGCGCCCCGCCCTGCGCCGGGTGTTCATCCTCGTGGACGCGCGGCATGGCATCAAGCCGCAGGACGAAATGGCCATGGACCTGCTGGACGAAACGGCGGTGAACTACCAGATCGTGCTGACCAAGGCGGACAAGATGCGCCAGGACGCGCTGGCAAGGCTCATCGGGCGCACCGCTGCGCAGCTGCAACGGCGCGCCGCCGCGCACCCGGAAATTCACGTGACCTCCGCCCGCAAGAAACAGGGGCTGGAGGAGCTGCGCGCCGCCATCGCCGGGCTGTTGCCGCAGGAGGAAGAACAATGAGCATGCAAACGCAACGGATCGCCGAACAGAATGCCTCGTCGCGGCCGGCCGCGCGCAAGGTGTTCGTGAAGGCCTTCGGCTGCCAGATGAACGTCTATGACGGCGAGCGCATGGTGGACGTGCTGCGGGCGCGGGGCTTTTCGCCCGCCAACGCGCCGGAAGAGGCCGATCTGGTCATTCTCAACACCTGCCACATCCGCGAGAAGGCGGCGGAAAAGGTCTATTCCGAGCTGGGGCGGCTGCGCGTGCTGCGCGACAGGCGGCGCGAGGAGGGCCGCGACATGGCCATCGCGGTGGCCGGCTGCGTGGCGCAGGCCGAAGGCGAGGCGATGCTGAGGCGCGCTCCCGCCATCGACTTCATCTTCGGCCCGCAGAGCATCCAGCGCCTGCCGGAGCTGATCGACCGGCTGGACGCCGGCGAGCGCGGCATGGTGGAAACCGACTTTCCCGCCGAGGACAAGTTCGCGAAGCTGGAGCAGGAGAGCAAGGCCCCGCCCGCGGTGCCGCCCACCGCCTTCCTGGCCGTGCAGGAGGGCTGCGACAAGTTCTGCACCTTCTGCGTGGTGCCCTACACGCGCGGAGCGGAATATTCCCGGCCCGCGGCGGACATCATCCGCGAAGCCGAACGGCTGGTGGCAAAGGGGGCGAAGGAGATCACGCTCCTGGGCCAGAACGTGAACGCCTGGCATGGCGAGGGGCTGGACGGCGAGACGTGGAATCTGGCGCGACTGCTTGAGGAGCTGGCGCGGATGGACGGATTGCAGCGGCTGCGCTTCACCACCTCGCACCCGAATGACATGGACGATGATCTGATCGCCGCCTTCGCCGAAAACGAGAAGCTGATGCCCTATCTGCATCTGCCGGTGCAGGCCGGTTCCGACCGCATCCTGAAGGCCATGAACCGCAGGCACACGGCGGAAGACTATATCCGGCTGATCGGGCGCATCCGCGCCGCGCGGGAAGACATCGCCATCTCCGGCGATTTCATCGTCGGCTTTCCCGGCGAGACGGAGGCGGAGTTCGCGGATACGCTGGCGCTGGTGCGCGAAGTGCAATATGCGCACGCCTATTCCTTCCGCTATTCGCCTCGGCCCGGCACCCCGGCGGCGGAGATGGACAACCAGGTGCCGGAGGAGGTGAAGGCCGAGCGCCTCTCGCGCTTGCAGGCGCTGCTGGCCGAGCAGCAACAGGCCTTCAACCGGCGCTTCCTGGGCAGGCGTTTCTCCTTGCTGCTCACCGGCACGGGCCGGCATGAGGGGCAACTGGTGGGGCGTTCGCCGTGGCTGCAGGCGGTGCATGTGCCGGGCGCGGGCCATGCCATCGGCGAGATGGTGGAGGTGGAGGTGACAAAAGCGGGCAGGAACGCGCTGGGGGCCAGGATCGTCGCCTGAAACGGACCATGACGGCGCCTGCCCGGCGTCGGGTCACCCTGCTTGACCGTTGTCCTTGTGCCCTCCCGCCCACTGCGGTTTAATGCCGCGAAGGGACAGGTAAAAGCCAAGGGGAGGATGAGGCATGAGCGACGCAGCAGGCGGAAGATCGGGCGGGCCGAAATGCATCGCCATTCTCGGCCCGCAGGGCAGCGGCAAGACCATGCTGCTGGAAGCCATCCTGCACCGCACCGGCGCCATTTCCCGCATGGGCGACCCGCAGGCCGGAACGGCGGTGGGCGACGCCTCGCCGGTGGCCAGGCAGTTCAATGGCGGGGTGGAGACGAATGTCGCCTCTTGCGAGTTCCTCGGCGACACCTACACCTTCATCGACTGCCCGGGCAGCAGCGAATTCGCCGGCCTGTGCCATCCGGTGCTGCCGGCGGTGGACGCGGCGGTGGTGGTCATGGAGCCAGACCCGGCCCGCGCCCCGGCGTTGCAGGCCATCCTGAAGCAACTGGACGAGCTGAACATCCCGCGCCTGTTGTTCGTGAACAAGATCGACGTGGCGGCCGGCTCCATCCGCGAGATGCTGGAAGCCTTCCAGCCGGTGTCCCAACAGCCGCTGGTGCTGCGCCAGATCCCTCTCTGGAAGGACGGCATCGCCATCGGCACCATCGATCTGGCGCTGGAGCGGGCCTATATCTTCCGCGAACACGCGGAAGCGGAAGTGGTGGACATTCCGCAGGACGAGGCGGAACGCGAAAAGGAAGCGCGCTTCGAGATGATGGAAAAACTCGCCGATTATGACGACGAGTTGCTCGAAGCGCTGCTTTCCGACATGGAGCCGCCGTCGGAAAAGGTCTTCGAGGATTTGAGCCAGGAAATGCGCGAAGGGCTCATCACTCCGGTGCTGATCGGCTCGGCGAAAAACGAGAACGGCATTCTGCGGCTGATGAAATCGCTGCGCCACGACGTGGCCGGCGTGCGCGCCACCTGCGAACGGCTGGGCATCGACCCGGACAGCGACACCGCCAGCGGCTACGTGATGGCCGCCTTCTTCCTGCAACAGGGCAAGATGACCCTGGCGCGGCTGTTCACCGGCACGCTGAAGGAGGGCGAGACGGTGCACGGCGCCAATGGCGAAGACGCGCGCGTGGGCGGGCTGTTCCGCATGATGGGGCAGGAGGCGAAGAAGCTGGGCAAGGCGCTGGAGGCCGGCGACGTGGCGGCCATGGCGCGCACCGAGGGACTGCCGCCGGGAACGGCGTTCGCCACCGACAAGGGGGCCATTCCGGCCATCGAGGCGCCGAAACCGCCGCAGCCGGTCTATGGCCTGGCCATCACCGTGCCGGACAGCAAGGACGAGGTGAAGCTCTCCCAGGCGCTGGCGAAGCTCATCGAGGAGGATCCTTCGCTGGCGGTGGAGCACAATCTCGATACCGGCGAACTGGTGTTGTGGGGCCAGGGCGAGATGCATCTGCGGGTGGCCATCGACAAGCTGAAACAGAAGTTCGGCGTGACGGTGGATGCGCATCCGCGCAGCATCGCCTTCAAGGAAACCATTCGCAAGCCCGCCAAGGCGCGCGGCCGGCACAAGAAGCAGACCGGCGGACACGGCCAATACGGCGACGTGATCCTGGAAATCAAACCGCTGGCGCGCGGCGAGGGCTTCCGGTTCACCGAAACCATTCATGGCGGCGTGGTGCCGAAGCAATACATCCCGGCGGTGGAAGCGGGCGTCATCGAATACAACAGGATGGGGCCGCTGGGCTTTCCGGTGGTGGATATCGCCGTGAACCTGGAAGACGGCAGCTATCACACGGTGGATTCCTCGGAGCTGGCGTTCAAGATGGCCGCAAGACTGGCCATGGAAGAGGCCATGAAGGAGGCCCAGCCGGTGCTGCTGGAACCCATCGTGAAGGTGACGGTGCAGACGCCGCAGGAGGCCACCTCGCGCATCGTGCAGCTGATTACCGGCCACCGCGGGCAGATCCTGGGCTTCGAGCCGCGTGAGGGCTGGCCGGGCTGGGACACGGTGGAGGCGCTGATGCCGGAGATGGAGATGGGCGAGCTGATCAACGAATTGCGCTCGGCCACCGCCGGCGTGGGCAGCTTCACCTGGGCCTTCGACCACCTGCAGGAGGTGACCGGCAAGCTGGCGGAAGAGATCGTCACCCGCTTCGGCCGCGGCGCCAAGGCGGCATGAGCATGCGCCAACGGGCAAAGCGCCGGGGCGGGCGGACCGCCCCGGCGCACATCAGCGCAGCTTCAGGGTCGCCAGGCCGATGAGCGCCAGCACCACGGCGATGATCCAGAAGCGGATGACGATGGTTTCCTCCTTCCATCCCTTCTGTTCGAAATGGTGGTGCAGCGGGGCCATGCGGAACACCCGTTTGCCGGTGAGCTTGAAGGAAATCACCTGAACGATGACCGACACCGCCTCCAGCACGAACAGCCCGCCGATGATGGCCAGCACCAGCTCGTGCTTCGCCGCCACCGCGAAGGCGCCCAGCGCCCCGCCGAGCGCCAGCGATCCGGTGTCGCCCATGAAGATCTGCGCCGGCGGCGCGTTATACCACAGAAAGCCCAGACCGGCGCCGACGATGGCCCCGGCGATGATGGCCATTTCGCCGACGCCGCGCACATAGTGTATCTGCAAATAGTCGGAAAAGACCTTGTTGCCCACCAGATAGACGATGAGGGCGAAGCTTGCGGATGCGATCATCACCGGCACGATGGCCAGCCCGTCCAGCCCGTCGGTGAGGTTCACCGCGTTGGCCGCGCCGACGATGACCACCGCCGCGAACAGATAATAGAACCACCCCAGATCGATGAGCACGTCCTTGAAGAACGGCACCGCCAGCTTGCCGGCCAGTTCCGGCGGCCCGACGCGGGTGAACACCCACACCGCGATGAACGCGATGGCGAACTCCAGCGCCAACCGCACCTTGCCGGAAAAACCCGCCGAACTCTGCTTCGTGACCTTCAGGTAGTCGTCGTAGAAGCCGATGGTGCCATAGCCCAGCAGCACGAACAGCAGCATCCACACGAAAGGATTGGCCAGGTTGGCCAGCAGCAACGTGGTGATGAGCACGCTGAGCAGAATCATCAGCCCGCCCATGGTGGGCGTGCCGCGCTTGGAGAAGTGGCTCTGCGGCCCGTCTTCGCGGATGGGCTGGCCCTTGCCCTGGCGCACCCGGAGCATGGCGATGAGCCGCGGGCCGAACATGAACACCAGAAACAGGGCCAGCAGAATGGCCATGCCGGAGCGGAACGTGAGATAGCGGAACACGTTCACGCCCGGAATGTCGCCGCCCAGCGCCAGCGCCAGATGATAGAGCATGCGGCCTCTTCCCGATCCGGGGGCGCGATGGTCGCGCCCGCTCCCTCCGGTGAATCATTGACCGGCCTTTTAGGCCAGATTTTCCCGCCGTGCAAAGGCCTCGGCCAGAGTGTGCACCACCGCCCCCAGCTTCATGCCGTTCGACCCCTTGAACAGGATCACGTCGCCGGGGCGCAGCGTCTTTTTCAGCCAGGGCTCCAGCATCGCCGCCCCGGCGACATGCGGCCCGCGCAGATGCGCCGGCACGGCGGCGCGCAGATGCTCCATCAGCGGCCCCACGGTGCACAGAATGTCCACTTGCGCTTCGGCCACCGCCCCGGCCAGCCCGGCATGCAGCGCCGGCCCCCGTTCGCCCAGCTCGAGCATGTCCGCCAGCACCGCGATGCGCCGCCCGCCGCCTCGCGGCTTCAGCTCGCCCAGCACCGCCAGCGCGGCGCGCATGCTGGCGGGGTTGGCGTTGTAGCTTTCATCTATCAGCAGCGCCTCGCCACCCGGCAGATGCAGCACATGGCGCCGCCCGCGCCCGGCCAGCGGGCGCATGTCGCGCAAACGCTGCATCAGCGGCGCCAGATCCAGCCCCAGCGCCTCCGCCACCGCCAGCACGATGAGGGCGTTGCGCGCCATGTGTTCGCCGGCAGTGCCGACAAGGAAGCTCACCGGCGTGCCGAACACGTCCGCCTGCACGCTCACCGTGCCGGCGCGCGCGTCGTTCATGGCGCGAACGAGACGCACGTCGGCGTTTGCGCCCACGCCGGTGGTGATGATGCGCGCGATACCCGCCTCCTGCGCCGCGCGGACGAGCACATCGGCGTGGGGGGCGTCGGCGTTGACGACCGCCGCGCCGCCCGGCGCGACGCCGGAGAAGATCTCCGCCTTGGCGGCGGCGATGCCGCCCAGATCGTCGAAGGCGCCGATGTGGCTCTCCGCCACCTGGGTCACCACCGCCACGTGTGGCCGCGCCATGGCGGTGAGGGCGGCGATTTCTCCGGGCGCGTTCATGCCCATCTCGATGACGGCGAAGGCGGCATCCCGCGGCATTTTCGCCAGCGTCAGCGGCACGCCCCAGTGGTTGTTGAAGCTGCCCTTCGCCGCATGCGTTACGCCCACGGCGGATAGCGCCATCGCCAGCATCTCTTTCGTGGTGGTCTTGCCCACCGAGCCGGTAACGCCGATGACCGCAGCCCGCGTGCGCGCCCGCGCCGCCCGCCCCAGGTCTTCCAGCGCCTTCAGCGCATCCTTCACCACGATGAGCGGCCCGGCGGCGCGCATTTCCTCCGTCGGGGCGGACACCACCGCCGCGCCGGCGCCCCGTTTCAGGGCGTCGGCCGCGAAGGCATGGCCGTCCATGCGCACGCCGCGGATGGCGAAGAACAGCGCGCCTTCGGCAATCTCGCGCGAATCGAAACTCACGTCGGAAAAGCCCGACGGCGGCGCGCCGATGACCTCCTCCGGCTTCAGCGCCGCGCGCACTTCTTCCCGGGACCACAACATGTCCGTCACGCCGCCGCTTCCCTCAGATGTTTCAGGATTTCCTCGTGATCGGAGAACGGCAGCACCCTTTCGCCCACGATCTGGCCGGTTTCATGGCCCTTGCCGGCCACCAGCAGGATGTCGCCGGGCCGCAACCGCGCGATGGCGCTGGCGATGGCTTCGGCACGGTCGCCGATTTCCTCCGCTTCCGGCGCGCCTTTCAGTATCGCGGCGCGGATGGCCGCCGGGTCTTCCGAACGCGGGTTGTCGTCGGTGACGATCACCACATCGGCCAGCTTCGCCGCCGCCCCGCCCATTTCGGGGCGCTTGCCCCGGTCGCGGTCGCCACCGGCGCCGAACACCACCACGAGCCGCCCCTTCACATGGGGCCTGAGCGCGCGCAGGGCATGGGCCAGGGCGTCCGGCGTGTGTGCATAATCCACGAACACCGGCGCGCCGGCGTCCGTTCTGCCCACCAGCTCCATGCGCCCGCGCGCCCCGCGCAGCCGCTCCAGCCCCAGCACGGCCTCTTCCTCCGGCCCGCCGGAGGCGATCACCAGCCCCGCCGCGACAAGCGCGTTTTCCGCCTGGAATTCCCCCACCAGCGGCAGGAAGATGCGGTATTCGCGGCGCGCGGTCTGCAGATGCAGGTGCTGGCCCAGCCCTTCCAGCCGGCGGGAGAGGAGCCTCAGCGATTCGCCCGCCTCGCCGGTGCCGAACACGCGCAGACCCCGCTTCGCCGCGCGGCGGGCCACCTCGTCGCCTTCCGCCGCGTCCATGTTCACCACCGCCCCGGCGGGCGGGTGCAACAATTCCTCGAACAGCCGCATCTTGGCCTCGAAATAGGCCCCCATGTCGCCGTGATAGTCGAGATGGTCACGCGAGAGATTGGTGAACGCTCCGGCGGTCAGCCGCACGCCGTCCATGCGGTATTGCGCCAGCCCGTGGGAGGAAGCCTCCATGGCCAGATGCGAGATGCCACGCAGGCGCATGTGCATCAGCATCTCGTGCAGGGTGATGACGTCCGGCGTGGTGTGGCGCACGTTCAGATCGTCCAGCCCCGGACCGGCCACCCCCAGCGTGCCCATGGAAGCGGCGCGAAAACCCATGAACGCCCAGATCTGGCGGGTGAACTCGGCCACCGAGCTCTTGCCGTTGGTGCCCGTGACGGCGACGATGGTGACCGGCTGATGCACGTAAAAACGCGCCGCGATGTGGGCCAGCGCGCGGGCCGGATTTTCCGCGCGCACCACCGCGATGTCCCGTGGCAGTTCCGGCAGGGAAGCGTTCTCGGCCACCAGCAGGGCCGTCGCCCCGCGCTGAAGCGCATCGGGAACGAATTGCAGGCCGTCATATTTCGTGCCCGGCAGAGCGGCGAACAGGCATCCGGGCTTCACAAGCCGCGAATCCAGCGCCAGCCCGGTCACGGGCATGTCCGCCGGGCCTTCGATGCGGCAGCATTTGGCGAGATGTTTCAGCGGTCTGACCATGCCCGTCTCATCATGCCGGTTTTTCCGTCATTCCGGCGCAAGCCGGAATCTCGTGCCGGAAACTCGCGAGGCCATTGCACGAGACCCCGGCTTTCGCCGGGGTGACGTGGGAGGCTTGAATCATGCGGCTTGTAGCATAACCCAAAGGATTCCGGGCAACCAACCCTTGTCCTCACCTCTTCGCTTCACTCTGCGCCACCTGGGGAGCAGAGGCCGGTTTGCCATACAGCCGCCGCCAGCGAATCAGCTCCCTTTTCGCCTCTTCCGTGTCCAGCCGCGGGGCAACGCCCAGAATGGGCGCGATGCGCGCGATGATCCGACCCGCGGTGGGCACCGCATTCCACCCGGAGGTGGCGAAGCCGTGGGTTTCCGGCAGCGGCTGCGGATCGTCCAGCATCACCAGCACCAGGTATTTCGGATCGTCCATCGGGAAAGCGCCGATGAAAGTGGTCAACCGGTGATCCTTGGAATATTTTCCGTTCACGATCTTTTCCGCCGTGCCCGTCTTGCCGCCGACGCGGTAGCCCGGCGCGGCGGCGCGGCGGGCCGTGCCCTCAATCGCGTTCAGACGAAACAGGTAGCGCATCTTGCGCGAAGCGCCCTCGGAGATCACCCGCCGTGACATGGCCAGCGCCGTCTCGCGGTCGCGCTTGAGGAAGGTGGGCGGGATGAGCCGCCCGCCGTTGATGAGCGCGGCCACCACCTGCGCCCCCTGCAAGGGCTGCACGGCGAAGCCATGACCATAGGAGGCGGTGACGGAAGTGATGGTGCTCCAGCGCCTGGGCAGCAGGGGCCTGGCGCTTTCCGGCAGCTCCGTGCGCAATCGCTGCGTCAGGCCCACTTTCCGCAGAAAGGCCCAGTGCTTTTGCAGCCCCACCTCCAGCGCCATGCGGGCGGTGCCGATGTTGGAGGAATGGATGAATATTTCCGGCACCGTGAGCCAGCGGCGCTGGGCGTGATAGTCATGAATCTTCGCCCGTCCGATCTTCAGCGGAAAGCGCGCGTCGTATTTCTTGTCCAGACGCGCCGTGCCGTTGTCCAGCGCCATGGCGAAGGTGACCGCCTTGACGACGGAGCCCAGCTCGAAGACGCCCGCCGTCATGCGGTTGAGCCGGTCTTTCGCCAGCGCTTCCTTGCGGTTCGGATCGTTGGGGTCGAAATCCGGCAACGAAACCAGCGCCAGCACTTCGCCCGTGTTCACGTCCATCACCAGCCCGCCGGCGCCGATGGCCCGGAACTTCTCCTTCGCCGCCGCCAGCTCAGCGCGCAGCGCCTCCTGCACACGCACATCCAGCGCCAGCGGCACCGGCAGCGCACCCTCGCCCGCGGCTTTCGCGCGGGAAACCATGAACAGCTTGCCGCCGCCGTCCAGCCAGCGCTCGATGCCGGAAAGCCCGCGCTTGTCGATGTCGGTGAAGCCGATGACGTGCGCCGTCAGCCGGCCCATGGGGTAGACCCGCTTCTTTTCCTTCATCACGCGGATGCCGGGAATGGCCAGGGCGACGATGCGGCTTTCCACCTCGCGCGGCACCTTGCGCGCGATCCACACGAACTTGCGGCGCTTGTCGGAGAGTCGCCCGCGCAGCTTCTGGATGTCGAGATCGGGCAATACGGACATGAGCGCCATGAGCGCCTGATCGACATTGGCCATGCGATATGGCTCGGCGAAGATGGAGGCACGCGGCACATCCGCCGCCAGCACGGCGCCGTTCCTGTCCACGATGTCCGGCCGCGGAATGGACTGCCTGTGCACCACCACGCGCCGTTTCGGTTCGTCCTGCGCCAGCATCAGCCACGCCGCCTTCAGCGCCACCGCCGCGAACAGCACCGCGAACAGGCCCAGGACGAAACGCACCCTGGGGCGCGGCTCGCGCACCAGAAGCCGGGAGCCGTCCCAACCGGCGGGCCGCGTGGCGTCAGCCCTCTGCGCCTGGGGGGGATGCGGCACGCTCATGGCCCGTCCTCCGGCACCGTTCCACGAATCATGCCCGTCAGCGGGTCGGCGGGGGCAGCGGGCGTTGCACTCTCAGAGGCTTCTTCCCGCGTTTGCGCGTGCGCCTCCTCGCCGGCGGCGCGCAGGGCCATGGTGGCCAGGGCGTCGCGTTCCGCGGCGGCGTCCGCCGCCGGCGCCGGACGCATGGGCAGGGTTTCCATCAGCTCCGCAAAGGGATGCACCGCGGCCGGGTCGGGGGAGGCGAGATTCAGCTTCAGCCGCGCCAGTTTCTCCAGCCGCATGGGATTGCGCAGGCGCTGCCATTCGATGCTCAGGCGGCGGATGGTTTCCCTTTCCAGCCGCCGGGCCTGCTCCAGCTTGCGGATCTGGCGTTCCACCCGGCGCACCTGATGCTCGCGGTCATAGAGCCACATGGCCACCGCCACCAGGCCAACGGCCAGCAGGATGTTCAGCACCCCCAGCACGCGCATGAATCGTGAGCGCATCACCGTCTCCCCCTTCCCTTGCGCGCCCGCCGCGAATGCGGGGGCTTGCCGGCGCCACCGCCGCGTTCGCCGATGGAGACGGCGGGCAGAGGCGGCACTTCCGCAATGGGCGGCGCGTCCGTGCGCTCGCCCGCCCTGAGCCGCGCCGAACGCGCGCGCGGGTTGCATGCCACCTCTTCTTGCGAGGGCGCTGCGCCGCCCGGCGCGACGTCCACGAACGACGGCGCGGGCGGCTCCGGCTCGTGCGGCAGGCGGCGCGAGGCGGCCTGTCCGCGGCCGGTGCGGGCGGCGAAGAAGCGCTTGACGATGCGGTCTTCCAGCGAATGAAAGCTCACCACCACCAGCCGGCCGCCGGGCTTCAGCAGGCGTTCCGCCGCCAGCAGCCCGCGCGCCACTTCCTCCAGCTCGCGGTTGACGAAAATGCGCAGGGCCTGAAAGGCGCGGGTGGCCGGGTGCTTCCTGCCGGGGCGCGGACGGCCGAGCACCGATTCGGCCACCTCCACCAGGTCGAAGGTGGTTGTGAACGGCCGCTCCTTGCGCCGGCGCACGATGGCCCGCGCCAGCGGCCGCGCCCGGCGCTCCTCGCCATAGGTCTTCAGGATGTCGGCGATGTCTTCCTCGCGAAAGGTGTTCAGCACCTGAGCGGCGGAAAGCCCCTCACCCTCCATGCGCATGTCCAGCGGCCCCTCGCGCATGAAGGAAAAGCCGCGGTCGGCCTCGTCCAGCTGCATGGAGGAGACGCCGAGATCCATCACCACGCCGTCCACCGCCGTGACGTCATGGTCGGCCAGCAGCCGCTCCATGTCGGAGAAGCGCCCGTGCAGCAGGATGAGCCGTCCGGGATGGTCCTCCGCCAGCGCCCGGCCGCCGGCGATGGCCGCCGGATCGCGGTCGATGGCGAACAGCCGCGTTTCCGGTACATCCAGAATGGCCCGCGCATAGCCGCCGGCGCCGAAGGTGGCGTCCACATACACCCCTCCGGGCCGCGGCGAGAGGTATTCCATGGCCTCGCGCAGCAGCACCGGCACGTGCCGTTCCCGCCTGTCCTGTCGTTCGGGCATGAGCCTGGCTCCGGGCCAGTTCGCCAGTGGTGCGAAATGCCGCGCCGGATGGTGCAGCATGCGGCCTGTCCCCCGGTTGGCGCGCCGGTTCCGTTCATCGCCGGACGCGAGTGATTGTCCCCTCACGGGGATGATGGCCCGGGCGTGGTTAACAAGCCGTTAGGAACCGCCCGTGTCCGCTGCCGGCACTACAGCGAGAAGTTCTCGCCCAGGTAATGCCGGCGCACCTCCGGGTGGGCGACGATTTCCCGCGGCGTGCCCTCGGTCAGGACCTCGCCGTCATGGATGATGTAGGCGCGGTCGATGAGGCCGAGGGTTTCGCGCACGTTGTGATCCGTAACAAGCACCCCGATTCCCCGAGCGGTAAGCTTTCGCACCAGCTGGCGGATATCATTGATCGCAATCGGGTCAATCCCGGCGAAGGGTTCGTCGAGCAGCATGTATCGGGGATTTGCGGCCAGGGCGCGGGCGATTTCCAGCCGCCGACGCTCGCCGCCAGATAGCGCCACAGCCGGCGAATGCGCAAGGTGCTCAATCTGGAACTCATGCAACAACTCACTCAACACACGTTCACGCTCCGCCCGCGGCAGACCCCGCACCTCGAGAATGGCGCGGATGTTGTCCGCCACCGACAACCCGCGGAACACGGAAGGCTCCTGGGGCAGATACCCCACCCCCATGCGCGCCCGGCGAAACATGGGCAACATGGTCACATCCCGCCCGTCCAGCAGGATGGCGCCGTCATCGGCGGCGATCAGCCCGGTGATCATGTAGAACACCGTGGTCTTGCCCGCCCCGTTCGGCCCCAGCAGGCCCACCGCCTCGCCCGTGCGCACATGCAGGGATACACCCCGCACCACCGGCCGGCGACCATAGGTCTTGACCAGCCCCACCGCCTCGATGCCCGTGGCGGCCGCCGTCTGTTCTCCGGCCTCCCGCCGGCCCGTGGTCGCTGCCATGTCCATTCCGTGTCCTGCCGAATGCGAATGTGAACGGGTTTGATTAAAATTGCGTGAAATGGCCTTTTCCCATTCCGGTTTCCAACCTGAAGTCCCTACTGATTGAAAACGCCGTGAACCTTCTTTTTCCCGCCGGTGACGACCCGGGTCACGTCCGTTTTCAGGTTGGCGATCAGCTTGTCGCCCTGAATCGTGGCGTCGGGCTTTTTCACCACGACATTGCCGGTGACCACGACCTCATCCTTTTTCACGTCCATGTTCGCCTTCTCGCCGGTGATGGTCACCTTCGGCTTGACGATGCGCACATGCCCGGTGGCGATCAGCCGGCGCACCTTGGTCTTTTCCGAACCGTCGGGCTGCTTCTCCTTTTCGGTGAAAACCTCCAGCTTGTCCGCATACAGTGTCGTTTCGCCCTTGATGGCCTTCACGTTTCCGATG
>Ga0256832_1000997_pt1 | contig 18992 bp, 15 predicted proteins | sample 134614metaG_FD_190534 | JGI IMG/M metagenome (GOLD analysis project Ga0256832, IMG submission 190534) | Hydrothermal vent microbial communities from Lau Basin, Pacific Ocean - 134-614 | ecosystem: Environmental > Aquatic > Marine > Hydrothermal vents | place: Pacific Ocean: Lau Basin | collected...
TTGCAAATATGGTTTTTTTTATCAGCACTTGGACTTCTTATCGGCCTAGTAAGCATTTTCATCTGGGGTAATAATTGGTTCCCCAATATACCCAAACCATTTCTTTATGTTTGCCTTTTCTTGTTCCCCTTGAATCTCCTGAACAACTTTATGATTAGTATCTTTCAGGGGCAGCAGCGATTCAAGGAATACAACCTCGCCACCCTATTAGTCCCAGTAATCGAGTTAATCCTCATTTTTTTATTTTTATGGATAATGAATTTAGGCATATGGGGGGCTATTTCGGCACAGGCAATCGGTTCTTTTGCAGCATTAGGCATTGGTTCATTTTTACTTGGCAGAGCCATTTGGACAAACGAAGACAACGCACAAATAGCTGAATGCAGGAGAGAATCGATAAATTACGGTATTAGAGCTTATTTGAGCACCATCATGGCCTTTGTAAACTACCGGGCTGACTTGTTTATCATTAATTTATTCATGGCGCCTTCATTTGTGGGTATCTACACAATGGCTGTTGGGCTGGCTGAAAAGCTGTGGATCCTCTCCTGCGGAATCAGCACTGTACTTCTGCCAAAGCTGGGAGAACTTAACAAGGATGAAGCAAAAAGATTGGAACTTACCCCATTTATAGCCCGTTGGGTATTGGTTATTACAGCGCTAGCGGCAAGTTTAACATGGTTTGTTATTCCCTATGTAATTTTCTTTTTATACGGTGAAAATTTCATGGGCGCAGTAATACCTTTTAGAATTTTGCTCATAGGCGTAACGCTATTGGCAAGCAGCAGACTTTTGGCAAGCGATTTTGAATCGAGGGGTCGACCAGAACTGAATTTTTATGTGGCCCTGGTTATCGTTACTATCAACATATCGCTAAATATATTGCTGATTCCGAGTTACGGTATGACAGGCGCTGCCATTGCCACCACTTCAGCCTATTCGGTTAACTTTTTTATAAATATATTTCTTTATAAACATCTTTCGGGTTGCGATTTTAGACAGATGTTCATGCCCAACAGTCTTGATGACGAGGCATTTAGTTTTTTCATGAACTGGGTAAAGGCGCGCTGATATGCACATTCTGGTTACCGCTTTATAATTTTGTTGATAGCGAATCATTTTTTCCGTGGGATCAAATGAGACTTTCAAAAGGTCTTTCCAATGTCAGGTCCCGCTTGATTCATATCATCGCAGGAGCTATCTTTTGTTGATAGCAAAAATTGGCAGCCTTGCTTTAAAACGGCTAGGAAGTTGGTTCACACACCTTGACACATCCGTTTCTTACAGATATCCCTTTGCATGAGGCAGAAAATGAAATATATAAGTCAACGGTGATAATAAAAGATAACCTGGTACGGAAGTGCATAGCTTCTGTTATCCAGCACGATATAGTAATTTTTTATTATTTTAGAAATGTAAGAAAAGTTAGTTACAGGTGTGCAATATTAAATTTCCCCTTTTTACCACTAACGAATGGAAGGGGTCTGCCCGGAATTGGATTCAAACATGAAATGATTTATGAAAAAGTTATTTAATCTATTATATAGGGCAAAGAAAAAATTTTTACTTTATAAGCTTAAAAGAGCCGGTTTAAAAATATCAGATTCATGCAGACTGATAGGCATTCCAAATTTGGGAAGTGAGCCATACCTAGTAGATCTTTCCGGTCAAAATTGTGTAATATCTGACAATGTCACATTTATTACCCATGATGGTGCAACGGCTATTTTCAGGACCAAGGACAGATATCAGGACGTAATACGATATGGACCTATTATTGTAAATGACAACTGTTTTATTGGATACGGTTCTATAATTTTGCCGAATGTTACCATTGGTCCGAATTCGGTTGTAGGAGCAGGTTCAGTGGTAACGAAAGATGTCCCGCCTAATTCCATAGTAGCAGGTAATCCAGCGCGCGTTATCAATACAGTAAAAAATTTTGCGGAAAAATGTCTACGTGAAAATCCTAATATAGATAGAAAACTGTATAAAAATAATAAACGCAAAGCGTTAGAAGATTTCTTTTTCTAATTACAGATGAAGATCCTGTTAATTACACCATCATTTCTTCCTCAAATAGGTGGGTTAGAAATAGCAGTTCATAACCTCGCAAACGCCTGGATAGATCTCGGGCATTCAGTGCTTGTTGCCAATTTATTATCAGGGCACCCTGTTCACCCGGAAGCAAAGTATAAGGTAACCAAAATCAAGGCACTAAGGGGGGGAGACGCGTTCGGCTGGCATAAGTTCCCCTGGAAGGTATTGATGCAAAGGCAACTTACAAAAATAATCCATTCATATTGTCCAGATTATATTAGTGGACATTTTGCCTATCCTGTTGGAATATGGCTTGGTAATCTCTCTCCTGCAATACCCTGGAGCATAACGTGTCATGCTAGAGATATCCAAGTTTTACCAAAGGAAAACTATGGATATAGGCTTCAATTCGATATAGACAACCTCCTCTACAATGCTTTATCAAGCGCTACAAGAGTCATAGTGCTTTCACAAAATATAAAAGAAATAGTTATAAAAGAACTTCGAGTTCCTGCTCGACTTATCGTGCAAATACCAAATGGGGCCGATCTTCGTTTAAAAAAAAACAAAGTACCTTTAGATGTTAAAAGTCAGTTTAAAATACCGAGCAACGCAAATTATTTATTGTCCGTAGGCACTAATTATTCTGCAAAAGCTTTTCAAATTGCACTAAAAGCCTTCTCAAAGATTGCACCGAGTTTTCCAGACACTTATTACCTATTTTTAGGCAAAAATACCAGTAACCTTATTCATATGGCTCATAGCCTCGGTATTCAGGACAGAATTAGAACTTGTGAAAGATTGGAAGGTCAAGAACTTTGGGCAGTTTTTCAGCAAGCAAGCCTTTTTGTTTCCTCATCAAGAATTGAGGGGTTCCCTTTAGTGGGCGCGGAGGCTGTAATGGCAGGCCTTCCTCTTGTTATGACAGATTGCCCTGGGAATAGAGATGTAATTCAACATGGTGAGAATGGCCTGCTATGTCGAGTTGATGATGCGGACGATTTAGCAGAAAAGATTGCTCTTATTCTTTCCAATAAGAAAACCATGAAAAAGTATTCAGATAGATCTAAACAACTGTCTCTTCATTATGAATGGCGCGAAATAGCACGTAATTACCTTGAGAGCATGGGTTTTTGAGCAAACGTGGGAAATGAATCATTCCCATTTCACCTACACTTCGTTTTACTAGTCTAATCTTGTAAAAAATTATAACCTTCTCAAAAAAATAGTTTAATGACCTTATTAACTAAAAGCCACCCTTCCACAGTCCTTGGACATCCCAAGGAACAACGTATCCGCAACCTGTTTGCTCTGACTTCTGAGATTTCTTTATATATTTATATCTTTGCTAGTGCTTTTTTACAACTCATCGCGAATCTCCCCAATTTTGCACCTGCTATTTTAGCTCTTGCAACACTATTTGCTGTTATTAGCAACCCTAATAGGCTGGTAAAATTGCCCGTTTTAATCGCTTGGCTGATTGTATTTTCCATGTTTTTAATTGATTTTACAATACACAAATTGGATACAACCACACTCAAATATTTTTTCTTTTGGGCTATTTTATTCACCGATTTTATACTATTACATGGAAATCCAGCTTTTTGGAGTCGAGCAAGGGCGATCTTGATCAGTTTTCTTTTATTTCATTTTTTTTTCTTAGCGCCTCATCCTTCTAATCCTTCTCGCCTGGCTTTACGATATGATCTGGGTTTATATATGGCAAACAGCAACAGGCTTGCATACTGGTGTGGCTTTGGTGCCCTTTCAACTCTTTGTATTTTCTTTCAATCGTCTGAATTAAAGAAGAAACTTTTGAGTGTCCTTATTGCCATAATCTGCATTTTTGTAATGTTGTCAACTGAATCTCGCGGTGCATTACTTTCCTTTTTAATAGCTGTATTCTGTTATTTAATATTGGGATTCCGTCGAGACCTAAAAACCATTTTTTCTATCGGGTTATTAATTTGCCTTTTTGGTGTTGCTGGATACATATTTCAGACTCAACTGTCTACTAAAATTAAACAAATTGAATATCGCATCAAGGTCGAAAAATACCAAGAGTATAGAATGTCTGCACGTGTTCCCGCTCTTAAATCTGCTATAGCAACTATTTTAAGATATCCTTTTTCAGGAACTGGAAAGAACAGCGTTCACCTGAACCCAAAATATCACGAATATTACAGACACAAGAGTCCACATAATGGTTTTGTGGTTATTGCATTGCATTATGGTCTTATTCCAACAATATTTTACGCAATATTGTGGATTATGATTTCTGCCAAAATTGTCGATTTTTTGAAATTAAGAAAAAAATATGGCGAACATGCAGAGCATGTCGAGATTCTTGCTCTAATAGTTTTTATTTTTTTGAATTCTAATATGTCTAACTTCCAAGGCCTCGTAAGCTTTTTTTCTATTCTATACATAACTAAAATTCTCTCTATAGAATTCAAACTTAGAGAATAAAGTGTCAAATAAGTCTAATAAAATTATTCTTCACATTATAGGGCAGCTTGGTGTGGGCGGAGCTGAAAGACAGTTGTACCTTTTGTTAGAAGGTTTGCATTCCCGCTACGACTTCACAGTCATTTCATATGATGAAGAAAGGTTAGACCATATGGATGCAATCCAGTCACTGGGGGTTAAGGTCATTGTAATACCCAAAGGGCCTGGGTTAATAGGAAGGATTAAGTTTCTTATAAAACTTGGAAATCTCATCAGAATAATTGATCCCGATATAGTTCACACATGGCTCAGTTCTGCCAACATCTGGGGGCGGATTGCCTGCCTTCTTTCAAAAAAAAAGAGGTGCATTATTTCCTCAATAAGGAGTGCGGGCGAGGCTAACAAAAAGATACTCGAAACATTGGTAGAGCGCTTCCTTGCCAAGAAAACCGACCTTATAATAGCAAACACTGAAGCTGCAATGAACTCCATGGTCCACAACAAGATACCTGAAAAAAAGATACGAGTTATTTATAACGCTATTAACCCTGATTTATACGATTTTAGTGAAACTAAAAAGGAAATCAGGAGACAATTAATGCTCCCGTATCACAAGGTGTTAATAGCTACAGTAGGCGGTATGAGGCCAGAAAAGAATCACTGTATGTTTGTTGAAGTTGCCCGTGAAATACTGCGGAAACGCAATGACGTTCATTTTGTTCTGGTGGGGGATGGCGAACTCCGACAGAATATCGAGGCACTCATCTCAAAATACGGGCTTTGCGAGATGTTTACCCTCACGGGCCAACGTGATGACATACCTCAGCTTCTTAGGGCATTTGACATATTTATACTGACTTCACTGTGGGAAGGGTTGCCTAATGTCATCATGGAGGCCATGTGTGCAAGGCTGCCTGTGGTCGCCACAGATGTGGGGGGTGTTTCAGAACTAATAAGTCACGGCGAAAATGGTTTTCTGGTACCACCTAATGATATCGGTTCCATGGTTAGAGCTATAAATAGACTTATTGATTCCGCAAAACTCCGTTCTGATTTTGGCCTTAGCGGTAGATCGAAAATCGAAAGACAGTTTAGCCTTAAGAATACATATGAATTGTATTCATCTGTTTACGATGAGTTGTGAAAACAAGCGTGAACTTTGTTAAGTTAAAACGAGCATTTTTTTTGGCACTATATTATGGCCTAGCCTTTCACTGGCCAGGTCCTGACCTAAATAATACCTTTGGTGTAAAGTTCCGAAGATTTCTTTGTAAAAGGATACTGGGTTCAGTTGGAGAGGATACAGATATTCGAAAAAATGTATATTTTGGGAAAGGGGAAAAATTATACATAGGTGACAGATCAGGTATTGGTCAGGGCTCAATTCTTGGATGCACTGGTAAAATATTTATTGGTAACGATGTCATGTGTGGACCCCAACTGATGATCTTTACTACGGAACATAAGATGGCTCTTGAAAAACCTATGAGGACACAAGGTGTTACAGTCAAGGATGTAACTATTGGAAATGATGTTTGGATTGGAGCAAGGGTTACTATTCTCGCTGGGGTAACTATTGGTGATGGAGCTGTGATTGGTGCAGGTGCGGTAGTAACGAAAGACGTGCCTCCGTATGCAGTAGTGGGAGGAGTGCCTGCAAAAATCATAAGATTCCGTAAATGAAAGTCCTTTTTGTAACAAACGCATATCCCTCCCCTGAAAGACCATGGTTAGGAACTGCAGTGAGATTGCAGGAACAAGGTCTTGTCTCTCTAGGTATTAATGTGACAATCCTGTATTTAAATAGAACGGATAAGGGCAAGCTCGTTTACCTATCCGCATTTTCATCAATCAAGAAAAAATTTAAAGAAGGCTCTTTTGATATTTTGCATGTACAGTTTGGTGGTATTCAGGCACTTTTGGGAGCACTGGCTGCCAGGAAAAGATGTATCATAACATACCATGGGACAGATCTTCACGGCGGGAGCCCTCCATCACTTAAGGAAAAGATTTCGTACTCCATAGGTATTTTCTGTTCCAAGCTTGCCATTAGAATGGCTGGAGCATCAATAGCTGTTTCTCGAAATCTTGTTGAAGATTTACCTCGCAAAATGGCAAGGCGTATAGAAATTATCCCTACGGGAGTCGATTATCGCCTTTTCAGACCCATGAATAAAAGATTTGCAAGAAAAAGCTTGAATCTGGAGCAGGATCTATATTTCGTACTATTTTGCGACAATAACAATGATCCTGTAAAGAGGCGGGATATTGCAGATAAGGCGGTGGAAATCCTCCGAGAACAGGGTTTAAATGCCAATTTATTAGTTATGGCCCACATTCCCTTTGAAGAGATCCCTATCTTTATAAATGCAGCAGATGTACTCCTGGTAACCTCTGACAAGGAAGGATCTCCCAACATCGTCAAGGAAGCCCTTGCTTGTAATCTCCCGATTGTTTCCGTGGATGTCGGCGATGTTGCAGAAATGACCGCCGGAGTAAAAAACTGTAGGATTGTTGCGAGAGAGCCAAAGATCATTGCAAATGCCTTGGCTGAAATCGTTTTAACTGGTGAACGATCTGACGGCAGAGAAAAAAGGCAGAATATCATTGACAATGAAAAAGTCTGCGAGCGTGTTCTGGAAGTTTATAAAAGGGTCCTTAACCAATGCTCTGAATAGGCAGTAAATCCATGAATTCTGCTTACGACTCTGATATCTCATCTGGTGGAAAAAATAATAAATTTCCTGGTGTAACCGTAGTAGTTCCATGCAGAAATGAGCGCAGATTTATAGAACCTTTTTTAAGATCATTGCTTAAGCAGGATTATCCACGGGAAAAAACAGAGATAATTATTGCAGACGGCATGAGCGATGACGGAACAAGGGAAATTGTTCGGTCATACAGCGCCAGAGACCAGAGGATCAAAATGGTTGACAACCCAGGAAAGATTGTATCAACAGGTTTAAACAAGGCCATTCTCGAATCTAGAAACGACATTATTATCAGGATGGACACTCATACTGAATATTCTTCAAATTATATATCCAAATGCGTGGATGCATTAATTCAGAGCGGAGCTGGGAATGTGGGGGGCCCCGCAAGGACGAAAACAAGAAACTTCATGCAAGGAGCTATCGCAGCTGCATATCATTCGCCCTTTGCTGTAGGCAATGCTTCATTTCATTTTGTCGATTTTGAGGGAGAAGTCGACACCGTAACTTATGGTTGCTGGTACAAAGAAACCTTAATCAAAATCGGTCTGTTCGATGAAGAACTTGTCAGAAATCAGGACGATGAACTTAACTTAAGATTGCAGAAATCCGGATATAAAATCTGGCAAAATCCTGATATTAAATCCTGGTATTATCCTCGTGAAAGCTTAAAAAAACTTTTCAAACAGTATTATCAGTACGGTTATTGGAAAGTCTGGGTCATAAGGAAACATAGGCGACCTGCCTCTCTGCGCCAGCTTGTACCGGCTGCTTTCGTCCTTGCAACTTTGGTAAGCTTGTGCGCCAGTATCTTTTTTCCCGTAATGCGTATCGGTTTGATACCTGTCTTTGTACCTTATCTGATTTTTATTTCTGCGGGTTCGGTTATTACAGCCAAGAGATCGAATTGGCGATATCTGCCGGTACTGCCTGTGATTTTTGCTACTTTTCATTTTGGCTACGGCCTTGGTTTTTTACACGGTCTAATGGCACAATTGCTAAGAAAGCATAAACATTCCGGTGCAGTCACTGACCTTTCACGCTGAATGGATAACTTGATGGGAAGAAAACCAAAAACCAACTACTTGCTTTTATATTCGATTATAGTTTTATCAGGACTGGGAATACTCTATTCCTCGATCTTCAAAGGCCTTTTCAATATTTGGATTACCCAAGAACAATATTCTTATGGCCCATTGATTCCTTTAATAGCTCTTTATATTATTTATTCATCAAGGAAACATATACTTAACGCCCCTATAAAACCAAATTACCTCGGATTAATAATTGTACTGCTGGGATATGGTCTGTACCTATTTGGTGTTTTTAGCATTCACGGTTTCACTGCTCGGTTTTCATTCATTGTTATGTTGGTTGGTTTTTCTCTTTTTGCGTTGGGTACCGAGATGATGCGGCGGTTAGCCTTCCCTTTCTTTATCCTATTGTTCATGATTCCATTCCCAGAAATACTGGACAGATTATTCTCACTGAAACTGCGTCTTCTTTCCAGCCTAATCACCGAAGACATCCTTCATGCTATCGGCGTATCTGTATTCAGACAAGGTAATATCATCGATATCGGGACCATGCAGTTCAATGTTGCTGATGCATGCAGCGGGATGAACTACCTTTTGCCATTACTGGCCCTTGCGGCGCTAATAGGTTTTTTTTCAACAAAGTCCAAGATCATTCGTTCCATCCTAATTATCTCAGCCGTTCCGATTACCCTTACTGCAAATGTTATAAGGATTACAACCACAACTCTTATAGCAAAATATTGGACTCCCAAAATAGCGACAGGTTTCATGCACGACTTTTCCGGATGGGTGGTATTCATGTTCGCTTTTTTTTGTCTGTTCATTGAGCTGAAGTTACTAAAATTAGTGGCGAAGGAGAGAAGGAATCCTCCCGAATTAAAAACAGAACTCGGGATAAACGGGGGAAGTGCATACAAACAGGACCAGGATGACCTGGAGATAATGCCGATTATAGCAACCGGATGCCTCATAGCCATCTTCTGGGGAGGCTTTTTTGCCGTTTCATCCAAGAAGAAAGACAGACCGCTACCTGTTATGGAAAGCCTGCCGCTTTTGATAGATGGTTACATTGGAAAAACCATCCCGGAAGATCCTAATATAAAGAAATTTTCATCCGTAACGGATTCCATTACCCGTGTTTATTGGAAGGAAGGGCAAAACCCTATATCGGTTTATGTAGGTTATTACAGGACTTCACCTGAACTCAAGGGTTTCATACACACCCCGGAGGTCTGCCTTAAAAGCAGCGGGTGGAAAATCCGGAAAATTGATTATCAGGATTTGGTTCTTCGGTCGGGTAAAATTCTCAAGACGCGCGAAGTGATTTCAGAAAGGGGCGGAGTCAGACAGTTTTTGATCTACTGGTATCAGATAGGCAATTTTACCACAGGCAATGAGCAGCTTGCACATTACTATACAGGTTATGACGCGATCTTTGGTGACTACAGTGATGCGATCAAAGTGATGATTTCTGTTGATTATGCTTCAGATGGAAATTCGGGAAAATGCCGCCAAGAATTATACCAGTTTATAAACAATTTCGTGCCTGCCATGTATTCATCCCTCGAGATATTTGAATAGTAAGGTCATAAAACTATTATGGAAAATAAATGATGAAAGTACCGTTTTGTCTTCCCTTAATAGACCAGGATGTCATAAATGAAGTGAATGACGCCCTTATTAACACGGGGTGGTTGACTACTGGTCCAAAAGTACAGGCTTTTGAGGAAGAAATAAAAAAAATTACAAGTGCCCGAGAAGTGTTATGTGTTAATTCTTGGAACTCTGGTACCACATTGGCCCTCAAGTGGTGGGGAATCAAACCTGGCGACGAGATAATAATTCCTGCCTATACATATAGTGCCACGGCTCTCACTGTTATGAATCTCGGTGCGAAGGCAGTGATGGTTGATGTCGAAGATGACTTCAATATTTCCGTTCAAAAAATCAAATCGGCAATCACAGCTAAAACAAAATGTATCATTCCCGTGGATATTGGAGGATATCCGTGTGATTATGATGAAATATTCGAGCTTGTTGAGGATCCGGCGATAAAGCGGCTTTTCATACCCGAGTCAGAGAATCAGGAAAGACTAAACCGAATTTTGGTACTTGCCGATTCAGCCCATTCGATAGGGGCTTTGTATAAAAAGCGCCATTCCGGAGCGCTGGCTGATATATCTGTATTTTCCTTCCATTCGGTAAAGAACATTACTACAGGCGAAGGAGGAGCAGTCTGCCTTAATGTTCCTGGTCTTTCCAATTCTGATATAAAGGCCTTCCTAAAGCATTTTTACTTGTATGGCCAGACCAAAAGCGCACTGGACAAAACTAGGACCGGTAGTTGGCGCTACGACATAGTTTCACAGGGAATGAAGGGCAACATGCCTGATATATGTGCCTCTATTGGGCTTGCACAGATCAGGAAATACACGACAGACCTTCTTCCTGAAAGAAAGGAAATATTTGCGAGGTATAATAGTGCTTTTCAAAAGTTTGAATGGGCAGTTCTTCCCCCTCACGAAACAGATATTAAGAAATCTTCATGCCACTTGTATATGCTTCGAATAAGAAGTATTTCCGAATATCAAAGAGACAAGATGATAGAATACGTGTCAAAACGCGGGGTTGGGGTTGGCGTACACTACATCCCCATGGCTATGTTCAGCCTATTTAAAAATAAGGGCTACAATATCAAGGATTATCCAAATACATTCCAAAATTATGAGAGAGAGATTTCACTTCCGATATACAACGGGTTGACCGTTGACCAGATCGATTATGTTATAGATACGGTGATCAATGCCTATACTGATGTGATTTCGTACAGTTAAAGTAATTATTATATTACTTTGCATGCTCCCCCCAAAAAAATAATATTAAACTATACAATTTTGGGTATTAGTAATGAGACTTGTTTTAAAAATTGGATAAAAGGTTTTCAAGAGGTCTCCAAATGAACAACAAAAATTCTGTATCCATCAATCCATTTACATACGAAGTTTACCATATTCCTGAATTGCTCGATGACCGTGCCAGGATTGATGATTTTGTTAAGGCTAATGAAGGAAAAAAAATCGTCGTTGTCCAGGGGCTGGGTTTTGTAGGAGCAGTCATGTCTATCGTTTGTGCAAATGCGTTAACCGAGGAATATGCAGTTATCGGAGTTGACCTAGCAAACGAAGCCAATTTCTGGAAGATTAGGTCCATCAACGAGGGAATTTTTCCCGTCATTGCTTCAGATCGGAAGATTGAATTGTTTTACAGGCAGGCGTTGGCTAAAGGTAATCTATACGCCACATATGATCCTTATTGCTATTCATTAGCAGATATAGTCATTGTAGACATAAATCTGGACGTCGCAAAATATTCCAATGAAAATCGGGATCTTGAAGGGTATGATGTCGATTTGACTCCTTTCAGGAAGGCCATAAGTGCCATAGGCGAAAATTGCAGAGAAGATGTCCTCATTCTCGTAGAAACTACGGTACCGCCAGGGACCTGTAGGAAAGTCGTTTATCCAATCATTAAGGAATGCCTTGAAAAACGGGGCTTGGCTACGAGCCATTTCAAGGTGGGGCACTCCTACGAGAGAGTAATGCCGGGCCCTGAATACATAGATTCTATTCAGAATTTTTACCGCGTCTATTCAGGTATAAATAACGAAAGCGCCGATGCAGTGGAATCGTTTCTGCGCACCATAATACGGACTGATAAATATCCACTGACGCGCCTTGGAAGTACAACTGCAACGGAGATGGCTAAGGTGCTCGAAAACTCCTTCAGGGCCATGAATATTGCATTTATTGTGGAGTGGTCAAGATTTGCCGAAGAAGCCGGAGTCAACCTGTATGAAATTGTTAAAGCTATAAGAATGAGGCCCACTCACAGGAACATTATGCTGCCCGGCATAGGGGTCGGGGGTTATTGCCTGACCAAAGACCCTTTGATGGCGAGCTGGGCAAAGAAGAATCTTTTCAATAGCATGGAGGGATTGGGGCAAAGCGAACTCGCAGTCATCATCAATGACCATATGCCTCTGTATGCATTTAAGTTTCTACAGAAACATTATAAACAGGACTTGAGAAAAAAGAAGGTCTTGCTGCTTGGTGTTTCTTATCGGGAGGATATAGGTGACACACGTTATTCCCCAGTCGAGGTCTTTTGCCGATGCCTTTTAAAGGCAGAAAGCGAAATATTTCTACATGATCCTTATGTTCGGTACTGGGAAGAGATGGAATTGAAAATCCATGGCAATCTGGACGAACTCCTGGCTCGGCAACTTGATCTGATAATTGTTTGCACAGGGCATAGCATGTATCGTAATAATGAAAAACTTATCAGCAAAATTTTGAGGCAGGATAATGTCTTCATTTACGACACCGTTGGTATCTTTTCTGAGGAGGAAATAAGAAGAATGCGCACTAGACATCCCGTAAAAATACTTGGAAGAGGAGATATATAAACCAATGAGAAAAGCTCTCTTGATAGGTGGGGCGGGCTTTATAGGCAAGCACTTGGTTGAGTACCTGGCTGAAAATCGCAATTATGAAATTACTATTGCTGATAATTTCTTCCGGGGCAAAATAGATGAAAATTTGAGAATCCTGACAGAAAAACATGATATAAAAATTATTGAAGGAGACTTGACGGATCCAAAAGTTTTCAGGACACTTGACAGCGATTTTGATTATGTTTACATGCTTGCCTCTGTAGTTGGCGTTGATTATACCACCAGTATCCCACATGAGATCATAAGGATTAATACGGCACTGATTTTCAACACTTTGGAATGGCTGAAAAATGCCAGTTGCGGAAAAGTCCTGTTTACATCATCAAGTGAATGTTACGCCGGCACTATTGAAACCTTCGGGTATGAAATTCCAACACCCGAAACGATCCCTCTGTGCATCCAGGACATTTCCCACCCTCGCTTCACCTACGCAGTGACAAAAATGCTTGGGGAATCTGGTTTCCTTAACTATTCCAGGGCCTTCGGCTTCGATTGTACAATTGTCCGTTTCCATAATGTATTCGGGCCGCGCATGGGGTTTAAACATGTCATTCCGCACATTGTGCAGCGTTTTTTGAATAATGAAAATCCATTCAAGGTATATGGGCATGACCAGACCCGCGCATTTTGCTATATCACGGATGCAGTGGAGGGCACTGTGCTGGCAATGGAAAAAGATGGTACCAATGGTGAATGCTATCATATAGGCTCGATGGAAGAAATAACCATAGAAACATTAATTAAATACACCGGTAAGTTGATGGGGTTTAGTGGTGAATATGTCGATGCTCCTACTTATCCTGGTTCTGTTTCAAGAAGATGTCCTGATATCACCAAAGCAAGAAGACAATTGGGCTTTGAACCTCGCGTACATTGGAAGGAAGGCCTGCAAAAAACTGTTAAATGGTATGTGGACTATATAAAGTCAGGAAAAGAATTACATGAATCTTTCTACGATAACAAGCCTGATTAATCCAAGATGTATGCCTTTATAAAGAGATTCCTCGACATAGTGGTATCCGCTACCGTCCTGCTGGTCCTGCTTCCTTTCTTCATTCCCATAATCGTAGCTCTCAGGCTAACTGCAGAAGGTGAGATATTCTATCTCCAGGAGAGGGTAGGATTTAAAAACCAGCCTTTCAAGATCTGGAAGTTTGCTACCATGCTCAAGAATAGCCCTAATATGCTCACCGGCAGCCTGACGGTGAGAAACGACCCTAGAGTGACACCAATCGGCAAATACCTGCGTATCACCAAGATAAATGAGCTTCCCCAGCTAATAAACGTGCTAATAGGCAACATGAGTCTTGTAGGTCCAAGGCCCCAGATGAAAGTGGATTTTGACGTATATCCCGGGCATGTCAGGGAGAGGATTTATGATATCAAACCAGGGGTAACCGGCATAGGCTCCATTATCTTTAGGGATGAAGAAAAGATGATGTCGGAAAGCGGCATGCCGGTCAAGGAATTCTACGCAAGGCACATTGCGCCTTACAAGGGCGAACTGGAGCTGTGGTACCAGGAGAACATGTCTTTTATTACAGACCTGATACTTATTTTTCTCACCGTGTGGGTAATATTTTTCCCCGAGAGCAGCCTGCCTTTTAAGATATTGAAAGATTTGCCAGATCCTCCAAAACCACTTAAGGATTTCATTAAAAAATAAGTTCAAAAATAGAAAAAGACACATACGCTATCAATGATTCCATGCCTTGAATCCCGGAAAGCCTTTTGCAGGCTAGCCATTACGTAATAATCATGTCGCTTTTTTTGACCACATTGTTCTTTTCTCTTTTCATCACTATCGCCCTCGTTCCGCTATTTACAAAATTGGCGACCAGGCTCCATTTCGTGGATGTTCCTGAGGGCAGGAAGGTTCACCAAAAGCCTGTACCCCGGGTGGGTGGGGCTGCAATGGCCCTTGGTGTCTTCGTTACCGCCCTGGCCTTTTTTCCTAAAAACGACTTCGTTCTTCCTTTCCTTGCCGGCATGGGCACCATTGTCCTTTTTGGACTACTGGATGACATAAAAGGTCTAGGCTACAGGAGCAAATTTGCCGGTCAGATCGCAGCTGCCTTAATCATAATCGTTTTTGGAAAGGTAAGGATAGTTACACTTGGAGACATCATACCTGCTCACCTTTGCCTTACGGAATTGGCGTCCTTTGTCCTCACATTTTTGGTGATCATAGGCGTAACCAATGCCATCAACCTTGCAGATGGACTGGACGGGCTTGCAGGGGGAATATGTTTCATGGCCTTTTGTTGCATTGCCTACCTTGCCTATAAGACAGGAATGACATCCGTTTTTTTCTTTTCTGTCTCCATTGTCGGGGTGCTTCTTGGTTTCTTGAGGTTCAATACGTACCCTGCCACAGTATTCATGGGAGATACCGGAAGCCAGCTTCTTGGTTATTCTGGAATCGTACTTGCCATAAAACTTACCCAGGAAAGCCCGGGATTAAGTCCTGTGCTTCCCCTTTTCTTTTTTGGACTTCCAATACTTGACACGCTTTCCGTAATGGTTCAGCGCATGGTTGAAGGCAAATCCCCATTCATTGCGGATAACAACCACATGCATCACAAGCTAATGCGTCTTGGCCTCTCCCATACCGAGGCGGTTTTTTCAATCTACCTGGCTCAATCACTTCTAATCATCCTCGGACTTTTCTTCAGGTCCTGGTCGGATCTGTTTCTGTTTATGATTTTTCTTCTCTTTTCTGCATTTATTCTTGCCGGCTTCACTGTTTCTGAACGCCACGGTTACACGATAAAACGCTTTGATATCATTGATAATTACCTTAAGGCAAAGGTGATAAGGCTTAAGAGAAAGGGCATACTCATTAGAATCTGTTTCTTTTTACTGAAACTGACCTTTCCCATCCTTTTGGTCTTTAGTGTATTTCTTCCTGCTTCTATACCTCAAAACCTGGCCTACATCGCAGGCGCTGCCATTGTCTTGGTAGGCTTATCCCTGGTTTTCAGGAACCTGAAAACGGGTCCGGCGGTTAGGATGTCCATCTATTTTATAGGCCCCTTTATCATTTATTTTGGGCAGGTCCATATGGCTGGCTGGTTAACCCACACTTACTCAGTAGCATACGACTTTTCCTTTCTTTTTCTGGCCTTTTTGAGTATAGCAACCTTGAAACTCACAAGACGCAAGAAGGGCTTTAAATTCAGCACAATGGACTTTTTGATACTTGTTATATTGCTTGTTGTGCTGATACTTCCGGACAAGCAGGTACGCAGCCATCACTTGGGTATGTTGGCTTCAAAGATAGTTATTTTATTTTTCAGCTTTGAAATCTTAGTTGGTGAAATGAGGGGAAAATGGGGCGGGTTGGCCCTTACGGTGCTCATCTTTTCGCTAACCACTACAGCAAGAGCACTCAATCTTTTCTGATTGATTATATTAATTTTTTTGCTTTCTTGCTGTCTTTTGAATTTTAAAAGGTGGAACACGTTGGTAAATTGAGTTATTAAAAGAGTGGAGGTGAAGGAACCATGAAACCAGTTTCAACAGCCATGCTATCTTTAATCTTCCTGTCTGCTTGTGCTTTTTCCTTTGCTAGCAAGTGTCTTGCTGACGACTACAAGATCGCTCCGGCAGATGTTCTTGAAATCTCCATCTGGGGAGAACAGGACCTTACCAGGCAACTTGTTGTAAGACCGGACGGCAAGGTCTCGTTTCCCTTGATAGGCGATATCGAAGTTGCAGGAAAGACAACGGCCCAGATCAAATCCCTGGTCGAAAAAAAAATAAAGGCCTATATTCCATCTGCCAGCGCAACGGTCATAGTGTCTCAGCTGGGAAGTCTCCAGTATTATGTCATAGGTAAGGTAGCCAAGCCTGGCATGTTTAACGTGTCAAGAAGGCTAAGCGTTCTCCAGGCCCTGGCCCTTGCCGGAGGCCTTACCACCTTTGCCGACGAAGACGGCATCTCCATCATCAGATACAGGGATGGCAAGGTGTTACACCTGCCTTTCAACTACAATGAAGTGAAGAAGGGGAAAAATCTACAGCAGGACATCTTGTTAGAGAGGGGTGATGTTGTTCTCGTCCCTTAAGCCTGGACATAAGGCGTTTATAAACATAAGAGTAGGCCTCTGCAATCCCTTAACCCTTTTACCCCTTTTTATTTATTTCCTTTTGCCACTTGTGGGGCATGCTGCTGACTGGTCGTTGAATCCTGGCATTGAGGCAATGTCAGAATATAATGACAACATCTTGTTTTCCCACAAAAACAAGATCGATGATTTTATTGCTCGGATAAAACCCAGATTGCAAATACTTGGAAGAACCGAAAAAACCTTGTTTTCCTTAGATTCCATTGTTGCCGGGGAAAAATACTTTGACAACGGACGGCTTGACACTGTCAACACTTACAACAACCTGCTGTATCGACATAACTGGAATCCAAAATTCCTCACAAGCCTGAAAGTAAACTTCATCAAGGACGAGACCCTTGAGGAAGAACTTGAGGCAGCCGGAAGGCCAGGAGTCAGAAAGAAAAGATATCGTTACGGCTTTGATGCATCTGGCCAGTATAACTTGAGTGATACCTTCTCGGTGACCCTGGGCGGAGGGCCCAGGTTCAACGATTATCCAGAAGGTCCTTACAGCGATTTAAGATCCTGGCAGGTGTATTTGGACCCGGCCTTTGCCCTGGACCCAATCAATACTGTTGGCCTTTTCATCAACTATGATTATGCGGATTACAAGGATTCTTCTCTTATAAAAACCTTTTCTTCAAGCCTTTATTACAGAAGAGAACTAAGCGAAACCGCCTATTTCGTTCTTGGAGGCGGCTACCGCTACACGTGGAGCAGGTATGACAGCTGGCATTTCAATTATTATATAGACCCAAGCACCAACCGCATTGTTGCCTTCCCCGTGAAGGAAAAACGTTCCAGCGGAGACGGTGGGTTCATATTCAACTTCGAACTCGACAATTCCTGGACGGATCGTTTCGCCACTGTTGCTACTGCGGGCAGGGAACACTACAATTCCGTAGAGGCAAGAAGCACTGACCTGACATACGCCAGGGTGACGTTCAAGTACCGCTTGACAGAGACCATTTCTACCAACTTGCGTTTCAGCTACGATACAACCGATGAAACCGGCCCTTGGAGTGTGGACCACAACAACATAAGGTTTGAGCCTTTTCTTAAATGGAGAATAAGCCCCAACCTTTCTCTAAAACTTGGCGGTTCTTACCGATACGACAGGGAAGATACGAAACATAGCAACTACGACATACAAAGATACAGGGGATGGCTGTCAATTTCCTACAGATATCCCAGATTTTTTTCGAACCACTAACTTGGAGGATTTAACATAATGGAACAAGGTCAAGAGCTATTTGAAATAAAAAACATTATAAAAAGGCGCAAATGGTCACTGATCTTGCCATTTATTGCAGTAATGACCCTTTCTGCAATTATCTGCCTAGTCCTGCCAAACTTCTATCGGTCCACTGCCACTATATTGATCCAAAGCCAGCAAATTCCCAAGGACCTTGTTCCTTCCACCGTTACCAGTTACGCCGAGCAGAGGATACAGACAATAACCCAGGAGGTCACTGCACGTTCAAGGATCCTGGACCTTGTCAAGAAATACGATCTTTTGCCTGATAAGCGAAACCAGCTGACCACAGAAGAAATCGTTGAAAAAATACGGCAAAGAATAGCAGTTGAGCCAATAAATGCAGAGATACACAAACAAGGCAGTAGCAGGCCAATGGTTCTTACCATTGCCTTCACCTTGTCCTATGAAGACAAGGACCCAAAGAAGGCGCAGTTGGTGACCAATGAGATAGCCTCCTATTACATGGAAAAAAACCTGGAATCCAGGGAGCAGTATGCGCGCCGCACAACCAAGTTTCTGGAAGAACAGCTCAAAAAGGTGCGCTCAAGAATTGATGAGCTGGAAACAAAACTTGCAAATTTCAGAAAAAGTCATCTGGAGGAGCTGCCGGAATATACAAACCTGAACATGCAGAAGCTTGAAAAGCTCAATGCAGATATCAGCAATATAAACATGCAGATAAGATCGCTGGAGGAACAGAAGGCGTCGGTCAGGAACAAGCTCGCCTCCCTTGATCCCTATGCCGGTTCAAATGAAAGGGTCTTAAGCCCTGAGGAAAGACTCCAGCAAGCAAGGCTTGAAAGGGCCCAGCTCCTTGCCAAATATTCCCCAAAACATCCGCTTGTCCTAGCCAAAAACAGGGAGATAGCCCTT
>Ga0256832_1000998_pt1 | contig 18956 bp, 12 predicted proteins | sample 134614metaG_FD_190534 | JGI IMG/M metagenome (GOLD analysis project Ga0256832, IMG submission 190534) | Hydrothermal vent microbial communities from Lau Basin, Pacific Ocean - 134-614 | ecosystem: Environmental > Aquatic > Marine > Hydrothermal vents | place: Pacific Ocean: Lau Basin | collected...
CAAGAGGTGGATGAACGGTTCGTTGCCGTAAGTCTCCTGATAGATGGCCCGCACATCCTCCTCGCCCAGGCCGGGGTTCACATCCACGTAAAGGGTGGAAAGGATGCCGCGGTTGACGGGGATGAGTTGAGGCGTGAAGGTAATCTGCACGTCGGGAGTGTATGCGCCCAGGATGAGCTCCATTTCGGCGATATGGCGGTGGGCGTAACCGATGCTGTATGGGATCAGATTTTCGTTGATCTCGACGAAGTGGCTGCTGAGCCGCAGCTTGCGCCCCGCGCCCGACACGCCCGATTTGGCGTCGACGATGATGTTGGGGTCCAGAACGCCGGCCCGGGCCAGAGGCCACAGGCCCAGGTTGACGGTGGTGGGATAGCAGCCGGGGTTCGCCACCAGCTCGGCCCGAGCGATGGCCTCCCGATTCACCTCGCACAAGCCATACACCGCCTCTTGCAGCAGCCCGGTCTGGGTGTGAGGCGTCCCATACCAGCGTTCGTAGATAGCGGGATCGGGCAGGCGGAAGTCGGCCGAGAGATCGATGACGCGCACGCCTGCATCCCGGGCCCGGGCCACGGCTTCCATGCTGGCGGCATGGGGCAAACAGAAGAAGATGACGTCCGCTTCTGTCAAGGGCGCATCCGCGAAGCGGATGAGGGGCGTTTCATCGGGTGTGGGATAGAGATCGCTGATGCGTTTGCCCGCGGAGGATTCGGATGTGGCCCAAACCAATCGGGCCTGAGGATGGCGGGCGATGAGTTTGATGAGCTCGAAGCCCGTATAGCCGGTCGCGCCGACGATGCCAACCTGGATCACAGTGCTCTCTCACATAAAGAGGACGCAATGTGCAAGTTTTCATGAAATGCTATTTTTCATGGTCCGAACACCCGCAGGTGAACCTGCGGGCTAGAAGCAGCGCCCCGTGAACGGGGCTCTGGTGCGCCCGCCGGCCCGAAAGCCGGGTTCACCCGGCGTTGTTCTGTAGCCCGGAGGCTTCAGCTCCGGGCGACCGGGGAAACTTGCACATTGGGTAAAGAGGATGTAGCTGCTCAGGTCGTTGGCCCCAATATCTCTCTTTTGCCACGAAGACGCGGAAACAAGTTTGCAGGCGGCAGTCGCAAGTTTTCTATACAGCGCAACCTGCCCCCCTGTTCTCCCGCGTTTCCTCGCATCCGTGTTGAGTCAACAGGGCTACGTTAGCAGTTACCTTTGCAAAAAGGCGCAAACGAGGGCGTCTGCCATTATCTTATGGCCTGCCCCCTGTCTGCGCCCTTGTTTCGTCATCGTAAAAGGGATTATGTCTCGCTTTCGGAAGCGAGTTCGCCTTGTTTGATCGCCTCGGCCTGCCGGATGGCTTCCGCTTCGGGCAGGGTGACGGTGGCGGGCGTCGGTTCAGGCTCCGGTTCCAGTTCGAGTGCGGGCTCGGGTGGAGCGAAGGTCTCGGCCGGAGGCGGGGGAGGCGCGACGGGCGTTGCCACGGAGCTTGTCTCCGCCTCACGGGCGTGGGGCTGTTGGGTGAAATCCACGGCCAGCGCGCCACATTGGGGGCAGCGCTTCCAATCGGGTTCGAGCAGATAGCCGCACTGAGGGCAGGGGTGCTTGAGTTCCGCCTCGCAGTAGGGGCAATAGCGCCAGTCGGGCTGGACAGGCCGTCCGCAGTTCCAGCAATCGGGCGCTTGCTCCAGCTCGCGCAGGAGGATTTCTTCCTCCAGCGCCCGGTCATATTGCTCGGCCAGGGTTTGCTTGGGTCGCACCAGGATGTAGATCAGCAGTCCCAATACGTTGAAGACGGCGACCAATAGCGCCGCCAGGATGGCTGCGAAGATGTCAGAGGATCGCAAGCGAATGTCGCGCCATGTCCAGATGATGAGGCCGATCCAGAAGGCGGCCAGAAGCCCGCCGATGATGGCGACGCCCCAGGTCAGGCCGACGCCCAGCAGGTTGAATAGCTGTTCCATAAGTCGAATGCCACTCCTTGATGGAGATGGGATGAAAGGGCGATTTCTTCCCTTTACAGAGTAACTGCTAACATACTTGACTTTAGGCCGCCAAAAGCCACGAAGGCTCGAAGTTTTTCGAAGACACGAAGGAAAAATCAAGGAAAATACGTCGTGCCTTGGCTTTTCTTCGTGTCTTCGTGGCAAAAAGTGGTGGCGATACCTTAGTAGTTACTTTACAGACGTTCAATCATATCATAACGCGACCCTCTCACAAAAACTATCTGCGGGGAATGCGCTTAGTTTTGGAGGTGCGGGGCGTCAAAACGGTATCAAGGCGACGTCAATTTCGTTCACCTCGCGGGCATCGCCCGTATCCATCTTGCTCTTCCATACGTTAATCGTAAGTGAAACTCTCGCCCCAAAGTCCATATATCCATCCCTGGCGCGCTCAGGGTTTATGCGCGCCCACCGATCCCAGGAGTGATCACGTCTCTCATGCCTTCCCGCCGACTTTCCATGCCCTTGCTGACCCTCCTGTTCCTCTTCAGCGCCGCCATCCTCGCCCAGGCCGACCCAGGCGCTGTCAATGAGATCATCCCCGCCGATCGCAAGGTGGATTGGTCACCCGGCGTGCAGGGAGGCATCCCCGAAGTCCCCATCGTCAAAGTGGTGACCGACCCGCCCTACAATGCCGTCCCCAACGACGGCCTGGATGATCGGGCGGCCATCCAGAATGCCATCGATGACGCGTACGCCGCGGGCGGCGGCGCGGTGTTCCTGCCCGCAGGAACCTACGATATCCAAAGTCGCACCGCCACCGACGGCGCGCTGGTCCTGAAGTCGGACGTCGTTATCCGCGGCGAGGGCGCGGATCGCACCAAAATGCAGTTCGATCTGAGCGCCTACACCGACGATGTGGCCGGGTTCAAAGTGCTGGCTTACAATTACAGCGCCTTCACGCCCGTGACGGGCAGCTTTTCCAAGGGCAGCCAGACCATCACCGTCTCGGATCCCTCCCTTTTCAATGTGGGCGATTATGCGGAGATCGAGATGGAGAATGACAGCCGCATCAGCAATGAGGATTGGGCGTTGAACGCGGTGGGAGAGGTGGTTAAGATCGTGGGCGTCAGCGGCAACCAACTCGCGCTGGAGAAGCCTCTGAACTACGGTTACGACGCCGCCCGCAATCCCCATATCCGACGCATGGCCGTGGTGCGTGACGCTGGCATCGAGCGCATGTATCTCACCCGGCTGGATTCGGGCCCGGGCCAGCTGATCTTTTTCTACAATGTGGCCAATGTGTGGGTGAGAGAAGTGGAAAGCTATAAAGTCCTGAACAGTCACGTCTACGCCCGCGCCGCCTATCAGTGCGAGGTGCGAGACAGCTATTTCCATGAAGCGTGGGGCTATGGTTCGGGCGGGGAAGGGTATGGCGTGAATCTGGTCAAGCATGTGACCAACTGCCTGGTGGAGAACAACATTTTTCGCTACCTGCGCCACCCCATCGTGGTGCAGGTGGGAGCCAGCGGCAATGTTTTCTCCTACAATTATTCCCTGGATCGTCAGTCCACCCTCACCGATGTGTCTGTACACGGGCATTTTCCCTCCTACAATCTATTCGAAGGCAATATCGTACAGGAGATCAATTCATCCGATTATTGGGGAGCCAATGGCCCGGGCAACACCTTCTTCCGCACGTGCGTACAGGCGGAAGGCATCCAGCTTATGAATGATTCCGATGATCAGAATGTGGTGGGCAATGTGCTGGGAGACGTTTTCCCCAACATCATCACGGAAGATGGAACCATCGACGGCACGTTGAAGCATGGCAACTACGAGCTGGGCGCGGTGCAGTGGGATCCCACCATCGCCGATCACAACCTGCCCGACAGCTATTACCTGACCCAACTGCCCGGCTTCTACGCCTATCAGAACATGAACTGGCCTTCCACGGGCTCTGATATCAACACGAATCAAGCTACGTGCATGATTCCCGCCCGCGAGCGTTGGGAGAATGGCAGCATCATCCCGCACCCCTTCTATCTGCGCAACCAGATCAGCAGCGATGATGTCACGCTCGATTGGGTGCATCGCTATGAGTACAGCGGTTATGAAATCTGGCGGAGCGCCGATCCCTATTTCTTGCCCGGCGATCCTGGTTCCACCCGCATCGCCAACAATGTGCAGCCGCCCGCGGTGGGCGACGGGGCCAGCTACACCGATGCGGGCGCGGTCGTGGACGGCGTCAGCTACTATTACCGCGTTCGCGGGATCAACGGCTCCACCACCTCCAACCCCTCCAACGAGCGCGGGCTGTTCATCCAACCCCTCACGCCGGGGAATTAGCTGTTTCCCAAATAGCGTTGCGTTGGTTTGCAAAAGGGACATGAAGCCTGTGTTGGGCGAGTCTGCCGCAGACGTGATGCGTAATGCGTAATCCGTGGTCGTTATGCATTACGGCATTGGTTTCCCGCGCCCACGTGGTTGCGAGGCATTTTCATCCGTATCGGCGAGCTATCGCTCGAGCCGCCTACTTTGAAACAGATTCGGTAAACCGGGAAACCGGTAGGCCGGTAGACCGGGTGGGTCAGCGAATCGGCCCGGTTTCCCTGGTTTCCTGGTTTTCTGTTCTACCGGTTTGCGGGCCTACGCGCCCCGTCATTTTCGTCCGTATCGACGCGGACGCCCGTCACTGGTCCGTCCCCGGCTTGGCGTCTTCGTCATAGTTTGGCGGCGGAAGCTGTTCCTGGCCCGTGCGGAAGAGGAAGAAGTTCCAGACCAGACGGCTGATATCGCCCATGAGCGGGTTGCTCATATCCCACACCACCCAGCCATACTGATAGACGTAGATATCCAGCACGTAAGGGCCTTCGGGCCCGTAGATGATAGCCACGTCGCCCTGGGTGTCGGGCGCGTAGCCGTGCTTGTGCCCGATGCGCGTCCCCTTGGGCACGCCGTATTTGATCAACCATCCCAGCGGGTTCTGCTCCAGCCAGCCGATGAGATCCTGGCACTTCTCGGGCGTGAGCTTCTCGGGATAGGCGGCCAGGAGCGCGCCCTTGCCCTCGGCGCAGCGCCCGATCTCCGCCATGAGGACGCCCATATCGCGCGGGGTCGTCTGCATGGCCGGGTCGGGATTGGTGTGATATTGGGGATTGGCGTTGGCGGGCGTCTGGATGGGTGCGGGGATGATGTCGCTGTTGTAGGGCGTCTGGATAAAGGTGTTCTTCAAGCCGAATTCTCGATAGAAGTCATTCACCCGACGCACGCCCTTCATCACGTCGCCGTCGCCTAGATGGAACATGAGCGCGTTGGCCGCGGCGTTGCTGGCCGTGGGCGAGGTCATGGTGACGCTGATCCATTTGGTGATGTTGTCGGGCAGGGGCAGGTCGTTGTCCATGTAGGTGAGGAGCAGGATGCCGAGCTTGACCGTGCTCATGCCCGAGAACGCGGTGTCCGCGTCGATGTCGATCTCCTCGCCCGTAGGCAAAAACTGGAAGTAGGAGGCGTAGACGCCCGGGAATTTCTCGAACCGGGCCCGCATCGCGCGCTCCAGCGCCTCGAAGCCCGGTTTTTCATCCTGCTCGGTGATGAGTGCGAAGCGCGCTTCCCGATCGTATGGATCGGTGAAGCCGCGAATGATGTTGATGGCCGTCTGTCCCGGTTCGGTGCGCACGCCCGGCCGCCCCGCGGAGAAGGACAGGGTTTCCAGATTGACGGTGGGCGGCAGCGGCTCATGATCGTACGTCTTGGACTGATCGTTGATCCAATCCGCCAGTTTTTCCCGGTCGTAGGAATAGCTCAGGGGAATGTCGTGCGGGATGGGCGACTTGCCAGTAACATAAAAAATAAAATTCCAGATGGCGTTCCATCCCCGGGCGTATGCTTGCGCCTCCTGCACCATGCCCTCGGCGTCCACATGAAAATCGATATCCTCAGGCCGAAGCACGAGCCGGTTGTCGCCGTGCCAGACGAGGATAGGGCGCTCGTAGATGGCGCGCAGGTTCGCGACGGCTTCGGCCGGGGTTTCACCGCCGATTTTCATCCCGGCCAGGGTCACGCCCGGCGGGATGGCGTCGCGGCCTCTGGCATAGTTGACGTAGTAGGGGCCGAGGAAGAGGATGAGGGCGGCCAGGGCCAGGATGAAGCCCCAGCGGAGGAGACGGAGCATGGGTTATTCCCACTCGATGGTGGCGGGAGGTTTGGAGGTGATATCGTAGACGACGCGGTTGACGCCCTCGACTTCGTTGACGATGCGGTTGGCCATGCGGCCCAGGAGGTCGTCGGGCAGCCGGGCCCAATCCGCGGTCATGAAATCATCCGTGGTGACGACGCGGATGGCGACCACGTTCCCATACGTGCGGTAATCGCCCATGACGCCCACGGTGCGCACGGGCAGCAATACGGCGAAGGCTTGTGATGTGGCGCGATAGAGGTTGGCGGCCTCCAATTCCTGGATGACGATGGCGTCGGCCTGACGCAGGGTCTCCAGCCGATCCCAGGTGACTTCGCCCAGGATGCGGATGGCCAGGCCCGGACCGGGGAAGGGATGTCGCCAGACGATGCGTTCGGGCAGGCCCAGGGCCAGCCCCACGCGGCGCACTTCATCCTTGAACAGATAACGCAAGGGCTCCAGCAGCTCGAATTCGATGTCCTCGGGCAGGCCGCCCACGTTGTGATGGGTCTTGATGGTGCGGGCCGCCCGCTCCCGGCCCGTGGCCGCGCTCTCGATGACGTCGGGATAGAGGGTGCCCTGGGCCAGAAAACGATAGGGCGCGCCCTGGCTTTCGGCGGCCAGACGGGCGGCTTCGGCTTCGAAGACGCGCACGAAACGGTGGCCGATGCGCTTGCGCTTCTCTTCCGGATCGGTGACGCCTTTCAGGTCTTCCAGGAAGAGCTCGGCGGCGTTGATGCCGATGAGATGGATGCCGTGGGCCTGTTGGAAGGTCTCGAAGACCTCGTCGGCCTCGCCCAGACGCATCATGCCGTGGTCCACAAACACGCAGGTGAGTTGGTCGCCAATGGCCCGATGCACCAGCGCCGCCACTACCGAGGAGTCGACGCCGCCGCTGAGTCCCAACAGCACCCGACTGTCGCCCACCCGATCGCGAATCTCCTGCGTCATGGTCTCGATGAAGTTGGCCGGAGTCCAGTCCGCTTCAAGTTCGGCCACATCGAAGAGGAAGTTGCGCAGGATGTCCATGCCCTGGCGGGTGTGCTGCACTTCGGGGTGGAACTGAAGCGCGTAGCGCTTGCGGGCGATATCGCCCATGATGGCCATGTTGTCATTGTGGGATGCGCCCAGGGCGACCCATCCGGGCGGCAGTGCATCCACATGGTCGCTGTGACTCATCCACACGTCCAGTTTTTCTGGCAGCCCGGAGAGTAGCGGCGCATCGCCCGTGAGTTCGACGATGGTGTGCCCAAACTCCCGCGCGGTGGCCGGGGCCACATGCCCGCCCAGGGCGTGAGCCAGGGCCTGCATGCCGTAGCAGATGCCCAGCACCGGTTTGCCGCTTTCCAGCACGATGGGAGGCAGGGTGGGTGCGTCCGGTTCGTAGATGCTGGCCGGGCCGCCGGAGAGGATGTAGGCGTCGGCCTGGGCGAGCTGCTCGGCAGGCGCGTTCCAGGGGATAAGCTCGCTGTACACGCCCAGGTCACGCACCCGGCGGGCGATGAGTTGCGCGGTCTGAGAGCCGAAGTCGATGACCGCGACGGTAGGTGGGCGTTTCATGGTCGGACCATCATCAGTGAAGGGGATAGTTATCAAAACACGGATGAGAGGACGCGGATGGGGAAAAACATTTGACACCTATCCGTGTTTTTTGCTGCGGCATTCAATGGGGTGGGAGGGGAGGCAGGTAGGGCAAGGGGTTGACGCGGACGCGGTTTTTGCGCACTTCGAAGTGGACGTGGGGGCCGGTGGAGTTGCCGGTGGAGCCCACCAGGCCGATTTTCTGTCCCCGCGTCACCCAATCGCCTGCCTTGACGGCGGGATTGGTCATGTGGCTGTAGAGGGTGACCAGGCCGTTGGGATGGCGGATGATGACGGAGAAGCCGTAGCCGGTGAAGAGCCAGCCCGCGCGCACGACCCGCCCCTCGCCCGCGGCGTAGACGGGCGCGCCCCAAGCGGTGGCAATGTCAATCGCCCGATGTTTGGCCGAGTAACCCTGGGTGATCCAGCCACGCAGAGGCCAGGCGAAGGTGGCCTGGGGCGAGAGATCAGGCCTGGGGATGTTCACGTCCAGCCGTCCGCCGGGAATGACCAGCTCCTGGCCCGGCGTGAGCGTCTGGCCCAGCGCGACATGGTTGAGCGCATAGCGGACGATGGCTTCGGGCGAGACGCGCCACTTGCGGGCGATGGAGGCCAGGCTCTCCCCCTTTTTGACGGTGTGAATGGCGCCGGGGAAGGGGAGGATGCGCACGACCTGGCCCACGTAGAGGCGGTCGGGATTGCGAGTCAGCTCAGGGTTGCTGTAGCGGAGGGTATCCACATCCAGCCCGAACTTCTGGGCGATGCCCCACAGGGTGTCGCCATACATCACGGTGTAAGTGATGACGCCAGGACGTCGAATGGCGCTGGGGTCCAGCAAATAAGCGCAATCATCGATATCCTCAACGCCTTTGTGGCTCTCGTTTTCTCTGGAATCAGGGCAGGGATCTGCAGCGACCGGGCGAGGAGAGAAAACCAGCATCAGCCCGGACAACGCCAGAACCCAACCCAACACCAGTGCAGAGAGCAAGATTTTGCGGTTCATGGCCGTGATCTTAGCACGTCGCGGCGAGGGAGACAAGCGTCAACTTGCTATTTGCGTTCGAGGATCGCTTTCAACGCCTGCACATGGGCTTCGAACGCGGCCCGGCCCGCGGGCGTGGCCGCGATGAAGGTGCGGGGCTTGCGGCCCACAAAGGCTTTTTCGATTTTCACATAACCGGCGTCTTCCAGTTTACGCAAATGCACGCTGAGGTTGCCGTCGGTGAGCTCCAGCATCTTGCGCAGGGTCGTAAATTCCAACTGGGCGTCCGGGGGCAGCGCCGTGAGGGCGGCCATGATCTGAAGGCGAACTGGCTGGTGGATGATGGGATCAAGATCGGGCATGGTTCACCTCCAACTCCGATAAATGTAAAGGCCGCTGAAGAAGAGGACGCCGCCGCCCAAAACCGCCATCACCAGGTTGATATAGGCCGGGACCAGAATGTAGGCCAGCACGATGATGACGGTCACGCCCAGGCCGATCCAGGTCAAGGGCGTCCATAGCCACAGGCCCATGACCACATATCCAAACATAGCCATGATGGAGATGAACAGGCTCATCAGCGTGGGGTTGGAGTCGAATCCGCCCAGCCAGACAATCAAGAACGTGTAAATGATCCACAGAAGCCAGAAGATGCCGATGCGGGCGTCGTAGCCGGGCGTTCGCACCTTGGTGGAGAGTTTCCAGCCAATGACAAAGGAGAGGATGAACCCCATGGCCACCAGCGCCCCCCACAAGTCCCCCGCGGTTTTGGGCGGGAGGAAGTGGCTGCCTAGATAACCCAAGAACCAGATGGCGCCCCAGAGCATCATGTAGAAGGGCGCGCCGCCAATGGCCAGGGTGCGTCGGATCTCCCGCTGCACCTGGTGGATGGTTTCCAGGGATTGTTGGGCTTCGTTGCGGGTCATGTTCATGGCTCTACCTCCTTGCTTTGGAATGGATTGTACTTTGTAGTTCAAAGTACTTATATTATACAAGAAGTTTGAGTTGTTGTCAACCCTTTGTCAGGGAACCAGCCGTGCCGAAATTCGGGCGGCTTCGACGCGCCTTTCAGACCGCCGAGCCCTCATCCGGGCGTCGATGAGGCCGCCCTCACACTCGGTGCGTCGTATGTGAAATCGCTGGCTGCAAGACTTTCAAATATGACAATCTTTTTATCTTATGCTAAGCTTGCCAGCATCCTTCCGGACTGTAACTACCTTGATAATGTCATATTCGCGTCCGGACGTCCGCAGGTGAACGATACTGTTATCAAACCCCAAGCGGGCCACAAAACAACCGGACAGGGGCGGTGATCCGGCCATTCTACTCCCACCCCAACCCTCTCCCGATACTCGCTCCGCTCGTGTTCGGGGGAGGGGGACGCCCGAAGCCAGTCGGTTTTCAAGACATAAGCGCTTCTTCGTAATTGCTAAGAAGTAGTTGGCCCCAATCGTTCCTCTTTTGCCACGAAGACACGAAGGAAACGAAGGCGCGAAGTCATTCAAAAAAGATTTTATCCGTGTTTCCTCGTATCCGTGTCGAGTGAACAGGACTACGTTGGCAGTTACGCTTCTTCCGTAGTGACGATCGCTCAGCCGCCCGTCGACATTCCAACCATGGCCATAACTCCTACCAACTTTGCTGTCATCGATCTGGACGCCATCGCCTACAATGTGGCCGCGCTCAAGGCCCGGGTGGGGCCGGGCGCGGCGCTGTGGGCCGTGGTCAAGGCCAACGCCTACGGGCATGGCGCGGTGCCGGTGGCCCGGGCCGCGTTGGCCGCGGGCGCATCCCGCCTGGCCGTGGCCCGCATCCGCGAGGGCGTCGAACTGCGCCAGGCCGGGATCGAAGCCCCCATCCTGGTCATGGGCTATCATTTGCCCAACGAGGCGGAAGCTGCGGTCGCTCACGATCTGATCATGACCGTCAACGACGTCGCTTTTGCCCGCGCCCTGGATGATCAGGCCCGGGACGCGGGCAAAACGACGCCCATCCACGTGAAGGTGGATACGGGCATGGGGCGATTCGGCCTGTTGCCCGAGGAATTGCTGGATTTTTTGGAAAGCGTCACCCGGTTCCCCCACCTGGAACTGGAAGGGTTGTGGACCCATTTCGCCACCGCGGATGAGCCGGACAAAGGGTTCGCCCGCCAGCAGTTCGCCATGTTCCGCTACGCCGCGTTTCTGGCCCGAGACCGCTTCGAGATTCCCATGCTCCACGCGGCCAACAGCGCCGCCATCCTGGATCTGCCCGAAACCTATTTGGACGCGGTTCGTCCCGGCATCGCCATCTACGGGCTCTATCCTTCGGGCGAAGTGAGCATGGACGCGGCTCTGCGCCCGGCCCTGACCCTGGTCAGCCATGTGGGGCGGGTGCGCACCCTGCCGCCGGGCGCAAGCGTGAGCTATGGCCGCGCCTTCATCGCCAGGCGCCACACCCGCGTCGCTCTCCTTCCCATCGGCTACGGCGACGGCATCCACCGCCTGCTCTCCAACCGGGGTCAGGTTCTCATCCGGGGCCAGCGCGCCCCCATCATCGGGCGGGTGTGCATGGATAATATCATGGTGGACGTAAGCGCCATCGAGGGCGTGCAGGAGGGGGATGAGGCCGTGCTCATCGGGCGTCAGGGAGATGAGGTCATCACCGCGGAGGAGGTGGCCGCGTGGGCGCAGACCATCAACTATGAAGTGACGACCGCTTTGATGCCGCGGGTGTATCGCGACTTCCGGGGCCGCTAGGGGCTGTCATGCACTTTGCAACTCTCAAACCACCCCGCTCGATTTTCCGGGTGCGTCCCAACGTCGCCTCCTGACCTTGAAGCCTCTCCCAGACCTTCAAGGTCTCTGACGCCGCAGGGTCACACGCAAGGTTCGACAACCGCGGCGAGCGTCGTCAGGCCCTCACTGACCGCAATTAGGCACAGCCCGACTTACAGCAGACCGCAAACACCCGTCCATATCCCCTTTTCCCTGTCGTTCTATGCAGAGCAATTTCCTCAAATCCCACCTCTTCCAATATGGCTCTCACCTCATCTTCCTCATACCCACGCATCTTGATCTCTGTATCCATGCGCACCCATACCTCACCATGAAGCCGAAAACTCGTGATCTTCGTGGTGGCTATCCCCCTCTCTACGTCATACTTCCCCTGGGAAATCACTACCATATCCTCTTCCACCACCGCTTCCATGCCGTTCCACCGCTCCCGCAGCCCATCACTCGTATTGAAATCAAACAGCAACCAACCCCCTCCCCTCAGGCTCTCCCTGATGTTTTCCAATACCTGCCGCAACTCTTCCACCGTCAACAAATGGTTCACGGTGGCAAACATCGCCACCACCGCATGAAAGGCTTCGCGGCGCTTGAAGGTGCGCATATCTTGTTGCACAAATTCCACCTCAGGCGCATTCTCACGGGCTTCACGCACCATCCCGGCAGACACATCCACGGCGGTCACCTGATACCCCCTCTCCCACAACGCACGCGCCAGATTTCCGGTTCCACAACCCAAATCCAGAATGCGCCCCTCTTCAGGCAAGTGAGGCAATAGCAACCGTTCCAGCACCGGCATAAACAGTCTAGCCGAGAACGGCCCCCAATGCCTACGATATACCCATGCAATTGCATCGTAGCTCGATTTCATGATAACGCTGTGCTTAAATCTATTGAGTGGCGAACTCGCCGGTTTTGGCCGGGGCTTCGGGAATATGCCCGCCTGCTGGCGGTGCGAATCGGTTACGATGGCCTGTTTAGCACAATCCTCCCCCGTTGTCAAAACGCCCGCCGACCGCCCGACAAGACCACGAAACAGAATGCGTAACGCCTCTACGCATTACGGATTACGCATCACGCATCACGCCCCTTGCCGCCTCGCCCAACCTTGGCTTCGAGTTACCTTTGCGAATAAGCACCCCACACAAATTTCCCCCACACTTGTCCTCAAGCAAAGATCAGGCTACAATCCCATACCATGAAACTCGTCGCCGACCTCCACATCCACTCCCACTTCTCCCGCGCCACCAGCAAGAAGCTCGACATCCCCAACCTGGCCATCTGGGCCCGGCGCAAGGGGGTCCACATCGTGGGCACGGGCGATATCGCCCATCCCGGCTGGCTGGCCGAGATGCGGGAAAGTCTGGAGCCCGCGGAGGAGGGGCTTTTTCGCCTGAAGCCGGAGGTGGAGGCGGCGATTCGGGACCAGATTCCGGCCGCGTGCCAGGATGAGCCCGTGCGCTTCCTCCTGGCCGGGGAGATCAGCAACATCTACAAGCGGGGCGGCAGGGTGCGCAAAATCCACAACGTCATCTTCGCGCCCGACTTCGAGACCGTCGAGCGCATCCAGGCCGCGCTGGAGAAGATCGGCAACATCCGCTCCGACGGCCGCCCCATCCTGGGGCTGGATTCCCGCGACCTGCTGGAGATCATCCTGGAGATCAACCCCCGCGACCACCTCATCCCCGCCCACATCTGGACGCCCTGGTTCGCGCTGCTGGGCTCCAAATCGGGCTTCGACAGCGTGGAGGAGGCTTTCGGCGATCTCACGCCCCACATCTTCGCTCTGGAAACGGGCCTCTCCTCCGACCCGCCCATGAACTGGCGCGTCTCAAGCCTGGACCCCTACGCGCTCATCTCCAGCTCCGACGCCCACTCCCCCGCCAAGCTGGCCCGCGAGGCCACCCTCTTCGACATCGACCTCAGCTACGACGCACTCTTCGACGCGCTGCGGGCCAACGACCCCGCCCGCTACCTGGGCACGTTGGAGTTCTTCCCCGAGGAGGGGAAATACCACTACGACGGGCATCGCAAATGCGGCATCGTGTGGGACCCGAAAACCACCCTGGCCCACAAGGGCATCTGCCCGGTGTGCGGCAAGCCCGTCACCGTGGGGGTGATGCACCGGGTGGAATTGCTGGCCGACCGGCCCGAGGGCGAGCCCAAGCCCAACGCCGCGCCCTTCCACAGCCTCATCCCCCTGCCCGAGATTTTGAGCGAGCTCCAGGGCGTGGGGCCCAACAGCAAGCGGGTGCAGCGGGAATACGACCGCATCCTGGGCCAGCTCGGGCCCGAACTGCGCATCCTCTTCGACCTGCCCCTGGAGGACATCGCCCGGGTGGGAGGCAGTCGCCTGGCCGAGGGCATCGGGCGCATGCGCCGGGGCGAAGTCATCACCCAGCCCGGCTACGACGGCGAATACGGCGTCATCCGCGTCTTCCCCGCAGTCGAATCGGAACCGCCCCAAACCGCCCTCTTCGACCTCCCCAATCCCAATCCCAATCCTGATCCTAATCCTAATCCTAATCCTAATCCAGTTTCCACCCCCCCCACCCTCTTCGACGCCCCCGCACCCGCGGCCCTGCGCGAATCCCCAATCTCCACAAATCTCGACGAATCTCCACAAATCGCTTCCACACCCCAAACGACCACCCAAACCGCCTCGCGGCTCCTCGCGGGCCTGAATCCCAACCAACGCGAAGCTGTCCTCACCATCGATCGCCCCCTGATCATCGTGGCCGGGCCCGGCGCGGGCAAAACCCGCACCCTTACCACCCGCATCGCCTACCTGGTCCAGGCCCAGGGCGCAGACCCCGCCAGCATCCTCGCCATCACCTTCACCAACAAGGCCGCGGAGGAGATGCGGGAGCGGCTGCAGTCCCTGGTGGGGGAGGACGCGGCCGCGGCCATGACCATCACCACCTTCCACGCGTTCGGCGCCCGCATCCTGCGCGAGCATCTCGACCCTGATTTCGCCATCCTCGACGACGCCCTGCGGGAGCACCTGGTCAAGGGCCTGTTCCTCGGGCCTAACGGCAAGGCCCGCCGCCGCTTCCTCCAGCAGCTTACCCAGGCCAAACAACACCTGCTCGGGCCCGACGACCCCGGCCTGAGCGAACTCTTCCCCGACGACCCCGACTTCCCCATCCGCTATCGGGCCTATGAGGACGCGCTGGCCCGGGACCATCTGCTCGACTTCGATGACCTCATCGTGCGGGTGGTGCGCCTGCTGGAGGAAAATCCCGAGGTCCTCCAGGCCCTGCACGCCCGCTACCGCTGGATCTCGGTGGACGAATATCAGGACCTGAACCTGGGCCAGTACCGCCTGCTGCGGCTGCTGACCGCGGGCGGGGCCAACCTCTGCGTCATCGGCGACCCCGACCAGGCCATCTACGGCTTCCGCGGCGCGGACTACCGCTTTTTCCTCCGCTTTCAGGAAGACTACCCCGACGCCCGCAAGGTCTATCTGCAGGTGAACTACCGCTCCGCGGCCAGCATTCTGGAGGCGGCCCAGCAGGTCATCGCCAAAAACCCCGACCGGGAAGCCATCCGCCTCATCGCCCGGTTCGCGGATGAGGTCAAGCTGGACATCTACGAGGCCCCCACCGACAAGGCCGAGGCCGAGTACGTGGTCCACCAGATCGAATCGATGATGGGCGGGGTCAGCTATTTCTCCCTGGATTCGGGCCGGGTGGAGGATGAGACCCGGGAAGCGGGCCTCAGTTTCGGGGATTTCGCGGTGCTCTACCGCCTGAACGCGCAAAGCCGGGCGCTGGAGGAAGCCTTCCACCGCCTGGGCATCCCCTACCAGACCGTGGGCCAGACGCCCTTCGTCGCCCGGCCCACCGTGCGCGCGCTGCTGGCCGCGCTCCATCTCGTGCAGAACCCCTCCAGCCAGCTCCACCGCCAGCAGCTCAAGCAGGTTCCCCTTGCAGTCGAGGCCCTGCACGCGCAGGTGGGCGACCTCCCCGTGGTCGAGATCATCGACCGCCTGGCCCAGGCCCTGCCCATCGAAAGCGAGGATGACCTGCGCAAACTGCGCGACCTGGCCCGTCCCTTCCAGGCCGACCTGCACGGCTTCCTCACCCGCATGGCGTTGCAATCGGAAACCGACATCTACGACCCCCGCGCGGACCGCGTCGCCCTGATGACCCTGCACGCGGCCAAGGGTCTGGAATTCCCCGTGGTGTTCATCGTGGGCTGCGAGGAGGGCCTGTTACCCTGGTACGCGCAGGGCAAAGAGACCGACATCGAGGAGGAGCGTCGCCTGTTCTACGTGGGCATGACCCGGGCCAAGCGTAAGCTCATCCTCACCCACGCCCGCAAGCGTTTCCTCTTCGGCAAGGAGATGCACAACGACCGCTCCCACTTTGTGGACGATATCGAGCAGGCCCTGCTGGAGGCCCGCAAGATGCAGGGGCTCAAGAAGAAGCGAAGGAAACAGGGCGATTTCGAGCAGCTAAGCCTGTTTTAAACTAAACGCATTTGAAATCAGGTGTAACTGCTAACGTAGCCCTGTTCACTCGACACGGATACGAGGAAACACGGATAAAATCTTTTTTGAATGACTTCGCGCCTTCGTTTCCTTCGTGTCTTCGTGGCAAAAGAGGGGCGATTGGGGCCAACCACCTTAGCAGTTACAATCAGGTGTTTTCGGCCTCGGCCACCCTCCGGGCTACGAAACAACGCCGGGTAAACCCGGCTTCCTGCGGGCGGCGGTGCGGCTAGAGAATTGCCTTTCATGGATGAACCAATACGAACCAAAAGCCTTGGTTTCAATTTGCTTGCAGTTTAGAGGTTATTGCATGTAACTATTTCGACAATGCCATATTACGATTAAGTGCCGCGATACCGAATGCTGACGTGGCTTTCGAGTATGGTATAATGCCGCCATGCTCGAATTGCCTCGGCTGGTGGACCAGGTGGACGCGATGGGCGAGGAGATCGCCCGACGTCGCACAGCCTACGCCAAATTGATCGCCAACGCCCGCGACGCGCTTCATCGTTTCGATGAGGTGAATGATGACCTCATCGCCAAAATCGAGCGCGCCAAGAGCCAGGATAGTAGCTGGCGCGGGGCCCGCCCCCTGGGCGACCGCCTTGACGCCCGCATCATCCCCGACGCCGCGGCCGAGAACGTCAGCCTCATCGCCGTGGATGGCTCCCAAATCTATCCCGACCGCCACGGCCCCGCCCTCTACTATCTCATCAACACCGGCGTCATTGTGCTGCGCCAGGGCACGGGCGAGGCCCCCATCGTGGCCACTCGCCCCCAGCTTTTCTTTCGGGAAGAAGACATCTACAACGATGACCTGGAACTGCTCAATTCCCAGGCCATCAACGATCAGCGGGAGCTGGAGGAGATGCGGGAGTTGGCCCACTGGGCCGCGGAGGAGCGAAAGCATTGGGGCGGCGACCTGGACCGGCTCATCCTGGCCCTGACCGACGGGCCCCTGCTCACCTGGACGCGGGAGGAGCAACGCGGCGAGGATCGGGCGCGGGGGCGGGCGCGGATGCAGGCCTATCTGCGAGCCCTGGCCGACATCCAGGCCACGGGCGCCATCCCCGTGGGCTATGTGGCCCGACCCCGTTCCGCCAACGTGCTGCGCCTGCTCCATGTGGCCCAACTGTCTTTGGCCGAAATCGATAAGGCCGCGGTGCGGGCCAGCCGCTATCAGGCCCTGACCGACGCGGCCCTGTTCGCGGACTTGCGCCCCAACGAACGCAGCGCCCTTTTCACCAGCACAGCCCAGGCCAATGAAGCGGATTTCCGGGCCGCGGGACAGGAGATCGCCTTCTTCTATCTCAACGTCGCCCGTCACGAGCACGAACCCCGCATTGCCCGAGTGGACATCCCCGTGTGGGCTGCGAAGCAGAAAACCCTGGTGGATCGCGTCCATCGAGCTCTCTACGAAGACGCGGAGGGCTCAGGATACCCCTATGTCCTCATTCGGGCGCACGAACTGGCCCTGGTCACTTACCAGGAACGCAGGGAATTCGAATCCATGCTGAATATCGAGGTCATGCGCCGCACGTCGGAACCCCTCTCGCCCTCCATCAAAGAGGAACTCAAGAGCTACTTTTAGCGTGGTTGCTCACGTAACGAGGTCAAAAACCACAAAGACACCACGACACGAAGGCACGAAGGGAAAAAATAAAGAGGTTCTTTTGGATTTCAGGAGGTGTTGATTTTGCAAACCCGCCGGATTGCGAATCCGGCTAGAAGCCAACAGCTCCAAGGGCGGATTCGCGATCCGCCCAGAATATCACCCCCTGAAATCCGGCTACCCGAGTCATACTGAAGTTACCCACACGACACAGAAAAAGCCGACCCCTGCACACTGTACACTGAACACTGCACACTGAACACTCACTCACTCACTCACCCATTCACCCCCCTCAACTGATTACTGATCACTGATCACTGATCTCCCGGCCCCATTCCGATGAAAAAACGCCTGTCCACCTTCCTCCTTATTTCCCTGCTCACCGGGCTTCTCCTGGCGGGCTGCGGCGTGCCCGAACTGCCCTCGACCCGCGTGGCTCAGGCCACCATCGCCCTGACGCCCACTCCGACAGCCACGTTTACGCCCTCGCCCACGCCTACGTTTACGCCTTCGCCTACGCCGACCTTCACCCCTACGCCCAAACCTGTCGTGCAATCCCAGGGCGCGGGCCAGCAGGCGAAACCCCTGGCCACAGCCACCCCCGCCGAGATGGCGCTGGTTGTGACGGAGAAGGAGGCCAACAAGATGGCTGCGGACGCCCTTTCTCAGCAACAGGAAGTGCAGATCGACAATCCAAGCGTCGATTTTCGTCCGGGCGAGATATATGTCTCGGGCGACGCCACCATCGGCTTCTTCAAGCTCAATGTCGGCATCCTGGCCGCGGTCGAGGCGGTGAACGGCAAGCCGGAAGTGACCATCCAGGAAATCTATGTAAACGGCGCTCGGGCCACGGGCTTCATTCGGGATCAGATCGAGGCCATGATCGCGCCCCATCTCGACCAGTTGGCTATGGTTTCCGAAGACTTTTACGTGGAAGACATCACCATCACTGACAACGAGATGATCATCACCGGGCGCGCCAGATAACGTTCGATGACCACGCTTGCCTGCGCCATTCTGGCGAAAAATGTCGCGAATCACATCGGCGCATGCGTCGAAAGTTGCGCCTTCGCCGATACGGTTATCGTGTTCGATACCGCCAGCACGGATGGCACCCAGGACGCGGCCCGGGCCGCGGGTGCTCGGGTCATCGACACCCCTTTCGTCAACTTCTCTCAGGCCCGCAACTTTGCCCTGGCCCATCTCGATACCGATTGGGTGCTGTTCGTGGATGCGGATGAGCGGGTGACGCCCGAGCTGGCCGCAGAAGTGCGCCAGGTCATTGGGAATAACGCCATCGCGGGCTGGTGGATTCCTCGCTACAATCATATCGTCGGGCATGTGATGAAGGGCGCGGGCTGGTATCCTGATTATCAACTGCGACTGATGATGCGGACGCGGGCT
>Ga0256832_1000999_pt1 | contig 18953 bp, 16 predicted proteins | sample 134614metaG_FD_190534 | JGI IMG/M metagenome (GOLD analysis project Ga0256832, IMG submission 190534) | Hydrothermal vent microbial communities from Lau Basin, Pacific Ocean - 134-614 | ecosystem: Environmental > Aquatic > Marine > Hydrothermal vents | place: Pacific Ocean: Lau Basin | collected...
CCTGTGCGGGCGTTGGCGCATCGACAAAGCCAACTGCGAGGCCTGGCGGCAACTGGCGGCCGCGATCACCGCTTTTGAATCACTGCATCCTGACGACGCCGATACGGTACTGGATTTTTTCGAACGCCTCGGCGGTTTTCGCCGCGCGGGCGTGATCGATGAGGTGGCAACCGGGCTTGCCGCCTGGCATCCCGCGCGTTTGAAAGATATCCAGGCCCTGCAAGCCCGGCACGCCGCCGCCGCGGCCGTGCGCGGCGCCGATTTCGCCAACGCCGGATTGCGCGGCAAGGCCATCGGCCAGGCCGTGCGCAAAGCGCGCCTGGAGGCGATCCGGCGGGCCGACACCCAACCCTGATTGGAAAACGAATCCGGCCCCCATGCGGGCGCAGGCCCGATCCAGCGCGGCGGATCGGGCAACGGCGCAATTGCGCGGTACGACCACCCTTGGATCGTACCTATGGAAGTAGAGATGTGCGGATATGCTCAAGTTGTCGATTTTTCGCTACCTGGGGCGGTGCCACTTCCGGTCATGGGCGCCGGTCCGTTTATTCGCTGCTTTCGCCGGATTCCGTTGACTGTGCTGCGTCCGGCGCTTTCCCGGGGCCAGCCGCTTTGCTTTCGCTTCTTCGGTGGCGTGGCGTTTCGATCTTCGCCTGCTTGCGCAAGGTACGGATCCACTCGCCCAGGCGTTTTTTCTTCAGTTTGGTGACGATGCTGTCGCGTACCTCGGTCAGCTTGGGCGGCGGCAGTTGGCGTGTGTCCTCGAGCAGAAAGACATGCCATCCGAAGTCGCTCTTTACCGGTTGTTGGCTGTATTCTCCCTTTTTCAACTGTTTGACCGCGTCTCCGACCGGTCCGGCGAGAGCCTCGCTGTCGAGCCAGCCGAGATCGCCGCCCTGGGCCGCGGACGGATCGTTCGAGTAACGCTTGGCCACCTCGGGGAAAGGCTTGCCGGCTTTCAGCTCGGCGATCGCCTTGCGCGCTGTCTCCTGGTCCTTGGCCAGGATATGGCGGACCCGGTATTCGGTGGCCGGGTTGCCGAGATAACTGTCCTGGTAGGCCTGCTGGATCTCTTTTTCGGTAACCGGGTGTTTGTCCAGGTATTCACCGATCATCGCCTCGGCCAGGGTGTTCATGCGCGCCACATCGAGCGCGGCGACGACCAGCGGCTGTTTGTCCAGCCCCTGTTTCTCCGCCTCCTGGGACAGCAGGGTCATGTTCAGCAATTGGTTGAGCAGCTGGACCTGCTGGGTTTCGGTCAGGCCGCGCGCGAGGTTGGGGTCGCGTTGGATCTGTTCGGCGCGGTAGGCGAAGAAGATCTCGTCGCTGATCGGTTTGCCATTGATGATGAGGCTGGGCTTGTCGGCGGCGAGGCCGCTGGGCGGCAGGGCCGCGAGACTCAGACACAGGCACAGAAGGGTTTTCTTCATTGGGGAAAGACCTTTTTGTAGGGTTTGACGGTAACCTTGGCATAGACACCGGCGGTGACATAGGGATCCGCGTCGGCCCACGCCCTTGCCGTTTCCAGATCGGGGAACTCGGCGATGATCGCGCTGCCGGTGAAACCGTTCGGACCGGGGTCCGGGTGGTCGATGGCGGGCAGCGGCCCGGCGGTCAGCAGCCGGCCTTGCCGTTGCAGCTCGGTCAGGCGTTTCAGATGTTCCGGACGCGCGGCAAGGCGCGCGTCGAGCGATCCGGGGTGGTCCTCGGCGACGATCAAGTAGTACATGCTGGGCTGGTATCCATTGGGTGGTTTTGCGTATCAGTCGGAAAGATCGGTGTCGCCATCGCTTTCGTCGATCGCGTGGCGCATCACCGCGAAGGCGATCGCGAACGAGAAGGCGAAGGTCAGCCCCATCATGCCGAACAGCTTGAAGTTGACCCAGGTCTCTTCCGGAAAGTGGAACGCGACATAAAGATTCAAGGCGCCGATGAAGACGAAGAACAGCGCCGCGGCGATGGTCAGCTTCACCCACAGCGCGGGCGGCGGGGCGGCGAGATGCCCCATCATGCGCTCGAGGACGTTCTTTTCGCCGATCCACAGGCTGCCGAGGCAGATCAGCGCGATCAGCCAGTTGATCACGGTCGGTTTCCATTTGATGAAATCCGGGTCATGGAAGATCAGGGTCATGCCTCCGAGCACCAGGATCATGAGAAAGGTCCACAGGGTCATCTTCTCCGGCTTGCCGTGTCGCGCCCACTGGTACAGTACCTGGAGGAAGGCGGCGACGATCGCGGTGGCGGTGGCGACATAGATATCGAAGGCCTTGTAGGCGGCGAAGAACAGGACGATCGGCAGGAAGTCGAACAGCAGTTTCACGGTAGCGGGGCTCTCAATGCAGTAGTTTTCGCGCGTTGACGAGGCGGTGGAACTCCTCGACCACGACACGCACATGGTCCGGATAGTCGAGTGCATCCATCTGCACCATGCCTTCGCGGAAGAATTCCGGGGCATCGGTGGGCAGGCGTTCGACGAGGGTGGCGAAGGCTTCGCGCATCAGGCGCGGTTGATGGGTGCGGGTGGCGATGATCGCGTGGTTCAGCAGCAGCACTCGCCATGGCCGTTGCGGATCGGCTTGTTCCAGGTCCTGCTGGATCTCCATCACGATCTGGGATTTGATCTCGCCGACCTGCTGATAGAGCGTGCGCAGGTCGGCATGCTCGGTGAGTTCGTTGGCAAGCAGGGCAATGCCGTTGACGACCGGTTCGAGTACCTTGACCTCGCCGCCGTGACGCACGATCCAGAGCGCGAAGGCGAAGCTCAGGCGCTCGATGCGGCGTGAGGTCTGCTCCAGCCCGTGCCGGCTGGAGAGGTAGGCGAAGCGCATCAGCAGGTTCATGCCGTACTCGCCGAGCTCGGTGACATCGATGGCGGCCTGGCCGTCTTCCGGAGCCGGGTCGTGTTCGCAGCGTTGGCAGACATCGACAAGTTGGTAGAAGGCATCCATCAGCAGTTGGACATGCTGTTGGTCTTCCTGTTCCGCGTCTTCTTCCTCGATGCGTGCGATCAGCGGTTCGATGGTGCTGAGAAACAGGTCGGCGACGCTGCGGATATCGGCGTTGGGTAATGACATGGCGCTATTGTAGCAGCCTTGCCGCTTCGGCATGATGACCTGGTTGCAAGCGGAAGAGAAGCTCCGGATGTCGTGGGAAGCGCCAGATCTGCCCGTGCGCGAGGTACTCGATGAACTGTCCGCCGCGCTGGCCGGCGGACATGCCTTGTTGCATGCGCCGCCGGGCTCCGGCAAGACCACCCTGGCGCCGCTGGCGCTGGCCGACGCGCCTTGGCTGGAAGGGCGGCGGATCATCGTGCTCGAGCCCCGGCGCGTCGCCGCGCGCGCGGCGGCGCGACGCATGGCCGGGCTGCTCGGCGAGCCGGTTGGTGGACGGGTCGGCTTCCAGACCCGGTTCGAGCGGCGGGTGTCGTCCCGCACGATCATCGAGGTCGTCACCGAAGGCATCCTGACGCGGCGCCTGCAACGGGATCCGGAACTTCGCGGCGTCGGCCTGCTGGTTTTCGATGAGTTTCATGAGCGTTCCCTGCATGCCGATCTGGCGTTGGCGCTGAGCCTCGATGTGGCCGCCGGTCTGCGCGAAGATCTGCGCCTGCTGCTGATGTCGGCGACGCTGGACGCGGATGCGCTGCGGCGGCTGTTGCCGGGCGCCCGTGTCATCGCCTGCGCCGGTCGCCGATACCCGGTGACGGTCGAGTATGCCGCGCGCCCCTCGCAACAGCCGCTGGCGCGGCGCGTGGTCGGTGCGGTGCAAGGTCTCATCGGCGAGACACGCGGCGGTTTGCTGGTGTTTCTGCCCGGCGTGGCGGAGATTCGGCGTGTGCGGGAGGCGTTGCGCGAGCTGCCGGATCTGCCGCCGGTGGTGGCCTTGTACGGCGATTTGTCGGCGCAACAGCAGGATCGTGCGTTGCGACCCGCCGCGGACGGGCAACGGCGCATCGTGTTGGCCACCGATATCGCGGAAACCAGTCTGACGATCGAGGGGATCGATGCCGTGATCGACAGCGGCTTGTGCAAGCGTCCGCGCTTCGATCCCAACAGCGGCATGTCCCGCCTGGAAACCCGGCCGGTTTCACGCGCCTCGGCCGAGCAACGCGCCGGTCGCGCCGGGCGCCTTGGGCCGGGACGCTGCCTGCGTCTGTGGAGCGAGGCCGAACAGCGCGCGCGTCCGGCGCACCAGACCGCCGAGATCCTGCGGGCCGATCTTGCGCCGCTGGCGCTGGAGCTGCTGGCCTGGGGCGTTTCCGATCCCGCGCGACTGGCGTGGGTCGATCCGCCGCCGAAAGGGGCCTGGCGGCAGGCGATCGAGTTGCTCGATCGGCTCGGGGCCTTGGCCGCCGGCGGCGGGCTCAATGAGACCGGTCGCGCGATGGCGCGATTGCCCCTGCACCCGCGTCTGGGGCGCTTGGTGCTGGAGGCCGCGCGGCGCGGCGATATCGCCAACGGAGCGGCGCTCGCGGCGCTGTTGTCGGAGCCGGACCTGTTGCGAGGCGATCGGGATGCCGGTGTCGACCTCGCGTTGCGCCTGCCTCTTCTGCAACGGGAATGCGGCAAGCGGGTGCGGAGGATGGCGCGCCAGATCGAGCGCTTGGTGGACATCCCGGATGCCGCCGAGGGCGCCTCGTTGTCACCGGGAGAGCTGCTTGCGCCGGCTTTTCCCGACCGTATCGCCGCGCGTCACGCGGGCGGCCGCTACCGCCTCGCGAACGGTCGCATCGCCTGCCTCGATGAAAGCGATCCGCTGCATGCCGCGGACTGGCTGGTGATCGCCGATCTCGATGCCGGAAGCCGAGACGGGCGCATCCGGCGCGCGGTGTCGCTGGATCCGGATGGGCTCCCGAGTTTGTTCGAGGAGCGCATCCAGGAGCATGGCGTGTTGCGCTGGCGCGAGCGGGAAGAGCGTTTCGAGGCAGTGCGCGAGACCCGGCTCGATGCGCTGGTGTTGTCACGCCGGCCCGATGAGAAATACGGGTCGCGGGAGCTCGTCGAGGCCTGGCGCGCACTGTTCGAGCGCAAAGGGCTGGCCTGGCTGCGACCGGCGGAGGAAGCGCTGCAATGGCTGGCGCGGGTCACCAGCCTGCACCATTGGCTGCCGGAGGCGGACTGGCCCCGGCTGGATGAAGGCGCTCTGCGCGCGCGTTTCGACGATTGGCTCGCGCCCTGGTTGTCGGGGGTGCGCACGCTGAAGGCGGCACGCGCGCTCGATCACGCGGCGATGCTGAAAAGCCTGCTGGACTGGGAGCGGCAGCAAGACCTGGAACGGCTCGCGCCGGCGCGTCTGCGGGTGCCGAGCGGCACGCGGGCGCGCCTGCTCTATGCCGGGGACGGCTCGCCGCCGGTATTGAAGGTGCGGATACAGGAGCTGTTCGGGCTGGAACGCACGCCCAGGGTTTGCGACGGTCGCGTGGCGGTGCGGCTGCATCTGCTGTCGCCGGCGCAACGGCCCGTGCAGGTGACGAGCGATCTGGCCGGTTTCTGGGATACGGTCTATCCCGAGGTGCGCAAGGAATTGCGCGGTCGCTACCCGCGCCATGCCTGGCCCGAGGACCCGCGCGCGGCGTCGCCGACCCGTCGCGTCAAGCCCCGTTGAAAGAGAAGGTGATGGTGTCGCTGGGATCCTGCAGAAAGTAGCCCTGGATGTAGTTGACGCCGATCGTCCAGAGTACCGCGAGGCTGTTGGCGTCCTCGACCGCGGTGGCGATCGTCTTGACATCGAAGGATTGCGCCAGCTCGTTGGCGGCGCTGAGCTCTTCCTGGCGTTCCTGGTTCTCGGCGAGCTCGTCCATGAACTCGGGCGCGAGTTTGACGAAGTCGAAATCGACATGCTTCAGCAGACCGCGGGATTGCGGCGTGCGGCCGAAGCGGTCCAGCGCAACCTGGCAGCGGATCTTGTGCAGGCCGTCGATCAGTTGCTTGGCGGCCTGGATGTTCTCGCGCACATCCTCCTCCTTCAGTTGGAACACGATCCACGCACCCTTGGCCTGGCAGTCGCGCAGGCAGTCGCATACCCATAGCAGGAATTCCTGGTCGCGGATGCCTTGCGCGGAGATGTTCAGGAAGAAATTGATCTTGCGCCCCTCGCGCCGCTGGCTCGCCAGCTCCTCGATGGCGTTCTTGATGACCCAGCGGTCCACCTGCGCCATCAGACGGGCGTCGGTGGCCGGGCCGAGGAATTCCTCGGGCATGATGGTGCGGCCCTGCTCTCCGGCGAGGCGCAGCATCACGGCATAGTTTTCGCGTGTGTCGCCCTGCAGGCTGACGATCGGTTGGTAGACCAGGTTGAAGCCGTCGTTGTCGAGCGCATGCCGGATACGTGTCAGCACCTCGTCGGATTCGATCGGGGCAGGCTGAGCGTCGGGTGGCTCGATCATCTCCTCTTCGATCAGGGAGTCGTTGTAGAGCGCGACCCGGTTTCCGCCCATCCCGGCGGCGGCTTCGCAGGCCCGGTAGGCGAGGCCGATGTATTCGTGGCCGGCGTTTCGGGGATAGAGCCCGCATTCGACGATGCCGATGCTACAGGTCGGCGAGACGAAGCGCTGGGTGTTTTCGAAGATATGCTCCTCGACGCCCTTGCGGATCTCTTCGGCGAGGGTCTCGGCCTCCGCCAGCGATGCGGATGTCACCAGCATGCCGAAGGCGAAATCACCGATATGGGCCAGCACCGCTTCGTCGGGCGACAGCGACTGGATGATCCCGGCGATATCGCGAATCACCGAATCCGCCGCGCGGATGCCCGAGATGTGGTAGACCTCGCGGAGGTTGTCGACATGCGTGAGCAGGACGAAGCGGTTCCGCCGGTCGGCTTCGTTGGCGAGGCGTTCCTCGCAGCATTCGATGAAGGCCTCGCGGTTCAACAAGCCGGTCTGGGGGTCGGTGCGTTGCAGTTGCGCCAGGCGTTCTTCCAGCTCGCGCGTATCGCCCTGGTCGCGGATCGTGATCTGGGTGCAGGGTTCGCCCGCCATGTGAGCCGGAGAGAATTCCATGCGCGTTGCGAAAACCGCGCCGTCGGCGTTGCGACAACGGGTATCGAGCACCAGGGGCTCCTTGGTTTTGGAGAGCCGCCGGAGAAATTTCTTGGCCTTTGCGAGTTCATCCGGTTCGATCAGATCGAGCAAGGGCGTGCCGGTCAAATCGTCGTCGGCATAACCGAACATGCGCAGGTAGACCGGGTTGGCGTGGATATGCATGCCCTCGTGGACATAGGCGATGGCGTCGCGCGAGTGCTCGATGAGATGGACGCAGCGTTGCTCACTGGCATCGAGCTCGGTTTGCAGCGCGTTTACGCGGCGACGTAGGCGCAGATTGCGTAATTCACGTTTGACGATTTGTTGGAAATGCAGTTTGTTCGCGGGGTTGACGATATCCGCGACACCTTGTCCGATAAGCTCCACGGCCGGGTTGGCGGGGTCGTCGTCCTCATTCAGGTAGATCAGGATGGCATCGCTGTCTGATTCGCGCAGCGCCTCGACCGTGGCATGGATATCGTTGTGGTTTTGATCCCCGAAACACAGGATCAGATCGCAACGACGTCGGCGCATGGTGTCGGTGAGCTCGTCCAGCGCTTCCACCTGGTGGGGGTGGACCGCGATACCGGCGTTTCGAAGCACGGTCGTGAGTTCGTTGACGTGGTTGAGCGATGGGGCGATGACGAGCATCTCGACCGAATCGTGTTCCATCGTGGCATCGGAAAAATCGTCTGGGTTGGCTGCCATGGCCCTCGTTCACCGTGTCGTTTGGGGGGTTGGTTCGAAGTCTGTGCCCGGCGAGCGCCCCACGTCAAGTTGTAAACTGTAGAGGAAATGTAAAATTGCGCCAGGAGCCTGTTGGATTCGATCCGATCGGGATCAGGAAACAGGACCCGATCCGCTCGTTCCGTCAGGCAAGTGTCCAACTGTCGGGCGCGGCTGGATCGTCTTCGTCATTGGATTCGCTGTCGGAAAAACGCGATGAGGTCTCCGCTTCAGCCGCCTGCAACTCTGCGTTGGCGATGCGTTGGTAACCGTACCGGTTGTAGGCCGGGGTCGATTCCATCAATTGTGTGAGCTTGATCGCAAAACGTTCGTCGCTGGTTTCCGCGTCGAAGATGCGGGATCCGACCGAAAACGAGGCAGGCAACAGAATGCTGTTGTCCTGGGATGCGGATGCGATCTCCGGCGACAACAGACCAAGGGCGCTCTCGGCCGGTCCCTGGTTGATGCTGCGCGTCGAAATCCGTACCGCCGCGCATACCGGCGAGATGACTTCGATCCCCACCTGCAGGCTCGCGCCGGGATGGTTGACCAGCCAACGCACGGCGGCGATGCTGTAATGTCGTTTCTTGGTGGGCGACTGGATACCCAGCAGGTCGCCGACCTTAATCCTCGGGGCCTTTTCCCGCGGCCATACCAGACAATAGCCGCTGGCGCTCTCGTTGGCGGTTTGGCACACGAAGAATGGAGAGACGGGTTCCCGATCCGGTGGGGCCTTTCCGTTGTCACGGTTTTCCCGGTGGTCGGGAGCCTCCCCGAACGGCGTGCTGATATCGAAATCGAAGTTGTCGGGCTCCATGAGACTGGACGAACCGGCATGGTTGGTGCTCAGCACACTGCTGTATTCGCTTTCGATCGCCTCGTTGCTGTTCGTCAGCAGGTGGAAGACGGTCTCCAAGCCTTTCACCATGTTCAGATCGAAATGCAGTTGTGTGCGCACGAAGCGCCGTTCGGCGTTACGCAGGGTGCCGATGATCTGTCGGTACAACTGCATGCGGTAGCGATTGCTCTTGCGGCGCTCCGCGCGAAGTTCATTGAACCGCCGGCGCAAGTGGGCGACCAGATCGTTGCAATCCAGCGCCAGGTGGTGCCGGGGAACGAGGTTTTCGAAGGCTTTCAACGAGGCCGGCGCGGTGTCGCTGAAGAGATCCACGGCGTAGTGGACTGAATCGAGCGCGTCGGGCGGCAGTGGAACGTCGTGGTTCAGGTGGATCGATTCCGACCATGCCGGCAGCAGGTGCTGGACGGTTTGCAGTTGGGCATTGGTGAGGCGGTGAGGGTCGCAGATCGATAGCACGCAGGTTTGCACATAAAGATTCTCGATCGTGGATTCCACTTCTTCCTCGCCCTGCCGCATGCGGACCGGGATGCGATCGATCTGATTCTGCCAGGCATAGGCATAGAGACGATGCAGCTCTTCCCAAGATCCCTTGGGCGGAACCTCATAGTGCAGGGCGGACTGCTGATGGACCAGGCCGAGATAATGAATCGCGCGGTGCAGTGATACGATCAGCAGGTTTCGATCGAAGCGACGCCGGCGCCCCACCAGCTCGCTGACGATGATCTTGTAGCTCAGCGCCAGCTCCAGATACAGCTCGCGGCACAAGATCGCGATCTTGCGGTTCTTGCGGGACAGCGGCAAGCCACTGTCGATGTAATACTGTTCGAGGTTTTCGACGATATAGGTCACCTCCCTCGGGAACAGTTCGGCGACACGCAAGCGCGTTTTCGGCGCCATCTCGATCCGGTTGAAATCGATGATGGCATTGAAGATGCGGCGCGATACTTCCCCCATGTTGGCGCGCGGAAGACGCGCGAGCCAACGGGCGCATTTCCTGACATCGTTCAATACGGTGTCTTTCGGCGCGCGCGACTGTTCCGGCAATGTCAACGCCAACGCGGGCGTCGATTTGTCCGCCTTGCCGTTTTTCAATGGGATCTGAATCATTGCTTGACCGGGGTGGTCCTTGTCGAGTGAACAAGACGGTTCTCCACGCTTTCCAGCCCGCGCGGAGGTAGGGGGTGCCAGACCGTTTCGTGCCGCGACGATGCGTCGTCATAGCGGCTCATGATCCCTGAAACGACCGTTTCCGAGCTCGCTTTGTTTCAGTTATTTTACCTTATTTTACGGTTTGATTGGGATAATAAGGGATTGATTCCCGGACGGCTTCGCAAGTTTCGGGACGATGATCGCAAATTATGTGATCCGCTTTCCTGATTTGGCAGGTTGCCGCGGCCCCATCCGCTGGCTCCCACGGCAATCGACTTCGATGCCCCGTTGTTTTTTTCGATTCCTCACGAACCGGCGGGTTCCCCGGCAATGACCCGTTTGCTTCGCTCGCCGGGGATCTCTTCGACCAAACGGGGCACCAGATAGCCGGGGAGTTGGGCGCATAGCGCATCGTGGAGCGCCCGCGCCTCTTCGCGCGGGATATCGAAATGGGCGACGCCACGGGCGTGATCGAGCAGATGAAGGTAGTAGGGCAGCACTCCGGCCTCGAACAGGCGAAGGCTCAACGCAGCGAGCGTTTCCGCGCAATCATTGACGCCGCGCAGCAACACGCTCTGATTCAACAGCATGGCGCCCTGCTCACTGAGCGCTTGGCAGGCGGCCCTGGCGGATGCGCCGAGTTCGTTCGGGTGGTTGGCATGGATCACCACAACCCGTTTCAGGCGCCCCTGACCCAGCAGGGCGAGCAAATCCGGGTCGAGTCGTTCCGGCGCGACCACCGGTATGCGGCTGTGGATCCGCAGCGTGGTCAAATGAGGAATCCTTTCCAGCGCTTCGATCAGTTTCACAAGCCGCTGGTTCGACAAAGTCAGCGGATCGCCGCCACTGAGGATCACCTCCCGTATCCCGGTCTTGCGTGACAGGTAGTCACAAGCCTGTTCGACATCGAGGCGCTGCTTCCGGTAGGGGTAGTTGCGCCGAAAGCAATAGCGACAATGGATTGCGCAGGCGCCGGTGACGATCAACAAGGCACGGCCGGCGTACTTGTGAATCAATCCCGGAACCCGGCCGGCGGCCAGGTCTCCCACCGGGTCGTCCTCGTAACCGGCTACCGTCTCGGTTTCCTGATGGCGCGGCAGGATCTGGCGCAGCAGCGGATCGCTTGGGTCGGCCGGGTCGATACGCGCAACGAAGGAAGCCGGCGCCTTCATGCGAAAAAGCGCATCGGCCGCGTCGCTGTAAGCAAGTCGTTCCAGCGGCAGGTCCAGGGCGCTCGCCAGCGCGGAACGATCACCGATGGTTTGGGAGATCCGTGTCACGGACTCGTTGGACTGCACCTCGCGGCGGCTTCGGGTTATCATTGGCGTTTTTTCCAGATGGGTAGTCGAGATATGGCCAGCTATAGTACCAACGAGTTCCGCGGAGGACTCAAGATCATGTTGGATGGCGATCCCTGCAGCATCATTGAGAACGAGTTCGTCAAGCCGGGCAAGGGGCAGGCGTTCAATCGGGTGAAGATCCGCAACCTGCGTACCGGCCGCGTGCTCGAGAAGACCTTCAAATCGGGTGATTCGGTCGAGGCGGCCGATGTCATGGAGACCCAGCTCCAGTACCTATATAATGATGGGGAATACTGGCACTTCATGGATCCGGAGAGCTACGAGCAGGTCGCCGCCGACGAGAAAGCCGTCGGAGACGCGGTGAAATGGATCAAGGAACAGGATGTCTGTACAGTCACCCTGTGGAACGGCGTGCCGATCATCGTCGAACCGCCCAATTTCGTTGTCCTCGCGATTACCGAAACCGATCCCGGCCTGAAAGGCGACACCTCGGGAGGCGGAGGCAAGCCAGCCACGCTGGAGACCGGCGCGGTGGTGCGCGTGCCCCTGTTCGTGCAAAGCGGGGATGTCATCAAGGTCGATACGCGTTCGGGCGAATATGTCTCGCGCGCAAAGGATGAGTGACTGGCGGCCAACCGCCGATCTTGCCGTTCTTCGACGCCGGGCCCGAATGCTCGCCGATATTCGGGCCTTCTTCGCCACGCGCGGTGTCCTGGAAGTCCAGACGCCGGCGCTGTCTCCGGCGGCCAACCCCGATCCCGCCATCGACAGCCTGCGCTGCGATACCCACCTGCCTGGGAGCGCATCGCCGCAGCGCTGTTACCTGCATACATCGCCGGAATTCGCAATGAAACGTCTGCTCGCCGCCGGCAGCGGCGACATCTACCAGCTCTGCCGCGTATTTCGCGATGGCGAGGCCGGTCGCTTGCATCAACCCGAATTCACCCTGCTGGAATGGTACCGCCTCGGCTTCGACAGTCAGCGCCTGATGAACGAGGTGGCCGAACTGGTGCGCTCCCTGCTGAATCAAGATCTTCCCGAACAGCGCATGAGCTACCGCGAGGCTTTTCTTCAATATCTCGATATCGACCCCTTTACCGCCGATGACGCTTCACTGGCCGCGCTGGCGGTCCGCCAGGGAGTGGATATCTCCGCCCCCGGGATGACGCGAGACGATTGGTTGAACCTGTTGATGAGTCACTGCATCGAACCGGCATTGCCGATGCATGCCCTGGTATTCATCCATGGCTGGCCGGCATCCCAGGCCTCGCTTGCACGTCTGTCCGCCGACGGAGAGGCATTGCGATTCGAGCTCTACCTGAACGGTCTGGAACTGGCCAACGGCTTCGAGGAACTGACCGACGCCACCGAACAACGCCGCCGCTTCGAGCGGGACAACCGCCAGCGTCGGCGCCAAGGCAAGCCGCTGATGCCCATCGACGAAGCCTTTCTGTCCGCGCTTGCCGCGGGCCTGCCGGATTGTGCCGGTGTCGCGCTGGGTATCGACCGCCTGATGATGATCGCCGCCGGGCGTAACCACATCCACGAGGTCCAGGTTTTCCCGTTGAATGGCGGGTAGCACCCGGCTCAAGCGGTTATACCGTCGCCCATGAATTTTCGGCCACTGCGACCGCCCCTCGCATCCGTGGGCGTGGTTGCGGAAACTCGCCACTATGGCTCGTTTCCGCTGCCCGTAATCCCTGATTACGGGACGTCTTCAGAAAATTCCTTGTGAAAACCATCTCCTGCGCGATCATTACGTGAATTCATGAGATTTCCGGGATAGATTGCCACAGTCACTTGCCATCAGAAGGATAGACGACCCCTCTTGACCCCTTTTGCTCGCACAGCACACGAATACCTCTTTCAAGTGATCCAAAACAGGGGACATCCGATTTCCTAAGTACGTCCAAGTCGATTTTTCTGGTCATGATGGCCTGATCCACGGTTGGCTTGTAGCTACGTCCTGGTGGAAAATGTTTGCCCAGCCATTCCTTGATTCCTCGTCTGATCTCCCAGTTGTCACCGTCCCAGGTGACGTCAGCGACCAGGCCGGGCCTTCCATCGGGGAATGTCCCCGTCATTTGCTTGAGGCACGGGAGAAAAAGCACCTCATATTCGGGGTGTAGAAGGACATAGGCAACAGGAAATGGGAGTCTTAGATCCCGTAACTTTGTCGCCATTTTTGGCGCCAGATCCCTGGGGCACATGTCATCTTCATCGCGTAAAATCAGCAATCCCCCGACATCCAGCTTACTTCTGATGAAGTTTATGCCTTTCAGAACACCGCCACGACCAGACTTCGGTTCCCATTGGTGGAGATTTTGCCAACGGCGCGGGTTGTCCCAGGGGTGGAAGCATTCCTGGCTTTGGGATATGCGGACCAAAAGATTTTGGACGGATGCCACCTCTCCATGTCCTTCCACAAGCGCATACAACTTGGTCATTGCTTAGCCCAGAGACAGCGGAAGCTGCATCTCACCTGAAATCATGAGCTCTCCCAACGTGAGAAGCTTGTTTTGTACCGCCTTCCTGTTTTGTTCGGACAGGGGGTCTACCGAGGTTACCGCTCTATCTCGTTGAACGACGAAAACCGAGCTGTTGTCGAGGTTGATGTAGTCCAGCAAAATCGGGCTATGAGTGGTTACGAAGATTTGCGCTCGCTCGCTCGCTTCCTGCAAATAATCGTAAATCAACGGTAAAGCCCCGGGGTGTACTGTCAGTTCCGGTTCTTCTATGCCGATCACTGTCGGCGCTGGATCTTGCAGCAATGCCGTCAGCAGCCCGGCCACGCGCAGTGTTCCATCCGACTCAAGATCCGCACCAAACCATTTTCTTGTTTTCTCTCCACGCAGCTTGTGGTGAAACTGGGTAATCAGGAAACCGGAAGCTTTGGCGACTTTTATATCGTCAATATCGCTGGTAAGCTTCTCCAGCGCTGCTACAAGCTGTTGCTTCCATCCAGCCCTTTCTTGCTGGTACAGGATCGAGACCCAGTTATCGCCCCGGGACTGCATTGGGGTTTCACTGCTGAACTTTTGTGGTTCACGCAACGCATCCGGGTATATGGAATAAACCATCATGTTGGCTAGAAAATCCCAGAGAGGCTTGATCCTTTCATCTCCGCCAAGTGATGTGATCGCCAAGCTCTCACTGTCAATGCTCGGCCGCAAATTTTCTGGACCGTTCCAATTGCCTGACTCCATGGCGAATGTGGTGTTCTCTCCTGAAGCAATTACCTTACCCCATTCTTTTTTTACCCGATATTCCTCGCTTCGGTCACCTGCAATCTCGAATCCATAGTTAACCGAGCCGCCTTTTACAGAGGCATCGATTTCAATTTTTACATTTCTCGGACGACCGTTGCTATGTCGTCGGATCGAGTCGATTCCGTTGTCATTGGTCACGGCGCCTTGCAGACCAATGCGTACAGATTCACGAACGAAGGTTAAAGCTCGTAGCACATTGCTCTTCCCGCTACCATTTATTCCAACCAGGAAATTCATCCGGCCCGGTCGAATTTCCATCTCAGCACCGATACTGCGAAAGTTGGAAATTACTAGTCTGGTTATCATTCGGATACCCTAAAATATCAAGATGCTGGTAACTACTCGTCATCCATGAATTTTCGGCTGTTGCGGTCATTCCTCGCGTTCTTGGACGTTGTTGCGGAAAATGGGCTATGACTCGTCTCCGCGTCTGGCCCATGGGCACGAGGAACGGCCTCGAAAAACCAACGAACCATGGGCGCGAGTTTGAATCAGCGATGCTGGAAGGGCTTGTGGTGGCATGAGCGCGATCGGCCTGTTGGCGTGGCGGCCCGTGGCTTCAGTTCAGCGCCAGTACCGGATCGGCGCCTTTCCAGCGCAGTTTCTGGATCCATGCCTGGGGGTCCTCGTCACCGAGATGGAGGAGTAGCAGGGTCTTGCCGTCCATCACATAACGGTGCAGTTCCTCGAGGCGTTCCTCGGGGATGCCGACGCGCCGCAACGCGGTGGTGAGATGAGTGACCGCGGCCGCGCCCGCCATCAGGCCGGCGCCGGTGACGGCTCCGACCAAAGCATCGATGAGCGGCCCGGCGACCAACAGCGGGCCGATGCCGGGCACCAACAGCAAGCCGCTGGCGCCGGCCAGCAGTCCGCCGAGCGCGCCCCAGAAGGCGCCTTGTTCGCCCCACACCTTCAGGCGTTCCTTCTCGTCGCGGTAGGCCACGCCGAGAAAGTCGTCACCGTTGCCGCCGGCGCGGTGCAACACCGACAGCTTGTCCATCGGGAAGTCGTGCTCGACCAGTTCCTCGACAACCCGGGTCGCGGCATCGTTGTCATCGAATACCGCAGCGATCAGCTTCTCGCTCATTCGTCGAACACCCGGTGGAAGGTGGTGCCCTTGCATTTCGGGCATGGCGGGATGCGGCTGAACTTGTGGAAATGAATCTTCTCGCCGCAGTTGTCGCACACCAGCGTGCCGGGACCGGTGTATTCACCCGTGTGGTAAGGCGCCAGTTCGGCCTGTTCCTTGAGTTCCAGCAGTTCCAGCACGGTCGGGTCGGCGGCCTTGGCGAGGAGTTCCTTCAGCCGGTCGCCGAGCAGTTCGAGGTCGAAGCCGAGCCAAGTAGTGAAATCCTCGGCGCCCTCGCGCAGCGATTTGCCGAAATCGTGCAGGTCGCGCTTCAGCGCGGTGGCGACCTTGTCGGCTTCCTCCTCGGTCAGCTCTTCGAGCTCGACGGCGGTGTCGCGGGCCTTGTCGATGAAATGGTGCAGCGCCTCGTTACCGGTTTCCCTGGCTTTTTCGAGATGTTCCAGGGCGCGTTCCAGCATCAGCTCATAGGCTTCGCCAAGCACTTCGATCGGATCTTTGGGCACTTCGGGTTTCATGGTTCTCTCCAGTAGGGAATCGGTCCGATGATGGGGGCGCGAGCGATCGTGTGCAAGTTCAATCGTAGAACTCGACGCCGTGTCGGGCCAGCCAGCGACGATCCAGTTCCCATTTCACATGCTTTATGCCGGGGTGGGCGAGGGCGATGTCGCGGGCGCGCTTCTGGTGACGCGCCAACTCCTTCTGCGCGGCGATCACCTGCGCGCTGTTCGGATCGCTGCCTTTCAATTCGGGATGCACGATGTCAAGGAAGCGCAGCACCGAGAACTGAGGCGAGCGCGGTGACGACAAGACCGCGGTATCGCCTTCGGTATGCAATGCGCGGAACGGGTAGGGATAGTCCGCCAGCATCGCATCGGCGGCCAGTTCCGCGTTGATCCTGCCGGCCGGGGAGTTGCGCTGCTGGAACCAGGTGTACAGCCAGTGGGCGGCGAAGATCAGCACGATGGCAGTGAGCACGCCGATATAGATCCGGGTGCCGCGGTCGAAGAGTTCGTTGCGGTCGGGGCTTGGTTGTTCGCTCATCGATCGGGCTCCGTGTTGGATATCGGGCAGGCTTCAGCAATCTTCCGGCGGGTCGCTATTTTGAATATTCCCGACCGTTACGTCATGCATTTATGTTAAACCATATCCGTATTCTTCTGTGCCTGTTGTCGCTTCTGTCGTCGATGACGATCGGCGTGACGGCGCATGCCGGGCCGCCGCGTGGCGGCGGGGCTTGCGTGGTGGCCAAGAAGGACGGCTCGGCGCTGGATATCGTCTGGGTCACCGGTAAGTCTCATCCTTACCTTGCGCTCCAGGCCGCCGAACGGCAGCTGCACGAGAAAGGCTACAAGGTCGTCTTCCCTCAAGAGACCAGCAATCTGGCGCATGGTTTCCTGGTCGTCGTGCGCGCCGACTATACCAGTCGCCGCGGCCGGGCGCGCGTGAACTACGGTTGTGGCTTCAGTCGGGTGTCGTGGGAACACGCCGAGACCCTGGCGATGCTGAACCTGACCGGTTTCGCATGGGACTGGAAGAGCGCTTACGGCTACCGGGTCATCGAACGCTCGCGTTTCTGAGACGCCGCGCCTGCCGGAAACGCAGGGGCGCGCAGGCGGGAATCCGATGACTGGCCGATGGAGGACCCAGCGCTGGTTTGTCTGAGGTATCTCCGATGGAGTAGAGGGAGCGTTTTCTCATTGTAAATTAGCATTACATAATATTAAAATAGACTATTGTTTTTCCGACGGGCGTTCCGCGCGGCAAGGTCGCGGGGGCGTTTGTGCGTTCGCTTATATTCACCAGGATGTTCAGGCATGCAGGACCCGGCAACCATCTCTGATCGTGATCTTGGCCGCGTTGAGACCAAGAACACAACCTGTTACATGTGCGCCTGCCGTTGCGGCATTCGCGTCACCTTGCGTGACGGGCAGGTGCGCCATATCGAGGGCAATCCCGAGCACCCGCACAATCAGGGCGTGATCTGCGCGAAGGGCGCCTCGGGCATCATGAAGCAGTATTCTCCGGCGCGCCTGACCCGCCCGTTGTTGCGCAAGGAGAATGCCGAGCGTGGCGAGGCCCAATTCGAAGAGATCAGTTGGGAGCGCGCTTTCGAGATCATGGAGCAGCGCCTGTCTCATCTGCGCAAGACCGATCCCAAGAAATTCGCGCTGTTTACCGGGCGCGACCAGATGCAGGCCTTGACCGGGATGTTCGCAAAGCAGTTCGGCACGCCGAACTATGCCGCCCACGGTGGCTTTTGCTCGGTGAACATGGCCGCCGGATTGATCTATACCATCGGCGGCTCGTTCTGGGAGTTCGGCGGGCCGGATCTGGATCGCTCGAAGCTGTTCGTGATGCTGGGCACCGCCGAGGATCACGATTCCAATCCGCTGAAGATCCATATCTCCAGGTTCAAGCGCAACGGCGGGAAGTTCATCTCGATCAACCCGGTGCGCACGGGTTACTCGGCGATTGCCGATGAGTGGGTGCCGATCCGTCCCGGTACCGATGGCGCGCTGTTGCTTGCATTGATCCGCGAGATCATCGAGCTGGGATTGTTCGATCGCGATTTCCTGGTGCAGTACACCAACGCCGCCGAGCTTGTCATCGATGATCCTGAGCGTGACGATCACGGTTTGTTCAAGCGGGTCGAGATGCATTATGAGGAAGGCTGTTTCGATCCCGAGAACAAGCTGTGGTGGGATCGCGACCTGGATATCGCGATGGGCACCCATACGCCGGGTTGCGACCCCTACCTGCTCGGCGAGTTCAAGCTGGATGATGGTACAAAGGTAAAGCCGGCCTTCCAGTTGTTGAAGGAGCGGGTCGAGGAGTACACCCCGGAGTGGGCCGAGAACCTGACTGGCATCCCCGCCGATACCATTCGCCGCCTGGCGCACGAGATGGGCGTGACCGCGCGCGATCACAAGATCGAGCTGCCGATCCAGTGGACCGATTGCTGGGGTAACGAGCACAACTCGGTCACCGGCAATCCGGTCTCGTTTCATGCGATGCGCGGGCTGGCGGCGCACTCCAACGGTTTCCAGGCGATCCGCGCGCTGGGTATTCTGATGACCCTGCTCGGCACCATCGATCGCCCTGGCGGGTTCCGCCACAAGGCGCCTTTCCCCCGGCCCATCCCGCCCTGTCCGAAGCCACCGAACAGCGCCGATGCGGTTCAGCCCGAAAGCGTGCTCGATGGCATGCCGCTGGGTTGGCCGTCCGCGCCAGAGCATCTGTTCGTGGATGAGGATGGCGAGCCGCTGCGCATCGACAAGGCGTTCTCATGGGAGTATCCGCTGTCGGTGCACGGGTTGATGCACAACGTCATCACCAATGCCTGGCGGGGCGATCCGTATCGCATCGACACCTTGTTGTTGTTCATGGCCAACATGGCGTGGAATTCGTCGATGAATACCGAGCGCGTGCGCGAGATGCTCACCGACAAGGACGACAACGGCGAATACAAGATCCCCTTCCTGATCGTTTGCGACGCCTTTCAGTCCGAGACCACTGCCTTTGCCGACCTGGTATTGCCAGA
>Ga0256832_1001000_pt1 | contig 18952 bp, 10 predicted proteins | sample 134614metaG_FD_190534 | JGI IMG/M metagenome (GOLD analysis project Ga0256832, IMG submission 190534) | Hydrothermal vent microbial communities from Lau Basin, Pacific Ocean - 134-614 | ecosystem: Environmental > Aquatic > Marine > Hydrothermal vents | place: Pacific Ocean: Lau Basin | collected...
ATTAAGTTTTGAGCTAAACGCCCCCCCTAAAACCTCCAAATCGCAAAGCCCGTCAAATAAAACTTTCGCTTATCTGACAGAGGCACATAAGCCCGAACGCCTACGGAGGGACCTACGCGCACCGCGCCCAGGCTGAATTCGCCAAACAGCGAAGGGGCAAAATAGGAAGAAACAGCGCTGTATTGTGAAGTCTCTGCGGGTGGAGGTACACTCGGCCCATAACAATCTATATACATTCCGGTAGCCATATCTACATAGCAGATTTCCTGGAGGGTTCTCACCGCTGTCACCTCGTGCATCTCCCGTGCCCATTCCACAGAAACTCCGCCTCCGACGGCCATAAAACCTCCGAGATTGTAGCGCAGGTGCAGAGGGACAAATTCCATGGAAAAGCGCTCCGTCGTGATGTTTTTTGCGACAGAAAAAAGGCTGTCTTCCTGAAAGTTCTGCCCGGGCACAATGTGGGAGACAGTATCTGCAACCACCTCATTTTTCTTTTGGCGAAAGCCCACCCCCGCATACATCTCAAACTGAAAGTAAGGCTTATACGGCTTATAGGGCGCCGCCGTAAATCCCATGCGCCACTGCCCCACCGTATCGGGATAAAAGGCCCGGGCCGCGACAAAACCCGGCGACACACCCCACTTAAAAGAGGTCTTGGCGGGCCGCGTAACAATGGGCGCATCGTTGTCAAAATAAATGGCTGCACGACTCTTCATCTTGCGCTTTTCGGTCTTTTTTCCTGGCTTCAACACATAGCGCACAAACCCCTTTGTGGAGTCGCGCCGGCTCACGCCTTCCTGTTTGGTGCCCGGCAGATAAATGTTATAAAAAGTAAACTCCACCCTGTTTTCGTACAAAGCCGTATCCAGACAACTGCCTGCTATGGGCTGCCCTTTCGGGCAAATGGGGCATTGGGGGTAATAGTCGAGCACCTCTATGGATTCGGGATTGAGGCCTTCCGGCAAATTCACGCTGATGCGAATTTTATTGGCCGGGCCATCGCCATTATTTTGGAAATGCACCTCGTATTTGAATTTCTCATGTCGAATGCCTCGATAACTGCGCCGGCGTTTGTCCACGGCCAGATAGTTGGGGTCGTGAGAAGAGACGATGGAGACCGCCAAATCAGTCGTCTGGCTGAAGCGCCCTCCCTGCTCTGTCAACTCTGCCTCAAAGTGAATGATCACGTTGGTATCCTGCACCATCTGCGCCGTAGGTGTCAGGCTGATAAAGAGATTACGGGTTTCGCCCGGCTGCAGATTTTGAAAATACCAGCCCTCTGCATCGCCAAAGTTGGATTTGGCGTAAGCCGAAGAAGACAAAACAAATACATCTTTTTCACTGCCTTTCGGCAAATGCTGCCCGCTCCCCAAAAACTGTTCGCCGAAGGAAGGATAAAGCCCCTCCCCGGCCGGGGTTCCCTCTGCGCAGGCATAAGCGACAGAGGCCTGCTCCCGCTGCGGCAAAAGCATACTCAGACTCCCCGCCGGACTTTCGCCGTAATGTGTGCGGGCCTCTTTGAAGCTGAAAAGCGCATGGCCAAAAGCCGTCTCGTTGTAGCGAAAGGCAATCTGACCGTTCATCACCCGATCGGTAGGGTTGTGATAACTGAGAATGACGATAAAAGTCTCCTCCGGACGCGGATTGCGCACCGCAGCAAGGCCTATGGCGTCTTTCTTTTTCTTCAACACATGCGGATAGGGCTGAGAGGAGGCCCAGCCGCTGCCTCCGGCTTTCACTTTCTTCGGCTTCTCCTTCGGAGGCTTGCCATGATCGTACAGGGCCGTAGCAGCCAGCAAAACCTCATAATCCCCGCCAAGCTCATAGGCGTGTACGGGCTGCTCCTCAAAAGAAAAAGTGCCGTCGCCAAACTCCCAGTAATACCTCCAGGATGCAGGCGGAGCCCCCGCCATCTGCTGCAAAGGCGGCATCTGCGGAATAAACCGCAAAGCATCGCCCTCCGGTTGCGCAATGAAATCAACCTCCCGCTCTTGGGCTCGCAGCAAAAACGAAGACAAAAAAATCAAAAAACACAGGGAAAATCTGAAAATCGTGCTGTTTTTCATCGCTTCATGCAGTTGGTAACAAACAAAGATAAGCATTTCTAAGCTGCAGAACATCAAACAAAAAAACCCAGCCCCCTGGGGGAAATGAGGAGCCGGGTGAGACAAAAAATCCACAGGTTTTGAGAACAAGAGGCTTTCCTCTCATCTCTATATCTGCTCTGTGGCGGATATCTTACCCCCTTTTCAAAAAAAATGATGTAAACTTGAAATGCTTTTTAAAGTTGAACGGCCTAAAACCCGCAAAAATCTTTAGACTGAGCCTGCCTGCCGAAGCCCACGCCTGTCTGCCTCATAAAACGTACCATCGTGTTAAACGGGCCTAAAACCCGCGAGAACCTTCAGGCTGAGCCTGTCGAAGCCCGCGTCATCTGTCAGATTGAGCCTGCCGAAATCCGCGTCATCCGCGTTCTATCATGTCACTACTGGGCACCATCAATACCTTCCAAGATACCTGAGTTCGACCCTGCTCACTCATCAGAGTTCGACTATGCTCACTCATCAGAGTTCGACCCTGCTCACTCATCAACGACGACTCCACCCCCACGCCAGCACAAAACCCGAGAGCAAATGCCACACGCCCCACCAGGCGAGAATCATGGCCATACCTCCGAGACCGGAGAAGAAATTGAAGACCAAAACCAGCCCCAGGCCGGTGTTCTGTATGCCCGTCTCAATGGCAATGGCCCGGGCATCGGCCTCGCTGAGACGAAAAAGGCGGGCAAAGGTGTAACCCGTCAACAGGCTCAGGCCGTTGTGGATGGCTACAATCCAAAACACCCAATGCAGGTGTTCGGCCATCTTGCCGAGATTCTTGTACAAAGCAATGAAAATAAAACCCAGAAAAAGCAGCATGGACAAACGACTGATCCCGCGCTTGATGCGCCGCGTCAAATCCGGAAAACGGCCCTGAAACCACATGCCCAGGCCCACCGGTATCAAAATCAAAATGGTGATGGACTTCACCATCTTCCAGGGATTGACCGAAACCTCCCTGAAGACCTCCTCCGAACCCGGCACAAAACCCGACCAAAAAGCAAAACTCAAAGGCGTAATCAGCACAGCCGCAAGGGTAGAGACACTCGTCAAAGAAACCGACAGAGCCGTATTGCCCCGTGCCAGATGCACCATGAAATTCGATACATTGCCGCCCGGGCAGGTCGCAATCAACATCATGCCCAGCCCCAAACTCACCGGAGGCCGGAAAACAAACACCAGGGCCAAAGACAAAAGCGGCAACAAAAGATACTCCGATGCCATGCCCACCAAAGCCGCCCCGGGCGCCTTCAAAATGTTCCGGAAATCCTGAAGATGCAAGTCCAAAGCCACCCCAAACATGATGAAGGCCAACAAAAAGTTCAAAGCCAGCAAATCGCCCTCGTGAAAGTCTATTCGTACCTGGTCTATCTCGTGCATAAGATGACAAAAGTAAGTATTTTGAGGGTTTTGAAGCAAGGCAGCTCTCAAAGCAGGCAAGCCGTATCGTACGCGCGCTAAAGCACGCGGTACTGATTGACGGGCTAAAGCCCGCCCAACGGCACTTAACACTAAACGCTCAACACTAAACGCTACACGATACACAAAAAAAATACTACCTTTGCTATCATCCTAAAGTTCGCCGCCTCATGCCTGATTTTGTACATCTGCACTGCCATACTCAATTCTCCCTGCTCGACGGGGCCAACACCATTCCAGCCATCATGAAAAAGGCCAAAGAAGACGGCCAGGCGGGTGTAGCGCTGACCGATCACGGCAACATGTTCGGGGCCTTTAAGTTTGTGGCCGAAGCCGAAAAAAACGACCTCAAGCCCATCGTAGGCTGCGAGTTTTATCTGGTCGAAGACCGCCACCGCAGGTCGTTTTCGACGGGCAAAGGGGAAAAAGACGTGCGCTACCACCAACTCCTGCTCGCCAAAAACCAAAAGGGCTACGAAAACCTCTCCAAGCTCTGCTCCCTCGGCTACATCGAAGGACTTTACGGCAAGTACCCCCGCATTGACAAGGAGTTGTTGGAACAATACCACGAAGGCCTCATCGCCACCTCCTGCTGCATAGGTGCCGAAATACCTCAGGCCATCCTCCACAAAGATTACGAAAAGGCCGAAAAACTCATCCGCTGGTATCACGAGCTCTTTGGCGAAGACTTCTACATCGAGCTCCAGCGACAAAGAGGCATGGAAAACATTGACGGCCTCGGCGTCAGCCAGGAAGATATCAATATGAAACTGTTGGAATATGCCAACAAATACAACATCAAAACCATCGTTACCAACGATGCCCACTACCTCAATGAAGAAGACGCCGCCCCCCACGACCTGCTCCTCTGCGTCAACACAGCCAGCAACGTAAGTGATGAAAAACGCTTCCGCTTCAGCTCCTCCGACTACTACTTCAAAACCCGGGAGGAGATGAACGCCACCTTCAAAGACCTGCCGGAAGCCGTGGACAACACCATGGAGGTACTCGACAAAGTCGAAAAACTCAACCTCAGGCGCGACATCCTCATGCCGGCCTTCCCCGTACCCGAAGGCTTTGAATCCCAGGCCGACTACCTGCGCCACCTCACCTACGAGGGCGCCCGCAAGCGCTACGGCGAGCTGTCCGAAACCATACGCGAACGCATAGAATTTGAGCTCAACACCATCATCGGCTCCCAATACGAAGGCTACTTCCTCATCGTCCAGGATTTTACCACCGCAGCCCGCGAGCTGGGCGTATGGGTAGGCCCGGGCCGCGGCTCGGCAGCCGGCTCCGTCGTGGCTTACTGTCTCGGAATCATCAACATAGACCCCATCAAGTACAACCTCCTCTTCGAGCGCTTCCTCAATCCCGAACGCATCTCCATGCCGGATATTGACATTGACTTCGACGACGAAGGCCGGCAAAAGGTCATTGACTACGTGGTGGACAAATACGGCAAAAACCAGGTAGCCCAAATCATCACCTACGGCACCATGGCAGCCAAATCAGCCATCCGGGACGTGGGCCGCGTACTCGGCGTGCCCCTGCATGTGGTGGACAGCGTGGCCAAGACCTTCCCCTCCCACGCCAAAGCCACCCTCAACAAAATCCTCGAAGCCCGCGACATCGAGCAAAAACTCAAAGAAGACCTCTCTGCCGAAGACCGCGAAAAGGCCTATAAACTGCGCGAAATGGCCCGCCAGGAAGACACCGTAGGCGAAATGCTGCGCATGGCCCAAAAACTCGAAGGCTCCCTGCGCACCACCGGCATACACGCCTGCGGCATCGTCATCACACCCGATGAAATCACCAAATACGTGCCCGTCAGCACCGCCAAAAACAGTGACCTGCTGGTTACCCAATTCGACAACGAAGTGGCCGAAGAGGCCGGCCTGCTCAAAATGGATTTCCTCGGCCTCAAAACCCTCAGCATCGTCAAAGATGCCGCCCAACTGGTCAAAGAACGCCGCGGCATAGACATCAATCCCGACGAAATCCCCCTCGACGAACCGGCCGTCTATGAGCTCTTCCAAAGAGGCGAAACCATAGGCCTCTTCCAATACGAAAGCGAAGGCATGCAAAAACACCTGCGCGAGCTGGTACCCGACACCTTCGAAGACCTCATCGCCATGAACGCCCTCTACCGCCCGGGCCCCATGGCCAAAATCCCCGACTTCATCGCCCGCAAACACGGCCGCGAGGAAATCACCTACGACCTGCCCGAAATGGAGGAATTCCTCTCCCAAACCTACGGCATCACCGTCTATCAGGAGCAGGTCATGTTGCTTTCGCAAAAACTCGCCGGCTTCACCAAAGGCCAGGCAGACTCCCTGCGCAAGGCCATGGGGAAAAAGAAAAAAGACCTCATTGACAAAATGTACCCGCTCTTCATCGAAGGCGGCAAAAAAAACGGCCATCCCGAAGACATCCTCAACAAAATCTGGAGCGAGTGGGAAGCCTTCGCCTCCTATGCCTTCAACAAATCACACTCCACCTGCTACGCCTACCTGGCCTACCAGACGGCCTACTTCAAAGCCCTCTACAAGGAGGAGTACATGGCCTCCGTGCTCACGCACAACAAGAACGACCTGTCCAAAGTAACCTTCTTCCTGCGCGAAGCCAAACGCATGGGCATCCCCGTGCTCGGCCCCGACATCAACGAGAGCCAATCCGATTTTTCCGTCAATGAAAAAGGGCAAATCCGCTTCGGCCTCTCCGCCCTCAAAGGCGTGGGCGAAGGCCCCGTAACCGCCATACTCGAAGAACGCAAAAAGAACGGCCCCTTCAAAGATTTTCTCGACTTCGCACGCCGCATGCCCCAGGGAAGCATTAACAAACGCATCGTGGAAAGCCTCGCCAACGGCGGCGCTTTCGACTGCTTTGAAGAACTCCATCGCGCACAGTATTTTGCGCCTTCCGGCAAATACGAAACCTACTTAGAGCACGCCCTGCGCTACGGGCAGCGCTACCAGCACGAACAAACCATGGCCGCCAACTCACTCTTCGGAGACTCCACCGCCGCCATGATACCCGCACCCCAGGCGCCTCCATGCGAACCCTGGCCGCTCATCCAAAAACTCCAGCGCGAACGCGAAGTAACCGGCATCTTCATCTCCGGCCACCCCTTAGATGACTACCGCATCGAAGTGGAAACCCTCACCTCCTGCTCCCTGCAGGAAGTACCGGAACACAAAGACAAAAACCTCCGCCTTGCCGGCCTCGTCCTCAAGGCCGAACACCGCATCAGCAAAAAAGGCAACGGCTGGGGCGCTTTCGCTCTCCAGGACTACTCCGGCGTACTCGAATTCCGCCTCTTTGGCGAAAGCTATCAACAGTTTAAAGCCTTCCTCGAAGAAGGCCAGGTCGTCTATATGGAAGGCCGCTACCAAAAAAGCTGGAAAGGCGAAGAATACGAATTCCGCCCCGCCGAAATTCGCCAACTCGAAGCCATGGGGCAACAACTGGTCAGCGGCATCGAGCTGCAAATACCCATCACCCAACTCCAGGACAAACTGCTGACCGACTTACTGGAAACCCTGAAAGCCAGCAAGGGCCCGCACCACCTGCGCATTACACTCATAGACCCCATTGAAAAACAATCGCTCAACACCACCTCGCGCAAACTAAAAATCCAGGTCAACAACGAACTCATCCGAAAACTCGAACAACTCGGCATCCTCTACAAAATCCTGACCGACAGCAGGCCCGGCACCGCAAGCAACTCCAAGGCCCTCAGAAGCAAAAACAAATATGCTTAGATCACATCTCTTTTTCACCCTTGCGAAACCTCTTCCTCGCCTCTACGGCAAAGGTGCTGTCGGAGTATTCGATGAAGAGCTTTTCGTAGAGTTCGCGGGCCTTTTCCGGCTCTTTGAGCTTTTGCTCGTAGAGCTCGGCCATCATAAAGAGGGCATTGTCGGCCCGGATGCCGTCGCCATATTTTTCTACAATGGTGTTCAGCGACTGAATGGCCTTGTGAATATCGCCCCGCTTGACATCTATTTGCGCCTGCAGATAGAGCACGTCATCGTCTAAGGCGTGATTGGGATAATCGTTCAGGAGTTTATTGAGCAGGGCTTCGGCTTCATCGAGCCGGTTTTGAAACATCAGCAAGTCTGCATGGGCGTACATGCTCAGGGCTTCGGCAGTGGTGTCTAAGCCGAGGTTGTCGGTGATGAATATGGAGAGCTCCAAAGCATCGTTGGCGATGAGCTTAGAGGTCGAGGCTTTGAGGGCAGCGAGTTGAGTCTGCGCCCATTCAAAATCGCCATTGTAGTAGAAGAGCCTGGCGTTTTTGAAGCGAGCCTCATGGCCGAGGGGGTCTTCTTCAAAGGCCTTATCTACTTGAGAGTAAAGGAGCGTAGCTTCCCATATTTCGCCTTTGATGAGGTAGAGGTCGCCCAGGGCTATTTTGGCTTTGCCCAGGGTTTTGGGCGAGAGGTTCGGCATTTCCACCACTTTTTTGAGGGTTTCTATGCCGGCATCCAATTTGTTGAGGCGGTACGCCTGCAAGTCGGCCAACTCCATAGCGATGTGTGCCGTTCGGGGCGTCAGGCCAAACTCTTCGAGGAAGGCGTCATACTCCCTCTCCAAATCCTGTAAGGCCACAGTATCGGGCGGATAAGTGTCATAAGCCAGCAGGCCCTTGGTTTTCAAGGCAAGGCGCTGGGCCTCCACATAGGAGGGGCTTTGCGGGCCCTTGTCTGCGAGGTATTCAAAAATCTGTAAGGCCGCTTCGTAATCCTCGTCCTGCAAGGCCGTTTGGCCCAGGTTGAAGATGTTGTAATCGTAATCGCCAAGGCGCCTGTCTAAGGCTTTCATTTGCCGAAAGGCAGCCTTATAATTTTTTTCCTTCACAAAGACCCAGGCCAGAAACCCGGGGTAAACATCTGCTTCCGGTTCTTTCTGGATGCGGTCGTACAACTGCGCTTTGAGCTCTTCAAAATCTGCTTCCGAGAAATAGCGCTGAAAGATGGCCTGCAGGGTGTTTTGTCTGCGCGGATTCAGAGCCAGGCTGTTGAGGTAGTTTTCGATGGCCTTATCCATCGTACCCTGTCGGCGGTAGAGATCGGCCATGTTGTAATACACCCTGTCATCGGGCCCCAGCATGTCCATGCCCTTTTCGTAGGTGCGAATGGCCTGGTCGTATAACATCTGGGAAGTGAAGGCCTGTGCCAGTTGAATCACGGCATTGGAATTTGGCGGCAAATTGCGAATGGCCTTTTCGTACTGCTGCCTCGCCTTGTCGGGCATGTTCTGACGCTCCAACAACTGGCCGTAAGTAACGTACAACTGCACCTTATCCGGCTGCTCCTTCAGTGCTTTCTTAATCACCTTCTCAGCCCTGGCATAATCGCCAAGCTCAAACAGGCAACTGATGTAGCGATTGAAGTAGTAGTTGTTGGCCCTGCTGCTGCGAGACAACTTTTCGTACAATACGGCAGCCTTCTCATACTCCCCGTTGATGTAGTACTGCTGAGCCAATTGAGCCTCATGAGTCTGCTGGGCTGAAAGAGAAGTCAAACCCGGACAGCTCAAGGCAAAAACCAATAGAAAAAAACGCATGGCGAACGATTTAAATCAGCGCATGAAAGACTCTATGGGAAGCAAGCGAGCCGTAAGGGACATCGCAGTCAGAAAAACCACGGTATCCTCCTCCAGCATGTACGGCATGTCATAACAGAAAAAAATCTGCTCATTCCGCACACCCTGCATGGAATGCGTGTAAAAGGAAAAATCAAAACCCATACGCTCAAATGCCCCACGCGACATCTGCGAAACGCCCTCCTTCCGAACTTTGCGCAAAAGGCGAAAGTTCCGCAGTAAATTGGCTTCCAACTTTCGAAGTGTAAGCATCTCCTCCCTGCGGTGGCGATTGTGATACGCACTTCTACAGTCTGAAGAGCAAAAACGCTTGTCCGAACGGCCCCACATCTTCTTTCCACACTCTTTACAAAACATCATAACAGCAAGTTTAATTTACAGCGCATGCACTTGCCGTCGCGATACAAAGATAGAAACAAAATTAAAAACGAATTGGTTTTAAGTTTGTTTTTTTATTTACACTTAAATCGAAGTGGTTTGCCTCTGATTTAGTGATTGCAGCGCTCCAATTACTTAGTCAGCAACATGGTAATGATGATGGCCGGCTTAGTTGAAGATACATTGATGATGTTCAGCGCATAGGTCTTGGCGGCCACAGTTGTAAAGGAAATGCCCGGCGTGGGGTCGTTCTTGCGGTCTTCGGCCACCACACGGCCGGACTGCATTTCGGTGAGTTGCAAATCTGCATCGCTCAGAGCATCAGCACCGGCAGCAATGGCATAGTGGTCTGCATCCCCCAGCTTCATGTCTGATATCTCTATCCTCATATTGGAAGGCAGCAAAGTGCCAAAGAGCCCCCATTGATTGGCTCCATCGTGAATTTTGACGCCGGCTTCATCATTGATGTAGCTTCCGTATGTCAGTATCTTATTCGTAGCCTGATCCACTTCCTCGGCAGAGATGTCATAGCCATCCGGGCTCATGAGCGCCAGGGCGACAAAACTCGCTTCCTTTTCATCGCCTTTCAGCTCGTAAACGATTTCATAGATGCCGCTTTCTAAGGGTGTGAAAGAAATGACCGGATTCGCGTCGTCTTCCACATCTTTTTCATAGACGCGGCCGTCTTTTTTCAGGTAGAGATTGCAGTCGGTTACATCGTCATCACCGCCGCCGATGAAGACGTATTTCTCACCCGCGTTCAGCCGCATTTCGTAGCTGATTTGCTCACCGGTTTGCAAATGAGTGGCGAGGAAAGCAACGCCCCGCCGAAACTTATACTCAGTCTTATGACTGACGACAACGGCTTTGGACAGGGTGTTGTTCAAAGCCTGGCGCATGTATTCTCCCGGAGGCCACCAGGTCATGGCATTTTCACCGCCCTGGGCAAAAGTGGAAAAGTTGAACAAAAGGACGAAAAACAGGAGGAAAGTGGTAGTTTTCTCAAAGAACATAGAGACGGGATTAAGAAAAGTGTATCAAAGCGGTGCCAAAACGAAAGCCAAGATATAAATATTACGCAAAGAAAAAAGCCGGCGCTTTCGCACCGGCTTTTTTTTCGCCTCACTCTTTAATCAACTTCACTACGGTTCGCCCTGCGGAGCCTCGCAATTCGAGCAGATAAACGCCCGGGAGGAGGTTCTCTTTGAGCAGCCAGGAAGATTTGCCGAAAGGCAGCAGGCGGCGCTCAGTCAGAAGCAGTTGGCCCGTCGTGTTGTACAACTTCAGGCTCACTTCGCCGGCCTCTTCCATATCCAAAAGGATTTGCACTTCGTCCTTGAAGGGGTTCGGAGACACGCTGACCGACAAGGCCGGGAGCTCAGGCTGGAAGAGCCCTGTTTCACAGAGCGTGGCAAAGGCAACAATCTCGCTAAACTCACTGCTCACGCTAAAATCGCAGTTGGCCCGCACGCGCACCTCATAGACTGTACAGCTATCGAGTGGCTGGAGGGTGTAATCCTCGTTTTGCGTCTCATCCTCAAACCAGTTTGCAGCGCCCTCGGGGCGCCATTGGATGGTGTAAGAAATGGCCTCCGCCGTGCCGCTCCAAACGGCCAGAGCAGAGCTTTGCGTAGTGTCCACAATGGCCAAATCAGCGGGCACCTCATCGCAGGCGGGCAGGCAATCTGTCATGAAGACCACCGTTTCGGAAAAAGCGCTGGTCGTATCGCCGCAATTGGTGGCGATGCGCAGTTCGTACTCCGCACACGCTGTCAAATCCATGAGGGTGTAGTTGGTTTGGGTCAAACCGGGGATGATCGTCCAGTTGGAAGCGGCAGTTTCCTTGTAGTGCAGTTCATAAGACGTAGCGGGCAGCGGGCCCTCCCAACTGACGATTGCCGTAAAGAAGCCGATGTCATCAATCACGACATTTTCCGGCGGGTCGCAGGGCGGCGGTACGCCCGGCTCAATGGTGATGCAGTAGTCTTCGTATTCGCCCTCTACTTCCGTTGCACAAGGCGTTACATCTGCGCCCAAAGCATAGCCCATGCCCACGCGCATGCGGGTAGCGCCGGCAAGGGCATCTCCAGGCACGACAAAGGTGATGGAAGTGGTCGTCTGAGTTGACTGCGGGTCTGCCATCTCCTCTCCCGGGTCGTCAAAATCGCCGTCCTGGTTGAAGTCTATCCAAAGCACGAAATTTTCATCATAAGTGGTACCGTCCTGAAAGCCCGGCGTCAACAGAGCCGTGTATTGCTGATAAGTCGTCAGCGTAGTCGTCATGTCTTCAAAAAAGGCATAGCCGTCATTGTCGCCGGAGACGTTGTTGATGCCCTCCAGCTCCACGCTTTCGATGTACTCATAGGCCGTAGAAGCTGCCGGCTCACAGTAGTCATTGTCCAGGCAGGCGCCGCAACCCGGCGAGACGAACATCAGCGGTGTGGAGAAATCCGTGGTGTCGCCCGACATGCAGACGGCTGCCACCTGCACCGTAACCAACACACAGGGCAGGTAAGCAGGGCCCCAGGCCGTAGTGTCTGTAAGGCTGTCGAGCAATATGGTACTGCCGTCTTCAAAAGTAAAGAGCAGTTGATAATGGTCGGCGGCAAACAGAGGGTTCCATTGAAATTCCGAAGTCAGCGTATCCAAGACCGTCAGATGCAGGCCCGAAGGAGCCTCACAGCAGCCATCGGTTTGGAAGACGAAAGAATCCGTATAGCCGCTGGTGGTGTCGGAGCAATTAGAGAAAAGCTGTACTTCGTATTCCGTGCAAGGCATGAGGCCAAGCAAGGTGATGGATGTACCGACATCGGAGGCCGTATCCCACTGCATAGCACCCAGCTCGCGCCAGCGCATATCTACAGTCAATACGGAATCGGTAACGCTCCAGGAGATGGTGGCCTGCGTATCGGTAACATCGGAAGCCTGGATGTTGGAGGGCGGCGGGCAGGGGCCGCAGTTTTCCATCACCATCATGATGCTGTTGTTGATGTTGAGGCGGCCGCCGGTGGTGGTGATGCCGTCTAAGCTGGCATTGGGGTCAACTCCTTCAAGTATGTAATCGCGCACCATCTCGGCAGCGAGCTGAGGGTCGCTCAGGGCCAAAGAGGCCAGGGTCGGGCAGGGCGCCGAATACAAGAGCGCAATGGCCCCCGCAACATGGGGCGTAGCGCCCGAGGTGCCGCCAAAGGGCCCATAGCCGTTGTTGGCCATCGTCCAGGTATCCTGCCCGAAGGCGCCGAGGTCAATGGTGGTGGCGCCATAGCCGGCAAAGGACACTTTGTTGTCGGTGTTGTCCATGTTGGTTACCGAAATCAGGTACTCGGAGGGGCAGGCCGTGGGCAGGTCGCCGACCACATCCACGTTTTGGTTGTCGTTGATGGTCGCACCGGCACTGAGGATGCCGTTGACGCCGAGGGTGTCGTAAAAAGCACACCAGAGAGGAGCATCCGAGGGCTGGCCGAAATTTATCCCCCAGGAAGAGTTGGTAGCCACCACAAAGGCGCCTTCGGCGCCGCCGGTTTCATTGTATTTTTTGCGGTTGTTCAGGGCATAGCTGTAGGCCTCGATGACTTCAGACTCCACGCCCGTGCCACCGACGACCAGCATCAGCTTCACATTCCAGTTGACACCGGCTACGCCGATGCCGTTGTCGCCCTGGGCACCCACGATGCCGGCTACGGCCGTACCGTGAAAGGGGCTTCCCATCACGTCGTCGTTTTGCGTGCCGGTATTCCAGCCGTAGTAATCGTCTATAAAGCCGTTGTTGTCGTCGTCTATGCCATTGTCGGGGATTTCGGCATGATTCACCCAGAGGTTGTCGCCCCAGTCTTCGTGGTTGAGGTCAAAGCCGCCGTCCACGATGCAGACTACGATGGTATCGCCATTTGCCGTAAGGCCACCGGTAGAGATGTCCCAGGCCAGATCGGCATCAATATCAGCGCCGACGACGCCCCCGTTGGAGCCGTCATTGATGTACTGCCACTGCTGTGGAAACTGGGGGTCGTTGGGCGTCGTTGAGCGCAGCTTGACCAGGTGATTGAACTGCGCGGTCTCCACTGCTTTTTGCTTGCTTACATAGCTTAGGAAGTCGTTTTCGTTGATGACTGTGTGGTCAAAGGTTGCCAGCCAGATGTTCATGGGTTCGGAAATTTCGCGCAGCATCCTGAACTGCGTGTTTTCACCCTTGAAGCGCTGCATTTCTTCCGTAAAAGCCCGCAAATTGGCATCGGGCTCTACGCGAATGAGCATCTGCCCCAGAGCGTGGTCCAGGCGTTGCGCACCCAGACTGAAGCTGACGAAGACAGAGAGCAACAGGGTCTGTAAAAGGATTTTGAGATTCATAAGTTAACAATTTTGGAGAAAAAAAGTGGTTTTCCGCCGGCAACCGGCCGCAGGTGCCGGTGTTTAAACGGAAGTTCAAAGATAAAGGAGAAACATTAGAACAAGGCTTATATCATCTGCCTTTCGGCAAATTTTACCCGTGAAAAACGCCCTTTGGTCAGGGGGGCGTCACGAAGTACATGGCAATGCGTCCTTTATGCTTCACTTCAATCTCGCCGCGGGGGATGCAGCGATAGCGCTCTTCTGCGAGGCGGGCGGTAGTCTCCGAGGCATTGACTTTGCCGGCAGCGCCCGCGGCTTCTACGCGGGCAGCGATGTTGACGGTATCGCCCCAGATGTCGTAGGCAAATTTTTTGACGCCGACCACGCCGGCTACCACCGGGCCTGTGTGTACGCCGACGCGGGCCCTCCAACTGCCTCTTCCCGCGGCGTATTCCTCTTCGACGAAGCGCTGCATGGCCAAAGCTGCCGCCAGGGTTTGACAGGCGCTTTCTTTGGCCGATTCAGCCCGGAAGCCGCCGGCACACATGTAGGCATCGCCTATGGTCTTGATTTTTTCCAGGCCATATTCTTCTACGATCTCATCAAAGGCCCGGAAATAGCGGTCCACCTCGGCTACCAGCGCCTCGGGGCTGCGCCTGCAAGCCACTTTCGTGAAATTGCAAAAGTCGAGGAAAAGCACGCTGACGTACTCATAGCTTTTGGCCGTAGCATGGCCTTTTTCTTTCAGTTCTTCGGCGGTATCGGCGGGCAGGATGTTGAGCAGGAGCTTATCCGACTTTTTCTTCTCGGCGGCCAGCTCGGCCGTTCTGAGCTGCACCTGGCGCTCCAGTTCTCTTTCCCGCTGCCGAAGCAGATAGAGGCGATAGCGCATGATGCCATAGACCAGGGCCACCAGCAACAAAAAGCAAAGCGCCAAAAACCAGGGCGTTTTATAAAAGGCCTGTCGCACCACAATGGGCACGCTCAGCACCTCATCGCTCCAGGGCCCGTCGCTGATGCCGGCCCGCAGATGAAAGATGTACTTCCCCGCCGGCAGGTTGTTGTAGCGCACCTTGTGCATACGGGTAGGTTCAGACCACTTGCTGTCGTAGCCTTCGAGAAAATAACTGAACACGTGATTGGCCGGATTGGCGTAATTGGCCAGGGCATAGCTGAGCGTAAAAAAGCGATCTCTGTGCGTCAAAGTTACCGCCTCCGTACTCCAGCCATAGGCCGGCAGATTGATGACGCTGTCGAAGTGCCCGTCGTATTTGGAAAAATCGGTGAGCAGCAATTTGCCTTTGATTTTGCGGCTTTGCAACTGCTCCATCTGCGGCCCGGGATAAAAAGCCGTAACGCCGTTCAGCCCCCCGAAGAAGAAGCGCCCGTCTCTGCTCTTGAGGTAAGAGATGCGGTTAAATTCATTTGCCGAAAGGCCGTCTTCCTTAAAGAAATTGTGAAAGCGCTCCTCCTCTATGGAAAAGCGCGTCAGCCCGCGGTCGGTACTCACCCAAAGCGCCGAGTCTCCCTCCGACAGCAGGCCGTTGACGAAGTTGTTGGGCATGCCGTCCTCCGTAGTGAATTTGCGCATTTGCCCGCTGATGAGATCCAGTTGCACCAGACCGGCAGAGGTGCCCAGCCACAAGCGCCCGGAGGCGGCTTCGTGAATGGCGAGGATGCGCATGCCGGCGGTTTTTTCTTCGGCTTTCGCCAAATGATTTTGCGCGTCAAAGGCGTAGAGGCCCTCCGTTTCCGTACCCAGCCAGAGCAAACCGCTGCGCAGGCCTTCTGCCACCGCTGTAATTTTGGAAGGCAGGCTGTCCGCTGCCTGGTTGTAAACGGGATAAGGCGCAAAGGCTGATTTTTCATCCTGCCAGAGAAAGAGCCTGCCGCCCGAAGCCAGCCACAAGCGCCCGCGGGAATCCACATAAGGGATGCCCTCGGCCTCGTGTAAGTCCAGGGGCAGGGAGTCTATGCCTTTGCCCGGCCGGATGCGCAAGCCGGCACCGGTGAAGAGCGCCCCTTTATACCAGGCCAGCCCGAAAGGTGCTATTTTGATGGAACGCCCCTCAAACAAGGGCTCAGCCCGCTCACTGCCCGCAGGGAGGACGTGGATGCCATTGTAATAGGAGAAATAAACATTCCCGTCTTCATCTTCGGCCATACCTCTCATGCTGCAAAAACCGGCATTGCAGTAGCTGTTGCCGTCTTCCAAATAGGTTTGAAACCACTCCTGCTTTTGCACAATTTTGACCGCCCCGAATTCGGTAGCCAGCCATATCACGCCGGAGACATCTTCAAACAATTGGCGGATATCGGGAGGGTATTGAGTCAGCTTTTGCACTTCGGCGGTCAAGTCTTCCAAAGCTCCGGTAGAAGCCTTGTAAAAAAAGAGCTGATTGGAAGCTGCCAGCCAGAGGTTGCCGTCTTCATCCACGAGCAATTCGCGGCAGGGCAAGTCGCCGGTGGGCAGCAAATCCGATACCGGATGCCGCTCAAAGGCATCTTTGCCGGGGGGGCGGTACAGCAACCTGCCGTCCCGGAGCAAGACGTACAGGCCTTTTTGTGCATTGCCTGCCAGAGCGAGGATGCGGGCGCGGGCCTTATCGCGCCCGCGGTAAGGCAGATTTTCCTTGTCCAACCATTTGCCTTGAGCGTCAAACAGCCACAGCTCGTTTTCGAAGCCCGCCACCCACAGCCTGCCGTCCATCCACAACATGGGATGCCGGTCGTAATTTCCCGAAAGGGGGTAAGATGACAGCAAATCTCCACCGGCAGAGAGATGCAATAAGTGGCTTTTCTGCCTTCTCTGGTCGTAAACAGTCAGCCAAAGCGTGCTGTCAGCTGCCGCCAGCAGGCCCTGTATGCCGAGCTCTGCGGTGCTATCCGCTGCCGGCTCTCCTGTCTGGCCGTGCAGCAAGGACGGCTTTCCTGAGCTAAGCCCCAGGGAAAAACTCCTCCAGGGCACGGAAGGCGAAGGGCGGAGGTACAAATGTGCCTGATGAGCCATCCAGAGGCTGCCGTCGGGCCCCGTTGCCAGAAATTCCACAAAGTCATCGGGCAAGGGGTGAGTTTTGCTGTGAGAAGCAAATACCGTAAAGCCATAGCCATCGAAGCGATTGAGCCCGCGCAGCGTTCCCAGCCACAAAAAGCCCATGGAATCCTGGGCTATGCAGTAGGTATTGCGATGCGACAGGCCATCTTCAAAGCCGTACAGCCTGAGTTCGCGAGACACGCTGCCCTGCAAGGGCGAAGAAGCCGTTGCCTGGCCAAAAAGTACCGCCGGCAAGAAGCCAAGCACCGCTGCCCAACTCCACCCAAACAGACGCCTCCACAAGCCGGATGTGCCCACAAACGTTACTTTCATATAAAAATCGCGTCAATATGTTGAAAAAAAGAAAGCGAAGCTGCTTTTGCGCCCTATTTTGGGCACCGTTGGCACTTACCAACAGTTGAACTCAAGAATCGCGTTTTGCGTGGCAAGATAAAAAAGTTTGAAAAAGGGGGTAAGAAAAGAGGTGCAAAAGACATAAGGAGGTGAAGCAAACGCAAAACAATCGGCCCGGCAAAGGCGTTACTGCGGTGGATGAAAAGAGGTGATTTCGGGCTGATGTTAAAGTTATTAACAAACGGTGCAGAGTTTATGGAAATCGCCATACCTTTGCGCCCGCTTAAAAAAGCACTGACCCGAACATGAACATATTTAATCACCCGGGCGAAAGGACAGAGGCCGTGAAGGCCCGCGTTCTGAGCCTGAAACCAAATTTTCTCTCGCTGATTCCCAAACTCTACACTGTTTGAACACCCCGTGAAACCCTTTTTTGATTGGGTTGCATGAAGTGCAATTGCCCGTTTCTCCGGGCAAAACTCTTCGCCTGCGCCCAATCCTCAGAAAACGAAGAGAAAAATGAAAATCCCATGGACTAAAACCCTCGTACTCCTGTTCTTTTTGACAGGACTTGTACTACCTGCCAAAGCAGGCGGTATAGGTAGTGACGAAGAAATCAAAGACCGATTGAGTTGCCTGGACTTGCCCGTGGCGCTGCACTACAATGCTGCCATTCGGGAGAACATCCGCCGCTATGTATCTAACGGCTACCGCGACTCGGAAAAGATGCTGGGACGCACGCCCCTGTATTTCCCCATCTTTGAACACGAGCTCAAGCGCATGGGCCTGCCGGAAGGGCTCAAATACCTCGCCATCATTGAGTCTTCTCTGAAGGCCGATGTGCGCTCTCATGTAGGTGCTGCGGGATTGTGGCAACTCATGAGCGGCACAGCCCGCGAGTTGGGCCTGCGCGTGGACGGCTCCATAGACGAGCGCCTGGACCCCTACAAGTCCACCCGTGCAGCCTTGAAATACCTGAAGAGCCTGTACGATCGCTACGGCAGTTGGGAGTTGGCCATTGCCGCTTACAACTCCGGCCCGGGCACCATCAACCGTGCCATTCGCCTCGGAGGGAGCAAAGACTTTTGGAAAATCCGTCAATACCTGCCCTCCGAAACGCGCAACTATGTGCCTCGTTTCATCGCTGCAGCTTATCTCGCAGAGTACTACAAGGAGTACAACATCCAGCCGGAGTACCCCGACTACGAGCTGCAGTTTACGCGCACGGCCCTGGTTTATGACTACATCTCTTTCAAGAAGTTGTCAAAGATCACCCGCGTGCCCATCAGCACGCTGCGCAAATTGAACCCTGCCTACATCGCAGGCTACATTCCGCGCAACGAAGCCGGCAACTTCCTGATCCTGCCCGAGATGGGTATGATGGCCTTCAGCGATTACCTGCAATGGTCGGATCGCGAGTTGCGCACCAACCTGCCGGTTCATCAAACGGCAGAAATCGTCAAAGACGATGCCCAAAAGCGGGTCAAGGTCATCGTCATCGTCGAAGTGGGCAATACGCTCGAAGATTTGGCGAAAGCCTACGACTGCACCACAGAAGAAATTAAAACCTGGAACGGACTCAACAGCGATGAGCTCTACGTGAAGCAGGAACTCGTCCTCTTCATCCCGCAGCAAATGCACCAGGTCAAACCCGCACGCGCATAAGAGGGAAATGCGCTAAACATACTGAGCCAAATTTCATTTGGCTCCCTGTGAGAGAAAACTGCAC